>JGI12048J13642_10002002_pt1 | contig 82158 bp, 78 predicted proteins | sample ElkSlonscriptome_16_FD_13642 | JGI IMG/M metagenome (IMG submission 13642)
CACCGGCTGGGCGCATGTTCAAGACGAAGGATTCGTCGGCGGCGAAAAAGAACTCGTCGGCCAGCTCGTGGATGCTGCGGCCTGCGCGCCCGATCGATTTCTCGACCTTGTCGTCGAGCTCGTCGCTGAGGGCTATCGACGCGAATTCAGCCTGTCGATCCTGCGCGGTGCAGCGATGCATCTCCAGTATCGATTCGACGGACTCCGTCTCGACGCAGACCGTTGGCGCCCGGAGGAGCCGCTGCCGGACGGACCGGGCCTGGCGGAGCGGATCATGGGTCTGGTCGAGCGGTATCCGGCGGTCTGGGACGACGAGTGGACCGCGGCGCGGGTGTTGCAAGGCAGTGTGGCTGCGGTCGATGGCTCGGGCGCCGAGCAACGGCTGGTCTGGCTGCTGATGCGGTTGGCCGGGGCCGTGCGCCCCGAGGCCGAGCGAATCCGGTTCGACCGCGACAAACGGACCGAGATCGAGGCGCGGGATTTGATGATGGACGCCGTCAACGAGCCGCGCGGCATCGCCGCGGGCTCCGCGATGCGGCTCGCAAGCCGTTTGACCGAGCGTGGAACCCCCTGGCCCGAGCTGCTGCGGCTGCTGCTGTTGCGCTTCGCGTCGGACCCGGTGGCCTCCGTGCGCGCCGCTATCCTTCGGGACCTGGCGTATCTGCACTCCAAAGAGGATGCGCTCGGCTGGGCGCTGCTGGAGCGCTGTCTCGATGCGCCACACCCGGCGCTCTGGGAACTGGCCGGCGAGACCCTTTACTACCAGATCCATGCCCGTTACGACCGTATCGCAGGCTATCTCGACCGGATGCCGACCGAGGCGCCAGGTCCAGCCGACGGGACCTGGGTGCGATTGAGCACGCTCGCGCTGCTCGAAGGGCACCTCGACGCAGATTGTCTGTTCCGCCGTTTGCAGGCCGAGGACCGGGCCGCGTTGTGGCACGGCGCGGTCGCGGTGTTCTCGGCCAACATCGGGCGGGCCAATCTCGCTGCGGCCTGTCGTTCGGGCTTGCTGCGCGTCCTCGATTTCGGACCGAGCACCCGAATTGATGCCGACTCAGTCCTTTGCGAGTGGCACGAAGCGGTCAACTGCTCTTTTTAGGATCATCGTTCCGGCCACCCCCGCTAGGCCGCCAGCGGTGCGGGGTAGGCTGGCCGGGGTGCTCGGGGTCGTTTGCGCGCGGGCCGAGGAGGCGGATCGAGGGTTCGGATCAGGCAGTCGAACATGGGCGGTGGCGCGTGAGCGAAGAAGCGTTCGGCGGCGGTGGTTCCATCAGGTCGCCGGATAAAGTGATTGTGTATGGCGGTGAGTGCCGCCAGCCGACGGGTGCTGAGTCGGTGCTTGACATGGTGGTGCAAGGCCAATTGGCCGTTGCGCCCCTCCACGAAAGAACTGCTGCCGTGGAACAGGTCGGCGCATTCGCTGGCGACGGTCTCGATGTCGGTGCGCAGGATGGTGGCGAAGAAGAAGGCCACCGTCGCCAACAATTGCGTGGTCAGTCGTTCAGCCTTGGCGATGCGCTCGCGGGCGCGCTGGGGTGGTTGGGCTCGTCCGGTCTCCAGGTCGTTGGGGTGATAGGCGTCGGCAAGTTCGCGCACGCAGCCCCTCCAGGGCATCCGCCAGCGCCTGCGTCCAGATCGCCGCCGAGCGGTCCTGTGCATAGCACTCGCGCAGGATCAAATTCGACACCGGCTCCACCGCTACCAGACAGCTCTCGGGATGGTAGGTCTCTTCCTCGCAGACGCTGATGCGCCGCTGCGGCATTTGCGCCGCCAGCACCTGGCGGTGCAGCCACACGACGCCTTCCGCGGATGCGTAGAACTGCGCCAGTGCCGCTGGTACGTCCCCGCTCGGCTCCTGCGCCAGCCATCCCCGCAGGGTCGCGCGCGGCACCTGCAGTGGTCGCGCGAGCGCCTGCTGCGACTGCCCCCGTGCCAACTCGGCCTGCACCTCGGCGAGCTTTCCGGCCCGCTCGTGGCGCGCGCGTCGTGCCCTCAACGCTCGTCAACCCGAGCGGACCACGAAGGCACCGGCAGCGCGCTGGCTTCTGGACGACAGTCACACATGGCAGGACCCCGACTCTCTTTATGCTCAAGGTTATACCCGTCGCACATGGGTTTTCGGTCGCGATGCACGCCCCTCGCACCCGATCGCCGCTGGCGCCTCCTCGCCATAGTGGGGCCGGAGAAATCGCAGTAGAGCTGGATGACAAAAAGCAGACCGGCCAGCAGGACCACCCACCAACCGTAGGCGTCCGGATGGGCGAAGACCTGGTCCCACGAAGATCGCCAGTCGGTCGGCGATGACCAGTTTCTTGAAGAACCCCCAGGCGATGCGGCGGGCGCCGGTGGCGAGACGATCCGCGTCCAGTCGGTGTATGCGACGAAACTGCGGCAGCAGTGCTTGGCCCGCTCGATCGGCCCGGCCACCAATTGCGGAAAGAACGCCACGAAGAAGGCAAAGATGCCGAGATGGCGCTCGGCTTGCTGCCGCCCGTAGTAGACGTCGACGAGATAGCCGATTGCCTGCAGCGAATAGAACGAGATGCCGATGGGCAGCAAACAGGCGAGCGCAGCGACGCTGGTCGGCGCGTCCGCCAGGCCAAGGGACGTACTCAGCGACTGCGTGGCAGCAACCCCGTAGTTGAATGCAGCCAGGTTGGCGAGGATCAGGACCGCCGCTGCAAACAGAGAGGTTCGCCGTGCAGCCTGTTCCGCGCGCGCCTCCATGCGCAATGCCGCAACAAAGGCGACCGCCGTGGTTGCGTGCGGCCAAGATGAACAGGTACCACGGCGTCAGGAATCCGTAGAAGACATAGCTTGCGGCGAGCAGGACCATCCACTGCAGCCGTGCCGGCACCGCGAAGAAGATGGCGACCACCGCCAGCAGGAACAGCACGAAGTCGAACGAGTTGAAGTGCATCAGCGCGCTGTCGCATGCGCCGGGGGTATTCGCAGTCGCACTGCTCGGCTATCTCACCCAGGCACCGGCGTTGACGGACAGGACCTGCGCGGTCATGTAGCTGGACTCGTCGGAGGCGAGAAAGACGGCCGCACCGACCATCTCCTCCGCCCGAGCGAAGCCTCCTCCGCCCGAGCGAAGCGCTTGAGCAGCATGTAGGACAGGGCCGTCTCCCGCACCTCGGGAGACGTGGTCTGGTCAGTCAGCTCGCTGGCAACGACGCCGGGAGAGAGGCAGTTGGCGCAGATCTACCGCGGCGCCAGGAAGCGGGCCAGATTATCCTAGAAACGGCAGTTGTACGCCGTAGCGAGCCTCACCCAATGGGTGATTGGTTGCAATGGAGCAGACCAACGCAAGATCATGCGCTTGCTCAGCATGAAGAGCGGTCAACTGCCGTTCCTTAGGGTTATGGGTCAGCGACATGACGCCCATCTTCGCCGCCGCGTGGCTCGGCGTCTTGGGGCCGCCGTATTCGCCGGACAGGGAGCCGATGTTGATGATGCGCCCGCCGTCGGCAATGAACGGCAGGCATTCCTGGCACGCCCTGAAGACCCCGGTGAGGTTCACGTCGAGGATGTCCTGCCAGTCGGCGTCGGTCTGCTGGTCGAAATTACTCGGCCGATTGATGCCCGCGTTGTTGACCAGGATGTCCAAGCTGCCCTAGGTCGCGATGGTTTGCTCATGGGCGCAGCGAAGCTGATCACGGTCGCGCACGTCCAGCCGGCAGACGACCTGTGCGCCGATCTCCGCCGCCAGCTCTCGCGCCTTGGCTTCTTTCTGCACGACGGTGAGCGCCACGCGGCAGCCTTCCTCGGCATAGCCGCGGGCGATGGCGGCGCCGATGCCCCGGCTGGAGCCGGTGATGATGGCGACCTTGCCGCCAAGTCGCATGCGCCTGCCCCTCGGGGTTGCCGATCATTTGAAGTAGACGGGTGTTCGAAGCGCCGTCGCCCGCGGGCGCGGGTCCAGCCGCACTTGTGCGCCGCCTGTCCAATGCATCAAGGGGGTAGCGCTCGAGCCCCGGCACAACCGGATTTCCACTGCGTTGCGAGGCGGCAGAGCGCCTCCATGGCGTCTTGACCGAACATCGATCCTCCTCTAACTTAAGCAGTCTAGCTCTGTTGGGTGTGCAGACGCCGTTGCATTTCCTATCCTCTGAAGCCCTCGCACCGAGTTCGGACAACCGCAATGACCAGCTACGACGCCGACTTCCACCAGTGGATCGATGAGCAAACCGCGGCCCTCAAGGCCAGTCAATTCGATCACCTGGACATCACGCACTTGATCGAGGAGTTGGACAGCATGAGTGCTCGCGAGCGACGGGAGCTGATCAATCGATTGGCCGTGCTGCTCGCGCACCTGCTCAAGTGGCAGTTTCAACCTGAGCGTCGTTGTACCAGCTGGCGCTTGACCATCAACGAGCAGCGCCGGCAGCTCGCTCTGCTGCTCGAAGACAGCCCGAGTCTTGCACGACGGCTACCGGAATTCCTGGAACGCGCCTACCGCAACGGTACCCGTGCCGCGTTGGAGGGAACTGGATTCCTCAAATCGCCGTTTCCCGAGTCCTGCGCGTATGGCATCGAACAGATCCTAGACGAGGACTTCATGCCGGCAGATTGAGCGGTTACCCAAGCGGTCAACGCATCACGCCCGACTGTTCCGGATGATTTTAATCCGCTTCGCGACCCGCGATGCGCGGGCCTCATTGCGACCCTGATGGATGCCGTGGTAGTCGTACACGCGGGCCGTCGCCTCATAAAGCGATGATCAAGGCCGGAACCCAGGTATGTTCGTAACGTTATTGGCCTATGTAGCTAGAACCAAGTAACAAGGCGCTCGTTCGGATGCAAACTACGCTGCGCTTCGTTTGCACCACACAGCTTGGTTGTTATCGCGCCGATCAAAGCTCAAGCGTCTCTTGCCGGGTAAAAGTCCCGGTCGGGTAAGGGCTAGCCACCCGCCCGTATCGCGTGTTGGTCCTGCCGCGGAACTTTATGCTCCGCGAACAGCTCCGCAGGGCAAGCGTACACAGAGAATCCCGTAGGCCCCTGATTCGGGAATCGCCGGAGATCGCGCTCCCTGAAGTGCGCCTGTTCAGAGCAGGGCAGCTTCGAGAAAGCAAAGTCAGCGGATGACGACAGTGTCTTATCGGGCATCCAAGTCGGAGGCCGGGAAAGCCGGCCAGCAGGCGTAAGGACCCGACGGAAGGATGCAGCTTCTGAATCAACGCAGCGTCAGCGGTGCGCCGATAGCCGGAACGATGATGCGCTCGAAGATCGGGTCGTTCGCGGCGCTCACCGCCCGCTGGACGGCGCGCAGTATGCCGTCCAGGTCGGCGAATTTGAAGGCATGTGGAACGACGAGGTACCGAGCCAACGCACCACCAGGGGCTCGGCCTCGTCCTGCCTCGGTTGCGGTGCCGCCGGTCGCAGTAACGACAGCACGAAGCCGTCCTCAGCGGGCGGCGGCGACGAACAGCCGCTGAGCAGCAATGCTGTGATGAGCCTGAGGAGTCGATGCAAACGCTTCATTACTTTCTGTGGACCATGGCGATGGACTCTTCAGAAGGCGCTGGATGCAATCCTCGCCGCAAACCCCTACGACAGCGTCATTAGCCCCGCCGGTCCGCAAGCCGCCGACTTCTACTGCGTGACACAGCAGCGCCCCTATCCTGTGATCTTGGGCACCCTTGTGGGGCCACCGGATGGCAGCCAAGGCGTGCATCCGCTGTTCCCCGTCGAGGCCACGCCGATCTACACCGGAGTTCGCGACTACGAGGTCGTTTCGGGCGTCCTGCGAACCGATCCGTCCCGCGTGCCCATCGGCGGCGGCTATATCGAGTCGTTCGCCTACGACAGCTATGAGCCGAAGGGCATCCGTGCCGACGGATATACGCGGGTCCAGCTGAAGGGCGAGCTGAAACGTGGCCACCTCCGCTTCAATCGACGTTACCGCTTCACCCTCTCGGACGTGATCGGCATGAGCGGCGCGGCGCCGGCGGTGAGCATCGAGCAGCTCAATATTCCACTGACCCGCTTGTTTCCGGGCTACAGGCATTGGACCGTCGCGCGCGAATCGATCGCCGAGGCCGGAGCGCTTTACCCCGCCGCGTTGGAACTGACTCACGGCGACGGCGGCGACGTCGACAACATGGCGGCATCCCCGTTGCTCGCCCGTCGGGTCGAGAACATTCTCGTGTTCGTGAATCCGGATCAGCCATTCAACGAGGCGGACCACGAGGCCCCCTGCCGCGGCATCGACGTTAAGGATCTGAAAGACGACCTGATCGCCTATTTCCGTGACACCACGGCGGCTCATGCGAGGGACTTCCTGAAGGGTCCGTTCCCGAAACACATGGCTGCCCTCGGCGGCGGCGCCGAAAGAGGATAGCCTCCGGCTTTCGAACCGGGTTCGGGGGCGCACCAGAACCGGCTACGAGGGGGATTGCCGGCCAATGGGTACAGCAACCGGGGTTTAGAAGCTCATGATGCATGATTTTGCAAAACAACACACGCACTAGGCAATGCCATGTTGAACCACCTCATCGCCGTCTTTGCCCTGGCCGCGCTCTGCGCCGCTTGGGTGCTGTTCCAACGCTGGCTCAAACGCGTCGACCCGAATGCGCGCGGCGTCGAAGACGCCACCGGTTGCAGCGGCAATTGCCGACGGGGGCGGGATCAGCGAAGCCGCGTCATCCCAAGACCGCCAATCCGGGAGAGGGCCGACTAGAAGTCGGCGGTCCCATGGCGCGCCGGGCTCTGCTCGGCTAGGGCGCGTTAGCGCCCTTGCGGACGTGCAGCGCTCCGCGCGGCAGCTGCGTAACCCTCAGCCCGGTTTCCCGTCCACCCTCGGGGTCGCGAGCATGGGACCATAGATGGCGACGAAGAGCGAAAACGCCGCGATCCAGCAGAACCCGGCAGCGAGCAGCCAGTCGCGATAGTGGCTGGGTGCAATCAATAACGCTGGACTGCGCAGCAGTGCGGCGATGTTGATCAGCACAAAGGCCAGTACCGTGAGCCTGGATGCCTGCATCGCGCGGCCGGTATGGCCGAGCGTGACGCGGGTCATCATGCCCAGGGTCATCACGCCGATGGCGCCGGTGGTCAGCGCATGCACGGCGACCGAGCGCGGCAGCAGCGCAAAGGCGCCGAGACCGTCAAGGATCAACCCAGCGGAGAGCCAAAGAAAGCCGACATAGAGCACCGCCAGCATCGGATGTCGCCAAGCGCGGGGATCGTGCCAGCCGGCGAGTCGGGCCAGTTGCAGCAGTCCGGCGGCGATGGCCGCGACGGCGCTGATCAGGTTGGCGGTTTGGTTGTTTGGCAGGCCTAGATGCAAGGCCAGCATGGTCAGCGCGGCGGCGAAGGTCAGTGCGTCGAGCCACTCCCGCGTGATTGGCCGGGCGCCGTCGATGGCGCTGCGGGTGAAGAACGGCATCACCCGTCCACCAACCAGCAGCATGACGACGATGATCAAGTCCAGCATCAGGCGCTCGCCACGGGCGGCGAGCCCTGTCGCGATGCCTGCGCCCTCCAGGTTGACCAGCAGCGAGGCCAGCGTGAAGCCGGCGAAGACCGCTATGAAGAGCCGGTTGGCCGGGTTCGGCCCCTGCCATAGCGCTCGCCAAAGCGAGACCGCCAGAGCAGGGAAGAAGGCGATGTCGAGCGTTGCGATGAGCCAAGCGGGCGCACCGATCCAAGGCGTGATCCGCGCCGCCAGCCAAAGCCCCGCAAGCGCCGCGAGGGTGGCGCCGCTCGCGGTCGGCATGCCGCTCCAGTTCCGCGCGGCGGTCAGCAGGAAACCTGCGACCACCGCCGCCGTGTAGCCAAACAGCATCTCGTGGGCATGCCAGTTGGTGCCCGGCAGATACGCGGGTGGCCTGAGGATGCCAAAGAGTACCGCCAGCCACAGCAGCAACGACAGCACCGCGGTGATGCCAGCGCCGAAGAAAAAGGGCCGGAAGCCCAGCGCGAACAAGGCAAGGCCTTGGCCCGGCGGCGGCCGCTGACTTGCCGGCGGTGGCGTCGGGGGCTCCGCGGTGACGTGGATATCGGGCATCGGTGAATGGGTTGCCATTGCTTGCGGTCAATCGCGGCATCATCGCTGACTGATCAGGTTTGGCGGATCACGCCAGCAACGATGCCGAGGATTTGTAACTCTTCGTGGCGCAGATAGATGGGTGCCATCTGTTGGTTGGCCGGTTGCAGCCGAATGCCGTCCGGCTCAATGTAGAAGCGCTTCAGCGTGACCCGCTCGCCGTTGATCATCGCCACCACGGACTCGCCGTTCTCGGCGGTCTCGCGGCGCTCGACGATGATGATATCGCCGTCTTGGATCTGATCGTCGATCATTGAATGGCCACGAACCCGCAGTGCGTAGCTGTTCTTCGTTAGGCGTCCGCGTAGCAGGTTGCGCGGGACCTTGACCCGTTCTTGCGCCTCTGGTATTTCAATGGGTTGCCCGGCGGTGACATAGCCGAGCAGGGGCAGTTCGATACCGGATTCAATCGCGATATCCAGTGGTTCCAAGGCCGGATTCCAGGTAGGGTACTGGCGCTTAGGGAGCAGGCAGGCAACAGTCGACATGACAGGCTTTCTCCGATAAAGGATGCCGATGCATGCTCATCCGTAAGCACTTGGCGCCCTCAAGCAATCTAGGTGAGCGGATCGATACAGGCTGGTCTCGCTTCGTTGCCCCATAGGCTAGCACAAAAACAGAGAACAAGCAGGAAACATCTGCCATGTCCCTGACCCGACGACAACAGGAGATTCTCGATCTGCTGCGCGGTCGTGCCGCGGCAGAGGAATATCCGCCGACCTTCAGCGAGCTGTGCACCGAGCTCGGCTTGCGCTCGCGCGGATCGCTGCATAAGCAGGTGCGGGCGCTGGTCGATGCCGGGTATGTGGCGCCGATGCATAGGCAGCACCGCGGCATCCGATTGGTTTCGGACGCGCTGGGCGAAGACGCGTTGCCGCTGGTCGGTAAGATTGCCGCGGGCCGGCCGATCGAGGCGGTCACCGAGTGCGAGCACATTGAGGTACCGGCGCATCTGCGCACCGCTCGATCCTGCTACGTGCTGCGGGTGGAAGGCGACTCAATGCAAGAGGCCGGCATCCTTGACGGCGATTATGTCGTCATCGAGCAGCGCGATCATGCCCGTAATGGGGAGATCGTCGTCGCGCTGATCGGCGGTGAAGATGCAACGCTGAAGCGCATCCGGCAAGAACCGGGGCGGGTGGTCCTCTATCCCGAGAACAACGACATGCAGGCAACGGAGTATCATCCGGATCAGGTGCGGATTCAGGGCGTCTTAGTGGGGCAGATGCGCTCGTATCGCTGATCGGGCCAGGCGCCGTGGCGCAGTTCTGACACCTTTTTGAAACGAGGCCGGTGACCCAAGTATCTGGACCGGTCGATAGCTGACGCTGGAGGGTTCAGGGTTGTCGTTCACGAGGCCGAAGACAAGGTGGCTGCCGAGGTCGAAATAGACGCTCGCCGTCGCCGCGGATGATTACGCGTCAGCGTCGAGTGCGTCTGTATAGCCGCGGCTTCTCCTTCGTCCTCACCTGCTGTACGGCTGTTGGAGCCGGTCGTGGTGCTCAGGATCGCCGCAATCGGTCTGCCGCGGTGCCTACCGTGATGCCCTTCAGCGCTGATTCAAGACGCCCCCGCGCGACTTGGAGCCAGCCCTCTGCCGACCTCTTGAGCGCCCCATCGCAGACGGACCAGGACGCTGGCAATGAACAGCAGTACGTTGATGATGCCGACCACGACAAAGGGCGCGCGCGGGTCGATGGCATCGAATAGTGGCCCACCGACGAGGACGATGAGTAGAATGCCGATGGCTCCCGCGACGTTGAAGGCACCGAGGACGGCGCCGCGCCGATCTACCGGCGCCTCTTGTCCAATGAGTGACTGGGCGGCAAGAAAGACGCTGATCTGGCCGATACCGAGCAGGATAAAGAAGACAATGCCGATCGATTCACGCGGGTCGGCCAGCAACAGCAGCGACAGGTTGCCGATGGCGGCAAGCACCATGCAGATGGCGAGCGCGGTGACACGGTCGAAGCGATCGAGAAAAGGCCCTAGGATTGGTGCCCAAACCAATGCCGCAACCTGCGCTGGCACGAACATGGTCAGTGTTGCCGACGTGACTGCCTCAGCCGGGGCAAGTCCGGCGGCCTTGCCCGCGAGGGTACCCCAAAGTATTAAGAAAAAGGCGTTTACGGCTTGATCGCCGCGCGCGATGAAAGCGGCCGAATAGGCCAGCAAAACCCGTGGGTTGCGCGCCTCCGAAAAGCCGCCGATGAAGATGTCCCGAGGTGTTGGACGGCTTCGCGGTCGCACCGGCACCCCAGGTTTGAGCAGGGTCGCGACCAGCATGGCGGCACCGACGCAGAGCCCAGCGATGATGAAGTGCATCGCTTGTCCTGCCTCAATCGCGCTCATGCCGCGTGCCATGAATACCGGAGGTAGCGCGCTGAAACCTTGCATCACGGCCACTCCCAGGCCGCAGAGAAAGCCAACCATGGCGACCAGCTTGCCACGTGAGCGTTCCGCGGGATAATCCACCAAGACGGTCGACAACGCCGCGGAAATGGCAACGAAGCCGAGCGCGTAGATGGTGCAACGGTATAGGTACAGGTCCGCGGTTGAATCGGCTAGGGGATAGACGGCGTAGGTGATGGCCAGCAACAAAAAGCCCATGGCATAGACGGCGCGACGGCTGATGCGGTCGATCAAGATGCCGGCCGGGATGAACAGCGCCAAGGCAACCACCTCGGTCCAAACGATCAGTCGAGACGTAATGCCGCCCTGCTCAGCGTCGGGTATACCCAGATTGACGTTGAGGACGTAGGTCTGACCGACCGAGATGAAGATCATCAATCCGATGGAGAGGAAGGCCGCGCCGAGGAAGGCCCAGCCGTGCCTCGGTAATACATCGGGGGCAAGGACGACAGGTCCGAGCTTGCAGGGGGTGGTTTCAGCCATGTCGGGCAGCCTTGCTAAGGGGGCGGTTCAGGGCTGCGCATTGTCGCACAACGCAGGGGCTATAGCGCTCAGGGACGGAGATAGAGGTAGCCTTGCGATTGCAGCTCGGCGATCCGCGTGACTCCGCCCTTCTCGGCGATGACGAAATCGGCCAGCAATTCGTCCGGCTCAATGCCCAAGGCCGTCAGGGTGTTGGCGCAGGCATTGAACTCTACGCCTTGTTCCTGCAGTTTGGCGATGGTGCTGCGGTCCTTGTCGACCGCCTCTATGTCAACGAAGCGCTTGACGGCAGGGCCGTGGGATACTAGCACGATGTGGATGTTCTCAGGGCCGCCGACGCCGTCGATGTGGTTGCCTATGTTGTTGAGCACGAAGGGCACCTTGGCCTCGTCGGAGACGTGGTAGACGACGTTGAGCTTGTCGGCGGCGACGGCCGTTTGCATGCCGAGCCCCGCACTCAGACAAATGATGGATGCGGCAATCAGTCTAGTGATGATCTTCTTCACGGGTTTCTCCTCCGGTTGGTCTTGCTATTGTGTCGGTTCTGTTTTTCGCAGAGCAAATCTGATACGAAGATGCAGGGCGTGGATACAAAGACGCAGAGCGCATTTGCTGCAAAGGCTCAGAGCGCGTCTGATGCAAAGTCCGCCAGGCGCGAGCGCTCGCCGCGCAGCAGCGTGATATGGCCGCTGTGTTGCCAGTGCTTGAAACGGTCGACCACGTAGGTAAGACCTGATGTGGTCTCGGTCAGGTAAGGCGTGTCGATTTGCCCAATGTTGCCCAGGCAAACGATCTTGGTGCCGGGGCCGGCACGTGTGATCAGGGTTTTCAGCTGTTTGGCGGTCAGATTTTGCGCCTCGTCCAGGATGATGTACTTGTGAAGGAAGGTGCGCCCGCGCATGAAGTTAAGCGACGAAATGCGGATGCGGTTGCGCAGCAGGTCGTTGGTGGCGGCGCGGCCCCAGCCGCCGGCCTCGGTCTGGGTCAGCACCTCCAAATTGTCCATCAGCGCGCCCATCCAGGGCGTCATCTTTTCTTCTTCCGTTCCTGGTAAGAATCCAATGTCCTCGCCCACGGGGACGGTGACCCGCGTCATGATGATCTCGCGGTATATGCTGCGGTCCAATACCTGACTCAGACCTGCTGCCAGCGCGAGCAGGGTCTTGCCGGTACCGGCGGTGCCGAGCAGTGTGACAAAATCGACGTCCGGGTCCATCAGCATGTTCAGCGCGAAGTTCTGCTCGCGATTGCGTGCCGTGATGCCCCAGACGTTGTGGCGCGCCGAACGGTAGTCTTCGACCAGCTCAATCACGGCCTCGGTCTCGGCGCGCCTATCGTGCACCATGGCCTCGAAGCTTTCATCATTGTCGAGATAGAGACACTGGTTCGGATACCAGTCCGCTATGTCCGGCCCTTGGATGCGGTAGAAGGTTCGTCCTTCTTCTTTCCACGAGTCGACAGCTCTGCTGTGCTGCTCCCAGAAGTCGGTCGCCAGCGCATCCATGCCCGTATAGAGCAGATCGACGTCGTCGAGGACCTGATCATTAGAGTAGTCCTCGGCCGGGATGCCGAGCACCGCCGCCTTGATGCGCAGGTTGATGTCTTTGGAAACGATGACGACCGTGTGCGTCTCGTTGCGTGCCCGCAGCGCACCCGCGGCGGACAGAATATCGTTGTCGGCCCTGGTGCCCGGTAGGCTCTCGGGCAGGCTGTCGTGGATGCCCTTTCCTAGAGGTTCGGTCTGGAAGAACAGCCTCCCCGTGGGGGGCCCGGTGAAACCACGACCAGAGTCGCTGAGTGTATGGATCGGCAGGCCCGCGTCGATTTCGTCCTTGTCGGCGCCGGTCATGAGTTGATCGAGCACGCGGCTTACCTGGCGCACGTTGCGTGCCACCTCGGACATGCCCTTCTTGCCAGCGTCGAGTTCTTCGAGCACCACCATGGGTAAGAAGATGTCGTGCTCCATGAAGCGGAAGATCGCAGTTGGATCATGCATCAGCACATTGGTGTCGAGCACGAATAGGCAGGGCTTGGCGCTTTCGCGTTTGATCATGGCATGGGATGGCGCCGCGGGCGCGGTATCTTGACTAAGATCGCGTGGCCTTTACGATGAAACAGAGCTGATCTCGTGGGGTGGCGGCGCGCCATGAAGGTTTTGAAACCAGTGCTTCATTTTGCGGGGTGGCAGCGCGCCTGTACATTACAACCCGGCTACCTTTAACCCAGCGCGCGCAAGGCCTCCAGCACCTCGTCGACGTGCCCCTTGACCTTGACACCGCGCCATTCTTGGCGCAGCACGCCTGCCTCGTCGATCAGGAAGGTGCTGCGCTCGATACCGAGGGATTGTTTGCCGTACATCGTCTTTAGCTTGATCACGTCAAACGCCTTGCACAACTCCTCGTCTTTGTCCGACAGCAGATCGAAGACGAATCCTTGCTTAGTCTTGAAATTTTCTTGGGCCTTGATGCCGTCGCGTGATGCGCCGAGGATAGCCGCGTTGAGCTTGGCGAATTCGTCGGCGGCGGCCGTGAAGTCAAGCCCCTCTTGCGTGCAGCCGGGCGTACTTGCCTTTGGATAGAAGTACAATACCAAGCGCTGGCCGCGAAAATCGGACAGCCTGAGCGTTTTGTCTCCGGTGGCTGTAAGTTCGACGTCGGGAATGGTGTCACCGATTGCATTAGCCATTGGCTGTTACCTGTATGGGGGGTGGTGTTGAGATTTGGCTCGAAACTATCCGCGCTAAACATTGAGCCCGGATGCCGGACGGAGTCTGGCGCCGGATAGAGGGTACCAGTCGGGGATCAATGACTGTGAGAGCGGTCGTTGCCTAATTTGCTGGCGGCGACGGACTAACGCAAGCCGAGGCGAGACTGGTCGGCGTCGTGGTGTTGGGACTAGCAGTGCAAGGTGCGCATGGGCGCTTTGATATCGGGCATTCAGTCGCCCAAGAGTGTCATTGGTTGCGGCGGTTTCGACTAGGACAAAAACGGACGAGCCGTTTTCCCTGTTTGGTACCAGGTCTAGTACCAGACCTCCCGGAATCGGAGTTCTCGATGCATTCAACACAGGGATAATTTTTCGAAACTAGATGGCTTCGCCGATCCGACGCTCGATCTGAATCACTGGGTTTCCTGTCTTGGCCTCGCCACTCAAACCCTGCTTGGGCCGCGGATCACAAGCGCCTGGCCCATGGCCGCTCAGACCTTGAGGGGCTCTAACACGGCGTCCAAATTCAGGCCGTCGCAGTAGTCCATAAACTCTTCGCGCAGCGTTGCGATATGGGTCGTGGCCGGGATGCCGACAGTGATATGCACCGAGAACATCGGCGTGCCTGTGTGCGCGGCGGAGTAGGTGCTGGTTGCCATGTCCTCGATATTGATATCGCGTTCGGCGAAAAAGCCCGCCAATTTGTTGACAATTCCGGGATGATCCATAGCCACGACATCGACGCCGTAGGGGACCTTATCGGTATTGCGCGACCGTTCGCCAGTGCGTTTGCTGATGATGGTCATGCCTAGCGAACGCTCGAGTTCCGGCAACAGGTTTTCGACTTTCGCCAGCGTGTTCCATTTGCCTTCGACCAGTAAAATGGCGGCAAATTCTCCCCCCAGCACGGTCATGCGGCTGTCTTCTATGTTGCAGCCCTGATCAAGGATAGTGCGGGACAGATGGTTGACGAGTCCCGGATGGTCCTCACCAAGGGCGGAAATGACGAGAAAGGTCTTTTGGGTACTCATCGTGCGGTTTAGGCCAAGCTCGCTACGGTTAAATGAACCAGAGTCTATAGCATCGACGGCATCGGGCCAATCGACAGACGCTCGAAGTTAGACTCCGGAAGGGTGTCCTGCAACGCCTCTCCCGGATGTTATCATCCAAGCAGCAGCGGTGTTGTTGAGTCGGTTGGTCTTGTCAGCGTTTGACCCGGCGGGATACCATCTGCGGACACAATGCATCCGGAGCAATCTCCCGTATGATCAAAGGTAGCACCGTCGCGTTGATCACGCCGATGGATGAACGTGGCGACGTCGACCAACCTTCCCTTGCGCGCCTCATCGATTTCCACATAGAGGCTGGCACTTCGGCCATCGTCGCCGTCGGCACCACCGGTGAGTCCGCAACCCTCGACGAGGCAGAGCACTGCGCGGTGATCTCTCGTTGCGTCGACGTTGCGGCCGGTCGCATTCCCGTGATTGCGGGCACCGGTGCCAACGCGACTGCCGAGGCGATTCGTCTGACTCGCTGTGCCCGAGATGCTGGCGCGGATGCTGCGCTGCTGGTAACTCCGTATTACAACAAGCCGACCCAGGCGGGTCTCATCGCCCACTACAGCGCCGTTGCCGAGGCGGTTGACATCCCGCAAATCCTCTACAACGTTCCGGGGCGGACGGCCTGCGATCTACTGCCGGCGACCGTCGGTGCGCTGGCAAGCGTGCCGAATATCGTCGGCATCAAGGACGCCACCGGCGACCTTGAACGTCTGCTCAAGCTCCGGGCGCTGTGTGGCGACCATTTCGCGCTCTACAGTGGTGATGATGCCACTGGCTGCGAGTTCATCCTCCGTGGCGGTGATGGCGTGATCTCGGTCACCAGCAATGTCGCGCCCCGTCTGATGGCCGAAATGTGTGCCGCGGCCCTGGTCGGCGACCGCCAAACGGCCCTGGCGCTGAACGACCGGCTGGACGGGCTGCATCATGCGTTGTTCGTCGAGTCCAATCCCATTCCAGTGAAATGGGCGATGCATGCGATGGGGCTCGCGCCGCGTGGCATTAGGCTCCCGCTTACCTGGCTGTCGGAGGGACTCGACGCCGAAATACATCGGGCCATGCAGCGGGCCGGTGTGGATCAAGCCGTCAATTAAGCGATCGATTTTGGCGCCGATCGAAGCTAACCCAAACGGCGGTAACGGCCATGGGCGGTTGTTTCCTGTTGCCATACAAGGCGAACGAATGCGAAGGGTTTCACGAATGCGAAGCTTCGGCGACCGCGACCTCGGCTTGCTCGATCACTTCGACAACCCACACCAATGCCGCGCTCTGCGCGGCGTCGGTCAAGGCCCAGGGGGCCGGATTTGCTCTCATGCACAACATTCGACGATTGCTGACGCTGTTCTTGTTGCTGCCACTGCTCACGGCCTGCGGTGCATCGAAGACGATGGAAAAGATACTTCCGGACCAGAGCCTGGAGTACAAGAAACAGCGCGAGGCATCCGAAAACCTCGAATTGCCGCCGGATCTCGCCAGCGGCGGTTTCGACGATGCCTTGGACATCCCGGCCGCGTCGGGCACGGCCACCTACACCGATTATAGCAGTGGACGGGACGCGCGTCGGCGCGTCGCCGCCAGCGGTGATGTGCTGCCGACGGTGGCCGGCGTGACGCTGGAACGTTCCGGCGACAAGCGCTGGTTGCAAATAGAATCGATGCCGCAGAACGTGTGGCCCAAGGTGGTGTCGTTTTGGCGCCAACAGGGCATCTTGCTGGTCGAGCAAGACCCGGCTATCGGTGTCATGAAGACAGACTGGCTTGAAAACCGCGCGGAGGTACGCCAGGACTTTATCACTCGCCAGTTGCGCAAGGTCGTCGATGGACTCTACGCCACCTCGACGCGCGACCAATATCGGGTGCGTATCGACGCCGGCCCTGCGCGCGATACAACCGAGGTTTACCTGACACATCGGGCAATGGAAGAGCGTTTGGTGACCAACTCGGTCGGCGAGGGGAGCAACACCGTCTGGGAACCGGCGCCCAGTGACCCGGACAAAGAGGCAGCCATGCTGCGACGGCTGATGCTCTACCTCGGTGTTTCCGATAACAAGGCCGAGCGCATGCTTGCGGCCGGTGGCGGTGGTGCCAGCAGCGGTGCGCGCAGCGGCGCCAGTGCTCGGCTGGTGAGATCCGCTGGCGGTAGCGAGTTGCTCATTCCAGACGAGTTCCGCCAGGCGTGGCGGCAAACTGGGCTGGCGTTGGATCGCACCGGTTTTGCGGTCGAGGACCGAAATCGCAGCGAAGGCGTATTCTTCGTGCGCTACGATGACCCAAACCGCAATGATGGCAAGAAAAAGGGTTTGGTCAGCAGGCTGGCGTTTTGGAGCAAGGAAGACGTTGACAGCGTCAAGCAGTATCAGGTCAAGCTCGTCGGTGGCAATGCGGAGACTAGGGTGACGGTGCTCGACGCCGACGGCCGGCGCGATACCTCCGCCACCGGCGAGCGTATCCTGAGTCTGTTGCACGAGCAGCTACGCTGAATGCGGTTCGCCGTCCTCGGCAGCGGCAGCCGCGGCAACGCGACGCTGATCGAGTCCGGCGCAACGCGCATCCTGGTGGATTGCGGTTTCGGGTTACCTGAGACAGAGCGCAGGCTAGCAGAGGTCGACGCCGACCCCGCCAGCATCGCTGCCATCGTTGTGACCCATGAGCATGGCGACCACATCTCCGGCGTCGCGCGGCTCGCTGGTCGCTATGGTATTGAGGTCTGGTCGTCCCCTGGCACATGGAAGGGGGCCGGATGTCCGGAGCTGGGCCGCTTGCGGTTGTTCGCCGGCCACGGTCGCGGGTTTCGCATCGGCGACCTGAGGCTGCGTCCGATTCCGGTTCCGCACGATGCCCGCGAGCCCTGCCAATGGGTCATAGAGGCCGATGCGAGGCGGCTTGGCATGCTCACCGATGCTGGCACGGTCACGCCGAAGATGTGTGAGTTGTTGCGCGATTGCGATGCGCTCATGCTGGAAGCCAACCATGATACACAACTGTTGCGCGCCGGACCCTATCCCGCCAGTCTTCAACGTCGTGTTGGCGGCCCGTTCGGTCACCTGAGCAATCAACAGGCGGCACAGTTGCTCGAAGCCGTCCATCACGCCGGGCTCAAGCAAGTGCTGCTATCGCACATCAGTGTCCAGAATAATCGCGCCGAACTGGCCATCGCCGCGGTGAGTGGGATCGATACTGCTTTGGGTGCGGCTCTGCGCGTGGCTGAACAGGACCAATGTACCGGCTGGCTGGACATCTAGTGCTGCGATCCGCCGGCCCCAATACCCATCTATAATAGAAGCCCCATCGGTGTAACTCGACGACGCGGAGAGTCATGACCAATCGGATATGCCCATCGTTAGTCCTATGTGTGGTGCTGTTGGTGAGCGGGTCGGCCCGCGCCCAGCAAACGGACGATCCGATCCTCGGTCCAGCGGTCGATGCCGAATCGGCGGCCGAATACTACGAGAAGGCACTGGTCGCTCACAACCTGGGCGAGGTGCGTTCGGCGTACATCTACCTCAAGAACGCCCTCAAAGAAGACCCTCTGCTGCTGCCGGCGCATTTGCTCCTGGGCAAGATCTTTCTGTCCCTCGGGCAGGGCGAGAACGCCGAGAAGCAGTTATTGATCGCCGACGGCCTCGGCGCGCACCGGTCGCTTATCCAGAACTCCCTGGCCCGTTCCTATCTGATGCAGGGTAAGCCCGAGCAACTGATCGACGAGCTCTTCCCAATCGGAACCGCTCCGGAAGAAGACGCCGAATTGCTCGCTTTGCGCGGCGAGGCGCATTTGGAGCTAGAGCAATTTTTCGACGCGCAGCGCTCGTTCACGCAGGCTTGGGAGATGAATCCGGACTCGGTGGCTGCCGTGCTCGGGCGGGTGCAAGTAATGCTGCTGCAGGGGGAATTGGAGCGTGCCCGCAACCTGGCGCGTGAGGCGGTAGAGATCGCGCCCAAGCATGCCCGCGCCTGGTATCTGAAAGGAAAGCTCGCCAACAGCGCCGGGGATTACTCCGGCGCCTTGGCTGACTACACCCAGGCGGCTGAATTGTTGCCGTCTTATCTTCCGGCGCAGATCGCTCGCATCACGCTACTGTTGCGTCTTGCTCGGGCCGAGGAGGCGGCCGATGTGGCTGCCGAGATTCGCGAGATATTCCCAAATGATCCGCGCACGCATTTCGTTGCGGCCGTCGTGCAGATGCGTCTCGGCCAAGAGCAGGTAGCCGAGGCTGCCTTGACTGATGCCTACAACCTGATCAAGCGCTTTCCGCGGGAACTGATTGAGGGGCACATGCCGACGCTGCTGTTGGCGGGCATCGTGACCTTCAACCTTAAGCAATGGGAACAGGCGGAAGACTACCTTAGCCTCTATCTGTCCGAAGAGCCCACTGCCACCGGTCCGCGGGTCCTGTTGGCACGCATCGAACTGGAGCAGCGCAGTCAGCCGGAGAAGGCAATTCGTCTGCTCGAATCCGCGGTGGAGCGCACGCCGGGCAATGTCCAAGCCTTGTCGATCCTGGCCGAGGCCTACATGAAGACTGGCCAGCACCTCAAGGCGGCGCAATTGTTGCGCGATGCCAGTCGGCGCCGCGAGAACGACATTCTGCTGCGCACCCAGCGCGCGGTCAACGAGTTCGGGCTCGGCCGGCGCAGCAGTGCCATTGAGGAGTTGTCTTCGGTCTTTGAGGTCAGGCCCGATCTCAGCAGCGCTGGCGCGACGCTGGTGGTGATGTTGCTGCAGGAGCGTGATTTTGACGAGGCACGCGATGGTGCACGCAAGCTGATGTTGTTGGTGCCAGACAACCTGTCCTACATCAATCTGTTTGGCGCGGCGGCGTTCTCCGCTGGCGATCTGGATGTCGCGCAGTGGGCGTTTGATCTGACGCTGGCCTTGGACCCCGCTTTCTATCCTGCGCGTGAGAACTTGGCCGAGTTATTGATTCAGCGTGGCGACATCGCGCTGGCGCGAGGTCAGCTTGAGCGTGTGCTCGACAGCGAACCGGAAGAGGTCGGCGCACTGATGTTGTTGGCTAGGTCCTTCGAGTCCGAAGGCGACCTGGAGCAGGCGCTGCGGCTATCTGAACGGGCGCTTGGTGCCGACCCCGCCGCGGTCGATGTGGCCATCTATCAAACCGAACTACTCTTGCGCATGCGCGAGCCCGAGCGGGCCGTTCGGGTGGCCGAGAGTGTCGAGTTGCGTGCAGCAAACCCCGACGATGCGCAACTCCTAGCCACCTTGAGTCGCGCCTACATCGCCAGCGGTCGGCGCGCCACCGCTCAGGTCGTGTTGCGCAGGGGCTCCAGTCTGGCGGGCTATGATGCGCGCACGCTGCTGGATATCGCCATGCTGCAACGCGAAGCCGGCGATCTGGACGGCGCGCTCTGGTCGTTGCAAAAGGCCACCGACGGCGAGCCAGACTTTTTGCCGACCCGAATGAAATTCGTCGAGATGCTGATCCAGCTTGGGCGGATCGCCGAAGCCATTCCGGCTGCGCAGGAATTGGCTAAGGAGTATCCGAATGAGCCCTATGCCGATCATCTGATGGGGTTAATCTACCAACAGCAGGGGCAATATAAGGCTGCCTTCGATCGCTTCAAAGTGGGACTCGGCAAGCGGGATTCGCCGTTACTGGCGTTGCGCGCCTTCGAGGCCAAGCGTGCCGCCGAGGGTCTCGCTGCCGCAGTCGCCTTCCTGGAGCAAAGGACCGAGGGTAGTTCGCCGGACAGTGTGTTGGTGCAGACCCTGGCGGAGAGCTACTACGCCCTTGGCGAGCACGACAAAGCGCTCGAATTGTTTGAGCAGGCCAAAGAGGATGCGCCGAACAACGCGATGCTGCTGAACAATCTGGCGGTCATCTACAACAAGACCGGCGATGAGCGCGCGCTCAGCTATGCCCGCCGTGCCTATGAACTGCTGCCCACGGCCCCGGAGATCGGCGATACCTTGGGCTGGGTGCTGGTTCAGCAGGGCGACCTCACCGAGGGACTCAAGCATCTGCGTGATGCGCGTTCCAGGGCCGCCACGGACCCTGGCATCAGCTATCATATTGCCGTCGCGCTGAAGGGCATGGGGCGCACTGAAGAGGCCATGCAAGAGCTGAGCGAACTTCTGCGCAGCAGCGCCGGTCAGGGCTTTGAAGAGCAACAGCAGGCGACCGAATTGCTTGATGAACTGCGGGCCGTCCGTTCGGCGCAGAGCGGATGAGCCTTCGCGCTCAAGTGAGGCCCAGGCCCAACAATCGCGAGTAGCGCTCCGCGGCCAGCAACTCGCGATGTGTGCCGCGCTCGACGATACGCCCGCGCTCCATGACCAGGATCTGGTCCATGTCCGCCAGGGCTACTGGACGGTGCGTGATCAGCAACGTAGTACGGTCTTGCATCAGCGCGCGCAAGGCGTCCATCAGCGCCCGCTCGGTCGCGGCATCCAGGCCTTCGGTGGGTTCATCCAACAGCAAGATCGGCGCATCGCGCAGCAGCGCTCGGGCGATGGCGATCCGTCGCGCTTGGCCGCCTGAGACGCGTACACCGGTCTCCCCGACCCAGGTGTCGTATCCTTCTGGCAGCGTCTGAATGAATGCGTGGATCTGCGCCACCTCGCAGGCCTGCTCTAGTCGCCCCTGGGGGGCGTCCGGCGCCGCCAGCAGTAGGTTCTCGCGGATGCTGGCGTCGAACAGATGCGTATGCTGTGACACCAGCGCGATGCGCGTGCGTAGGTCTTCTCCGCGCAAGGCGGCCAGGGGCTCGCCGCCGAGCAGGATCTCGCCAGCCTCTTGCCGCCAGAACCCGAGCAATAGGTTTAGCAGCGTGCTCTTGCCGGATCCGGTAGCGCCGACGATGGCAATGCGCCGGCCTACGGCGAGCTCCAGGTCGAGTGCGTCCAGCGCCGGGCGAGCCGCGCCCGGATAGCTGAAGCGCAGCCCGCGGATCAATATGCCGTTGTCCGTTGGTTGCGCGGACGGGCCGGGTGGATCAAGCACCGCTGGCTCGGCATCGACAACGGCAAATAAGCGCCGCGCGGAGGTGAGCGTCGCCTCCCACTGTTGAAACGCCAGCGGCAGCGGCGCGACTGCCTCGAAGGCCGCCAGCGAGAACAGTGCCAGCATGGCCAGTTGCGGTGGCGCCAGTGTGCCGTCCGCCAGCAGCGGAATACCCAGCCACAGCATGCCCCAAAGCGTCAGGTTGGCGCTCAGACCGACCGCACCCTGGCCGATTCCGGCAATCCTGCTCATGCGGTCCTGATCGGCGATCAGTGCGGCTGTCGCGGCACACAGTCGGCGCGCGTGGCCGTCCGCGGCACCGTAAATCAGCAGCTCGGAGAGCCCTTGGGTGCCGTCGATGGCGAGCTGGCGCAGTTCCGTCTCGGTCTCAACCATGCGTCGCCCCGGTCCGGCCCCAAGGCGACGGGTGATCCAAGGCAGCAGCAGGCCGGCAATCAGGAGCATGCCGAGCAGCAACGCGGCAAGGGCCAGGTCGTACAGCGCGGTAAAGACAAAGAAACCAATGCCCGCCGTCACCGCGACCAACACCGGCACCAAAACGCGGATGTAGAGATTGTCCAGCGCGTCGATATCGGCGCGGATTCGGGTCAGCAGGTCGGCGCTGTGATACTGCTGCAGTCTTGCCGGGGCCAGCGGCTCCAGGTGCTGGTAGAACCAGACCCGCAGACCGGCTAGCTGGCGCAAGGTCGCCTCGTGGGTGATCAGCCGTTCCAGATAACGGCCAGCGGTGCGACCAATGGCACTGCCGCGGATTAGGGCCGCCGGGGTGAAGTAGTTCATTGCCACGCCGTTGGCGCCGGCCACCGCCATGGCGGTGATGAACCAGCCTGAGACGGCCATCAGGGCGACGTTGGCCAGCAGGGTGAGCAGCGCCACCAAGAAGCCGCCTAGCAGCCAGACCCGATAGGGGCGGAACAGCGCCCAGAGTCGTCTCAGTTCGGTCATGACAACGCCTCGGTTTGCAGCAGACCCACCATGCGTCGGTAGGCGCCGTCGCTGGCGAGGAGGGTGCTGTGATCGCCTTGCTCGACAATGCGCCCGCCGTCTATGACCAGGATGCGATCGGCGTTGCGCACCGTCGCTAGCCGGTGGGCGATGACCAGCATGCCCCGGTCGCGAGCCAGCGCGTCGATCGCCCGCTGCACCAGCGTCTCGCTGGCCGGGTCCAGGTTGGCCGTGGCCTCGTCGAGGATCACCAGCCGAGCGTCGCGCAAGAATGCGCGTGCCAGCGCCACACGCTGAATCTGACCACCGGACAGCCCGGTTCCGCGCTCGCCGACCGGGGTGTCGTAACCATGCGGCAATTGATCAATGAACTCCGCCGCATGAGCGCGCCGCGCCGCCTCACGCACCGCGGTAAGCTCGGTCTCCGTCGCGCCGTCCGGCAAGCCGAGCCGGATGTTCTCCAGCAGCGTGCCTTGGAATAGCCTAGGGTTCTGCGGCAGCCACGCCAGCCGGCGGCGCCAATCGGCGATATCCAACCCTGCCAGATCGACGCCATCGACGGTGATGGTCCCTGCATCGGGCCGAATGAAGCCAAGGAGCAGGTTGGCGACGGTCGTCTTGCCGGCGCCACTCGGGCCAACCAGGGCGATACGCTCGCCGGGCCGGATGTCGAAGCTGGCGCCGTCCAGTGCCGGTCGCTCGGCCTCATAGCAAAAACGCACAGCGTCAAAACGGATCGACAACGGTGCGTCGGCCGCGAGCAAGGCTGGCGCGCTCGGCCTCGGCGGCAGCGGGGTGTCCAGAATCGCAAGCAGACGCTCGGCGGAGGCGACGGCCTCCATGCGGCCGTGGTAGTGTGTGCCCATATTGCGCAGCGGCAAGTAGAACTCCGGCGCTAGCAGCAGTACGAAAAAACCGGTAAAGAAGCTGATCTCGGGCGGGGCGAAGAGTTCGGCAAGCGGCAGGTCTAGTTGATACAGCCGAAAGCCGATAAACACGGCGACGATGGCGATGCCCAGGGTCGAGAAGAACTCCAGCACCGCCGAGGACAAAAAGGCCACGCGTAGCACCCGTATCGTGCTGCGCCGATAGTCGTCGGAGACCCTTGCAATTACCTCCGCCTCGCGCCGGCTGGCATTGAACAGCTTCAGCGTGGTCAGCCCTTGAATGACGTCGAGAAAGTGCGCCCCCATGCGTGCCAGTGTCTTCCACTGTTGCTGGTTGACGCGCTCCACGCCCTGACCGATCAGTATCATAAACACTGGGATCAGCGGCGCCGTCACAAGCATCACCAGCCCCGATAGCCAATCGACGGGTATGACCACTAGCAGGATGGCCAGCGGGATCAGTGCCGTCAGCGTCATGGCCGGCAGATAGCGGGCGTAGTAGTCCTGCAATCCTTCGATGCCGCGGGTTAGGTCCTCGGCCAGCGCTCCGCTGCGCTGCCCGCTCAGCCAGGCCGGACCGGCCGCCTGGATATGGCGAAAGACTCGATCGCGCAGCGTCAGCTTGACTCGCGCCGCCGCCCGGAACGCGCTCTGCTCCGAGCCCCAGGCCAGCGCCGCGCGCAGCGCGAACAGCCCCAGCAGGGGCCAAAGCCAGTGCTCGACATCCGACCGGGTTGCGTCGGCAAAGATCACCGCATCGATAACATGCGCGAGCAGCCAAGCCTGAGCGATGATGAGCAGGCCGTTCAACAGGCCGAGCCCAACCGCGACACGCAGCCAGGTCGCGGCGAGGTGTTGTTGATCTTTCAGTAGGTCGCGGGCAGACATTGCACGGAGCACGGAGCTAGGCAGAGCGGTAAACCCCCGGAGTTTAGAGAGGGCGCGGGTTCAGGTCCAACGGTTCGCAGTTGGTTCGCCCGAATCGGTTGGCGAAGCCTACAATGACAGTATGAACACCAACAGTCTCGATCCCGAACTCGAGCCACTCGCCGAACGCATCGGGAGCAGCCATCTCCGCCGTCGGCTTGGACTGGAGGAGGAGTCAGATTTGCCTGCCCGGCGGCATCGCAATCACCTGGGATGCGCACTGCCCCAGACGCCTAGCCGCTGGCATTTGGCACCATCGCGATATGATTGGCTATACTTCGGTGGGGTCAGGTTCCTCGGTTGTTCCAGCGCGCCTCAACTGCCGCGGCAGTAGAACCAGGTCGGCGGGCCAAGTGGGAGGCGGGATCACGGCGGGTTACCTGGATTGCTTGAGTCTTGCCCAGGATCTGAGCGGGGCGTATCGTTCCCGCTGTAGTTTATAGTAAGGCGATGCCGCCGACCGACGAGAAGAGGGTTGAACCCACAATGGTGAATGTCGTAGCGACATGGGGGACGGGATGATCCAGATCCGTGCGGCGTCGGACAGTGATCGTCCACAGGTACTGATGCGTCTCCGAGAGGTCTTTGGTGAGCGCGCCGCCTTGGAGGCCGAGCAGTTATGGCATTGGCAATGGCACCAGGACCCGCGCCTGCCGAAATCCGGCTATCGCGCCGTGGTTGCGGACTGGGAGGGCAGCATCCTCGGGAACCTGGCATTGATACCGGCGGCGCTCTATGTCGACGGTCGGCCGCTACCCGCCAATTGGTGCGTGTCGGCGCTGGTGCATTGGGGGCTGGCACGTCGCGCATTGCGGGCCGCGAGACGCGCTGGCAAGGAGACCGGGCTCTCGGCGGGGCAGGGCGTTGCCGCGGCCATGTACGACGCCGCGGCGGTCGGCGAGGCCCAACTCGGCAAACACATCTCGCGCACGATGCGCACCGTGCTGATCCGCATGGGCTATAGGAACCTGCCGAATAGTGGCAGCCTGCATCGGCGCATCTCGCTGCGACAACGGCTGCGGCGCGGCGTCGGCTCCGTGCCCGCTAGCCTGATCGCACCTGTGGCGGATCTCCTGCTGCCGCGGCTGCCCCGTGCCGGCCTGGCGGTTGAGGTCATGGATGGCCCCTTCGACGAGCGCTTCGATGCGCTATGGGCCCGTTTGTGTGGGCAATTGCCGGCCGTGACCTTGCGTGATCGAGCCACGCTGCAATGGCGCTATCGACAGCATCCAGTGTTGAACTATGTGGTCCTGACGCTCGCGGAGAATCAGGCCTTGCGAGGCTATTTGATCTATTGCACCTTCGAGCGCGACAGCCGACTGCGCGGCAAGATCGTCGACCTGTTCACAGACCCCGCGGATGATGAGGCCATGCGCTCGTTGGTCGCGACCGCGTTGCGCGCGATGAAACAAATACAGATCGAGCGGGTCGAGGCATTTGCCTCCACGGACTATCTGAACGACGTGCTTAGGTCCGCCGGCTTTACGCCAAGGCTGACGAAGGCCGACGAGGTTCAACCGCTGTTGGTGCGCGGCATCTCGTTCGAGTCGATTCACATCGGTCAGGGTGATGGAGACGGCGGATAATGCCCAGGTCAGGAGCCGCAATCATCGGTCAGCGGTTGGCGCGGTCGCTGCAAAAGCGCGTCGACCGGCACACCGAGACGCGGCGTCATGCGCAATGGATGTTGTTGTGCGGGCCATGCAACGAGCAAGGGCGTGCTTGTCCGCGGCCTGCCACCCTCGGTATCATCGAACCGCCGCCGGACCGCTTCTGGGCAGACCCCTTTGTGCAGGGGAAAGGCGGTCGAATCTGCCTGTTTTTTGAAGAATTTTTTTTCGCAACCGGACGCGGACGGATCTGCGCGCTCGAAGTGGACGGCTCTGGTCGCCCCATCTCCAGCGCAAGGCCTGTGGTGCGGGCCGATCATCACCTGTCGTACCCCTTTTTGTTTGAGTTTGATGGGAATCTATACATGACGCCGGAGAGCAGCGGTGCGCGACGCTTGGACCTCTACCGCTGCCGCAACTTTCCGTTCGATTGGGTCTACGAGCGTAGCTTGATCCGCGACCGCGCCATTGTGGACGCGACCCTGTTTAAACACGACTGCCGTTGGTGGATGCTCTGCTCAATGCGGGCAGGCAAGCTGCGCCCGAACAGCAGTCTATGCGCCTTTTACGGCGATACACCACTCACCGATCGGTGGCAGCCTCATCCGCTCAACCCCTTGGTACAAAGCTTCACCAGCGCCCGCCCGGCAGGGGCCCTGTTTCGCGATACGCGCGAGCGTCTGTTGCGCCCGTCGCAGAACTGCGTCCCACGCTACGGCTTTGGTTTGAATCTGTCCGAGGTGCTTGAACTGACCACGGAGACCTATCGCGAGCGGCTCGTCTGGCGAACCACCGGGCCGCGGGCCGGCGGTTGGCGCGCCTTGCATCACATGCATTGGCACGATGGGCTGATGGTCATGGACGCCCAGCGTTTGATCCCGAAGTCGAAAGGCGTTCCGGTTACGAAGTTCCAGCTTAGTAAGAAATCGAAGTCTTTAATAAACGCGACCGTCATTTAGGCGCACTTGATCCGGTGCACGGTAACTTGATCCAAGAACCCGTAAAGGGAAGAAAGATCGATGTCTAATGTTGTAGCTATGTGCATTGCTGGCGAAGCATTGATGGAAGCGATCGATGACTTGTTTGGGCCGCCAAGCTGTCGAAAAGCTGGATCTCGCTCCGCCAAACGACATAGAGTCCCTCGTTGCTAGTTATGCGGATCTCAGATTCGCGAGGATACCGCATGGGTCCGTAGATGGGATTTGCGTCAACCTCAAGGTTCCGGGGAAGACGCCCAGAGAGATTGTTAATTCTGACAACCCCCTGGCCCGAAAACGTTTCACTTTGGCGCACGAGCATCCCAATCAGCCCAACGACTCTCCACATCTACCCATCCTGATGCCTGGAAGCCGTCGGGCCTAGGCGTCGGCTAGATACCGGCTCTACCAGGTTCAGCTCGTGCCGTGCAGCGGCCGTTGCAGCTTGGAGCCGTCGTAGCCGACGGATTCGATGAATGCTTTCATGCGCTCGAATTCGGCGTCGCTGAACTCGGGGCTACGAGACATGATCCAAACATAATCCCGCTTGGCGCGACCGATGACGGTGAGTTGGTAGTCGTCGTCCAGGTAGATGATGCGGAAGTCGCCCTTGAAGGGCCAGATGAATTGCATCCCCCACAGGGCGTTGGTCTCCTTGTCCAGCACGAAGCCCTTGGGATGATATTCCTTCTTGGGGCCGTCTAGGGCGTCTTTGTTAAAGGTGAAGGTGGTGGCGATGGTGCCGTCTGGATTCAGCGCGTAGGACTCCACCGGATTGTAGGCGCCTTTTTCAACAAAAGTCGGGATGTTGGCGACGACGTACCAGTCGCCCATGAAACGTTCTAGGTCGACTTTGGAAACAGTCTCCATTGGTTTTCCTCCTCCTTCTACACAGCCGCTGCTGAATAGAAGGGCTAGGGTGAATTGCAGTGCCAGCAGGCCTGGCAGCCGTTTTAGGGGTCTCATGCCGCGGGCTGACCTCACATGCGTTTGTAGATGATGCGCCGGCCTTTGCCGGTGTCGCTTTCCAGGCCGACCCAGCCGAGTTCGTCGTTGTACCACAGGTCGATGGTCAGTTCATCGGTCGACAGGGCGTAGCGTTGAGCCGGCAGCTTACGGCCGTCCTCGACCTCGATACGCTCGCTGCCCTTGGAGCGAACGCGCACGCGCTCGATGTCGCCGGTCTGCGGATTCAGTAGGCGGCGTTGGTCCAAAAAGCTCCGGTCCCAATACGCGAAGGTCTTGATACAGCCCGCGGCCCGTTCAACGCCGTCGGCGCTTTCAATGCGAAGGCCGTCGCCAACGCGGCTGCCCTCGACCTCGAAGCGCTTGCCATTGTCATTGGTGTTGGCGTCGATCGCCGCCAGACAGCCGTCGCGAAACACCTCGCTGCTGTTGTGACGGTAGCGGTAGGCATTAATGAACAAAAAGTCGACATCAAAGGCCGCGCGGCTCGACACCCGCGTGCTGTCTGCGCCCTCGGCGATGCGAAAGCTATGCTCGCCGATGGGGTTATCGTCCAGATAGACCTGGAAGCGCAGCAATTCGTTGGCTTTGGCCGGTGTCCAGGCCGTGATCAGCGCCATCGCTGCGCTGGCGAGTGCAATTTTTAGTCGTTTATTCATGGTCAAATACCTCCTGGTGTGTATGCGAGGGGAAGGGCCTATGCCCAGAAAGCCTAGATCGATAGCCAGGGCCGGTCACTTGGGCAGATAGCCGGTGCGGGTTGGCCTCTAGGGGCTCGTGGCAGCATCAAGTCTGCTTGAATCATGGCGAAGGCACCTAGGATGCCCTCCCTTTCGGCGGCCCCGGGAAGAAAGCATTGGTGCGATGACAGTAATCCCGATAGGCCGGGCGGCGTTCTCCGATATCCTTTTCCAGCAGCGTAACGCCGGAGACCCGCAGTAGTAGGAAGGTCATCAAGATTGGTGACAAGATGGTCCACCAGCCGCCAGCGGCGACCGCAAACAAGAAATAGGCCCACCAGATGCAGGTCTCACCAAAATAGTTGGGATGCCGGGTGTAGCGCCAGAGCCCGGAATCCAACACCTCGCCGTGATTGCCGGGGTCAGCCTTGAAGTTGGCGAGCTGTTGATCGCCAATGGCCTCGAACCCGAAACCGATCAGCCAGAGCGCCACCGCCAGAAAATCGATCCAGTTCAGCGAGGCCCCGCCCAGGATGCCGGCGAGCAATGGCAGCGAGATGATCCAGGCCAAGATCGCTTGCAGGCCAAACACAATATATAAGCTCTTGAGCCAGAACTTTGGCTGATTGTCGGCACGGATCTGCTGATATCGACGGTCCTCGGGCTCTCCCCAGTTGCGCAGTAGGATGAACAGCGACAGGCGCACGGCCCAGACCGTAACGACGAACAACAAGATATAGGCTCGTTCGCCAAGAGCTGGCGCCAGGATCAGGTAGGTGAGCGTCATTGCCAGGAAGAACAGCGACCAGACCGGATCGACGATGCTGACGTTGCGCTTGGCGATGCTGACCAGCCAGGTCGCAATGCCAATACCCAAACCGACAGCCAGGCCTGCTGCATAGATATGGAGATCAAACATGCCGGGTCACCTCCCCCGTTCTGGCGTCCAGCCTACTGTGTGCCCTTTCGCTGCCTGTCGCGTCGGTCTCTGCTGCCGCATAGCCGTCGAGACGAGTGGCGATGCTAACCAGCACCGGGGTGATCAGCGCCCAGCCCGCCGACTGCGCCGACAGGGCGATCAGCGGATCGGTGAATTCTACCGCGCCCAGCCGCTCACCAGCGTAAAAGGCCAAGGGTCCGCCGATGGCGCCGAACACTAAAGCTAAGCCTGGGCGCCCGCGCAACCACTGTAAGGAGACGTTCAGCGTGGTCGCGAAGGCGATCCACATGGCGATGATCCAACTCGGCGCGATCCAAGGCGCAAACTCGCCGGATGGGTAGACCAACCAGCCGTACCCGGCAAGCTGCCCGTCCCAGGCCGCGCCGATGAGCCCCGCGACCGTAAGCAGCGCAGCCTCAGACCAGGGCCGCGCCGCTTGACGCAAATGGTAGGCGACCGCGGCAGCGACCACCGCGATGCCAATGAGCGGTAGAGAGGCGGCACCGGTCAGGACGCAGGCGAGCCAGCAGACCTGAAAGATGGCGAGATTGACGAGCGCAGGCCGCCAAGCGGCGAAGTGCTTTACGACGTTGGAATTCTTGTGCGTTGGTGCTTGTTCGGTCATTGTCCAAGTTTTGCCCATGTCACGCTTGAGACAAAGACATTGTGGAATCCTCGGTCTTTCACAACCCCAGCCGCATTCGAGCATGAGTTTGATCGGGTGCTGGTGGTAGCATTCATCCTCGGCGCGTAGGCGCCGCGCCTGCGCCGCAATGCAGCTCAAAATCAACACCTAGAGGAATGTTCATGCAAATTGATGCCCTTAAGCGCACGGCCGCGGCCGTTGCCATCAGCTTTTCTTTGGCCGGCTGTGCGACGACCGATGAGTATGGCGACCCCAGGCCAGCCTCTGAGACCGAGAAGGGCCTTGGCATCGGCGCCGCGGCGGGGGCGGCGGCGGGCGCGTTGATCGGCTCGGCCAGCGCCGATGCCGGAAAGGGGGCGCTGATCGGCGCCATTGGCGGCGCGATCATCGGTGGCGCGGTGGGCAATTATATGGAGCGACAACGCAAGGACTTCGAGCGCGTGCTCGCCGACGAGATCGCCCGCGGGGATATCAACCTGACCAAGAACGCCGATCATAGCCTGGTCGTCGGTATGACTAGCGCCACCACCTTCGATGTTGACTCCGACACCATCAAGCCCGGCTTTTACAGCACCATGGACAAGATTTCTGGTGTCGTGAACAAGTATGGCAAGACCCAACTGGTGATCGCTGGCTACACGGACGACACCGGCAGCGCCGAGCACAACCTAGAGCTGTCAAGACGCCGCGCCGATTCGGTTGAGTCCTATCTGCTGTCCGATGCGGTGGCGCCGCAGCGCCTGAGCAGCATCGGCTATGGCGAGGATGATCCCATAGCGTCCAACGCGACCAATTATGGTCGCACGCTGAACCGTCGGGTCGAGATCACCATTATCCCGGTGGTCGAGGGCGGTTCCAACAGCGCCTGAGGCGGCACTCGCTGGTGACATCGCTTCCGCGGTATCAGGCCAAGGTGCGCAGCTGCCGATGCTGGGTTTCGTTCCTCAACCCAGCCTACAGGGATTGCTTGCACAGTCTCTCTGCGTGGGAGCGGCTCTTGGCGCTCTGCGCAGAACCCGACTATGGGGCGCCGATAGGAGTCAGGGCCGGCGCAGGCCGCTGTTGGCCGAGACCGTTATGCTCGGCCGGCCTAGCATGATGCGTCTGCCCGAGATCATTGGCGTTAGACTGACCGGCAAGCGTCAAGCGGGCATTACCGCGACGGACATGGTGCTGGCGCTGACCGCGTTCCTGCGTCAGCAGAAGGTGGTCTCGGCCTATCTTGAGTTCTTCGGCGACGGTGCCCGCGGCCTCAGCCTCGGCGACCGTGCCACCATCTCCAATATGACCCCGGAGTTCGGCGCCTCCGCCGGCCTGTTCGCGATCGACGAACAGACCATTGCCTACCTGAAGCTTATCGGTCGCGACGCCGAGCAGGTCGCGCTGGTCGAGCGCGGCATCGCCGGCCATCTAGACGCGACCGGAACGGAAGAGGCCGAGGGCAAGCTGCCCGATGGCGCCGTCATCATCGCCGCTATCACCTCCTGTACCAATACCTCCAACCCGCGCAGTCTGGTCGCCGCTGGTCTGCTGGCGCGCAAGGCCAACCAACTGGGTCTGGCGCGAAAGCCCTGGGTGAAGTCATCGTTCGCGCCCGGCTCTATCTGGAGGCATCCGCTCTGCTGCCCGAGATGGAAAAGCTCGGCTTCGGCATCGTCGGCTACGCCTGCACCAGTTGCAATGGCATGAGCGGCGCGCTGGCCCCCGAGATTCAGCAGCAGATCATCGACCGCGATCTGGATACCGCCGTGCTACTATCCGGCAACCGCAACTTCGACGGCCGCATCCACCCAACATTCGTCGTCCGCCGTATTGGGGATGCGCGCCAGCCGGTGAGCGCTGGCTTACAGGCATGCGTCCGCTGGCGGTACTGGATGACAACATCACCACCGATCATCTGTCCCCATCAAATGCTATCCTCGCCAGCAGCGCCGCCGGTGAGTACCTGACCAAGATGGGCCTGCCGGAAGCGGACTTTAACACCTATGCCACACACCGCGGCGACCACCTCAGCGCGCTGCGTGCCACCTTGGCCAACCCCAGGCTGTGCAACGAGATGTGCCGCGACGACCAGCGCGAGGTCATCCGGGGCTCGCTGGCGCGCGTCGAGCCGGAAGGGCAACGGATGCGCATTTGGGAGGCCATTGAGACCTATATGAACCGCGGCCAGGCCCTGTGCATCATTGCTGGCGCCGACTATGGCCAAGGCTCATCGCGAGACTGGGCCGCCAAGGGGGTGCGTCTGGCCGGCGTCGAGGTCGTCGTCGCCGAGGGCTTCGAGCGCATCCACCGCACCAATCTGGTTGGTATAGACGTGCTGCCGTTGCAGTTCAAAGACGGCGAGACCCGTCACAGCTACGGCATCGACGGCAGCGAGACCCTCGACGTTATCGGCACTCTGGCCCCCTATGCCGCCCCCTATGCCGCGTTGACCCTTGTGATGCATTGCGTCAATGGCGAGCAGGTCGAGATCCCCGTCACCTGCCGCCTAGACAGCTTGGATGAGGTCCGTGTATACGCCGTTGGCGGCGTGCCGCAGGGTTTTGCTCAGGACTTTCTCGCCTCTGCCTGACTAACCCCCGGATGCGAATGCCAGAAACCAGATCGACATCACCGCGCTTGCCACGGTCGGGGCTCTTGTGGGCGCGGCTTGTAGCCGCGATTCGCCGCCGGAGGCGCCAGCGACAGTCGATGCCTTCATGGCCGATGCAGCCCGGTCCATCGGCTGCTCCGCCGATCAACATTGACGCCTGAGCGCGAACACAGAGACGACAGCATGCCTTCTGCGCCACAGATTAAGATCCCCGCTACCCTGATGCGCGGCGGCACCAGCAAAGGGGTCTTCTTCAAGCTCAGCGACCTGCCCGAGGCCGCGCAGGTCCCCGGCGGGGCGCGCGACCAGCTTCTGCTGCGGGTGATCGGCAGCCCCGACCCCTATGGTAAGCATACCGACGGTATGGGCGGCGCCACCTCCAGCACCTCCAAGACCGTGATCCTCGCCAAGAGCGACAGGCCGGAGCACGATGTGGATTATCTCTTCGGCCAGGTCTCCATCGACAGGGCCTTCGTCGACTGGTCCGGCAACTGCGGTAACCTCAGCGCCGCCGTCGGCGCCTTCGCCGTCAGCAACGGCCTGGTCGCGCCCGAGCGCATCCCCGAGAACGGCGTCTGCGCCGTGCGTGCCTGGCAGAGGAACATCGGCAAGACCATTGTCAACCATGTGCCGATCACAAACGGCGAGGTGCAGGAGACCGGCGATTTCGAGCTCGACGGCGTAACCTTCCCCGCCGCCGAGGTGCCGGTGGAATTCGTCAGGCCCATTGATGCGGGCGAGGCGGTGTTCCCGACCGGCAGGCCGATTGACCAGTTGCAGGTGTCCGGGGTCGGGTGCTTCGAGGTCACCATGATCAACGCCGGCATTCCGACCCTTTTCCTTAGGGCCGAAGACCTGGGGTACGATGGCACCGAGCCGCAAGCCGTCATCAATGGCGACCCGGAGGCGCTGGCTCGGTTCGAGGCCATCCGAGCCTTTGGCGCCGTGCGTATGGGATTGATCCAAGACATCGCCGAGGCCGCCGCTCGACAACACACCCCTAAGCTGGCCATCTGCGCCGCGCCCAAGGCCTTCACCGCTTCCAGCGGTAAGCTGATCAGCGCAACGGACATCGACATCAACGTCCGCGCCCTATCCATGGGCAGGCTGCATCACGCCATGATGGGCACCGCGGCAGTCGCTATTGCCAGCGCCGCCGCCATCCCAGGGACTCTGGTGCACCGGTTGCTCGGCGGTGGGGCGCGTGACAGAATCACCTTTGGCCACCCGTCTGGCAGGCTCAAGGTCGGCGCCGTGGCGGTTGAGCACAACGGCGAATGGCGCATCGAAAAGGTCGTGATGAGCCGCGGCGCCCGGGTGCTGATGGAAGGCTTGGTGCGGGTGCCGGAGATCGACGCGTTGTAGACCTTAGCGAGGCCCGCCGCGACCTTTTACACTCTCATGGGGCGGTGCCGATTGAGAGCACTATCACCAGCGTGAGCGGAATCACTAGCAGGCTGACAAGATTGCCCCAGATGACGATGGCGGCGACGATCTCGGGCTCCTGCGCATAGCGCTCGGCGAAGATGTAGTTGAGCACCGCTGGCGGCAACACCGCAAACAGGATCAGCAGCGCCGGTAGGTCGCCATGCAGCGGCAATAGCCAGAGGATGGGCAGCACCAGCGCCAGCCCAGTGATGGGGCGCAGTAGGGCGCCGATCAGTCCAGTTCGCCAGTGGGTCAGGTCGGCCTCGGTCAGGCGTGCGCCAAGGGAGAAGAGCATCAGCGGGATCGCGATCTGACCCAGCATCTGGATGCCGTGCTCAATGGCTGCTGGCGGGTGCAACTCGGTCAGCGAGGCCGCGATGCCGAGCAAACAAGCGAGGACCAGTGGCATGCGCAGCATGCCGGCGATGCGGGCCTCGCGGTCGAGGATGCGCACGCCAAGGGTAAAGTGCAGCAGGTTCTCGATCATGAACAACACCACCGCCGCGGGTAGTGCCGCCTCGCCGAACGCCAACACCGCCAGCGGCAGGCCCATGTTTCCGGAGTTCAGGAACATCATCGGCGGCACCAGGGTGCGCGGGTCAATGCGTGTCAGCCGGCTTGCCCCCCAGGCGACGAGGCCGGAACCAACGAGGATAGCGGTGCCGGCAGCGGCTAGGTCCAGGTATTCGGTCAGTCTAAAATCCTTGGCCGAGAGCACGTCGAACAACAAGGCTGGTGTGAACACATCCAGGTTGAGTCGGTTGGCCGCGCGCATGTCCGGTGCGTGGCGGCGGGCGTACAGGAAGCCCACGAGCACGATGCCGTACACCGGCACGACGATGCCCAGGAGTTGGTTAAACATGGGCTCCTGATGTTCGTACCCGCCGGGCGTTGACCTGTTCGATGCTCGCGCCGTAGGGTCCATGGCGAATGCGCGTGACGCCAGCATAGTCGATGCGTATCCGGTACCATTGCACCGGGGCGGCATCAAGCAGATGGCCAATCACCGCTCGGGACACGCCAGCGTGGCAGACGATCAGCAGGTGCCGGCCCGGCCAGGCCGCGATCTGACGGTCATAGGTGGCGCCGATGCGTGCCTGTAGCGCCTCCAGGCGCTCGCCGCCGGGTGGGCGGTTGCTGGCCGGGTCGCGCAGGAAGGCCTCATAGGTTTCGGGCTCGGTGGCTGCGATCTCCAGCGGACGGCGTCCCTCCCAGGTGCCCATGCCGATCTCGCGTAGTTGCGGCTCCACCGCCAGCGGCAACCGATGGCGCATGGCCATTTCCAGTGCGAATTCGCGGCACCGCGCCATCGGTGACGAGAGGATCTGATCCCAGGGTGCGGCATCGCCAACGGCGTCGCGCATCTGTTGCCAGCCGAGGCTGTTGAGCGGATGCTCGCAGCCAGAGCCGCGAATCATGCGACCGCCCATGGGTTCGCCATGGCGGATTAAATCGACGACGGTGTCCTGCATAGTGCTGCTCCAGGGGGATTTCGCCGGTGGCGGTGGTGGTGGTGGTTTGGGGTGCGGATCATTGTGCGACCAGTGCACTGTCAACGACAATCGGCTCTTGGCTTCAACTCAAACGGATACCCAATTATGGCCACACAAAAGACGTACGTCGGCCTGGACGACGATGCATACGGCGGCATGACGCCCACCGGCAACATCGTTCGCGATGCGCAGGTGTTCGGCTTGATTCCCGAGGAACAGACCTGCGCCGGCTGGAGTGTCGGTGCGATTCAGCAACTGTACGACCAGGTCACCGATGCCTGGAGCCCCTATGGTCACCTCGCATCGAGGCTGCCCGAGGAGCTGCGCCAGCGGCATGGCCGCATCTACGCCGCGGCGGTGAAACGGGCCAAGGAACTCGGTTGGGGGCCGGAGCTTTATGATGATTGATCTAAACGACGGATCGACATCGGCACTACAGATGGTTTCCTGGGTAGCCTAGAGCAATGGCCAACTTCAAGACACACCTGATCGGAGGCGCGGTGATCTCTAGCGCTGGCGCCTTTACAAGCTTCGGCCAGGGCCTCAGCGACGCCGGGGAGACCCAGGCCCTGTTTGTTGTCGGCGTCGCCGCGAGCCTGCTGCCGGACATTGACGCCGACGACTCCAAGCCGTTCCGGGCGGTGTTTGATCTGGCCGGCATCGTCATCGGTTTTCTGGTTGCCTTCCGTTTCGTCGAACAGTTCAAGGTGGTCGATCTGATGCTGATCTGGGTGGCAGTGTGGCTTGGCATGCGCTTCCCGGTGCGGTTCTTGTTCGCCCGTTTTACCGTGCATCGAGGCATCTGGCATACCCTATTGATGGCGCTGGTACTGTCGTTGTCCGCGGCAGTGATTGCGACCTATTGGTTGCGACTGGGACCGACGCTGGCCTGGCTGGTGGGTGGCTTTACGCTGCTCGGTTATCTGACGCATCTGGTGCTGGATGAGGTGGCGAGCGTCGATCTGTTCAATCGGCGTGTCAAGCGCTCGTTCGGCACCGCATTGAAACCGCTGAGCCTCAACGCCTGGCCAGCATCCTTGTGTCTGATCGGCATGCTCTATGTACTGATTGGCCTGACGCCCGACCCGGCGCCAGTGTTGGCGGCGGTCGACCACTTCGGTTTCCAGACGCAACCCTTAGCGGCGGTGTGGCCGCGCTGGTGATCCAGTGAGTCTCTGATTAAGCTGGCTGCAGCGTCCTTTGCGATGCCATGAGCAGCGGCTTCCGCTTGAATCACGCATAGAATCTAACAAACAGCCAAACCCGGAGAGCAATCCTTGAAAGGTAATTCCCGTGTCGTCGCCCACCTACAGCGCCTGATCAACGCGGAGCTTGGCGTTGTCGATTTGGCCCTGATCCACGCTCGCATCTACGAGGACCGCGGCTTTGGTAAACTTGCGGCTAGGGCAGATGCGGCGGTTCAGGATGCGCGCGACGGCCTAGATCAGCTTCTGCGGCGCGCGCTCTTTCTCGGCACCACGCCGGACATGAGTCAACGCGAGCCCGTGGTCCCGGCGAGCGCCGTGCCCGAGATGCTGCGCAAAGACCTGAGCAGGCAATATCACCTGGTCGAGTGCCTGCGCACCGCGATCAGTTGTTGTCATGAAGAGAGCGACTATCAAACCGGCGCGCTGCTGGGACAGATCCTGCTCCAGGCGGAAGAACGCCATGCCTACTGGCTCGAGCAGCAACTCGGGCTGATCGAGACCATCGGGCTTGAGCCTTACCTAAGCGTGCAGGTCTGATAGGACGCCGGCTCAGCCGCCGGCCTGTTCCGGCTGCGGGTTCATGCCGATGTCCTTGACGTCGACAAAGTAGTAGCCGCATGTCTCTTGGGTCAGGTTCTCGGAGGCAACACGCGGGTATTTTCGGCAACTCGGCGGGCGCGCGTGGTAGACGGCGCAACGACTCAGCCCCTCGTCATCAAAGCGCAAAAACGGGCAGGGGTAGGGCAGCTTGCAACATTCGCCGCAACGGTTACATTCGCCGCGCCGGCCGCTGTCTACCGGCAATAAGGATGTGGAGAAGCGCTTCAGCTTGTGGAGCAAGGCTTGACTGGTGTCTGGCTGGTCTGCCATGGAAGTGGAACTCCGCAGTCTGTAACGATGAGGTGCGAGGCTGCGCGGGCCGAGGTTCATGGTGCAGTGCCTCCCCGGCCCCCGACTCCGGACGATATTGCGTAAGGGCAGACCCGATACCCAAGAACGGCGACCCAGCGCGCGTCAAAAAACCGATATCATACGCATACATGCTGCCTTTCTCCAGCGCATATAATGGCTTGCCGTCTGCGATGCGTGCTCGACTCGGTATCCCGTGTGCGTCTGCCGGGCCGCGCCTTCGCGGGCGATAGGGTCGTGGTATCGGCATTACCTTTATGAAAGCGCGTCGAATACTGACGGCGGTGAGCCTATAATCGGTGCGGTCAGATTCGTATCAATATCTTTTTCGTCCACGCCCACAAAATGGGCAGGACATTTCAACCTAGCGAGGGTCATCAATGGATCACGGCACCACAATCACACAGTTTTTTAGTGAGGAACAACGTAACGCGCCCGGCGCCACCGGCGAGTTTACGGCCCTGCTTAACGATATCGTGACCGCCTGCAAGATGATCTCCAACCAGGTCAACCACGGTGCGCTGATCGGCGCGCTCGGTAGTGCCGGCAGCGAGAACGTGCAGGGCGAGACGCAGAAGAAGCTGGACATCCTCTCCAATGAGATGTTCATCCAGTGCAACGAGTGGGCAGGACACCTGGCGGCGATGGCCTCCGAGGAGATGGACGATGTCTACCACATCCCCAGCGAGTATCCGCGCGGTAAGTATCTCATCACTTTTGATCCGTTGGACGGCTCGTCCAACATCGACGTGAACGTCTCGGTGGGCACCATCTTCTCCATCCTGCGCTGTGCGGGCGGCGTCGAAGAGCCCAGCGTGCGCGACTTCCTGCAGGCGGGTACCCAGCAGGTGGCGGCCGGTTATGCCCTATACGGACCTTCGACCATGATGGTGCTGACCACGGGCCACGGCGTCAACGGCTTTACGCTGGATCAAAACATCGGCGAGTTCATCCTGACCCATCCGAACATGACCGTTCCCGCGGACACTCAGGAGTTCGCGATCAACGCGTCTAACATGCGCTTCTGGGATGAACCCATGAAGCGCTACGTCGACGAGTGTCTGGCCGGCAAAGAAGGACCGCGCGGCAAGGACTTCAATATGCGCTGGATTGCCTCAATGGTCGCTGAGGTGCATCGCATACTGACCCGCGGCGGCGTCTTCATGTATCCGATGGACGCAAAGATGCGCGAAAAGGGCCTAGGCGGTAAGCTGCGGCTGCTCTACGAGGCCAACCCGATGTCCTACATCGTCGAGCAAGCGGGCGGCGGTTCCATCACTGGCGCGGAGCGCATCATGGACCTGCAGCCGGAGTCGTTGCACCAGCGTGTGCCCGTCATCTTGGGTTCGCGCGACGAGGTAGAGCGCATCCAGGGCTATCACGCCGCATAGGGGCGTCAAAGTTCTGTTTGTTGGGGCAGGGGCTCAACGCTGCCGGTCGGCTTCGTAGATGTCGGCGAGCGGCATGTCCGCGGCCTCCAAGCGGTCAGGGCTATCGCGTCGGAGTTGCGCCGGATGCGGTTGCTCGGTCGGCGATCGGTCACGAGGAAACACCACCAAATGGTCCGCTTGCAGTCGCACGCCGATCTCGTCACCAATGGCATGGCGGTAGTGGCTGGGCACCAGGCACAGCACCTGGGTGCCGCTGGCCAGGCGCAAGGTATACAGGAACTCGGCACCGCGGAAGGCGCGCTCAACGACGACGGCCTTGCGCGGGCTCGACTCGTCGTAGAGCATGTCGTCGGGCCGGATTAACACTTCCGCGGCGGCGCCGCTGTCTAGCCCGTGGGGATGCTCGCCCGCGATACGTCCAAGTTCGGTCTTGACCCGTATTTCGTCGTGTACAGTTGCGGGCAGCAGCACGCCCTGGCCGATAAAGTCGGCGACGAATCGGTCTGCCGGCTCGTGGTAGAGACTAAAGCCGGTGCCCCACTGATGCACCTCGCCATGTCCAAGCACGCCGATGATGTCGGCCATGGCAAAGGCCTCAAGCTGATCATGGGTGACCAGGATCGCGGTCACGCCCTCGCGTTTGAGCACGTCGCGTACCTCGCGCGCGAGTTGTTCGCGCAGTTCGGCGTCCATGCTGGAGAACGGCTCGTCGAGCAACAGGATATCGGGCCGCGGCGCCATGGCGCGCGCGAGCGCCACCCGCTGTTGCATGCCGCCAGAGAGTTCGTGTGGAAACTGCCGGGCGGCGTCGCGCATACCCACCAAATCCAGTAAGGCCTCGACGCGCTTGCGACGCATGGCCCGCGGTTGTCCGCGCAGCCCAAAATCGACATTCTTGGCAACCGACAGATGCGGAAACAGGGCAAAGTCTTGAAACACCATGCCAATATGCCGCCGCTCCGGCGGCACCGTCATGGCCGGCCGCGAGACCGGGTTGCCGCGCAGCCGCACCTCGCCTGCGCTGATCGGCTCGAAGCCAGCGATGGCGCGCAACAGCGTAGTCTTGCCGCAGCCGCTCGGTCCTAGCAGGCAGCCGATGCTCCCGGTCTCAAGCACAAAGCTAACATTGCGCACGATTGTTGTGGCGCCGTAAGCGACGCTAAGGGTTCGGACCTCAAGCTGACTGGGCATGGCGGGAGCGAGTGATGGATCGACTGAGCAAGATGACCGGCAGCAGGCCGGCGGCGACGATAGTCAGGGCGGCCGGGCCGGAGTCGGCCAGACGCTCGTCCGCGGCCAACTCGTAGGCGCGCACGGCGAGGGTATTGAAGTTGAACGGCCGCAGGATCAGCGTCGCCGGTAACTCCTTCAGCACATCGACGAAGACGAGCAATAGCGCGGTCAGCAGGCTGCCCCGCAGCATTGGGATATGGATGCGTCGCAGCACCTCGCCAGGCCGATAGCCCATGGAGCGGCCGGCCTCATCCATGAACGGACGGATCTTTCCGAGCCCCGACTCTACCGTCTGCAAGGCCACGGCCAAAAAGCGCACCATGTAGGCAAACACCAGCGCCGTAAGCGTCCCGCTCAGCAGCAGTCCGGTTGAGATGCCGAAGCTGGCGCGCATCCAGGCGTCGATGCCGTTGTCGATCCAGGCGAACGGGATCAGGACGCCAACGGCGATGACGGTGCCTGGCACTGCATAGCCCATGCCGGCTACGCGAACAGACGCCTTCACCAAAGGAGTTGGATGAAGCCGCCGACCGTAGCCCAACAGCAATGCCAACAGCAACGCCAGCACCGCGGCACTGGCGGCCAGGCCCAGGCTATTGAGCGCCAGGGTCGCAAAGTCGGCGTTCCAACCGGTCTCGGCGACAGTCAGCGTCCACCAACCGAGCTGTGCGGCAGGCAAGAGAAAGCCGAACCCGAGCGGAATCAGGCAGAACCCGAACGCTAAGCTCGCGCGCCAGCCACTGAGTTTCATGCGTCTGATCGACTGCTCGCGTTGACTCGTGTGGTGGTAGCGGGCATGTCGGCGCGACCAGCGCTCAAGTAGGATCAACGCAAACACGAAGCTGAGTAACAGCGCCGAGAGTTGCGCCGCGGCGGCCGGATTGCCGAGTCCGAACCAGGTGCGGAAGATGCCGGTGGTGAAGGTGGAGACACCAAAATATTGCACCGTGCCATAGTCGGCCAAGGTCTCCATTAGCGCCAGCGAAAGTCCCGCGACGATGGCCGGACGGGCCAGCGGCAGCGCTACGCTGTAGAAGGTGCGCCAGGGGCCGTTGCCGAGCGTACGGCTCACGTCCAGCACGCACAAAGATTGGCTCAGAAAGGCCGCCCGTGTGAGCAAATAGACGTAGGGATAGAGCACCAGCGACAGCATCACGGCGGCGCCCGGCAGCGAGCGGATGTCCGGAAACCAGTAGTCGCCATAGCCCCAGCCGGTCCAGTCTCGCAGCAGGGTCTGCAGCGGACCGGCATAGTCCAGTAGGCCGGTGTAGGTGTAGGCGATGATGTAGGCAGGCATCGCCATCGGCAGCAACAATGCCCATTCGAACAGGCCGCGACCGGGGAAGCGGCACATGCTGGTGAGCCAGGCCGCACCAACACCGCCGATTAAGGTGCCGACGGCGACACCCGACATCAGCAGGACCGAGTTCGAAACGTAGTCCGGTAGCACCGTGTCTGCTAGGTGCCGCCAGACATCGCCGGCCGGTACGAACACAAACCCGACCACCACTACGACCGGCAACGCCAACACGAGCGCCACAACGACCACGCTCAGCGGCCACCAGCCGCGCCGTGCCATGTTGAGCATCCTTGTCTTTGGTCCGGTGATGGGCTATTTCCAGCCCGCTCGGTCCATGATCCGCACCGCCTCCCCGTTGAGAGCGCCGAGCTGTTCCAGGTCTAGGCTGTCGGCCTTGAAGCTCCCCCATTCGGCCAACACTGGGCTGATCTCGACCCCCGCGCGTACCGGGTATTCGCCATTAGTTGCGGCATACCACTGCTGGGCCTCGGGGCCGACCAGAAACTCAATCAACTGCACGGCGGCATCCTTGTTTTTGGCGCCTTTGGTTACTGCGGCACCGCTGATATTGACATGGGCGCCTCGTGTCTCAGCCGCCGTGCTTCCTGCATCTGGTTGATTTGGCCAGAAGACGGCCATCTTACGCGCCGGTTCGCGCTCGCTGGGGTCATTGGAGTTGAGCATGCCAGCGAGGTAGTAGGTGTTGGCGATTGCGATGTCGCACTGCCCGGCGGCCGCGGCTTTGATTTGGTCGCGGTCTCCGCCTTTGGGCGGTCGTGCCATATTGGAGACGATGCCGACGGCCCAGTCTTCCGCGGCCTCGGCGCCGTCGGCGCTGATGATCGACGCCACCAACGACTGGTTGTAGACGTTGTTGGAGGAGCGGATGCAGATGCGGCCTTTCCAGTCCGGTCCGGCGAGGGCTTCGTAGGTCGACAGCAGCGACGGGTCGACCTGATCCCGAACGTATAGAATGGGTCGCGCGCGCACGGAAAGACCGAACCAGTGTCCGTCCGCGTCGCGATAGTTGGCGGGGATTGCCTCGGCAAGGGCCTCGGACGCAACGGCTTGCGTAACGCCCGCTTCCTTGGCGCGGTGCAGGTTGCCCGCATCAACGGTGAGCAGCAGGTCCGCGGGGCTGTTGATGCCTTCGCTCTTCAGGCGTTGCAGCAGCGCGTCCGCCTTGCCGGTGACCAGGTTGACCTGAATATCGGTTTGCTCGGTGAAGCGCTCGAGCAACGGCTTGATCAGGTCTTCTTTGCGGGCGGAGTAGAGGTTCACCTCGTCGGCGGCGACCGCGAAGCTGCTTGGCGGAATCAGCCCGGCAACAGTCAGCGACAGTGCGGCAAGGGTAAACCGTTGAAAGCGTTTCATGGAAATGGACTCCTCGAAAAAATTCGAAATCAATGCGTGAGACTTGAAGCGGCAGGTCTTTTCTTAGAAGCTATAATCTTAATGCGAATAATTTACGTTTGCAACACCCGGATTTCGCCCTGCAAGATGCCGCATCAGGCCTGATCTGGGCCCTGGGTCTGGGCCCTAAGATCGGTTGGCGACGGAGCTAGAGTAGACCCAGCCAGATTGCGCCGCACAGAAATTTGGTAGATTCAGTTTGGTCGAACCCTTGAAACACCTCGGGTTCGAAATGATCTACCTCGTACAGCGGCATTTTGTCGACCGACACCCCAGCCTTAGATGTCCCATATTTAGAGGTTGCATCTTTGCGGGTCAGTCGTACAATTACCGAGTAAAATACTCAGTTAATTCGGAGCCAGCGATGAGCGCAACCCCAGAGGCAACCCAGCAGTTTCTCGCCCAAGAAAGCGCGACACAAGACTATGACGATATCGTTAGGTCTGAGTACGAACACGGATTTATTACCGACATTGAGTCCGAGACGTTGCCGCCCGGGCTCGACGAGAACGTAATCCGCGCGATATCCGAGCGCAAGGGTGAGCCGGATTTCATGACGCAGTGGCGCCTCAGTGCCTACCAGAAATGGCTCGAAATGCCCACGCCCCGATGGTCGTCGGTGCATTATCCGGCCATCGACTTTCAGGCAATTTCTTATTTTTCAGCTCCTAAGAAAAAGCCGGTGCTTGAGAGTCTTGACGAAGTCGACCCCGTTCTTCTAGAGACTTACCAGAAGCTTGGCATCCCCATCGAGGAGCAAAAAGCGCTCGCCGGGGTTGCCGTGGATGCAGTCTTTGATAGCGTCTCGGTGGCAACGACATTCCGCAAGACACTGGCAGAGGCTGGGGTCATTTTCTGCTCGATCTCCGAAGCCTTGCAAGAATATCCTGACCTGGTCAAGAAATATCTTGGGAGCGTCGTGCCGCCCACCGACAACTTTTACGCGGGGCTGAACTCCGCCGTCTATACGGATGGCACCTTCGTTTACGTGCCGAAGAACACGCGTTGCCCGATGGAGCTGAGCACCTACTTTCGCATCAACACCGCCAACACCGGGCAGTTTGAGCGCACCCTGATTATTGCCGAAGAGGGCAGCTACGTTAGTTACTTAGAAGGCTGCACGGCACCCCAGCGCGACGAGAACCAACTGCATGCGGCAGTGGTCGAGCTGGTCGCGATGGATGATGCGGAGATCAAGTACTCCACGGTGCAAAACTGGTACCCGGGTGATGAAAACGGTCTCGGCGGCATCTACAACTTCGTCACCAAGCGGGGTGACTGCCGGGGGGCGCGCTCCAAAATCTCATGGACACAAGTCGAAACCGGGTCAGCCATTACCTGGAAGTACCCAAGCTGCATCTTACGCGGCGATGATTCCGTCGGCGAATTTTACTCAGTCGCTGTGACCAAAGGCCGGCAGCAAGCCGACACCGGCACCAAGATGATTCATTTGGGGCGGAATACCAGCTCAACCATTGTTAGTAAGGGTATCTCGGCGCAGCATGGCGAGCAATCCTATCGCGGCTTGGTGCGCATTGCAGGCAAAGCCGAGGGGGCACGCAACCATACTCAGTGCGACAGCTTGCTAATCGGTGACAGAAGCGTGGCTAACACCTTTCCTTACATTGAGGTCAAGAACCCGTCCGCGCAAATGGAACATGAGGCCACCACATCGAAGATTAGCGACGATCAGCTGTTTTACTGCCGATCACGCGGGCTGGCGGAAGAGGACGCCGTGTCAATGATTGTCAATGGTTTCTGTAAAGAGGTGTTCAATGAGCTGCCGATGGAGTTTGCGGTCGAGGCACAAAAGCTGCTCAGTATTAGCCTTGAGGGTGCCGTCGGCTGACTCGCCTACCGGCAACGATCGTTCCACATTTCCCGACCTAGTTAACTCGTCCAGAGTGACTCGTCCAGAGCTCTAGGTCGGGCGCAGACCGGACCTCGCGGCGGCTAAAGTTGCCCGCGGCCAAAAAGTCGTATTCGGAGTTAAACCATGTTGTCTGTCAATGGCCTTAAGGCGATCGTCGGTGAAAAAGAGATTCTCACGGGGCTAAATCTTGAGGTCGGGGCTGGCGAAGTGCACGCCATCATGGGTCCAAACGGCTCTGGCAAAAGTACTCTTGCGCACGTCCTATCCGGGCGTGAAGGCTACATCGTCACCGGTGGCAGCGTCGACTTTGACGGGCTCGATTTGCTGAGCTTAGAGCCTGAGGAGCGTGCCCGTGCTGGCCTTTTTCTGGCCTTCCAGTACCCGGTGGAACTGCCGGGCGTCAACAATACCTATTTCTTGAAGGCGGCCCTGAACGCGATTCGAAAGTCCCGCGGCGAGGAAGAATTCGACGCGGTGTCATTCATGCGTTTGATGAAGGAGCGTCTTAAGGTTTTGCATCTTGACGACAGTCTGCTCAAGCGCCCGGTCAACTTCGGCTTCTCGGGAGGCGAGAAGAAGCGAAACGAGATTTTTCAGATGGCCATGCTTGAGCCGAAACTCGCCATCCTTGACGAGACCGACTCAGGTCTTGACATTGATGCGTTGCGCATCGTCGCCGACGGCGTCAACGCGCTGCGCAGCCCAGAACGCTCAATGATCGTCGTAACGCATTATCAGCGCCTGCTTGACTATATCCAGCCGGATCATGTACACGTCCTGGCGAATGGCCGCATCATCCGCTCTGGCGGTAAGGACCTAGCGCTGGAATTGGAAGCGAAAGGCTACGGTTGGATCGTCGGCGAGGAGGCGGCATGAGCGCAGCGTCCAAAACGCCGAGCGATCCCGCCGGTAAGCGGGTGATGCCTGCTCACTCGGGACAACCCGCCGCCGACGCCTTCGATAGTTGGTTGCGCGAGATCGGTGATACCTCAAACGTGGCGCCAGCCTGGCTTCGCGCTGAGCGCGACGGTGCGCTAGCCCGCATCAAGGCCCAAGGCGTGCCGAATGCAAAATCCGAGGGGTGGCGCTATACCGGCCTGCGCGCACTGATTGAACAACGCTTTCAGCCTGTCGATGAGCCCGTGGCGGCGTTATTGCCCGATGATATTGAAGACCTCTTGATCCCTGGGCTCAGTGCGCATCGTGTCGTGCTCGTCAATGGCCGTTACGCACCGCACCTCTCCAACCTCGGCAACCTACCGGACAACGTGCGGGTTGGCAGCCTGAGCGAAACGCTGGCGCAGGACCCGGATGCATTGGAGGGGCTGTTGACGCGGGTTGCTGGCGACGGCGGCCATGTGTTCGCATCGCTCAACACTGTCGGCATGGATGACGGTTTGGTGCTGCTGCTCAATCGCGGGGCGGTCCTTGAGCGGCCCATTGAGCTCATTCATCTGTCGGTCGGCATGGACGAGCCCCGGGTCGCGCAGCCGCGACATCTCGTTCGGCTCGGCGAGGGCGCCCAAGCCGAACTGATCGAGCGCTACCTAAGCCTTGGCGACTCGCTGTACTGTACTAATTCGTTGCTTGAGATCGAACTGGGTTGCGATGCGGTGATGAAGCATCGGCGCATTCAAATCGAGAGTTCCAACGCCTTTCATCTTACCGGTCTCTATCTGCTCCAAGGGCAAAATAGCAGTTATGCAGGCGTCAACATCAGCCTTGGCGGAGCCATGGCACGAACCGACTTGGTAACACGATTTGCCGGAGAACATGCAGAATGCGATCTGCAAGGGCTTTACCTGGCCGGCGACAAGCAGTTGGCCGATTTTCACTTGGATGTCCGTCATAACCTACCTAGCTGCACTAGCCGCGAGAACTTTAAGGGTGTTCTCTACGGGAAGGGTAAAGCGGTGTTTGACGGCTTGGTCTATGTCGCACGGGATGCGCAGAAGACCGACGCAGCGATGTCCAACCGCAACTTGGTGTTGTCACAAAACGCCGAGATTGACACTAAGCCGCAGCTTGAGATCTATGCCGACGACGTTAAGTGCAGTCACGGTACGACGGTTGGTCGGATCGAACCGGAAATGCTGTTTTATTTGCGCTCCCGCGGCATTTCCGCATCAGTCGCGAGGCGCATGCTGTGTCTTGGTTTCGCTGGCGAAATCATCAATGCTCTTGGCAATGAGTCATTGCAGGAGTATGTGGGCGAGCACGTCGGCCAACGTTTAGAAAGCTCGCCCCTGTGATTGGAAGATCGCGGGCATGTTCCGCTGGGCACAGCAGTTCTACCGTTGCGTCCAACAACCCCGCCGGGCCCTTGCCGGCTCGGCTGCAGTGAGGGCAGTTAACCAATGAACAGACTAGCGCGATTCGCCGGCTTCGGCAGCGGCGAGGCTCAGGGTGTCGTTGATCGAGATGATACCGAATTGATGTCGCAAGACAGTGGTGACGTGGTCGTGGAGCGGATGTCCGCCGAAGAACTGCGCGAGCCCATCATCGCTGCGTTGCGTCAGGTGCACGACCCTGAAATTCCAGTCAACATCTATGACTTGGGTCTGATCTACACCATCGATATTGCGGACACGGGCGACGTCGCCATTGACATGACCCTAACCGCGCCGGCGTGCCCCGTTGCTGGGATGATGCCGGTAATGGTCAAAGACGCGGTTCAAACGGTCGAGGGGGTTGGTGATGTTGCGGTTGAGTTGGTTTGGGACCCACCCTGGAGCCAAGCCAACATGTCCGAGGAAGCGCTGTTAAGCCTGGGTATGCTTTAACCTTGTCGCCACGATCCTTAGCCGGCACTTCCCGCTTTCGGTCTGATGGTTAACTCGGATCTTTGTTTTTTTCGGCGCTCGACATCTCGTCCGACTCATCCTGCAACAAGGTGCCGTCTTCGGATGATGGAGAACCTAGGTTGTGGTGTGCCTGGGTTTCTGGATCAACGGCTATCGGGCCGACCGGCGGCAGCACGTCCTTGAAAGCAACACCATAGATCTGCCAGATGGTCAAGAACAGTGAGGCAATCAGCGGGCCGATCAGTAGCCCGCTCATGCCGAACGTGACCAAGCCGCCGAGTGTGCCGAAAAAGATCATCAGTTCATGCATGTTGGTGTCTTTACCCACTAGCACCGGTCGCAATAGATTGTCGATGCTACCCACGACCAGCGCACAGAATGCAAACAAGCCGATGCCCGCGCCAACGCTGCCCTGGAACATCAAGACGGCCGATGCTGGCACCCAAATCACCGCCGAGCCGATGCCGGGTACAATCGACAGCACCGCCATGACTGTGCCCCAAAATACGGCGTTGCCGACTCCAGCGATGCCGAAAGCGACCCCCGCCAGCATGCCTTGGAGGAGGCCGATCGTTAGCGTGCCCTTGACCATGGCGCGAGTCACGGAGGTGAATTTGTCCAGCATTAGACGCTCGTCGCTGTCTTCGAGCGGCAAGCAGTAAAGAATCGCGTTGACCACCTTTTTGCCGTCGATCAAGAAGAAAAACAGTGTGTAACAGAACACGAGCGTCATAAATAGAAAATGGGCCGTGCCCACGGCTACCGACGATAAGCCGCCAACCAACAGGGTCCCGGCGGCCTCAACCGACTCCGCCGCCTTCGCACGCAGTTGTGCCTCGTACGGCATCAGTTTGTCCCAGTGGGGCAGGCCATGTACCCAGTCAGTCAACGCACTAGGTTCCTTGACATACTTGGCCACCGTTGGCACCAACGACTGTCCAACATCCACGGCTTGGCTGATAAAGACGCCCGCCAACAATAGTAGCGGTATTAGCACCATGATCAGCAACAGCAGAAGGGTAGCGAACGACCCGAGATAGCGATTGCCACGGAACCAATGGGTCAACTGCTGGTACAGCGGAGTGGCCATGGCCGCGAACAGCCCGGCCATGAAGATCGCCAGCAAGAACTGCTGGATCATCGTCAGGAACAACAGCGAGATCGTTGCTACCAGAATCAGCAAAACGGATTTGTTGATGGTCTCCTTCGTCATGGTCGAACTCCAAGCAGGCTTGCCTTGATATGGGCTATAATATGGGGTTTGATATACATGTAGGCGCGCTTCGCTGCGGGGCGTTTAGCCCGCGCTGTCGTTCACGGGACGATCTGCAATCCCCGCGGAAGGCAGCAGGTAGCCTACAATGGCGGCGACGCGACGGATAGACCGGATCGAGTCGTCGTGGTCGCCGCAAAACCTTCGATCCAACCAACACCTCGGTCCTACCAAACCATCCTACGAGGATAAACAACCATGTCAGACCGTGAAGAATACGTTAAAAAGTTCAAAACCAAGCTCGACGAGTTTGATGCCGACATCGACAAGCTAGAGGCCAAGGCGCGTGATGCGCAGGCCGACGCCCAGGCGCAGTACCACAAGCAGATCGAGAGCATGCGCGAGATGCGTGACGAGGCGATGACGCGCTACAGCGAGATGCAGAGCGCCACCGCGGACGCTTGGGAGGCCATGGCCAAGGGTAGCGAGAAGGCATGGAACGATTGGCTCGCTGCCTTGGATGAAGCGCGGTCCAAGTTCATGGGGGGCAACAAGGGCTAGCGTCCGGTCCCCGGTCCAACGCCCCGGCGTCGGTGGAAACCACAAGCCGGCACCGGGGCCTGGTGCGAGTCCACTCCCATCATTGCTATAGCGATTGCCAGAGAGTCTCATCGTTGAAAATCGGCTGAAAATCCTCCTAGTTTGTCCGGACCGCGAAAGGTCCGGCGCTGGCCGTTGCGCATTTTCATGGCGCGGCAGGCGACATGCGCGCGAAGCTGTTCTTCTTGTTGCGGTCGACCGACCGCTCGTTCAGCTTTCGATGAGGATAGGATGATGGATACCTTTACACGCAATTACAGCCTCTTGCTCGGCGCGATTTTGCTCGGCCTGCTTGCCTGGTGGCTTTCTTCCATCTGGCAACCCCGCATCTGGGAGATTAATGACATGCTGGAAGCTGACCCACAGGTTGGTAGCTATGTCTACCAGTTTCGTGTGGTCGACTTGAATGCTGGCGTTGCAACGCTGTCCACGCCGAGGTCGTTTGAAGTTCCAGCCATGCGTTTCCTGGAGATCGTCCAACCGAGCGTGGCCGGCAAGGGGCAAGATGATCCGGCGATGATTGCGGCACAGCAAGACCTGATCGATCACCAGAAACGTGCACAAGGGTTGGTGCTCGCGCTAGCGGACGTGGAGCGCGTCGAATGGCAGTTGGATGTGAAGTGGCTTGCGGATCATGGGGTGCATGCTGCCGGTGCCGGTATCCACTGATCTTGGTCCCCGCCTCGTCCCAAACCCAATCCTTTAAACCCAGTCCCCTAAACCTAGTCCCCTGAACCTAGTCCCCTAAACCTAGTCCCCTAAACCTAGTCCCCTAAACCTAGTCCTAAGCAAAGCGCGTGGGCTGCCAGTTGTGCGGAGAAAACTGTGATCAGCTGCAATCCTACGAGTCGTGTTGGGTTAAGATTGTGGGCGTCGAGCGATGGATGATGATGAATTCCACCGCGAAACGGGGTGGATTCCGCATCACAATGGCCGTAGATTAGGTCACGACGAGTAGGGTAGGGCGTGCAAGGTCAGCCCGGGCTTGCCTCGACAACATTAAACAATTTCTGATCGCTGCCCTAAATGGTGCCAAGTCGGCCCTGAGTCGGTTGGCCCCAAGACGGCATGCATGAGAATCTCCCCGGATATGAGGAATTAACAGTGAGTAATGTATCGTCCTGGCTCGACAAGCTTGCCTCCGAAGGCATTGGGGGCCTGTTGGTCAAAGGAGTCACCTTTGCCCTGATCATCGGCATCGGCTACTTGGTCTTGGTGGATCGTTACAAGGAGCCCGTTGAACTGTCGCCGGAAATGGTGGCAGCGAATCTGGCGCCGATCGGGACGGTTGCGGTGACGGCACCGCCACCGCCGGCAGAGCCGGCGACCCCCGCTCCGCCTCCAGCCTCGCCTGAGATGGAGTCCGCTGCCGATGCCGAAGCGGAGTCGCCAGCAACCGAGACGGCCGCAACCGCGCCCGAGGCCGCACCAGAGCCGGCCAGATCAGAGGCCGCCACATCAGAGGCCGCCACATCAGAGGCCGCACCCGAGGAGGCCACATCAGAGGCCGCCGTGGCAAAGTCTTCCGTTGAGGCTCCTTCTGAGCCCGCCACGGCTGAGGCGGCAGCAGCGGCCCCAGTTGAGACCGCGCCAGCAGAGACCGCGCCAGCAGAAGCCGAACCGGTCGCAGCCTCAGTACCCGCCGAAACCGCACCAGCCGAGCCGGCAGCCGGGGCACCAGCCGAAACGGCCGCTGAGCCGCCTGCCGCGGCAGAGCCCGTCGCCGGGGTCGGCCCGACGACCACGCCAGCGCCTGCCGCCGAGTCGGCAATGAGCCCGCCGAGACCACCAATGTTGCGGTCGATGCCTAATCCAGCCTCCAATACCTTCACGGTGCCGGTTGCGCCCCGCGACAGGTCCCCCAGTCGTCAGGCGCCGATGTGGGCACCCCAATTCTCGCCGATGCCGCCGAGGCGCTGATTGCGGTTCGGCCCTTTATTCAGCCATAGAGGCTGCTCCGACCGTTTCGGCCTGCCAGGATCCGCTGCCAAAGGTCATAGCCAGGCCATCTCCTGACAAGATCCGCGCTGCAAGCCCGAACTACGCAGGGTCCGCGAGCAACTCTGTAGTTCCGGCGACCCTGCGTACCAGTCGAGGGCAGGCCGTGGTAGGCGTCGGCGTTGTCGCCCACAAGCAGGCTCCTACACCGCGGCATGTGCGTCGTAAAAGTTCGCTTGCGGGCGATCTGCTGGATGCGCCCGGTGCGCAGAGGGCACGGTGGCGGCTGCCATCCTCGTCAACCTCCTGTTAAGCCGTCGCGCACGCTTGCCGGAACTATTTAAACAACTAGCCGAGAAAATGATCCAGGCATCTCGACAGAGCATGCCCCAAGCACCGGCGTCACCGCATCCTCAATGCCAGCGTCGTACCGCATCGGATTGAGACACCGGGGCCCACCCGTTCATGCCAGCGCGCGCATCCCTGCGGCAGCAGCAAGATCACCGTCGAACCCATATTGAAGCGCCCGAGTTCGGCGCCGCGCTCAAGTGCAGGCATGGCCTCGGGAGCCGGCCTGCTCAGGATGCGTCGTCCTCTCGGCGGCGTGATGCGCCCGGCCCAGACAGTCTCAATGCTGCCAACGAAGATCGCGCCCACCAGCACCAACGCCATCGACCCGAGATCGGTCTCGAACGCACAGACCAGGCGTTCGTTGCGCGCGAAGAGTCTAGGTACAGCGGCGGTGGTGGTGGGGTTCACGCTGAAGAGACGCCCGGGGACATGGATGGTGCTGCGGAGTCGCCCGTCTATCGGCATGTGGATGCGGTGATAGTCACGCGGCGACAGATACAGCGTGGCAAACATTCCACCGTCGAAACATGCGGCAAGGTCGGCGTCGCCGCCGAGCAACTCGGCGCAGCCGAAATCCTGCCCCTTGGCTTGAAAAATACGCCCAGATTCGATATTGCCGAGTTGGCTGATAACGCCGTCTACCGGTGAGACGACGGTACCTCCTGCCTGTTCCAAGGGTCGTGCATTTGCTCGCAAGGCCCGGGTGAAGAAGGCGTTGAAATTCGGATACCTGGCCGGGTCCGGCTGGCGCGCTTCGCTCATGTCGACCCGAAAGGAGCGGATGTAGCCCCGGATCAGCCAGCCAGTCAGCACCCCTAAGCGCAGGCGGGTCAAGCGGAAGACGATACCCGACAGAAGGTGCTGAGGCAGTAGGTATTGCAACACCACGAACAGGCGCTGGCCGATGCTGGGATGGTTTGTGTGAGTCATGTTGAGCCAAACCTTCTTGAGAGCGCCGCGGCTTCACGGGCGGTTCAGGTTTTTAGGCGATTGCCGGTATGTTTCATGACAGAAATCGCCTTAATCGGCAAGCGCGGCAACGTCCGCCGCGACCTCGGCAGCGAGCTGGGATGCCGGGAAAAGGGCTGCAAGACGGGCGTCGCTGTCGATCAGGAAGAGTGGTGGCAGGCCGTTGTTCTTGGCCTGTGGATCGGCGCCCAGCGCGGTTTCCAGTGCCTCCAGCGTGGCAGGTTCGGCGCTGAGGACGGCGATGGCAGGTGACAGGCGCTCGAAGTCCAGCGCCAGGCGTGGCTGGGCATCGGTGCCGACCAGCAGCAACCGCAGGCGTTGTTGCAGGTCCGGTTGGTCGGCGAGGCGGTTGTAGACATCCACGAGTCGCGCGATGCCGCGACGGCCTTGAGCATCGTCGCTGGCTGCAAAGACCAGCAGGCTCCAGTAGCCGATCAGGTCGGCGCGACCAAAGGGGCCGCCGCTGCTGTCCGTCAGCACAAGGTCAGGCAAGGGCAGGGACGGGCGGATGACGATGCCAGACAGCGCCGGTTGTAGTGCGCCGCCATGCTTGTATTGACTACCCCATTGATAGCTAACGATGAACAGGCCAACGGCGGCCACGGCCATGATCAATCGGGGCGACAATGGGCGATTGCGCCGCCCAATACCGCGACCGAATTGCCTGGTCCAGTTGCCGAAGGATTTCACTGGCGCTCGCGCGGGTGGGCATCGGCCGGGTGCCGGGCCTGGCCCCACGACCCTGGGCCGCTTTAACCTGCGCGACGGCGGCCGAAACGACCGGTGAGTCATACCTTTTATCCTGGGCCGTTGAGGCGCATCTTAGGAAACAACGAAGATTTTTCAGGTCAGCCAGAGTCAGCCAATAAGTATAACGGCGCAGGCTGGCCTGTCTCAATCCGGCGTGCGCTCCCGCCATGGCCGCGAATCGCTATGCAAGGTGAACAACATGACCGACCAGACCAATCAGACCGCAAAGACCGACGCCGAATGGCGCGAACTGCTGACCCCGGAGCAATATCGGGTCTGCCGCCAGCACGGAACCGAGCCCGCGTTTACCGGTGCCTATCATGACACGAAGACGCCGGGCCGCTACCTCTGCGCGGCATGCGGAGCAGAGCTATTCAGCTCCGCTCACAAGTATGATTCCGGCACCGGCTGGCCGAGCTTCTGGCAGCCCGTCGGTGAGGAGATGATCGCGACGACAAAGGACAGTAGCTTCGGCATGCTGCGCGTCGAGGTGCATTGTGCCGGCTGCGGCTCACATCTTGGTCACGTCTTCCCGGACGGACCAAATCCGACCGGTCAGCGCTATTGCATCAACTCGGCGTCGCTGAAACTGGACCCGCTCACCGATTAGGAGCGGTGACCGAATCCACTTGCCAACCCCAAACGCCAAGCTCGCGGGTGCGCGATGCGCTCCATCGCCTGATACTCGAACGGTGCGCCGGGCAGAGCCAATGCCCAGCCACGTTCGATCAGGTAGGCGGCAAGATCGGTACCGGGGTCAAAGCTGCCGCGGTCTCGACAGCAGACCGCATCTACGCTGCCGTCGGCGTTGCGAACGCGCTCGAAACAGGTTACGAAGCCCTTGACGAAGAAATCCAGCGCCAGCACGCCGCGCTCATCGCAACGGATCGGCAAAAAAACGGCCGTCGAATGCCCCATAGTCAACCTCATCAGAAGCCCGTCCCGTCAGCACAAGCTGTTTGTCGAAACACAGGCTAGCATCGCTAGCCAAAACCAATCAGAGCTAAATTCCACACATGAACGAGCCAAACCCGCTGAGTGCACCGTCGCGTCTGAGCCCCGGCACTCACCAGCGCGGCCAAGAGAAGGTCTCGCGGATCCCGGTCAAGGTGGAGCCGACCGTCCAGATGCCGCGCAAGCCTGCCTGGATTCGTGCCAAGGCACCCACCGGCCCAGGCGTGGCACGCATCAAGCGACTGTTGCGCGAATCCGGGCTGGCCACGGTCTGCGAGGAGGCGCAATGTCCCAACTTAGGCGAGTGCTTCAACCATGGCACGGCCACGTTCATGATCCTCGGAGACGTTTGCACGCGGCGCTGCCCCTTCTGCGACGTGGCCCACGGCCGTCCGCGGCCCGTGGATCAAGCGGAGCCCAAGCAACTCGCGACCTCCATTGAGCAAATGCGCCTTCGCTATGTCGTCATCACGTCGGTGGATCGCGATGACCTGCGCGACGGCGGCGCCGGCCATTTCGCGGACTGCCTGCGGGCCGTGCGCGAGCAATGCCCCGACATCAGGTTAGAGGTGCTAGTGCCGGACTTCCGCGGCCGCGAACAGATAGCGCTAGCGGCCTTTGTCGGCGCTGCGGTGCCGGACGTGTTCAATCACAACCTGGAGACAGTGCCGCGGCTCTACCGCGAGGCCAGACCCGGAGCCGACTACGCCGGCTCCCTGGCGTTGCTGCGCGAGTTTAAAACGCTGTACCCGGCGGTCGCGACCAAGTCCGGAATCATGCTCGGCCTAGGTGAGACCGAGGAAGAGGTCATCGCCGTGATGCGTGACCTGCGCGCGCACGGCTGCGACATGCTGACCCTCGGGCAGTATCTGCAACCGAGCCGGGATCATCTACCCGTGCGCCGCTTCTGGACGCCCGACGAGTTTCACCGGCTGCGCCGTGTTGGCGAGGCGATGGGTTTCGCCAACGTCGCGAGCGGACCCATGGTGCGTTCTTCCTATCACGCCGATCAGCAGGCCGTCGAGGTCGTCGGCGGCTGATTTCGGCATGCAATCGCTGCCCACGTTGATGACGCTGGGCTGGATCGTTGGGGCCTTCGCGGTCTTCATGGCCCTCATCTGGTCGGTCTATGCGCTCAATCGGCTGTCTCTGGCGCGTTATCGCAGCGAACCTTTTTCGCCGCCCAATGCCGCGCTGATGCTGGTGGTCAATCTGCTGCTGCTCTCGTCGTTGTCCGGCGGCAACGCGCAAACCGACGCGGCGCTGCAGCTGCAGGTTTTCGCCCATGATTTCGCGACACTGATCAAACTCGCAATCGCGGTCTTGTTATCGCTCTGGTTGTTCGTCGTCATTGCCCGACGCACCAGCCTTTGGGTCGCGCTCTTTGCCGTGCCGCTGATGGCCGTCGGCGCCATCGCCATCTTGCCGAGCCTCCTGTTCCGCTACCTTGCCCTCGCGGACAGCGACTCCGACGATTCCTGACCAAGAGCCTGCGTTCTCGACCGACCCGGCCCGAGCGGAGTCGATACCCAATCCCGCTCAGTGAGCGGGTGATCAGCGCGCGATGTGGGAGCGGCTTGAAGTCGCGACTCGACTCGCGAGGCAAAGGTTGCCGCTACAAGCCACTCCCACGGCTTCACCTGACGCCAGTGGGTCGACGCCGCATCCGAGCAAGGCGTCCGGCGCTAGCGTATCATCGCAGTCCTCCGTAGTAATGGCCCAAGCCCGTGGAAGCCTACACCGTCGTCAAACAATTGCTGCTGCCCCCCGGCGTTATCCTGGTCTTCGTCGCAGTCGCGTTTTTTCTCGTCCGCGGCACCTTGGGTCGGCTGTTGCTGTTTGTGGCCTGGTCGCTGCTGCTGCTCATGAGCCTGCCAGGGCTGGCGGTGCCGCTCCTCGGCACGCTGGAGAGCTATCCCGCGTTAGACCCAGACCGACTGGCGGAGCTGGACGCGGATGCCATCGTCGTGCTTGGTGCGGGCGTCTATTCGGACGCTCCTGAGTACGGCGGGCACAGCGTCAGCGGCAACAGCCTGCAGCGTACCCGCTATGCCGCATGGCTGCACCATCGCACCGGCCTGCCGGTGTACGTCAGCGGCGGATCTGGCGATAGAGCACCCGGTCCCGCGATGGTGCAGGTGTTGAAAGACGAGTACGGCGTGCCCGTTGCCGGATTGGAGCGGGACAGTCACAACACGCGCGAGAATGCCGAGTTAACCGCGCCCATGCTACGCGCCAGCAAGGTGCGTCAGATACTGCTGGTGACCCAGGCCTGGCACATGCCCAGGGCGGTCGATGCGTTCGAGCGGGCCGGTGTCGACGTCATCGCCGCGCCAACCGCTTTCATCACGCGCGATGCGAAAGGTGCCAACCAGACCTGGCGCGATCGCTATACCGACTGGCTACCGCAAGCTTCCGCCTTTCAAGTCAGCTATTACGCGATGCATGAGTTAATCGGGCAGGTCTATTATGGCTTACGAGCCTTAGTCGTCAGCCCTTCGGCCGAGCGCTCCGCCAGCCTGGGCGCCGAGGGCTAAGGCCTTCGGATCAAGGCGCTAGTAAGTAAGGAACGGTTCAAGAACAACCTGCACAACTCTCTGTATTGGAGGGCGGAGCGCAAGTGGGGCCGTATTGTCGACATGCTGACGAAGTTCGGACAGTGATGTCTAGGCGTTGACTCAAGGACGAAGGTCGGCAGGTCTGCAAGATGGCAGCGCCGGCGATGCGCAGCAACTCCGACACCGCGGCGCTCCCGTGCCTCAACAGAATCAGGAACGAGGTCAGAACTCTGAGCAGCAGCCAGCGGACGACTGCGGTATGGGCAAGAGCACGTGGTGTCATGGGACGGCCTCCCCAGTGTTGGGCCAGCTAGCGCGGTCTGCCGAAGAGGACCAGGAGCGCCTGCCGCAACAATCAAGACTGGTTTGAGGGACCCGGGAATGCGGCAGCCTCAGCATCGGTCCGAGCATCCACCCGTTGAGGACATGCCGAGACTGCCAGCGGAAGAGTGTGCTGACTGCGAAACCGATCCTGCCAATGGCTTGACTTATTTAGGCTTCGCATCGCGAAGCAAATTCACCGGACGCACCAACAGCGCGCGCTGGTGGTTTTTGGACCTTATGTGGAACAGAAATGAATGTTTGCAGCTTCACTAAAGGTATTAGCTTAGGAGTAGTCATAGTAGCCGGGCTGTTTGTTTTGCTGTTTTTTACCTTTCCCTATATATATTTGGCCTCCGAAAACAGTAACTTTGCTGAACTAAGGAAAAAATCTGAGCTAAATTGCGACAAGATGCCGCTTCATTGTTTCGTTCGCGATGAAAAAGTTGATGAAATAGAGCGGTATGCATCGGAAGGACAGGATCTAGAAATTAGGGATAATTGGGGGCGAACAGCGTTATTTTGGGCAGCAAATCAGAATAAGCCGCTCATGGTCAGCAAGCTTTTAGACCTGAATGCGAACCCAAATACAAAGGAAGGGAATGGCAGATCGCTATTTTATCAATTGGTGGCTCGGGGTCAATATGAGTTGGCCAGTGAGTTGCTTGATAACGGTGCTGATATTGATGTTTTTAATGGTACTGAATATCCAGAGACGACGCTTCATTATTGCGTCATGCGAAACAATAAAGAATGTGTAGGTTATCTGCTCGACCACGGCGCAAACAAGTATCTCAGAGATGCATTTGGTTATACTGTGTTTGATAGAGTGCGAGTGCACGATCATATTAGCCATGGAGTCGGCAGGCTGCTAAAGAAATAGCAGCATAAAAAGACCTGTGTCAATCAAGCAATGGATGAACGCCAATGCCAACCTATGTCTGCTCGGTTCGGTCCGGTCTGTTGGACGAGAAACAGAAGACGGAGATCGCGAAAGCCATCACGCGCAATCATCACGAGGCGACGGGCGCTCCCCCTTACTTTGTGCAGGTTGTCATCGACGAGAGTACCACTGCGCAACGCTACCTCGGCGGGGAGCCAGCGTCTGACCAATTGTGGATTCGCGCGGACATCCGCTCCGGCCGCACCGCTGAGCAACGCAGGAGCCTGATGCTGGCGATTGTTCGCGACGTTGCTCGCATCGCGGGCATTGAGCATCGCTCTATTTGGGTTTATCTGTGCAATCTCGAACCAACCGACATGGTGGAATACGGTCAGGTTCTTCCGCTGCCTGGTCGAGAGCATGAGTGGTTCGATAGCCTTCCCTCGGACTTGCGGGATTACTTGACGTCACTGGGCACTCATGGGCGCGACTTTGATTGGTAAGCCGCTGTGGTCGGCAGCTGATTCATCGCCGAATAAGAGTCAACAGCATCTGCGTTAAAAAGAGGGGTTTGATGAGGATAGGTGGCAGCCTTGGAGCCCGCGCGTCATCAGGGCTTCTAGCCCTGACGGTATCAGACCACGATGGCCTGACTAGGCAGTCGGCTGACCACAGTGTGCGGAGTTACGATCAAGGACGAGACTGCCTGTTACGTCCCGCGACGGATAGGCGATCCAAGCGCGTCTGCGCGTCTAGCAGCGCTGGCGTAAAGAGGCTAGAGGATGATCGCGGATCGGTCAAGGCACCCAGCGGGTGGTCAGTGGGCTTATGCTGGGGCGGATAGGCGGTTCTGCGGAGGGTTTGAGCGCGACTGCGGGGGGGGCTGCGGACGGTTAGAGCACAGGGGCGGCTGTGCCCCCGCCCGCAGGCGCTGGCGGTTGCGATGACCAGGCAACGCGCTGATCGAATGCGAAGTCCGGCTCGGGCTGTTGGCGGTGATCCCAGTCCGCCACCGGCTCGGGAGCATCGTCCCAGGCGGGTGGGTGAGCTGCGCTGATAGCGGCGAACGCGCAAACCAGGATGGTTTGGGCTGGTACCCAAGCGGAGCAGGACAGCGCAGCGCCGGGGCGCGCGGACGTGATCGGCGGCGGCCGCGGCGGCTTACCGATGTGGGTGAGAATCCGCTCGACGGGAGCGGCCTCGGCGATGTTGCGCGATCAGGCGCATATCTCCGCCCCGCAATTCGGGCAGGTCAGCGGCATGGATTCGAACAGACGGGCCAGCAGCATGCTCGGCATCGATGGCGGGGTCGGTGAAGCGCAGCTGCAGCTGGTAACTGTCGGCCTGGGCGCGATGCAGACCGATCTCCAGCTCCGGGTAGCTCATGGGCTCCGTCACCTTCATCGGCTCAGGTGATCGCCTGCCACAAGGCCTGATCGCTGAGCCGGCCATCGGCTACGTCGGGGTCGTCGATTGGATCGCCTATGATAGATCTGACACAATCGATTCCCGCTCGGTCTTCAGGTCTCGGCTACAGCCGCAATGCGATGACGACAACCCAACTTCTCCGCTCGGCGCCGATCGATCGAGCCGCATCCGTCAAGGTGCTGCGTATCGCCGAGCTGTTACGTCAGATTCGCCGCGGCCAGATTCGACTACCGCCGGTATCGGCGGGCATGGGCATGCCGCGCGAGGATGCCCTCTCTCTGTTCGATAGCCTGTGGCGAGGCTTCCCAATCGGAGCCGTCACGCTGTGGGAACGCGCCGAGTGCGATACGGCCCCGAACTTCCAGCTTGGCTATCCGTTGGTGCACCGCGATGAGCGCATTGCTTGGGTGGTGGATGGGCAGGCACCTGTCGCGGTCCTGGCCGACGCGCTGCTTGATCAGTCAGGTAGCGACGGCAACGGCTCCATCCGCTTCGATCTGGACGAGGACCGGTTTGTCGATGCCTTACCTGGCGACCACCGCGATGAGCCAGGCCGCTGGCTTCCGGTAGCCGAGCTTGCAGACCAGGAGCGCCTGGCGCGCTGGACCAAGACGTTCTTGCCCGAGGCAAGCCCTCGGAAACGGCGCGCCGCCGAGCTCTTCATCCGGATACGAGACTACGAGCTTCCGGTGCAAGTCGTCCATGCCCGAGACGAGGCTGAGGTGCTGGAGATCCTGGGTCGGCTCGCGGCCTATGCGCGTCGTCCGACCCTTCCGCAGGTTCAAGAATTGTTGATGGGACTGCGGCGCCCCGCTGGCAACATGCGCCTGCATCAACTGGCGGATGAGATCGCAGACATGGGTTTCGGACGCATCCCGAACGCGCTGCTCGCGCGGTTGCTCGGTGTTGCGCCTGACGACGGCCAAGCCGTCGGTGATCCCTCGGATACGTCGGAGGCTGCGTTCATGCTGGCCCTGCGCCTGGTCGAGTTCATTCGGCGCGACCTGTCGATCCCACGCTTCGAGCTTGTGCCCCGAGCCAACGACCTGATGCCGCTGGCGGGGTTCTTCCGACGCTTTCCCGAACCCGCTCCCCGCAATCGGGAACTGCTGACCCGCTGGTTCTGGCGGCAGGCCGTGAGCCGCGACCGAAACCGACCGACGCGGCCGGGTAACACCGCCGCAGCGGGTCCGGTCAACGAGCACGCCGTGGTGCAACGCTTGCTCGCGACGCTCCATCCCGAACCAGCAACGGACCTCTTGCGCTTCCAGTTCGATCTTCGCTTTGCCGAAAGCAGGCTTGTGGTGCTGGCCCTGCTGGACTTGGAACCGCGCCATCTGCGCACCAACGATGTCATCCGGGCTGCGGATCTCATCAATGCGCAGGCGCGGATGCGTATTCCGAAGTGCTTTCGGGGCTACGCAGGGCCACTGTGGGAAACCGCCGCCAATCGGCTCGTGCACCCGGATAAAGGCCGGCTCACGCGCCTGCTGGAGGGGACCCGTAGCGCCGTCATCTTGCGCTCACATGCCATCTCCGACGAAGCAGCCCAGTCGCTGCGCGGTGGTGATCGCGAACAATTTCTCCAGCTGCGAGCGGCAGAGGTGGCGCGGCAGCTCAATGCGTTTCTCGCCAGACGAACCCGTTGGGGCGAGCCGGAACGACCGCCCCTGTCGGCACTCATCATCGATTGAACCCGATGCCGATGACACAAGCATTCACCGTCCTGCTTGATGACTTGCCGGTTGGGACGCTGAGGACAGATGCCCGCGACGGTTGCGAATTCAGCCTGCTGCGTTCATTCCGAGACGCCCGGCCCCGCCCAACGCTGGGGCAGTATTTTCTCGACGACCTGGAGCATGTAGACCACGTGCGCTTGGGCGTGCCGCCCTGGTTCGCCAACCTGCTGCCGGAAGGTGCCCTACGCGAGCTGATTGCCGAACAGGCCGACGTCCACCCGGCGCGCGAGCTCTATCTGCTGGCGTTGCTTGGAGAAGACCTGCCCGGTGCGGTGCGCATTCGGGGGGCGGTTGGCGAGGCGCCGGAGGCGATCAACCCCCCGGCGGCAGCGGATGACAAAGCGCCATTGAAGTTCTCCCTCGCGGGGATTCAGCTCAAGTTTTCGGCGCGACGGGACCAAAGAGGCTTGACGATCCCGGCCCATGGCATGGGCGGCGACTGGATCATCAAGTTGCCTGATCGGCGCTATCCGCAAGTGCCGCGCAATGAGCTTGCAACCATGCGCTGGGCCGAGCTCAGCGGGATCGAGGTGCCCCGAAACGAGCTCATCCCGATAGCGAATATCAAGGGCTTGCCCGGCAGCGTCCAGGACCTGGCCGAGTCGGATGCGTTCATCATCAAGCGCTTTGATCGGCCATCGCCCGGGAGACGGATGCATATCGAGGATCTGGCCCAGGTTCTGAGCCTGCCACCACGCGATAAGTACAAGCACTGCAACTACGAAACCCTTGCCAACTTGATGCTGAACATCGTCGGAGTAGAAGGGCTGGAATCCTTCCTGCGGCGACTGGTGTTTGTCATCGCGTCCGGAAACGGAGATGCCCATCTGAAGAATTGGAGCCTGATCTACCCCGATGGCATCGGTGCTCAGGTCGCCCCCGCCTACGATCAGATATCGACCTTGGCCTACATGAACGGAGATTCCCTGGCATTGAATCTGGGCAAGAGCAAGGATTGGCAGCGCATCGATCGAGCAACCTTCGTGCGCTTGGCAGAGCGCCTGCGCCCATCATTGGAGATCGATTTGCCCGTGCCGGACATGATCGATGCGGCGGTGGAGGACATCATGAGTGCCTGGACAACGATTGAACGCGGGCGGGAGTACCCGCCGAAGATCGCCGATGCAATCCGTGCACACCTGCGGCGCGTGCCTTTGCTTCGGGCCTGATCCGATCGACCATGCCCCGACGCACTCGGCGCTGGCAGGGTCGCCGCTGGCCACCTGCTCCCAGCGCATCCAGGCTGGCCGAGTAGGGTGCCGTAGTCCGGCGGCTTGTCCAGCAGATGGAGCAGCGCGGTCTCGAAGGCGTCGAGATCGGCGGCAGCGCCCATCGGATACAATGTCGGACCCGTTCAACACATCAATGCGCCCGCCGAGGCTGTGGCGATCTCATCGCGGGCGCTCGGCGCATCGGCCGTCTCAGGTCCATACGCGGTGGCCGCCGCACGCAGCGGCGAGTTGGGTGCGAGCGCGCCGCGATGGCGATGCCGTCTGCGTGGCGGGATGAGTGCCGCGAGATGGTCGATCAACTCCAGCGGCCTGAGCGTCAGCGCCGTGGTGCCATCGCGCCGGGGCTTGGGGCTTGTGATAGACAACGCGTTCGGCGTCGAGCAGTTCCAGGCGCTCGAGCGCGAACGGCGGGCGGGCACAGTCGCGCAGCAGGCGCTCCGGCCCGGCGGGATCGCGCGCGCCGACGCGCACCGCGGCATCCAGCGAGAAGCCGCTGTTCGGTTGGGTGGGGCTCCAAGGGCTCGCATCTCGCGGTATCCGATGTCAATTATCTTGTCCGGTCAGCGACAACTATCGTGGCCGGTTAGTTGTCAAACATTCAATGAGGCGCCATTTGTCCGCGCTGTCCGGAACTGCTGGGAACGCGGTAGCTGACGGCATCGCGGTCGAGAGCGCGGTCAATGGGGTCGCGGCCTAGCATGCGCAACACGAGCCCGCTGGGAAGTATGACCCCATAGAATAGCAAGACGAGTATTGGACGGAAGGCGAGGAGTCTGAGCAGGGTGTTCATTGTGTTCGTCCATCGGGTGAATTTGCTGAGTTGAGGGGTCAATCCAACTCGAACTCGTTGGCGCCGAGTGGCTTATTAGTTGGCGTCTGGCTGGTCACGCTTGTTGAGCAGAAGATTCCCGATACTCAAGTAGTCCATCTCGGTACGCATGAAACAGCGATAGGCATCGGTCGGGGTGCACACGATCGGCTCACCGCGGACGTTAAACGAGGTGTTGACTAGCAGTGGACAGCCGGTAACGGATGCGAATGCCTCAAGCAAGGCATGATAGCGTGGATTGGTATCGGCATGGACGCTCTGAATGCGGGCCGTATAGTCCACATGGGTAACGGCCGGGACCTGAGAGCGCGGCACATGGAGCTTTTCGATCCCAAACAGGTTCTGCTGCGCTGTGCTCATGGGGCGTCGCCACTGGTGCTTTACCGGCGCGACCAGCAGCATGTAGGGGCTGGGGCGGTCGATATCGAACCACTCCGCGGCCCGATCCGCCAGGATCGACGGGGCAAAAGGCCGGAACGACTCCCGGTATTTGATCTTTAGGTTCATGACTGATTGCATGGCCTCGTTGCGCGGGTCGCCGATGATCGAGCGCCCACCTAAGGCCCGAGGTCCGAACTCCATGCGGCCCTGGAACCAGCCCACCACCTTGCCGTCCGCCAAGATGCGCGCCAGTTCCGGAAACAGCGCCGCGTCTTCAAGCCGGACATAGACGGCATCGAGTGCATCGAGTTCGGCGGCGGCCTGGCTGTCCTCATAGCTCGGCCCGAGGTAGGCGCCACGCATATTATCCGGCTGCCGGGCCTTACGCGGTTGCCCCAGGTGTTCGTGCCAAACCGCTAGGGCCGCGCCCAAGGCGCCGCCGGCGTCTCCGGCGGCGGGTTGTATCCAGATATCCGCGAACGGACCTTCGCGCAGCAACCGACCGTTTGCGACACAATTGAGTGCTACGCCACCGGCCAAACACAGCTGCTCCGCGCCGGTCTCGTGCCGGACGGTCTCTGCGAGACGCAACACGATCTCCTCGGTGACCAGCTGAATCGAGCGCGCCAGGTCCATCTCTCGCTGCGTGATCGGCGCCTCCGGCTCTCGTCTCGGACCGCCAAACAGGGCATCGAAGCGGCGATTGGTCATGGTGGACCCATCGGCATAACTGAAGTAACGCATGTCCATGCGGAAGGTGCCGTCTTCCTTGATGTCGATCAGGTGGTCGCGGATCAGGTCCAGGTACCGAGGCTCGCCGTAGGGCGCCAATCCCATCAGTTTGTATTCCCCAGAGTTGACCCTGAAACCCGTGTAGTAGGTAAAGGCGGAATAGAGCAGTCCGACTGAGTGGGGAAAATCGATCTCCCATAGAGGCTCTAAGCAATTGTCCTCTCCTATCCACACCGAGGTGGTGGCCCACTCGCCGACGCCATCCATGCACAGCACTGCCGCCCGTTTAAACGGAGAGGCGAAAAAGGCCGAAGCGGCATGAGACTGATGGTGGGCACTGAACAGCAAGGTCGGCGGATCTCCCCGCGTGCAGGCACCGTGTTCGGCCAATGCGTCGAGGATGCGCGCTTTCAAATGCAGCTTGTCTTTGAGCCAAAGGGGCATGGCCTTGAGGAATGACCCGAGGCCCCTCGGGGCGTAGGAGAGATAGGTGGCCAGCAGACGGCGAAACTTCAGGGACGGTTGATCGTAGAAGGCGACGTAGTCAAGATCTGCGACTCCTACACCTGCCTCACGCAGACAATACGCAATGGCCTGATGCGGAAACCGAGGATCATGCTTGCGTCGGGAAAAACGCTCCTCTTGCGCCGCGGCAACGATCTCGCCGTCGCGCAGCAGCGCTGCGGCGCTGTCATGATAGTGACTAGAGACTCCGAGTATCAACATGGGGATTCATGATGCGGCAACTTGCGCCGCACAGCACAGGGGGCGTGACATGGCGCTTGTGTGGACAAGGGTGGCTTGTTAGCATTTCGAGGCCGAGATGGTACTCAATCCTTAGAGAGCGCTCAGTGTAAGGCTGCTCAAAGACATCCAGCCATCGCCGAGTTCGACGATGAGCCCAATTTCGATGAGGTGGGAGGCAAGTATGGAAAAATTGGTCAGGTTGCTTGGCAATCTTCGGGATTATCTCCGGTCTGTCGTGCTGCGGCGCAAGCGCAAGAAAAAGGAGGAGGACGAAGACCCGTTCATCTACCCCCACTACTGACCGACCAGGGTACGGACCAAGCCGTTGTCAAGCCGGAAGATACCGGTCGAACAGCGTTGTGGAGCGGGGCCCGCAATGCTGGGGCCGGTTGGTTTGGCTCAAGCTAACCGGTCTAGCATTTGCGGAGTCGTGCATTTGCTGAGTCGTTAGGAGAACCGGATTGCCCTTTTCTTTCGCGGACATCGGCACGCCGCCAGCGCACCTGTTTTCTACAACGGAAATCCCGCCAAGTCCCCACCTGCAGTCCATTCCACCTGGAACCCACCAGTGGCTTGGCATGGACTCGGAGGCGCGCTACCAGCGAGCTCCGCATCCCTTGTTCGGCGCGGATGACGTGACTTATTCGATCAACCCCCAGGGCTACCGCACCTGGGACCTGAGCCAGGCGTCGGAGGTCGGTCGGGACGCGGTCCGGGTGGCCTGCATCGGCAGTAGCGGGGCCTTCGGGGCCGGATTACCGCAGAGCGCGACCTTCCCTAATCTCTTCCGAACTCTGGTCGAAGAACAGGTGCGGCGCCCCGTTGTGCTGTGGAATCTCAGCCTGGGGGGTGCCAGCGCTGAATATGTGACCCGCATGCTGTTTTCCGCGATCCCGGTGCTGCGTCCTCATTTGCTGCTGTTGACCTGCTTCCCCTTCAACCGGCGGGAACTCATCGGCGAGACCGGCCGAGTCTTTGTTGCCTCCGCAACCCCACACTGGCAGCAGCGATTGACCGACCCTGGACATTGGGTGATGGATAAGGCCTGCTCCAAGGTCTGCAACCCCTATACGGATCTGATCAACTTCGTCACTAACCTGAAGGTCTGGGAATCCTTGTGCGACGACGCGGGCATCGCTTGGCTATTCACCACCGAGGCCTATGCGTCTCAACTGGCCCCCCTCGAATTTTTGCTCAGGGAGCCGGGCAAGATGGTCGGCCCAGGCATCCATGCACTCATCAAAGCCCATCAAGACAATCCCGCCACGGGGCTCGCACGGGACATGCAGCACGCGGGCACCCGGCCTAATCAGGAATTGGCGCAGTTGCTCTTCACAAGACTGATGGAACTCTATGCCCCGCAGGTCAACGCTGTTGCCCGGAAATAACCGGTCTCAGAGCCCAACCTTTAGCCACACGGACGTTGAGTCAACAGCATCATTAAGTCAACAACATCTCAAGTGAAAACAAGTGCATTGAACCAGACAGGGAGATCCAGGTGACATTCGCCAACCAAGAGGTGCTTGAGTTTTACAAAGCGCTTCCGTTCAACTATCAGCAGAGCGCCGCGGACCAGGCACGCGCCATCCGCCAGCGCAACAGCCTTGCCGCCTATCCGCCGCTTATCCCCTATCTTACCCCCCAGGCGAGGGTATTGGAGGTGGGATGCGGTACCGGCTGGCTGAGCAACGCTATTGCGCACTATCATGGCTCTCAGGTGCTTGGCATCGACTTCAATCCTGTAGCCGTGGAGCGGGCACGGGCGGTGGCTGAGGTTCTGCGCCTGGGCAGCGAGTTCCGCGTCGAAGACCTGTTCCAATTTGAGCCAGAACGCCCCTTCGACCTTGTCCTGTCCTTGGGTGTGCTGCATCACACCGATAACTGCCAGGTCGGTGTTCGCCGGGTCTTCGAGCACTTTTTGGCCCCCGGCGGCCATGCCTTTATTGGCCTCTATCATCGCTACGGGCGTCTGCCTTTCTTGGAGCATTTTCAGCAAATGCAGGCAGCTGGAGCCGATGAGGCAGCACTCTTCGCCCGCTATCGGCGCATGAACCCCCAACTCAGGGATGACGTGCAGGCACGGTCCTGGTTCCGCGATCAAGTGCTGCATCCACACGAGACCCAGCATACCCTAGCGGAAATGTTGGAGTTGATCGACGAGAGCGCAATGGAGTTGGTTTCGACCTCCATCAACCGATTCGAGCCCATCGAATCCATCCAACGCCTGCTCGAAGAGGAACGCGGCTATCGGGACATCGCCTTAGAACGACTGCGGGAGGATCGGTATTTCCCAGGTTTCTTTCTGTTCCTGGCGCGCAAGAAAGACACATTGAGCAGATCGAGCGGGCTCCAATAGAGCCTGCGCTTATTCGAAACGCCGTTTGATGGCCTTCATACCGACGACGCCACTGAGCGTGATCAGGGCGCCGAGCGCGCCGAACACGGCATAATCGCTTCCGGCGGTGGCGATGCCAAACGCCGCCAGCAACGTGGCTGTGCCCCATAGGACAGAGATGGCATGGCCGATGGTCCGATGGGTGCGGGTGCAGGTCGCGCAGATCACTGTGTGCTGCTGGAACCGGCCGACCGGCGGCGGGGTGCTCAGGCCGGAATCCATGGTCGACTTGGAGGACGCAAATCCCCGGTAAAACGGCAGTGCCGCCCCGTATTTGTCCAACCAGCGCCGATACTCTATCACCAGCCGATCGGAGGTCTTGATCGGAAACCATAGGGACTTAAGGTCTCGCCCGGACCGCTCGATCTCTTGGTACTGGCCGACTACCACGCCCATGTCCTGTTCTAGAATCAGGCATTGGGTCCAGTGCTCTAACCAGCGTGGCTTCCAACGCTCACGCCCGGATAGGAAGTTGCTGTATTTGCGGTAGAGTAAGCGGCAGCGGCTCTTGCCCAGGGGAATCGAATACAGCGCAAGCCCTGCCACCCGCGCTGGGTCGCGGTACTCAGAGGTATAGCGAACCAAATTGGGAGCCAGAAACTCCACCAGGGCACCCTTGAGTTGAGACGCCCCTGGCGAAGGCCCCGAACCCAGGGTGCGAAAGCCGCTGCGGATGCCCCGGATCGAATGCTCGGTGATGTCAAATTCCAGAGGCTTGGCCAGGGCACGCATGCCGCCGCCTCGCACGCCATCGTGTGCGATGTGGATGTGGGCGACATCAATAATGTTCTCGATCAAGTAGGTTTGGTCATACGGCAGGTCCATCTGAAAATCGACCCGCTGCACCTCCGCGTCATCCAGCGCGTCGGTGAGCGGGAGCGCCTCCATGTCCGCCGCCTGCGCATCGCCCGCCCAAAGCCAGACGATACCCTGGCGTTCCACCACGCGATACGGCGTCACACAGGTCTTGGCCGGGATACCAATATGCTCTGGGAGTTGGGGGATATGCCGACACTGTCCGTCACCCGCATATTGCCAGCCGTGATACAAGCACTCGATCCCACCGTCGACCAGGCGTCCATCGGAAAGCCTCGCGGCCCGATGAGCACAGCGGTCCCGCAGGCAGACCGGTGCTCCCGCTGCATCGAAGAACAGCACCAGTGGCTCGTCGAAGAGTGAGAAGGGGTAGGGCGCATCCTGGGGCAGATCCCGCATAAAGGTCACTGGATACCAGCAATGGCGCCAATCGAAGTCCGCACCGGCAGCAGCGCCCTGCTCGGCATTCTCAGGGACTCGGGCTGTGGTCAGTTCAGCGATGTTCAGGGTTGCCTCCGCGGGGCGAGTCCTTAGGCTTGTTCATCCTGCCCGTCAATGTCGTTGGGGCCAGTCTTTGGAGCTGGTCCGGCGCAAACGCATTGAGTCGAAATGACTTGGTCTGTTCGTTGTTCGGAGGATTTTGCGTCCTATCGGTTTGTGGATGCAAACGGAAGATTGTGCCTTGCCGTGACAAAATCGCTGTTGGCGGTCGCCCCGGGGGCTGGGCTCCTACGCATGTTCTAGCGCGATTTGCATGACGTTGATGCGCTCATCAATGAAGCCTGCCTCGCAATAGCTCAGATAATAACGCCACATGCGGATGAAGCGCTCGTCGTAGCCGAGGGCGCGGACTTCGTCGAGGCGTTGATGAAAGCGCTGGTGCCAGGCCGCGAGGGTGCGGGCGTAGTCTTGGGCGTGGAAACTGCGTTCCGTGACCTTGAGGCCGGCGGCCTTCGCGGCTTGGTCGAAGCGCTCGACGGTGGGCAGCATACCGCCGGGGAAGATGTAGTGCTGGATGAAGTCGGGGTCAGCCTTGTAGTCCTCGAACATCGACGGGACAATCGTGATGACTTGCAGCGCGGCGCGCCCATTCGGACGCAGACAGCGCTTAAGGGTGCTCATGTAGGTCGGCCAGTAGGCCTCGCCCACGGCCTCGAACATCTCGATGGAGACGATATGATCGAACTGCTCGGAGACGTCGCGATAGTCTTGCAGGCGAAACTCGACCTGGGTCTCCAGTGCAGTGCCGGCGAAGCTCTGCTGGGCCCAAACGAGCTGTTCCTTAGACAAGGTCAAGCCGGTGACCTGCAAGCCAGCCGAGGCCGCGCGATGGGCGAAACCGCCCCAGCCGCAACCGATCTCAAGCAGGCGCTGACCGGGCTTGGCGCTGAGCATGTTCAACAGACGCTGGTATTTGTTCTGTTGGCTTTGCTCCAGCCTGTCGCCGTCCTGCTCAAAGACGCCGGAGGAGTAGGTCATGCTAGGGTCTAGCCAGAGCCGGTAGAAGTCGTTGCCCAGATCATAGTGGTGGGCGATGTTGCGCCGGCTACCGGTCTTGGTGTTTGTGCGTCGGCGGTGCTTCAACGGCGACAGCAGGCGATGAAACCAACTGCCTTGCCATGCCTCAGCGAGGGCCTGTTGATTGACGGCCAGCGTGTGCAGCACCGCGGTTAGGTCTGGGCTGTCCCAATCGCCGGCCATGTAGGCCTCGCCCAGGCCGACGTGGCCGCGGGTGGCGATGCGTCTCGCGAATGCCAGCGGACGTATCAGGCGCAACTCGCCGCTGGGGCCGGCCTCGGCGCCATGCAGCTCCCCATGCATCTCATGCACATGCTCGCCATAACAGATGCGCAGGTGCCCGCGATGCAGGCGGTGCAGTATTTTGCCTAGTGGTCGCAGTAACGGCGGTCGCCGGCTGAGCGGAAGCGTTACCTCTGCGGTCTTGTCGCTTGCCATTCAGGTAACCTCTTGCTCGGGTGGATCGGGTTTCGGAAAGTAGCGTGCGCCGCTGAGCCAGATCTTCAACGCTTGCCAGTGGATTGCAGCCATGACCTTCAGTGTCATCAACGGGGTGCGCCGGAAGGCACGTCGCAGCGCTGCGTCGGTCATCGATTCGCCGTGGCCGGTCTGCGTGGCGACCAGTTTCAAACGTCCCTGTTCGTCGTACTGACGGATCAGCACGGCCAGGTGTTCATCGGGTCGCGACAGACGGAAGTGGTAGTCGCCCTGCATATCCATCAGTGGCGAGACATGGAAGCACTTGGTCGCGGTGCCGCGCATTGGCCAGTCGAGCGGCTCGCCAGCCTTTGCCAGCAGATAGAAGTGATGCTCGCCGAAGGTGTTGTTGACCTCGGCAATGATGGCCCGCAGGCTGCCGTCGCGGTGCTCGCAATACCAGAGGCTGAGCGGATTGAAACCGTAGCCCAGTACGCGCGGAAAACACAGCAGTCGGATGCGCCCAGCGTCGAGGTGGATGCCGCGTTCCGCGAGCATGCGCTCGGCCCAGGGGCGCAGCGGCGAGCCGTCTCTGGGGCCATGATCTTTGGCCTCGAACCGGAACAGGTTGAAGCCTGCACCTGAGATCAGCCGCGGCAGACGGTCGAGCGCGTCTATATCCAACAAGAGCGAGAAGACCCGATATTCGAAGCGATATGCGACTGGAAACAGCCGCTTGTGCATCACCCGTGTGAAGAAAATTCGATGCGGGCCGGCGTCTGTTAGCTGACCTGTTGGTAAGTTGGGCGAAGCTGCGTGGGGGTCGAGATCGGTCGTCGTATGGGAATGATGCAAGGGAGATACTCATCAGGCAGCGGCAGTTAGCGTGGCGGCGGCGGATTGGGTGTCCGCGTTCGACCTTGCGGGCTTGCCGGTCAGCCAGCTGGTGTCGGCGCCGAGCAGCGTGGCGGCGTCGACGGCGGCCTTCAAAGCGTCCTCATGAAAGCCGTAACCGAAATAGCTGCCGCAATACCAGATGCGATCACGCCCCTGCAGTCGCTGCAAGTCTGGCTGCGCCGCCACTGCTGCGCCGTCGAATACGGGGTGGTCGTAGGTCATTTCGGCAAGGATGTGTTCTGGTGCCGGATCGCGCAACGGGTTGAGTGAAACCAGATAGTTTTTATCGCTGGCCAGACCCTGTAGTCGGTTCATCCAATAGGTGACGGAGACGGCGCGTTCGCCATCTTCGGCATCGCCGGCGATGTAGTTCCAGGCCGCCCAGACCCGACGCAGCCTGGGCATCAGGGCGGTGTCGGTGTGCAGGAAGGTGCGGTTCGGCTGGTAGCGGAAGCGACTCAGTAGGCTGGATTCATCGTCGGTGGGCCGTTCCAATAATGCGAGTGCCTGATCTGCATGACAAGCCATAACGACCTTGTCGCACCTGAGCGTATCGCCAGATCTCAGGCTTACCGCCAAGTGATCTGCTTGACGGGAGACGCTGACGGCGCCGTCCATTAGGACCCGGTCTTGGCCAATGTCGTCAAGGATGCGCTTGACGTAGGTCTGGCTGCCACCCACGACCGTGCGCCACAGCGGGCGGTGGACGATATTGAGCAGGCCGTGGTTGTGGAAGAAACGCGCCATGCTCTCCGTTGGGAACGCCATCATGGTGCGTGGCGGGCACGACCAGATCGCGGCAGCCATGGGCAGTAAATAGTGATCGCGGAACGGCTGACCGAGGCGCTCTCGATCCAGGAACTCGCCAAGGCTTAGGCCGTCAAACCCGGTGCTGGCAAGGAGCGATTTGCAGCGGCTGTTGAAGCGCAGCATATCGGCAAGCATCCGCAGAAACGATGGGCTAAACAGGTTGTGGCGTTGTGCAAAAATAGTGTTGAGGCTGTCGCCAGCATACTCGATCCGGCCCGGCCCGATCGAGGCGGAAAATGACATGTCACCACCACGTGTAGTGATCTTAAGGCGCTCGAACAGCCGAGTCAGCAAGGGATAGTTTGGTTCGTTGTAAACGATAAAGCCCGTGTCGACGGGTAGTGTACATCCGGCCTGCTGCTTGTCGCCAGGTTGGGGTTTCTCGCTTTGGACGTTGGCGTCTGCCACTTCAATGGTGTGCGTATGTCCACCCAGATAGTTGTTACTCTCGATCAGTGTGACTTGGTAGCGCTGGGATAAGAGCCATGCGGAGGCCAGGCCGGAGATGCCGCTTCCTATGACGGCGATGGTGTGTGACATCTTACCTACCGTAAATCAGGAGTTTGATGGACCGGCATGGGGCCGGCCCGTGAAGGACAGCGAAAAGACCATTATCTACCAGTAACAAGCCCTTCGAACGCAACCGGAAACGCGCTGAGCATGACCGAGTACGATTTTCTCCGAGAACGCAGCCTTAAAGGTCTGGACAACCCCGCTGGAATCAATAGAGACAGGTTGAAAATCTCGCGTTCGGCGACGCACGAAGTCGCGCTCTTAATCGTTAGGTGTTTGATCAAGGCGGCATCGTGAAGCAAGCCAATCCGCTGTCATCAATCGGTAACGCTGCAAATGGGCCGATGCACGACCCGATCGGTCGTCCATCCCTGGCCGCTAGCGCTGTTCCGCCGACGGCATCCGATGCTGAAGACGAAGCGAGCCAGTTGGCGGAGTTCGTTCGACGCCATGCGCCACTGTTCGTGTTAACCGGGGCGGGATGCAGTACCGATTCAGGCATCCCTGATTATCGCGATCGGGAAGGTCGATGGAAACGCGCCGAGCCGATTCGCTTTCAGGTCTTCGTGTGCGACGAAGCGGCCCGTCGCCGCTACTGGGCGCGAAGCTACATTGGCTGGCCACGGGTGGCCGCCGCGCGACCGAACGTCTCGCATCTGCTGCTCGCGGCGCTGGAGGAGAGCGGGGTGTTGACCCAGTTGGTGACGCAAAATGTCGATGGTTTGCACCAGCGCGCGGGCTCGAGGCGGGTTCTGGATCTGCACGGGCGGCTCGATCGGGTCGCCTGTCTCGACTGCGGTGCGGGACTAACGCGTGAACGCGTGCAACAGATGCTGGCCTTGGCCAACCCGCTTTGTGAGCCTCAGAGTCCTGATCCGTCGGCACCGGATGGCGATGTGCTGCTCAACGACCAAGTTCAGTCTGAGTTCCGCGTCCCGCCTTGTCCCGTCTGCGCTGGCATGCTCAAACCAGCAGTGGTCTTTTTTGGCGAAAACGTGCCGAAGCCGCGTGTACAGCGGGCCTTCGACCGACTGGCCGAGAGTCGCGGCGTGCTCGTGGTGGGCTCATCGCTGACGGTGTTCTCCGGCTACCGATTCTGCCTAGAGGCGTTCAAACTAGGCCTCCCTATCGCGCTCTTGAACCTTGGGCGCACGCGGGCGGATGCCTTGGCTCGGCTAAAGCTCGACATGAACTGCGCCGAGGGCCTAACCGGAGCCCTTGGCCGGTTGGGGATAACGACCCCATCACGGCCAGCGGGGCCGCATCCCGCCGCAAAACAAGCACCCGGCTGACAGCAGTCCGGGATCAATCATCAGTCAGTGTCTGCGAGGGGTGAGCACATCATGAGCCAGGTTCGAATCAAACAGCATGCTGTGCCTGTAGCGCCGCTGTCGCCAAGCCAATATCACGGCAAAAAGCAGCAGGCCAAGCCGCTGACGCATCACGAGATTTTGACGCTGATCGCGCCCTTTACAAAACGCGGCTGGCAGGCAGACCTATCCGCCAGCGACCGCGCCGAGCGCAAGCTCGCGTTTAAACCGATCGCGCACGCGGCGCAAGGCGAGGGCGAACCCGCATTGCTTGAGGCATTGATGCTCGACGGCGATGGCAGCAAAGGTTTTCGCCTGATTCGCACGGTCAGCATTGACGAGTCCGCCTCTGCCCCGGGCAGCGCCGAGGCCGTTGGTTCTCCGGCCTCGACACTCACCGTCGAGGGTACCGAGATCGACGCTCTGCTTGACCGAGCCGAGTCCGTCCCCGTGCGGCGCCAGATCAAGCTCTACGCGGGCATCCCGCTCGCGCGCAGTTACATCATCGACGCCGAGACGACTGGCGGCCCGAAGTTTGTCGAGGCCAAGGCGCGTGTTCATGGGGTGACAATAGTTGCTCAGGCCGATCGCAAGCGCGGCATGCCGGTGGATCTCAAGTTTACCGCCGACCCCGGTGAGGAACTACGCCTGCCGGAAGACTTGATTGCCGTGCTCGGTTGGCGTTTCCGGCCACTGGTGCACATCATCAGCTATTGGCGAGGCACCATCAAGGTCGCGCGTCGAGAGCCCGAGCGCACCCCCGACATTGAACACAGTCTGGGACGCGTGGTCACCCATCTGCAGCGAACGCTGGAAGACGCACCGGCGGCTTTTCACAGGCGTTATCGACGCGCCCGCTGGCGCGTCACCTTTCAGCGAGCCATCCCGATGCTGCTCGGCCTTGGCCTGCTGGCCGCGACCCCCGCGATTCGATTTTTGGACCTGTCGGAAAACTCGATCTTGCGTATGCTGATCTTCCACGCGCCGCCGATCATGCTGGTCGGATTCTTCATGATGCGCGAGATGCCGCGCATTGAGATTCCGCCGATGCCCAGGCCCCTTGTGAATCGCGCCTGGATTTTCCCTGCCGCCAACGCCAAACCCCTGCCATCCGCGGCCGATTCGGGCGCATTTTCAAACAGGGGCGGAAAGACCGATGCACGACCGCTGGAAGCGGAGAGTTAGCAATCGCTGGCGGCCCCCGCGGCGCGCAGCCCATCATTCACCTTCCACGACTCGGAACAGGAGCCCGGTTTGCAAGGCAATCCGATGAACATCCCGCCGGTCTCGATCGCGGCCGCAAAGCAGGCGTTGATCGAGCAGTATGCCGACGCCAGGCTGCGCCGGCGCGCATCCATGCTGTGGGGCACCCGCGGCGTTGGCAAATCCTCCATCGTGCGGCAGGTGGCCGAGCACTTCGACACCCAATTGGTCGACTTGCGTCTGACCACCATCGAGCCGGTCGATATCCGCGGCGCCATTTATGCCGATGACACGCAGCACAAGACGGTCTGGTTTCCGCCGGAGTTTCTACCGGGCCAAGATCAACCCCAGGGTGTCTTGTTTTTGGACGAACTCACGGCCGCCGACCAACGCCTGCAGATCTCCGCCTATTCGCTGATCTTGGACCGACGGGTCGGCAACTACCGTCTACCGGACGGCTGGCTGGTGGTGGCCGCGGGCAATGCCGCCTATCACGGCGCCGTCAGCCACGACATGGGCACCGCGCTCGCGGACCGGATGTTCCACTTCAACGTGCAGACGGTCATTGATGCCTTTCTTGATTATGCGCTGGCACAGGACTTCGCGCCCGCGGTCCTGGCCTATCTCAAGGTGCGTCCGGACAAGCTCGACGACACCCATAGCCAGCTTGCCAACGACCACCTGATCGGCGCCAGCCCGCGCGGTTGGGAAGACATCTCCAACGTGCTCAAGTCCGATCTCTCGGACGCCGGCAAACGGCTGTTTGTGCAAGGCCGCATCGGAGCCGCCAACGCCGCCGAGTTTTTCGGCGTGTTGCGAGAAATCCAGGCCGGCACCGACGTGCTGCGTTTGCTCGACGCGCAACCCGGCGACGAGACCGCGGCACTGCTGCCGACCACGCTCGACGGTCTCTACGGCATGATCTACGGCCTGCTCGCGGCGGCCACCGACGCGCAGCGAATGGGTCGAGCGCTTGAGATCATCGAGCAATTGCCGGACGCACCAAGCCCTGAACCGCTGCCGATCCGCGAGGCACAGACCCTAACCATGGAGCTACTGTTCCAGCGTGCGTTGGAGCGCGGGCTGGAAGGCGCCGTGCTGGAGAGTCCGACCTATCGCCGCTACGTTGAGCAGCGCGAGCAAGACGCCCAACAGGCAGCCTAACCCGATGCGGAGCCCGCCGATGGAAGCACCGTCGATCCGTCCCGTCGATGACGCACTGGCGGGTCCGGGCAGTGCGGTGCAAGGTCACCGCGGAACGCGGGCGATCCAGACCATGGTGGAGTTCGCGCCGTCCACCGGCGGTCTCGCGCTCTGGGCCCGCCATTGCGATCTGGACAGCGCCGATGCACCCAGGGTTGCCGCCAATGACGGCGCCTGTATCTACTACGGCCCCGGATTCGAGGCGCTGCCGCCGCCGGTGCAGGTGGGGATGGTCGCGCATCAGGTCCTGCACGTCGCGCTGCGCCACGCACAAAGGCGGGATGCACTCGCGCATCTGCTCGGCGACGTCGACCCACAGCTGTACAACATCTGCGCCGACGCCATCGTCAACAGCACGCTGAGCCACCTAAGCTGGCTGGAACTGCCGCCCGGCTCGGTGCTGCTTGAGGACCTGCTTGGCGGCTCGCTGAACATCTTTCAGGGCGTGGAGAAGTCCCTGTTGGAGTGGGACCTAGAGCGCCTTTACCGCGCCATCGACGACCGCAACTGGTCATCCGGCAGGTCTCGGGGCGAGCGCCGCGGCAAAGGCAACGAGCGCCACAGCCAGAGCGGCGAGGGCGCCGGCAGTGAGACCGGCGACGGCCCTGAGCAACAAGCCAACCTCGAACGACCAGCGCGCGACGGCCAATGCGCCAGTCGAGCCCGCTACCTGGCGCAACGCATGATCGTGGACCTACTTCCGGCCGCCGAGGCCGACAAACCGGAGGCCGAGGCGGAGCAATCGCGCGAATGGCGCGAGCGCATCATCCGTGCCCATGCCGGTGACGGCGTCCATTCCATGCTGCGCGAACTGCTGGCCGATCTGCCCAAGGTGCGCACACCCTGGGAACTGCTGCTGCGTACCCAGCTCGCCCGCGGCCTGTCGCATCAACCGGACCTGTCCTGGTCGCGGCCATCGCGCTCGTACCTGGCCAACCAGGGCCGCTCCCGTTCCGCTAACGCCTCCCGCACCGGCAGAGGTTGGCGCATGCCCTGGGAACCGGGCTTCAGTACGGCCAAAGCCGTCGCCCGGTTGGCGGTGATGGTGGATGTGTCCGGTTCGATCGACGCCCCGCTGCTCGCGCGCTTCGCCGGCGAAATCGAGGCCATCACGCGCCGACTCGAGGCCGGCGCCGTGGTCGTCGTCGGCGATCAGCAAGTGACCTCGGTAGACTGGTTCGAGCCCGGTCGCAGCAACCTACGCGACATCGCATTTGACGGCGGCGGCGGCACCGACTTCGCACCGCTGTTGCGCGAGGCCGAACGTCACGCCCCGGACATCGGCGTCTTCCTCACCGACCTCGACGGCCCCGCTGACTACCGCCCCAGCTTCCCGGTGCTTTGGTGCGTCCCGGTGGCCCACGCCGCGATGCCGCACCCGTTCGGGCGCAAGCTGGTGCTCGAATAGCAATGCCTGGAGGAGCGGCGAGTCCGAAGCCGACGGTCAAGCAAGAGGTAAGGTAAGTCTGCATGTCTCTATCGCCTTCCCCGGCCGTCACCGCTCCCACTTGTTTTTGACCGATTAGTTCGCGGAAAATGGTACGCTTATTGCCGGATTATGACTAACTCGGATGCAAAGCGATGCAACTTAACGCCCCAGACAGCTACCGCACCGCTACTGAAGCCGATATGGTCGCCAAACTCCTCGATATCCGCGGCGCCCGCGTACTGGAACTTGGCTGCGGCGACGCCTGGACCACCCGCGCACTGGTCGAACGCCTCGGCGCCGCCGAGGTTATTGCCGCCGAAGTAGACCGCGTCCAACATGAGAAAAACCTCGCTACCGACGACCTGCCGCAAGTACGCTTCGTGCTCGGCGGCGCCGAGGCGATCGACGCGCCGGACGCAAGCTTCGACGCCCTGTGCATGTTCAAGTCGTTGCATCACGTGCCGGAATCCATGATGGATCAGGCCCTCGCCGAGATCCATCGCGTACTCAAACCCGGCGGCAAGGCGTTGTTCTCCGAACCCGTCTACTGGGGCGACTTCAACGCGGTACTCTCGCTGATCCACGACGAGCAGCGGGTCCGCCAGGCCGCCTTCAATGCCCTGTGCCGCGCCGTCACTACCGGCGCATTCGACACTGAGGCCGAGGTCTTCATCCAAGTGCCGGGCAGCTACCAGACCTGGGACGCCTTCGCCGCGCGTTTTCTGGAGGTCACTCATACCGTACTCGACCTCGACGTGCGGCGCCGCGAGCAGGTCCGAGCTGCATTCGAGGCGCACATGACGCCGACCGGCGCGCATTTTCTCAAGCCCCATCGCATCGACCTGCTGCGTAAGAACGGCTAGAGGGTTGCGGTCCCCTCAGTCCCTCACCCAGCAAGTCTTGAACATAAGGTCGACCCACTCTCGTTGTCGTTGGCGTCATCGTAATCGAGTATTCGTACGGCAACGGCAACGGCAACGGCAACGGCAACGGCAACGGCAACGGTAACGACTCCGGCTCTGCTGGGGGCAGGAATTGGCCAACCCGCGTTGGAGGCCTTAGTCGGTGGAGGCCTTCCAGCGCATTAACCCCCTGATTGTAGTTCTCGCACCCACATTGCGGTGGCACCGGCGACCGCTGCTGGCATGACGATGAAATTGACCACGGGGATCATGGTCAGGCCGGCCGCGGTCGCGCCGAAGCCGATGCTTAGCAGGCGGCGCCGACCTAATGCGGCGCGCATGTCCCGGAACCTAAGGCCGTGGTTACCCATCGGGAAGTCGCTGTACTGCACCGTGAGCATCCAAGCGGTGAACAGAAACCAGATCAGCGGTCCGACGATTGGCACGATGAAGGCGAGGAGTAAGAATGGAATGCTCCAAACGATGGCGTAGAGCATCTTTCGGGTCTCTTCGAGCAGCGTCGTGGGCAGTTCGCGCAGTAGCTTTTTCATATCGTTGTCGTCGGCCAGCGAGCACCCGGTCAGAAGCGCCTCGGTCTTCTCCGCCAGCAGGCCGTTGAATGGCGAGGCGATGAAATTTGCGACGAGGGTGAAGCTATAGAACAGAATGATCAGCAGGACCAGGATAAAGACCGGCCACAGGAGCCACTCTAGCCAGCCGAGCCAATCGGGCACAGTCGACTGCATGCGCAGCATCAGCGCATTAAAGCTTGTCGCGCCGTACCAGATGGCGCTGGAGAAGACGACGATGTTGATGAAAAGCGGGATCAGGACGAAGCGCTTCAGACCCGGTTGGGCGATCAAGCGGATGCCCTGAAGCATGAAGGTCGCGCCTGTGGCGGGATTCGATGGCATGGTTAGGGGTTCCGTTGTCCTGCAAAGCACCGCATTATAAGCGCAGTACAAGCCCCTGCGACGGAGCGCCCGACCCGCTGCCCGATCTGACGCGGGCAGTAGTCGCATTCTCTGTCTTTTTGCGTTCCCTCGGAGTCCCCGCATGAACACAGCCCAGCAACAGCTCGCGATGCTCGCAGGTCAGCCGGACGAGAGTATCGACCTGTGCGCCGCGGCGCTCACGATCAGCCATCTGTTTCAGGGCCACATTGAGCCCAAGCCCGACGTCGTTCAACTCGATCTGCTCGTCGCTGCCGCGCGGGCCCGCATGCCCGATGACGAGGATCTGTTGCGGCGAGTCACCGCGTTGAACGAATTTTTGTTCGAAGAGCTCGGCTTTGCCGGCAATCAAGACGATTTTTACGATCCCCGGAACAGCTTTATCGACCAGGTGCTGGAGCGTCGCCTCGGCATCCCTATCTCGCTGTCGCTGATCTACTGCGAACTTGCCACGCGACTTGGCATTCCGGCCTTTGGGGTCAGCTTTCCGGCGCATTTTTTGGTGCGTGTCGGGCGCGGTGGCACCGCGCTGATGCTCGATGCCTACGCCGGCGGTGTGGCGCTGCCGGAGGAGGAGCTCGATCGGCGTCTTGCTGACGTTTATGGCGAGGGCGCCCTCAGCATTCGTTCGCACCCGGCTTTGCTGCGACCCGCGGGTAAGCGCGAAATTCTGGTGCGTATGTTGCGAAACCTGGTCGGTGTCTACCGGGCGCGCGGCGATGACGCGAATCTGCTTGAAGCCTTGACCGCGGCGCTTAATCTGGAACCAGACCTGCCGGATGAACTGCGTCAGCGCGGGTTGCTGTACCGCGAGCTCGGCTATGCGCCAGCGGCGTTGGCCGATCTTCGGCGGTTCGTCGAGGTCGCGGACGACGCCGATGAGATCGCGTCGGTAGCGACCGTGATTGAGGCCCTGGCCGCGGCGCCATTGAAGCTGCATTGACGCGCGGCTTGCTCGGCTGGCGTGCCGCGTCTGATGATGGCCGAGTCGAGCGGACTCCGCGCCGATAAGAATCGAATGACCCCAAGACTGCCACAATGAGACAACGACAACGGCTACGACAAGGCGGTCCAATAACCAAGGCGGTTTTCTCGCCCTCCCGGAAACTCCGGATACAGCCAACTCAGACGCAATGGGTGTTCTCCGATGGCTCAAATACAACTAGGTCAGGATGTTCTGACACGCATTGCCGGGGCGGGGCGCCGTTTACTCGGCCCTCCCAAGGGCGAGTTTCCCGGAGTTGCACCCCTCTGGAACCATCACGCCTTGGGGCGCGGCGCGCTTGGCGAGTTGCCCTTGCCAAGTCTGACGCGCACCGCCCAGACTAGGCCGGATGCTCCGGCGCGCGCTGGACGCAGTCTCGGCGCGGCCGCGGAGGTCGCGTCGCTACCGGCCTATCAGGTGGCGCTGTGGCCAGACGGCTGGCTGTTGGAATCGGGCGGCGGCGTGCTTGTTCGCGATACCCACGAGATGGCCGAGGCACGCCGCTGGCTGGAAATGGCGGCGCGCAACCGGCAGGGGCGCTCTCGGGCGCCGATGTCTGATGCCGAGGTCGCGCGCACGATGCGTCTGCATCGGCTCTTCGTCCCCCGCGCCGTGATCGACATGTCCGGGCGCCGCTTTCAGTCCGAGCAAGTCGCTTCGGTTGCGCTCACCTTAGTTGCCGGAGAGTGGATTGGCGAGCGTCGGCGAAATCTCGAGCGTACGCCGGATCAGGCGCTGGCAACTCAAGCGCTGGCGTGGAGCGGATCGCGCCATGCAGGAGCGCTGGATGCGCAGACGCTGCGGCAGCTGTTGCACGACATGCTTGAGCACTGCATCGCGGAGCGGTTGATCCCGCGCACGCCTTATCGGCTTCGCGTTCGAAACGACGACGGCTATGGCATTAGGCGCTGCCTGTGCCGCGTCGATGCCGATCTCGACCAGCAAGTCCGTGCTGAGGTGCAAGAGGTACTCGATGCGGCGCTTATCCCTTGGAATCGGGCCGTGATTCGCGACGGTGGTGCAGTGCCGGTCATCGCTGTACAGGTCCGCGCTTGTCCGCCTGCCGAGGCTGTGCCACTGCGCTAAAAACGGTCCTCGCTGCTTGGTCCACTCAGCAATGGAAGTCCGCGAGGATCTATGCCGAGTGCGAAAAGGGGCCAGTGCGGAATGGCAAGGCCGCGTGTTCTAGCGGGTGTGAATCCCGCCTGGGTAATCGTTAGCCACGAGCCCGGTATTGAGCCTTGCGGCGCGTCTGGTAACAG
>JGI12048J13642_10054562_pt1 | contig 80238 bp, 70 predicted proteins | sample ElkSlonscriptome_16_FD_13642 | JGI IMG/M metagenome (IMG submission 13642)
ACTCTCTTTTTTAATGCTTCGGGTTTTTCACCAATACTTCGTCCAGCATTCCGTACTCTTTGGCTTCTTCAGCCGTCATCCAAAAATCACGATCACTGTCTTCACTTACTTTGTCGTATTTCTGACCGCTGTGATTGGCAATGATGTCATAAAGTTCTTTTCGTAACTTGATGATCTCTTTGGCAGTGATCTCAATATCTGATGCCTGTCCTTGCGCTCCTCCCAGCGGTTGATGAATCATCACCCGTGAATGCTTTAGAGCAGTTCTTTTTCCCTTTTCGCCAGCACAAAGCAAAACGGCTCCCATTGAGGCGGCCATACCTGTGCAAATCGTAGCAACATCCGGCGAGATATACTGCATGGTGTCATAAATCCCCAAACCGGCATAGACTGATCCTCCGGGAGAATTCAGATAAATTTGGATATCCTTTTTAGGGTCTACACTCTCCAAGAAAAGAAGTTGCGCTTGAATGATATTGGCTACCTGATCGTCAATACCCGTACCTAAAAAGATAATGCGGTCCATCATGAGACGCGAAAACACGTCCATTTGTGCTACATTCATTTGTCGTTCCTCGATAATGTAAGGCGTTAGCGCCTTCGCATAATCGTGGTAATACATGCTGTTTATTCCGTGGTGTTTCTTAGCGTATTTTTCGAATTCTTTATGTTCTGACATATATTCCGGCTATGTAGGATTGAAACGTGAAAGTTACCGAAAGGTTGATTAACCCTCGTTTGCCATTTCGACAAATTTATCAAATGACACCTCTTTATCTTTTACACTTGCATTTTCCTTCACGTATGCTATCAATTTTTCATCGTAGAGCATATCGTAAATTTTTCGGGCTTCATCTTGATTTCCCAGCACACGCTTTGCAGATTCCTCCAATTCTTTGTCTTCGGGTGCAGGCATACCATATTGCGCGTAGTTGCCGATTAAGAGCTCTTTAGTTTTACCGATCACCTCTTCCTGACTTACTGAGATTGCATCTTGACTGATCAATTCATTAAAAATCAATTGCCACTGCAAGCTCTTGCGGTATTCCACATAATCCTTCTCTACATCTTCAGCTGAGATAGGGTTTTCATTAGTCATGCGGATCCACCTTTTCAAAAACTCGTCGGGCAAATCAGGATTGTATTTTTCGATCATCGCCTTGCTGATGTCTCTTTTAAAGAGCCGGTCGCTATCAGTCGCAAAATGCTTCTCTAAATCAGAAGTAACTTTTTGTCTGAATTCTGCTTCCGTTTTAACATCGCTGTCTTCACCGAAGGTTTTTGCAAAAAATTCTTCATTCAGTTCAGCGGGCTCCATGCGCTTTACTTCCCTAACGATAAATTTAAAATTATCGCCTGCTTGAGTAAGGGCATCGCCTGAAAGTCCAAGCATTCTGCCCAGATCATCATTGTCTTTTGCCAAAAGTGATGGCTGAACCTTGATGTCATCACCGATCTGTAAGCCCTTGAATTTTTTAGCCTCGTCCTTATCAATGAATTCAAGAGAAACCGTGCTCTGATTCATTACACCACCGGGAACGACCTCATCGTTTTCATCGAGTTGGACAAAATCTCCGACCAACATATCATTGTCTCCGGCTTTTTCTACGTCTTCCACCTTCCCGTATCTACGCGCGATGCGGTTCACTTCTTCATCCACCAATTTTTTGTCAATCTTGATGGTGTAATAGTCTAATTTATCTTTTTTGGTAATCGATACATCCAGTTTCGGGGCGAGACCCAATTCGTAAACAAACTCGAATTCTCCCGGATCATCCCAATTGCCATTATCAACGTGATCCTCTTTTGGCATAGGACTTCCCAGGATCTTCAAATCTTGCTCAGAAATGTAGGATTGGATGCTCTGGTTTAACACCTGATTCATTTCCTCAGCTAACAAAGACTTGCCGTAGCGGCTCTTTATCACGCCCATCGGAATTTTACCCGGACGAAAACCAGGCATCTGAACTTGTTTGCGCGCGCGCTTCAGCGCTTCGCTGTATCTGTCATTGTAATCGGTAGGCTCTACTTTAATTTTAAGTAGCGCATTTTTATCATCAATTTTCTCTTGTGTAATCTGCATAAAAACAAAGCATTAAAATGTGATCATACGCCCGAAAACGGGGGTGCAAATATACTGTAAATCTTAGAATTGAGGCCTGTTATAAGCCATTTGGTTTAAATAAAAACGGGAGCCCGTTTGGACTCCCGATTTCTGTGCGGATGAAGGGACTCGAACCCCCAAGCCTCGCGGCACTAGATCCTAAGTCTAGCGTGTCTACCAATTTCACCACATCCGCAAATTGCGGTCGCAAAGATAATGAGAAAGAATTATTCACAAAGCACTTCTGTCAACTCTCCGACGATCTAAAGTTTTTACTTTTGCAAAAAAGGGACTATGCAGAGTTTTACTCCTTCCGATTTAAGCACTCCTAAACTTCACGGCATACTGCTGGGAGCCATTGGCCCGAGGCCTATTGCCTTTGCCAGCACGGTAAATGAAGAAGGAACTCCAAACTTGTCGCCATTTAGCTTTTTCAATGTATTTAGTGCCAATCCTCCCATTCTGATTTTTTCACCTGCGAGGAGAGGACGTGATAATACGACCAAGCATAGTTTTGAAAATGCGAAAGGACATCCCGAAGTTGTAATTAACATTGTGAATTACGACCTGGTGCAGCAAATGTCACTATCCAGTACGGAGTATCCGGAAGGCGTGAACGAATTTGAGAAAGCAGGCCTTACGGCAATAGCCTCAGACATCGTGAAGCCGCCGAGGGTCAAGGAAAGCCCGGTTCAATTTGAATGCAAAGTCAATGAAGTGGTCGAGTTGGGAAAAGAGGGAGGCGCAGGCAATTTAGTAATCTGTGAAGTGGTTAGAATCCATGTCAGAGAGGACCTGATCAATGACAATCTGCAAATAGATCAAACCAAGATCGATACCGTGGGGCGAATGGGTGGTAACTTCTACGCACGCGCTCACGGAGAAGCACTTTTTGAAGTGGCCAAACCACTTAGGTCGATGGGAATTGGTGTGGATCAAATACCCGAAGAGATCAGAAATAGTGCTATCTTAACGGGAAATGATCTCGGGCAATTGGGAAATGTCGATGAGCTTCCCAACGAGACAGACGTAAACGAGTATCGATTAACGGAATTGAGCGATCTTTTTGTAGAGTTGGAAGATTCACCTCATGAGTTGGAGCAACAACTTCACCAAAAAGCGCATGAATTATTAACACAGGGAAACGTGAAAGAAGCGTGGATGACCCTGATGAGTTTTAACAATTAGAAAAAAAATTAGGTATGTTTTCAATTACAGGAAAATTAGTAGTAAAAAACGGAACTGAACAAGTAACCGATAAATTCAAAAAACGCGAATTTGTTATCGCCGACGAAAGCAGTCAGTATCCACAAGAAATCATTTTTCAGCTGGTTCAAGACAAAGTAGACTTGATCGATCCGTATCAGGAGGGAGATATGTTGAAAGTAAATTTTAATCTCCGCGGAAGAAGATGGCAAAACCCCAAGACCGGCGAGACGCGCTTTTTCAACTCGCTTGATGCGTGGAGATTGGAGAAAGCTGAAACGGAAAAAATCGGTTCAGATCTTCCTCCATTGCCACAAAGTGAACCGGCTAACTTGGATGATGGTTCTGATGACCTTCCTTTCTAAGTAATGTCCCTTGCCGGTCGTTTCGAACGCGCATTTCACAATTTGCTGCCTTCGCCTTTTGCACTGGCAGTATTATTGACTTTTGCCGTTTTTGGCACAGCCGTTCTGTTTTTCAAACCCTCTGAAGTTGGGTTTTTGAACCACGGCATTGAAGTCGTATCCTATTGGTATAACGGAATTTGGAATGCCCCCTTACTGGTATTTGGATACCAAATGATGCTCATTTTGGTGTTGGGTCATGTTTTGGCCTTAGCACCACCGGTAGATAACCTGATAAAGCGCGCGACCAAATATTGCGACACCACAGCCAAAGCCGCCGCCATCATCACGGTATCTTGTGTTTTGCTCGGGCTCATTAATTGGGGGCTGGCATTGATATTCGGTGCCATCTTTGCCCGAAAAGTGGGGGAATACGCTGTGCAAAAAGGGAACAAAATTAATTACCCTTTGATCGGTGCATGCGGATACACCGGCCTGCTGGTATGGCACGGCGGAATATCAGGAAGCTCAACCATCAAAGTAGCCGAACAAGGCCATTTGGCTTCGCTATTGGAAGGAAGTAGAAATGTAGATCTTAGTTTATTGCCTTCTGCTGTTGGATTTAGCGAAACGGTATTCTCTCCGATGAATCTATCCGTGTCATTGGCTCTACTGATTGTATTGCCCTTCAGCGCATACGCCATCGGGAAAAACAGTATCTCAACCCATTATATTCTGCATCATTTTAAGAAATCAGAAAAGAGCTCGACCGCCAGAGGAATTGCAGAAAAACTCGATTTCCACCCCGCCCTAGCGACGATTTTAGGATTTTCAGCACTCATTACCGTCACTGCGATTGCAACCCGTTCCATTCAATCAGGTGATGGAAACTTTGTCAATCCGAATTTCATCAACACTGCCTTTTTAGGGTTTGGTCTCATTGCACACGGTAACCTTAGCCGGTTTGCGGAGGCAGTAGAAGAAGCCATTAAAGGGGCTTCAGGGATACTCGTACAATTTCCACTCTATTTCGGAATCTTGGGGATGATGAAAGGCGCAGGAATCGTCAGCGAAATCTCGACTTTTTTCGTTTCGATCAGCAATCAAACGACCTATCCCCTATTCTCTTTCCTTTCTGCGGGTTTTGTCAATATTTTGGTACCTAGCGGCGGAGGACAATGGATGGTTCAAGGCCCTATTATTGTAGAAGCCTCACAGCAAATGGGATTAAACCTCGGAAAGAGTATTATGTCAATGGCCTATGGTGATCAGTTGACGAATATGCTACAGCCATTTTGGGCACTTCCCTTACTTTCCATAACCGGCTTAAAAGCGAAGGATATTTTGCCTTTCACTTTTTATTTCATGTTGATAGCAGGTGCCATCTATGTAGCTGCCCTGTTGATCTTTTAGACAGATCGCTTGTCGAAGCTTTCGCGCAAGCCATTGCCTACCAACATAAAGGCCAATACCAACAAAACGATACAGAGTCCCGGCAGTATGGCGAGATAAGCCAAATCTGTGGTGATGTAAGGGTAGTGGTCCTTTATCATTCGGCCCCATGAAGCCATAGGAATTTGGGCCCCGATCCCCAAAAAGCTGAGTCCCGCTTCCAAAAGAATGGCCGAGGCAAAATTGGCTGCTGAAATGACGATGACCGGTCCCATTACGTTCGGAACGATGTGATTGAAGATTATTCGAATGTCAGAATATCCCAATACTTTGGCCGCTTCCACGAATTCCAGATTCTTTACCGAAAGGACCTGTCCGCGGACAACTCTGGCGACTTCCACCCACATGGTAAGCCCCACTGCAATGAACACTTGCACGAATCCTTTTCCTAGTGTGAATGTGATGGCGATAACCAAAAGAAGTGTAGGAATGGACCAGACCACATTAATCAACCACATGATGAGATCGTCAATTTTTCCTCCGAAATATCCTGCTATTGCTCCCAGCGTCACACCGAGCAGTAAGGAGATAATCACTGAAATCAATCCCACGGAAAGGGAAACGATGGTACCCGCCATCAATCGGCTCAGGAGATCTCGTCCGAATTTGTCCGTTCCCAGAAAATATGTTTTGGCCTGAATTCGGTCACTGACTTTTTGAAGAAGTTCGGATCTGCCTATGGAGGTAATCGTGCCGTCTACCTCAGACAGTTCGTAGCCATTCGGTGTTTTCTTCACAATTTCCTTAACGGGGAAAACCACATCGACTAAATGAAATCTGAAAGGTTGACCCAGAATCTTCTCAGAACCTCCGTACCGATGGCCGACTATGGAATCTCGAATAATTTGATAATCATAGATCGGGATAATCTGATCGGTAGATTCCTTTCCACCGAAGAAAAGCGCCGAAAGCCAAGACTTTTTTTCGATGGAGGAATTCTTTCTGACTTTAATTACTTCGACCGAAAATCCGATTGACTTTTTTGCCAAGCTGACGTTTTGGCTATTTGCATCGGGAGAGGCGTCGGGACGAATAAGAGCTCCAAGAATCGAAATAAGGGTAGCCAAGACAATAATCGATAGTCCGAAAACGGCTGTTTTCTTTTGCTTAAACTGTTTCCAATTTCGTGCTAGGGGTGATTCAGACCTATCTGGCTGCATTGAGCGGTGACTTCTTGTATTGGAATTTTTGAAAGATTCCTGAAACGATCAGAGCAAATGTATAGAAAGGATAAAGCAATTGTGCAATAGGAAGAAAGTAAAGTAAATCTCGGCGGCGATACTGTTTGGTAATCAGAAAAAAGAGTATCCATTCTCCCACCCACTTGATAAACAGTAGCGAAACTGCGTCTATCTTGCTTCCTCCTGAAAGAAGGCTTATAAAAATGCCCAGCGGAAGAAGGTGGATAAACCCCATAAAAACCGCTAGGGCCTGGTATTTGGCTTCGGGCACATCCACCGTTTTGGCGATCCAGCGCACTCTTTGAGAAAAGAGATTTGATAGAGACGTGGGAAAGTCAACTTTAACCGCCGGATAGGTGGATGCTACCTTTATGGTATGTGAACCATACTGTTCAGCAATGGCATACATTCCGAATATATCATCGCCGGAAGGAATATGATAGTCAGTTCTTGTTAAATCTGCCATTCCGAACGCTTCTTTTTCAAAAAGAAGGCATGCGCCGTTTGAAAGAATCGGTTTACCTTTTTCAGCGAGACCGATCCCTATTCCTTGCAGCGCCAAAAATTCCAAATCAAAGAATGCCGGTATCAACCCTTTTCGACGTGTCGGACTCAATGAAAACAACATCATTTTAGCGCGGGAGACATTGCAAGCTTGAATCAGGGCGATCAATTCTTTGGAAATAATCACATCCGCATCCAGGGTCAAAATCCACGGATATTTAGCGGCTGCCACTCCTTTTCGAATCGCAAATTTCTTTCCTTCACTATCACAGGATATGGTCTGAAAGTCGCCGAGAAATGATAGCGATTTATCCGTTGAGTGATCATCGATGAAGATGATTTCGTAGGGAAAATGAAAATCAATGATTTGGAAGGAGTCAATTAACCGGGATAGATTTTCCTCCTCATTTTTAAACGGGACAAGAATCGATAAGCCCTCTATTGACCGAGTTGTTTGTTCAGATTCCGTAGCAATTGGTGGCGCCAGAGAATAGATCAAAAAAATAAAATAGAGAGAAAGCAAAAACACCAACAGGTACATCCCTTAAGCTTCAATTTTTCTATATCCTGAATAGAGCGACCAGGTCACGATAGGCAATCCAATATTCAAAGCCCACAAGCAAAATGCCGCTAGTGGAGCTCCAAAAGTATTATCGAAATAAGGAGAAAAGATGAGTACGGATAATACTTCTCGCACCCCCAATTCAGAGAGAAGTGAACCGGGGATATAAGACTGTATGGCATATAAAATAAAGACTCCGCCGAAAGCATCCATGACCGAACCGGTAAAGCCGAAAGCAAACAGCAAGAGAACAAATTGAGAAGAGAAAATCAGGTATCGCAAAAAGGCCAAACCGAATGCTGCCCAAAGCTGCGTTTGATTCACCTTCACATATTTCTGTTGAAAAACCGGAAAGGGACTTTGGTAAAAAACATAAAACAGCACAACAAAAAAAAGACTGACAAAGAGCAGAATGAAGGCGAGATCGAAACCGATTTGAAACTGAAAATCAAAGAGACTCAACCCCAAAATACCAAACAAAATCGTTACCCCTCCTTGCAACACTGATCCGGTCAAGGTAGCACTGACTGACTTCTTCTTTTTTTGGGATGGGGCATACCGCATCCTGCCCATGAACTCACCAACGCGATTTGGTGTCCAAATACCCACACTCATTCCTGCTATGACACTACGAAAGGAATCTTTCATGGCGAAATTCTCACTCCCTATAAGACAACGATACTTCGCCGACTCCGTTAGTAAATTGGCGAAGGACAGGGCTGAAACTATTGCCAGTGGAATGAACAATTTGGTATCAAGCCAGAAAGGAGAAAGCTCAATACCCTCCAGTCTGAACCACGCCAAACAAGACAATAAAACAAGCGTGGCTAAGCGCAAAAAGATGGCGACTATAGGGTTTTTAAGCGCTATGGAAACTCTTTTATACATTTAGCAGCTAAAGGTAATCTTTTGAAGAAGGAGCGCATCATTTTAGGGATGGATCCGGGCACCAATTTAATGGGCTACGGAATAATTAAGGTTGAAGGAAAACGCTTCGAGATGATCAGTTGTGGCGTTATCAAATTGGGAAAGTATCCCGATCATGCCATAAGAATGCGCAAAATATTTGATCGGGTTGTTTCTTTGATCGACGAGTATCATCCCGATGAGCTGTCCATCGAGGCCCCCTTTTTTGGAAAAAACGTTCAATCAATGCTCAAGCTTGGCAGGGCTCAAGGAGTGGCCATAGCTGCTGCCTTAAGCCGAGATATGCCTTATTGCGAGTATGCGCCTCGAAAAATCAAGCAATCCGTTACCGGTAATGGCAATGCCTCGAAAGAACAAGTTGCCAAAATGTTGCTTACCGTTCTTCAGCTGAAAGAACTGCCGGCAAGCTTGGATGCCTCAGACGCATTGGCTGCAGCAGTTTGTCATGGGTTTCAAGGGGGATCAGCACAAAAGGAGTCATTTTCTTCGTGGAAGGCATTTCTTTCGGCCAATCCGGGAAGAAAAAGAAGTTAGGCCTGACGGATTTTTTCAGCCAGTTCAGCCATGTAGCCCGAATCCAAATCGAGTTTTGGTTTGGCGAAATTCATATCAGAGACTGACTTAATCGGAATAAGGTGGACGTGAGCGTGCGGGACCTCCAATCCGATAACTGAAATACCTATGCGCTCACAATCAACAACTGACTCGATTTTTCGCGCCACTTCTTTTGAAAATACGAGTATTTCATTGAGTAAATCAGAAGGCAAATCAAAGATGTAGTCCACCTCTTCTTTAGGAACCACCAAAGTATGACCCGCCTTAAGCGGATTAATGTCAAGAAAGGCGATAAATTTATCGTTCTCATGAATCTTGTGAGAAGGAATCTCACCACTAATGATTTTTGTGAATATGGATGCCATTATCGCGTGATTTCCAATATTTCAAACTTTGCCAGTCCTGAGGGTATCTGAATTTCGGCAATATCGCCCACAGCTTTTCCCAGTAAACCTTTTCCGATCGGTGATTCGATTGAGATCTTTCGCGCTTTCAAATCGGCTTCGTTTTCAGCAACCAACGTATATGACATCTCTGCTTTATTGGCCACGTTCCTTATTTTCACTGTACTTAGAATAAAGGCTTTTGAATTGTCAATTTGTGATTCGTCGACAATACGAGCATTCGCCACGACGTCTTCGAGCTTGGCAATCTTTGCTTCTAAATGACCTTGTGCTTCTTTAGCCGCGTCGTACTCGGCATTTTCGGAGAGATCTCCTTTGTCTCTTGCTTCGCCGATTTGTTTGGAGATTGAAGGTCGTTCAACCCTTTTGAGGTGATCCAGCTCATCTTTGAGCTTTTGCAAACCTTCTTTGGTATAATAACTTAATTGTGACATGACAGTGAGGTATATATCAAAAAAGAGAAAACCCAAAATCTGGGCTTTCTCGATTATGCAAAGATAAAAAAGTTTAGCTGTAATCTATTCCGGGCGCCCTAAATGGATTCGGGCTCCGATAGAGTGTGACCCATCAAAGGGCATCGTAGCACGATACGCATAATCTACGCTAACCCGAGACCCTTTATCGCCGAACTCGAATTCTACTCCTGCTCCTGCGGATAGACCTGTATATACATATCTGCGATCTTCATCGCTGAAGATGTTCTCTTCATAATGATAACCTCCGCGCAAATAGAACTTCTTCATGAAGCTGTACTGCAACCCGAAGAGGTAGTTGTCATTATTGAATGAATTTGCGATAAACGTTCCGTGAGCGGTTAGAAAATGATTTTCAGGCAAGAGGAAATCATAACTAAACCCAATTGAAACCAAAGACGGAAGCTCGTATTCTGCGCTACGCAGCTCAGCTGTAAACGCGTAAAGATCATCGGGAGCCTGTGACTCAAAGCTTAACCCATCACCTTCAAATGACATTGCGGGACCCACATTTTTGAGAGTAATACCAAATTTTACTTGGTCTCTTTCACCCGTAACATATTTAATTCCTGCGTCCAATGCAACACCTGAAGAGCTAAGATCAGCCACACTCTCTGAAAGTATTTTAAGTGTAATCCCACCATAAATACTGTTTGAGAAAGCCTTCGCAAACGACAGGCCTATATTGACCATATTCACATTGAAAAAGGTTCCGTTTCCGTCAGGCGTTTCCGTAGTGGTTCGTCTGATATCTCCAAAGTCCATGGCGCTAATGGATAATCCCAACACACCGGTTTCGCCAACTCTTTGAGCTATACCAACAGAATTAATAGCTACATCAGCTCCCGAAAGATAATTCGTGTGAGTAAAAGAAATTTCTGTTTGTTCAACGAAGGCTAAACCTGCCACATTTAAGAACATTGATTCCACAGGTGTAGCATCAGCCATGTTGGCACCGGAGAATGCTCCACTTCGCGCCCACGGATTAATCAATAGCTGTAGGCCACCCGCAGAGCCGGCTCTATCCGGATTTCCTGCAAAAGAAGATGATGCCATTAATAGTCCTGATAATACAGTGAAACTCAGGATTGCATTTTTATATCGATTCATCATAATCGTTTAGTTGTAGCAATTGGATTTAGAGGTTTCTTAAGTCGGCAGGTCTGGTTGCCATGAAAAATTTCAACACTCGCTCGCCTATACCTGGCACAGATACATGGATGAGATACATTCCACCGGCAACCGGAATAAAGGATTCATTCCGAAGATCCCATTCCAAGAAGGTATTCGGATTATCTTTTTCAAGTATCCTCACAAGGGTTCCATTCACAGTAAAAATCTGAATCTTACACTCAGGTGGGAGATTGACAAATTTTACCAAATTATCCACTCGGCTTTGCTCGTATGAACTGTACGCATAATATGGATTAGGCACGATATCTATTAAGTTGAGTGCCTCTTCAGCAACTTCTTGCTGAAGCACTTCAACCTCTGATCCTTTCGTGCTGAAACCGTACATCGGATACCACTGGTTATCGCTAAGTTCCAAAGCCTGATCCGTGGGAACATATGGTAACGATCCTTCTTGATTCGGCCAGAAATCTCCGGCTCCCAATTCATCGGCAGCCGTGGCGTATGGTTCGTAGGGTCTTGCAACCGATGCGGAGAAAACTGCCTCATCAGGAACTAATCCTTCTTCGGGTGTAACGTAGTCAAAGCCTTGTGCCAAGAGAGGGAAACCTATCCATTCGAGTCCTGCATACATGTTTCGTTGCAATCTCGACACGCCGGAAACCATCGCGTTGTATGCTAAGTTACCACCATCATACATCCCCATTTCCGTGGACTCTTCATCCTCATCCAAATCGCTGAGTTCTTGCAAATAGAGCGCATTGTTGTCAAAGACATAAAAATAGTGCTCACCTCCTAAGAACAGTTGTTGACCGAGTTGAGACCCTATTCGAGAAGACGGGTTCCAAAGCATATCTCTTCCATTGTCAGCTCCCAAATAAGAGTTCTCAGCAAACGCCATATTCAATCTCTCACCTGTTTCCAGATTTATAGCATATCCCGGGAACCAACCCATTCCAAATGAGTACCCTACCAATGCGTAGGGGTCATAAGTAATATCTTGACCTGAACCGGAACCCACTCCAATAGTAGGATACTCTGAATGATATGCTGCCAGAACAGCTTCCAATTCGTCGTCATCCAACCTATCTACTACATTATCTATATACTCAGTGGTGAATACTTGTTCGCCATCAAAAGTGGCTTCGTTCTCATTCACACCACTTTGGCTTTGATTCAATCCATTTTTATCAACGGATAGGGCACCTCTCAAAAACATTTTGACAGAAAGATCTTGACCTATCTTTTGATCTCTCAGATTCATTGAGGCTTCACCCAATTGGGCAAATGCGGGATCATGCTGCATCTCAAATACAGGTACACGTGACCAGCGGCTCTTATCAGGCGTAATAAACACTTGGATAGAGCTCAAATCAGTCATATCTCTGTTATCTGTATTTGTTCTGGCTTGAGATTCTGCCGTGCTATTGAGTGGTCCTAATCCACAATTGTTTTGGTACACCAAATGTGCAGGTGATAAAAAGCCATTTACGACATCTTCATATTCTTGTCTGGCGTCCAAGCCGACCTTATCATCCCAAAAGGCGTCAAGCGGCAAGGGGAATGGGTTTTCTGGATCGGCTTCTTCAGGCAGGTAGCAAGGTGCTGTACCTTCAGGAGTTTCCGTTACAACCGTACCTGCTCTAATCCAATTGAGATAGGTAAAACCTTCTTGATCTGCAACTCCTGAAAGCCACTCAGCTCCACTGAACGTGAGAGAAGAATTCAAAAGCTCAGGTTTGAATTTATCGTTATCATTTTGGGGATCAGCAACATTAAATTCGTACTGACCTACTTCTACACTAATGCCGTATTCGGGAATTATCTGCTCATTTGCCACGCGAATGGTGTTTTCACTGAAAATCGTATCATTCGGATTCGCCATGTCAATCAAGAACCACCGCGCATTGTTGAAGTCGCCTGTATAATTGCCATCTTCGTCAACACCTGAATAAAACTTGAGTATAAAATCAGCCGCCCTTACGTTCAAGGGATCTACTACTTTTGCGTTCAATGGCCCGAAGCCTTCGAGGTATCGCAGTGTATCTGCCTTATAAGGTTCACCGCTCATTATCTCGTCGATCGAAGACTGGCTTAGTCTTAACTCATTTCCACCATTACCCATTCCTTCTATTCGCGTAACGGGAAAACCATCACCATAACTCGAATTAATTACGGTTCCAAACGATCTGGGAACCGGCTTTGAAGGAATGGCTACTACCGGGTTAATCGCACCAGTTGCCGAAGACCTTCCAACCAGATAAGGTGCAGCTTGACCTGTGGGATTATCCGGATCAGGGTTATAAGGCTCATATTCGTTATAGCCATAGGCCACAGCGATGTAATAGTATTTCTTGAAATTAATCAGTCGATTGTCTCCTTGTGCAAAAAGATCGTTGGTGATAACAAAAGAATGGGTAATTCCTTCATTTTGACCATTCACCTTTTCCGTAGGAACTGAAAGCCCGATTTGCTCATCAAACTCATAGTTTATAATCTGTCCGATGGGCTCTCCATTCTCATCAAAATCTTCAATATCAGCTTGGAAGAGTAATCTCGCTAATTCAGGATCCTCTAAATCACCTACCGATACATCTTCATCGCGCAACTGATAAACCTGATAACCCTGAAAATCATAGGTTCTGTCGTATGGATTTCCTTCGGTATCAAATTCAGGAATAGTGGGATCAATTTCAACATATTGCTCGCCGATATTATTACTCAGTGCATTCGTATTTCTGAGATAGAATATTAAGGTTTTGTCCAGTTCTTGAATAGACAATTCAGGAGCATCAGGACCACTCAATAATCGGAAGCAGTTCTCAAACAGCGCTTGAGCTTTATCATCAGCTATAAAAAGGCTGTTTACAGAAGCAAATGGACCACCATTGCTGGCACGGGCATAGACAGCACCTACCGTAATGTTATTGAACTCTCCCGGATCCAGAGTAAAGGGACCCGCTGATTGAAGGAAACGTCTATCTGAAGGAGGGTTACCCGCATTTTCATCAGTCCAACCTCCAGCGAGTGGATAGTTCGGATCTACCCCGTCTGTACCCCAATGCAAGGGATCAGACTCTCCCGGAAACATAAAATCAGCTCGGAGGGCGTCAGGTTGAGAAGGGGCATAACCTAAACCACCGAAAGTCATTGGCGTTTCATCTCTCCAAATACCGCGCATCATCTGGTAATACTGAACCGCGATCGAAGGCCCCCAAGTTGCTTGTGGTCCATCGGAGTTTTGGTGATAAATAAATCGACGCATTCCAAAACGTTCGTTATCAATAATAGAATCAGGAAATGCATCAGCTTCATTTCTATATCCCAATCCATTCAATGCCTGTCCTTCGCCAATTCCATAAAGATTATTGATTCCGTCAGGGTCCTGATAAGGTCCTTCAAAGAAGTCGATACCAATGGCAGGAGGTTGTGTTCCGTAACCCGGTCCACTCCCCGAACCATCATCAAAGTTATCTCCGTTATAAGAATATCCGAGCCCTCGACCTACATCACAGCCTACGTAGTCATCGTCGGCATTCCCTAAATCCGTATCTACCCATTGAGCGAAGTACGTTTCCTCCAAGGTCAAAGAACCACGATTGATCAAGACGTAGTTACAGAAGGTCATGTTGTTAATCTCATCATTGGTGTTAAAACCAAACATTTGAGCTTGAATTTCCATTCCGATCGGCTCTCCTTGAGATTCCGTGTGGATATTTCCCTTATCGTTAAATATCCAATACATTGAAAAGTCTCCAAAAAGTGGAACAGGGTCGGTTACCAATCGCGTTCTACAATCTATTTCTGAATCTAAATCATAGAGTGGGTAATCTCCTTGCTCAGGTTCATACAAACCAGGAGTGGTCAGAATATCTCCCGTTTCAGGGTCTCGCAAGTCTGCAAATGGCGCCAGCACAAAGCTTTGCCCCAATCCTGTATTACCGTGTGCCGGCCAATTTAATATCTCTTCAGGAATGGTGTAGCCATTCTCGAACAAAGGATCCGTAGTCGGGTCGATTCCTTGATTAATCAATGTGTAATAAAACCTATGAACCTCAACTGCTTGACGCGACATATTGAAAAATGTGTCATACGCCTCGCACGTTTCAGGCTCAATAGTAGCAGCTCCATCATCGGTGAGCGGACCGGGCCAAAAGTCATTTCCTTGTTGACGGAAACGAACGGCTGCCAACTTTAAATTACCGGCAGGATCTGTTCCACCCATCCAAAGTGCCCCTGCAAAAATGGCATGATTACCACCACCTGCGGGCACTTCATAGAATGGCAACCCATTTCCACGATCATACCACGTATTACCACCGGTTTCAGCGGCGGTACGCACATTATTGACGAAGAATTCGTTTTGTGTTTGAGCCGGAGAACAGTTCGCAGCCTTTGCCTTCACACCATCCTTGGATGAATTCGACTTAGGCCCGTCATATTCTCGCGCTGATAGTTCGGCACTAGTCATGCCACAGAGCAGAGCAGTAAAAATCAATGCGATTTTGGACACTCTCATAGTATTAGATTTAATGTTCATTCTTAATTAAAAGTCTAGTCTCAATCCCAACTGAATGGTTCTGGGAACAGAAAAATTCAAGGGGTCGTTCATCTTCAAAGCATACATCTGACGAAAAGCCTCCGGATCAATTTGAGATTCAATATTCGGTTGGAAACGCGGATCGGTCAAGTACCCGTCATTATCAGGGTTTCCGGTAAATCGATAAACGTCAATTATATTCATTGTGTTCAACAAGTTATTTACCAACAGGTAGGCATTCAAGAAGGCTTTCTTTTTCTCTTCGCCTTTTCCGAATTTCAACTCCCAAGACTTATCAAGCTGGGCATTGATGTTAAATTGCCATGGAAGTCTCGATCCATTAAGTGTACCTTCAAGTTGTGTATTTCCCCCCCCGGCAATTAATTGTGTTCCTGTTACCAACCTCTGCTGAGAGTATGGTGTACCTGACCCGAGCGTACTTACAATGTTCAGACCTGTATTAGCCAAAATTTGTTTTCCTCCGATTGTAGGACCATTGTAATCAGCACCTGCTCCATAACGATAGTCAAACGTCGTAATCAATAAGTGCCGTTGATCTCTGGAAGTCGGGAAGATTACGCGAAGATTCGGCTCACCTGAATTTACCAAGCTCAACGCCGTTTCGGAATTAGAGCCAGTTGCATTTGCAAACTGAAGCGTATATGCTACACGAAGTGTTACATTACCGGTTCGTCTCAAGTCATACGTCAAGGTTAATCCTTTTATCGTACCGAAGTCAAAATTGTCAAATGTATTGTACGTAACGGGGTAAGCTTCGAGAAGATTACGTACTTGAATCTCATCACGCGTTTCACGGTAGAATGCTGCAATCTTCAAGGATGATGTTCTGGACAATACCTGCTGGAAACCCAACTCGTAATCGACCGTTCTGGTAGGGCGTAAGTTCGGATTGGCAATGGCCCTCTGACCAATATTCTGAATAAACAAATAATCAATAGGATTAGTAATGTTTTGGCCTGTAGGTCTCTGTGTCAACACGTCGTAGTGTGCGAAGAATACCGCCTCATCCGAAATCGGGAAAGAGAATGAGATACGTGGCATGATATTCCACTGTGGATCGTAATCTTCAAACGCTCCTGAATTCAAGTTTTCTCCGACTGCGTCAGGGTCTGCTAAAAGTGGCGCAATTCCTGAGCGAGTTCTAATAGCACGTGGATCCGGAATCTCAACCCCTTGTGCATTGTACCAGGTGTTTTCATCACGGTATCCGTTGATCGCTGTTGGGTTTTGTAAATCATTTACATAAACTACCCAGTCATCGCCAACCACGGAAGGATGGTCTCTAAGCTCAGCCGGCAATTGACTGCCTGCCTCCCCTGAGCTATTTCGTGTATCGGCTACGGTTAATGCTTCACCAATTACAAACTGGTCTTTAAGAACAGATTGGTTGGCATCGAAGCGGTCTACGCGTAAACCAACGTTGAAGATGATATCATCAAACGCAAACTTATCCATTATGTAACCGGCAATATAAATCGGTTCGAACGCTGCAACGGGACGCGTCAAGTCTCCGTTCTCGTCTCTTTCGGTAAAGAAGTCATCGATAGTCGGTCTTCCTCCCGTTAGTCGGTCTCCCGTGTGATCATAGCCATAATAAGAAACCAAACGGTTGTTCCCTTCTCTTAGAAGCTCATCGGCACTGAACATGTCTAATTCAAACAAATCAGGATCAAGTTCATCAACATAAATTATGTCATCACCATTTGGATTCAAACCTAAAGTCGTCCTTAAGTTTCGATCGAACGTCGATTGTTCACTCAAGCTAATAACTCGGTCATATGTAAAGAAAGGGTAAGGACCCAATCCGGTAAGGGTATCAGAAGGGGTACTTGTATCGAATTGCTGCAAATGGCTGTTGGCTAGCTGACGAGAAACATTCCATAGACCAATTGGTAAAGAACTAAAATTTCTTTCGGTGTACTGTTCGAACTCAAAACCAAGTGTAATGGCATGGTTTCCTATGTCTGCAGAACCCGACCCCGTTATTCTAAATTGATTTATATCGAATGTTTGATAGGAATTAAAAGGCAGCCCTATAGGATCGTACAAACTAAAAATTGAATTTGGAGCTCTACCATTTCGCAGACCTCGAGAAGCATCAATCTGATCTACCGTAGCAACGGGTATACCGTTTTCCTCGTAAAACCGAAACAAGTCCGAGGTGTAAGAAGCCAGATCCGAATTTACCTCACTTGGCGTAAAACGTATCTCTCGTGGCACAACACCATTTTGATAAAATCCGTCCGTTTGAATCGAATCATTCGCCGTGATAAACTGAAAGAATGGTGATTCAACGGTTTCGAATTTTCCAACATATCCGTAATTGAATAAGTTATCCTGATGTCTGGGATCTTGTGTAGTACCATTAATCTGGCTGTAGTCAACCATTAAAGAGTAAAATGCATTCTTAATCAAGCTTCCTTCTTTCTCTTGACTGTTGGCAAAACGCTGCGTAAAGCGACCGAAAATCCGGAAGGTCTGTCTAAGTTGTTCGCCATTATTAGCAGAGTTAAACAAACTATTCTCATAATTCCAAGCTCGATTATTTGAAAAATCATACGTACCACCAAAAGAAAGGTCGATGTTTGGTGTGGTAGACACGTCGAGTTTTGTCGTTAATGACACCGCTTGTAACCGGTCGTTTTGCCTGGCGGGAATTTCTTCCCAATCACTTGATCGAAGAAACTCAGCGTTGTTATTGGCCTGAACAGAATTTAAGAACTGTGAGGCATCCACGGGATTTCCTTCTTCATCTATGTAAAGACCACCAACACCTACCGCTGTACCTCCATCTTGAAGTGCAAATGATAAGGGGTCTGCCACCAAACGATTACGCACATCATCTTTAATTCTGAAAGAACCCGTAGCGAGCGGACGATTGTCCATGAAATTTCTGTAGTTAGCTGATAGGAAGAATCCCAACAAGGGTCTCTCTTTTTCGCCTTCAGCGTTCTTTTTCCAAAGAAGCGGACCTGAAAGAACACCTTCTATTTGCGTTTGAGAATAGCGGTCTAATCCGATACCGTCTCCATCTTGATTCGCAAACCCGGAGGTTAAGATATCTATACCACCAAACCATTGGCTACTGGCACCACGGGTAGTAATTGCAATAATACCACCGGTGGCATCACCGTAGCTTGCAGGAATACCTCCTGTCATTACTTGAACCTCTTCGATCGCAGCTTTTGGAAGGTTGGTGTTTCCACGGATCTTAATACCGTCAATATAATAGAAAGTATTTCCTTCTCGGGCACCTCGAATTGACGTACCGTTAGAGTTTTCTTGAACTCCTCCTACAGTAGCGGCAATGGAGTTAGCACTCCTACCGGGCATCTTCTTAATGTCTTCGCGGCTTACTGTACCTCCCGAAGATCCACCGTCCTTTTGAATCAAAGGCACGTTGTACTCAATTACCTCGAATTCTTCAAGCTTCACTCCCGCATCCAGCTTTATGTCGACGAAAGAAATTTTGTCATTATTGATTTGCACACCCTCAATTCGTTTAGAGTTATATCCTACGAATGATACGAGCACGTCGTAAACCCCGGGTGGGATTGGCTTAATGGTATACTTTCCATCAAAATCGGTTGCACTTCCCGTAACCTGACGGTCACCTTTCTGAAGCACTATGTTTACAAATGGAAGAGGTTCACCTGTTTCTGCATCGGTCAATGTACCTTTTAGAGTACCTGATCCGACTTGGGCTGACAATGAAGTAGAGAATACAAGGAATATAAATCCCAGTAAGTAGAGGTTACGCACCATAGATCTCAGTTTACAATTTTTAACTTTTTTCGCAACAAGGCCGTAAATATATAGAATTTTGATTCACTCCAACAAAGCAATAAACGTTGAACATTTATCAAAAATCACTTTACGGTACAAGCTTCTGAAGGCTAATGTCTAAGGATTGAATAAACCCTTAAGCAGAGGGTTAAATTCTCTTTTCGAGAGTTCCAAAGATAAGGTGAGTAAACCGTTCTTGACAAGAAAATGGCAAAAACGAATTATCAAATCTTTACATATCAGGAATCCTAAAGGCACCCTATCTCGGTTTCTTGGTAAATAGTCTTGTGAAAAAACCATCCTCATTTTTATCTCGCTTCACTCGCTTCATCCTCCTTTTATTCTTTTTCATCCGCTTCTTCGTCTCTTTCGTCTGAATTTTTTCGTGCTTCTTTCGCTTCTTCTCCATCGCTTCCTCGTCTTGTTCTTTCCTTTCATCTTGGAGCTTCTTGAATTCCTTATATTGCTTTTTCGTCTTCACCGGTTTCTCTTTTTGTGCCGAAAGATTTAAGGTAAAAAGCATCCCTGCGAGAAGGAGGAATAAAATGCGAAAGCTATTTTTGCGTTGTTTCATGGTAAATCAAAGATATTCAAGTTTGAAAAATCATTTTTTAAGGAGCCTGTTCGTAGTACTTTTTGCGCTAGTTGCTCTCATCAGTTGCAAAGATGATGATGAAGACGAAAGAGTTCCGCGAATTCAAACAGACATTACACTCAACCTAAACCTCCCCGAGTATAATTCGCTGTTGAATCCGGGTGGCTGGCTTTATTTAACGGGAGGATCTCGAGGAATTATTGTTTACCGTGTAAACAATGACGAGTTTGCGGCTTATGATCGACACTGTACATACAATGTGCCCGAGGCTTGCCGTGTATTCGTTGATCCCAATTCAGGGATTACCGCGGCAGACACGCTTTGTTGCGGATCTGTTTTTGAAATCATTACCGGCAATGTAGTAGAGGGGCCCGCTCAATTTCGCTTGCAGCCCTTCCAAACCCAATTTAATTCGAACTCAGATCTTTTGAGAATTTATAATTAAGGGTATTGAGCAATAATCAGTTCTAAGAAAGGCTTGGAAAAGATTAATCGCTAAAGCAAAAGGCCGCTTTGAATCAAAGCGGCCTTCTTATTTCACTATTCAGTTGAACTTAGTATCGGTATTCATCCGTCTTGTAGGGACCTTCTACCGTTACACCAATGTATTCAGCTTGCTCCTCAGTAAGGGTGTCGAGCTCAACACCAATCTTACTCAAGTGCAGCATGGCCACTTTTTCATCCAAATGCTTTGGCAATGTGTACACCTTATTCTCGTATTGATCGGTATTGTTCCACAATTCCATTTGTGCCAATGTCTGATTCGTGAAAGAATTTGACATTACAAACGACGGGTGACCGGTAGCGCAACCCAAGTTTACCAATCGACCTTCGGCTAAAAGTATGATGTCCTTTCCTTCATGGGTGAACATGTCTACCTGCGGCTTGATGTTGGTGTGCTCCCAGTTCTTCTTCAGGTAAGCCACGCCGATTTCGTTATCAAAGTGCCCGATGTTGCAAACGATGGCTTTATCCTTCATCGCTTTGAAGTGCTTCTCTCCGATGATATCCTTGTTTCCCGTAGCGGTCACAACAATGTCTGCCTCAGAAACGGCATCCATCATTTTCTTTACCTCAAAACCATCCATAGCCGCTTGAAGCGCACAAATGGGATCAATCTCAGTAACGATAACTCGGGCGCCCGCACCTCTGAGCGAAGCAGCAGACCCTTTTCCTACGTCACCGTAACCGGCAACAACGGCAACTTTTCCTGCCATCATGACATCAGTCGCACGACGAATGGCATCTACCAATGATTCTTTACAACCGTATTTATTGTCAAATTTTGACTTGGTCACGGAGTCATTCACGTTGATCGCAGGCATAGGCAATGTTCCTTTACGCATGCGCTCATATAATCTGTGAACTCCGGTAGTAGTTTCTTCCGATAGGCCTTTAATTGCGTCAACTAGTTCGGGATAATTGTCCAATACCATATTGGTCAGGTCTCCACCGTCATCCAAAATCATGTTTAATGGCTTGCCATCAGGGAAGATGATCGTTTGCTCAATGCACCAATCAAATTCTTCATCAGTCATTCCTTTCCAAGCATAAACGGGAACTCCGGCATCAGCGATAGCTGCGGCTGCGTGATCTTGAGTTGAGAAAATATTGCAGCTAGACCATGTTACGTCGGCTCCTAATTCTACCAAAGTTTCAATCAGCACTGCAGTTTGCACAGTCATGTGCAGACATCCGGCGATCCGCGCACCTTTCAGTGGCTTCTCCTTTCCGTACTCTTCTCTCAACGCCATCAATCCGGGCATTTCAGCTTCAGCAAGCTGAATTTCTTTTCTTCCCCAGTCGGCCAGGGTAATGTCCTTAACTTTATAAGGTAACTTTTGTGTTTCGGCAGAATTGCTCATTCTTTAGTAATCTTTTTGATTTCGAGGCGCGAAGATACAAAGAACCTTGCTGTCTTCATATTTAATGCCATGAATTCCTAATCAGGCTTTGGAAAGGACTCTATATTTGGCATTGGCAATAACCCGCTAGAAATTACTTACTCAATACGCACAGCTAAAAAAATATGCCTCTTCATTATTATAGGTCTCATCATAATTGCGAAGTAACGCTTTGGAAAATCACCGAGGAGGCTACCTTTTTCAGAGAAGCCTTGGTACAGGAAGGATTTCCAACGGAACAAGGAGACCGAATAGCCCGTGAAGAAAAGGCCTTACAGTGGTACGCCTCGCGCTATTTACTGCTTACGTCGCATCCCGCTGCCATTGATTACTACAAAGAGAGGAAGCCGCACCTGTTTAATGGACCAAAAATTTCTTTTTCTCATTCTGAGGATATCGTGGGCCTATTGCTTTCGCAAAATAACGCAGGGCTCGATGTTCAGGTTTTCAACGAAAAGCTTGAACGGATTAAGGATAAGTTTACCTCAGCAGAAGAACTTAAGCTTATTCGTGCTAATTCTGATTTGTCCGCGCTTTCCTTAACATGGTCGGTGAAAGAAGCCATATTTAAATATTACGGAACAGGTGTGCCGTTCAAGTCGGTGAAAATCACGAACCACGACCCGGTGACCAACATGGTCAAAGTCAATCTGAAAAGGGATGGCAAAGACGTCATGCACAAACTACACGCAGACTTTTTGGAGAACCTTAGTTTGGCATATGTACTCGAATAGATACTTTTGAGCCAAATGGAGAAAATCCTTGATTCCATAATTCAAGCGAAAGCAGAGGGTAGAAAACTTCTGTCACTATTGATCGATCCTGATTCCTTCACTCAGGCAGACGGATTGATGGATCTCGTGCGAAAGGCAGAGCGCGCTTCAGTGGACTACATCTTTTTTGGCGGAAGCCTGATAACCCGAGGCGAAGAAATTGATGCTTTGAAAATAATCAAGGAGATGACCAAAATTCCTGTGATCTTATTTCCTTCGAGTCCTGCTCAAATTCGCCAAGAGGCGGATGCCATATTGTTTCTGAGTTTATTGAGTGGGCGCAACCCTGAGTTTTTGATCGGGCATCACGTGGCAGCAGCTCCCCTATTGAAAAGTGCGAATTTGGAAATACTCCCAACGGGCTATCTTCTGGTAGGTTGTGGCAGACCTACTACGGCTCAGTATGTTAGCAACACCCAACCCATTCCTTATCATAAACCCGGCATTGCGACCGCAACGGCAATGGCAGGCGAAATGCTCGGATTCCAACTCACCTATCTCGACGGAGGAAGCGGTGCAGATAAACCCGTAAGCACCGAAATGATAAAACAGGTGAGCAATGCTATCAGTACACCCCTCATAATAGGTGGCGGAATAAGAACGCGTGAGGCTGCCGCCAAAGCTTACGAAGCGGGAGCTGACATGATCGTGGTAGGAAATGGCGCCGAGCAAAACCCGAACTTGATTACCGAACTGAAGCTCATTAAAGAACGACAGGAATGAAATTAGTCGTCGTTTCAAGCTCGCAAGACGAACCGAATGAAATAGTCGAGGTCATCCGAATGTTCGAAGCCGGACTGCGGCATTTCCATGTAAGGAAACCGCGAAAAGGAAAGAAGGAACTCCGTGAATACATTGAGATGTTTCCTGAGAAGTACAGAAAGCGATTGGTTATACATAGCTATCATGCTTTGGCTTCGAAAATGAATTTAGGGGGTATTCACCTCAGCCGAAAACACAGAAAAAGAGGACGGTTCTATCAGTTCAAACTTGACTTGAAAAGGAAGCTGAATAAAAAACTTTTGGTCACCCGCACCTTCCACAAACTCACCGACATTACAAACGAAAAGCGAAAATATTCCTACACCTTCTTAAGCCCCGTTTTCGATAGCATTACGCACAGTAGCCTGTCAGGAGGTTTCAGCAAACGTGCTCTGCTCATAATGATCCCGCAGGCCAAACAACCCGTTTATGCCTTGGGAGGAGTGAGCGCAGAACGTATTGAGGAATTAAATGATTTGGGGTTTGAAGGTGCAGTGCTCCTCGGAAGTATTTGGAACTCTGAAGAAGCACCGCACGAAGTTTTTAAAAAAGCCGTAGCCGTAGCCAAAACGCTCTAGAAGCTCAGCCTCAAACCTGCGAGAAAGTTAATTCCAGCTTGCGGATAGTAGAAGTTTTCCGTGATGGGGTCACCTACAATGTACGAGTAGGTGTAGCCATTTGAACTGTACTCAGCATCGAGAAAATTATTTACCAAGAGACTGATTTCGATCTCTTTAAAAAGAACATTCTTGATCTTGTAGCCTACCCGAAAATCGTTGACCCAATAGGCATCAATTTTTCGATTCTCATTGGACGTATTGTCCAAGTACTGATCTCCTACATACTTCGAAATGACCATAATCTCGAGCCCTTCCACAGGCTGATAAATCAGTCGCGCCGCAGAGATAATTTCGGGACTGAAGCTGATGTCTGTCCCGTCCACCTCATTTACGATGACATCGAAACCATTGGTATAATCATAAATGACCTCATCAAATCGACTGATGCGATTTCGACTTAAGGTCAAGTTGGCATTGACCATAAACTTGGGCGAAACCTGATAAGTCGCATCGGCTTCTATACCCAGACGGTAACTCTCGTCTACGTTTCTTCTAATCGATGAACCAACGTCATTCAGCTCACCCGTCAAGACCAATTGGTTTTCGTAAAGCATAGCGTAACCGTTCAAATTAAGTTGGAGCGAACCGGAACGCACTGAATAACCCAATTCTATATTGTTGAGCGTCTCAGGCTCCGGGTCCTCGCCCGGCAAAGCATCGATGAAATCGTTTCTCACCGGTTCTCTATTTCCTCGGCCGAGGTATAGGTAAACGGCACTACGATCGTTCAGATCATATCGCGCACCGATTTTAGGATTAAAGAAATTGAAATTCCGAGCTACATCGATAGCCACCTGATCATTGTCTACACCGAAGGTCTCGTAGTCCACTCGACGGTATTGAAGGTCGGCCATGAAGTTCCATTTACCGGTAGCATACTCCCATTTCCCGTAGACGCTGATATCGTCCTTGTTTCCAAGGTTGAAATAATACTGCTGCAGGTGGTCAATGTCTTGGGAATATTCCGCCCAAACGATATCGCCGAAGTGGTCGCCTCGGTAGAAGTGAAGCCCCCCGCCAAGGATAAACTTATGCCCGCCTTTGGTATAATCGAGGGAATAAGTGGCTCCGTAAAAATCGTTTTCGAGCCAGCGTCTGCGGATCAGGTCGGTTTCGGTGATGGTATCCATTCCAATAATTGGATTCTCCAAACCGTAATCAGAGAATTCATCGTCGTTTCGGTATTGCTCGAAAAAGCCACGGCCATAGGTATAATGACCGGCTAAGGATAACTTCAGCTCGGGCTGAAACTCATGCACCACATGCAGTTGATAGTGATCTTGCTGATAGTCGTCCACCTCATTTTCGTAGAGATAAAAGTTGTAGGTTCGTCCCGATGTTAAAAGGTTGTCGAGTTGGCGGTCGGTGTAACCCTCATTGGCAGCGTGCTGCAGCATCCCGTCCACGTCATTTTCCAATCTCGATTCCGGTGTACCGTACCAGGATTGGTACGTTCGTTCGGCACCGACAAAGGTGATGGCTTTTACCATGGTTTTCTTACCGTAATAACCACCCGCCAGATAGTAGCTGCGCAAGTCGCTTGACGCTCGATCGATGTACCCGTCCGACTGAATATTGCTCAATCTTCCCTCAATGGCAAAGCCGTTTTTCAGAATACCCGAATTGAATTCGACGGTATGCTTACGGGTATTGAATGAGCCATAAGAATTATCAATCGCTCCCCCCGCTTCTGCTTGGGCATTATTGGTTTCCATATTCACCGAAGCTCCGAAAGCTCCCGATCCGTTGGTCGAAGAGCCCAGCCCCCGCTGAATCTGCACACTCGAAAGGCTCGACGACAGATCCGGCATATTGACCCAAAAAACACCTTGCGATTCCGAGTCGTTGATGGGTATTCCGTTTACGGTTACGTTTATTCGGGTTTGATCGCTTCCGCGAATGCGCATGCCGGTGTAGCCTACACCCGCACCTGCATCACTGGTGGCTATGAGCGATGGAGTCCAATTGAGCAAGAAGGGCAGGTCTTGTCCCAAATTTAATTTCTCGATTTCCTTTTTTTCGATATTCTTAAAGGTGGCAGGCGCTTTTGGCGAAAGTCGGGTAGCCGTCACCACCACTTCATCGGTTACGTATGGAAGAGGCTTTAGCGAGATGTTCATCTCGTTCATTCCATCTTTCAGGACTCTTTCTTCGGTAAAGCTCTCATAACCGAGATAAGTCACTTTTACACTGGCTGAGTTGGTTTTTATTTGACGGAAGGCAAAACTTCCGTCTTCTTGCGTGTAGACGGCACGCAGCGTTTCTTCAAGAATCACATGAGCTCCAGACAATGGTTCTCCGTTTTCATCCGTGACATTTCCCGTCAAGGAGATTTGTGCATTCACTCCTGTAAAGAAGAGCGCAACAGCCGCGAGGGCTGAACTGAACTTTTTAAACATTTTAGATTTTTTTTAGTCAAGGCCTCGTGCTCAGGGAAAGTCGATAACCAAAACATGTTGCTCCCTACGCCGGCATTATCCGGATCAGGTATATATCCTCGACGATTTGAGGATATAGGGTATGATCTCAGCCTTTGTGAATGGGTCTCGTTTGACCGTTTCGTGTAAGGCACCCCTGTGAGATGGGTCAAAGGTAATCGGTTGGTGGTTTTGGACAATGGAAATTTGGCAAAAAATCAGCAAGGCAATTTTAAACGCAGAGAAATAATGAGGAGACGCTAAGTTCGCAGAGAGAAGTAGCGTTCAGAACAGATCTCTGAGCTCCCTGCGCCTTCTCTCTGTCTCTGCGTTAATCCGAGCCTATATGTTTGGTGATCAGAGAAAATGCTTTAGTGCGCTGATCGCTGACTTAAGTCGTGCATCACCTTGACCTTCAACAATGGAATACGAGCAGCCATCGCTTTTCAACTCATTCTCGTACAGGTCGAATAGAATTTCTCGCTCTCTGGGCTCAGGACTTTCCCGGAGAGGGTCGGGAGACCACGGAAGATCGGGCTTGCAGAGCAGATGGTGATCGTATTTTCTCAACAGCACCGATTGCTTGATAAAGTTAGAAACTCTCCCAAATCGATACTTCGACCAGATTTTCAAAACGAGCATGTCCGTATCGAAGAAGCAAATTACTTTGGCAGTAGCCATAGCTTTTTCCTCCTCGGCGATCTGACCGCGACATATTTCATCTAAATCCTCAAACGAGTATTCGGGACCATTCTTATTCAAATACTCGCGCGCATATTCGGGAGCGTATGTAGTTTTATAATGTTCGGCTAGGGCTTTCGCCAAATCAGATTTTCCGCTGCTTTCGGGACCGGTAACGGCAATTCGTATCATGCTGTCTTCAGTTGTTTTTGCAAATCCTTCTTCCATTCAAAATAGCCATAAACGGCAAGAATTGTATAAACAAATGACAGCACGGCATAGACATTTAAGTCACGTGAAAAATAAAGGTAAATGGTGAGGGCATTGATGCAAATCCAATAGATCCAGTTTTCAATAATTCGCTTCGCTACCATCCACGTCGCGATGAAGCTGAAAATGGTCGTGAAGGAATCGAGGAGCGGCATCTTTGCGTCGGTAAACGTCTGAAGTATTAAGAAGAGAACCACCGTGAGGATATATCCTGCGAGTAAAATGAGCAGGTGTGTCTTGACAGGTAGTTTACGAATAGTAAATTTTTCGGAGTTGCTGCCGCCGCCGCTCCAAACATACCAGCCGTAAAAACCCATGATTACGTAATAGGTGAACAGTACCGACTCGGCGTATATCTTTGAATCGACAAAAAGCCAGATGCTCAGGGCCGAACCGATGATTCCCATTGGCCAACACCATACGTTTTCTTTGGCCGCCAAAATAACGTAGGCAATATTAAATCCAACAGCTGCGTATTCGAGCCAATCAAGCGTCATACGAATAGCTCAAATCAAGGTCACCGTGTAAAACTTTAATCACAAAACTTGCTTTGATGCCTTCTTGATAAACCTGCTTGATGCTTTTTTGAACCGTTTGAAAAACCAAATCATAGTCACCTTTTACCTGCGTGCTCATAGCGTTTACCCGAATTTCCAAGTTCAAATCCTCATGGAGTAATTTCAAAAATGCCAACACTTGCGTTTCGTAATCTGCGCGTAAAGGATACATGGATATTTCAATTGTAGCAATCATTTCAATGGCAATTACAAGGTGATGAGAAATAAATTTTGACCTTCGGGTATTGGGCTCGGATGGCTTCTTGCTCAGCCTTGTTGAGTTCGGTCAACCGAAGATCGATTTTATACAAATGATCCAATCCCTCGGGCAATGAGCTTATGGAGGTTCCGCGTAGGTCTAAAATCTTCAATGAGCTGAGCCGGCTTACTTCATTCGGCAGAAATGCCAAATCGGTTTGTCTAAAACTCAGCTCTTTTAATCCTTCCAACTTTAAGATACCGTCGGGAAATGTGGCAGGGCGAATTTTCTCCAAATGCAGGCTTTCGATCCTTTTACCCTCGAAGCATGGAGGTAAATCGCGGAAGATTCCACTTTTAAGCTTTAACTGATCGATAGTGCAATGACAGAAATATGACAAATCCGCAATCTCTTCCGCTCTTAAGGTAAGCGTTCCATTTTTTATCCGGTCGCAGGAATTCTTTTCGGACTCAGTCGGTAAAATCGACGTCATCCATAAGGCCGAGATGACGGTCAGCCACGACAGCATCTTTTTGGAGCTGTTCGCGCAGTTGGTCAAGGCTGTCAAATTTAATCTCATCGCGAATTCGGTCTACGAAGGTAACCTTGATTTCCTTTTCGTAAAGGTTTCCATCAAAATGAAAGAGATTTACCTCGAGGATCCGCTCATCAGAATTGCTGACGGTCGGCCGGCTGCCCAGATTAGCCATTCCTCGAAAAGAACGCCCATCGGATTCTACCATCACCGAATAAACTCCTTCGCCTGGTATCAACTTATACGATTCATCGGGATGAACATTGGCTGTAGGAAAACCTATGGAACGGCCTATTCGCCGGCCTTTTACCACCTTCCCTGAAACGGAATAGCGGTAGCCCAAAAACTCATTGGCTTTAGATAGATCACCTTCGAGCAAGGCATTTCTGATTTTAGTGGAACTGACGTTTACATCGTCAATTTCTTGGGCCGAAATTTCTTCAACCTCGAATCCATAATCAGGGGCCATTGTTTTTAATTCTTCCAAATTCCCTTCTCGATTGCGACCAAAATGGTGGTCGTATCCAATGACTAATTTAGAAACATTGAGCTCCTTTACCAGAATATCTCGCACGTATTCCAAAGCCGTAATTCGACTGAAATCGACGGAAAAAGGGTGAACGATGAGATGATCGATTCCCGATTCTTCGAGTAATTCGATTCTCTCGTTTAGTGTCGAAAGCAGTTTGAGTTCATTGTCATCCGGAAAGAGCACCAATCTGGGATGTGGCCAAAAGGTTAAAAGCACCGATTCTCCGTCGTTCTCTTTTGCCAATTCGTTCAGTCGTTTGAGGATGGTTCGATGGCCGATATGCACTCCGTCGAACGTACCCACCGTGACGATGGTTCCGGAGGTAGGATGAAAATCGGCAACGTCGCGGTATACTTCCAAGGTTAGTCTCCTTTGTTTTAGCAGGATTAAAGCTGCGCAGCGGCCTCAAAATTATGAAAAATTAAATGCGCCAAGCGGGTTGGTTATAATCAAGTTAAATTTTAGCTTTGCACCGCAATTTAGCGACCCTAAAAGTCAAATCTTAACACAACGAAAATGGCGAATAATACCGGTAAAGTAGTTCAGGTCATCGGCCCGGTAATCGACGTAAGTTTTGCCGACGAGCAAAATTTACCGAACATTTATGACTCTTTGGAAATCACCAGAGCTGACGGCTCTAAACTGGTTCTTGAGTGTCAACAACACGTAGGTGAAGACACCGTGCGAACCATCGCGATGGAAGCCACCGACGGAATAGCAAGAGGAACAACCGTAGTAAATACGGGTAATCCGATCGTAATGCCAACAGGCGAACAAGTGAAAGGACGGCTGTTCAACGTGACCGGCGATGCCATTGATGGTATCGGTGACGTTTCTAAAGAAGGTGGGTATCCCATTCACCGTCCTGCTCCAAAATTCGAAAACCTTTCTACCGGTAACGAAATCCTTTACACGGGAATTAAAGTTATTGACCTCATCGAACCATATTCGAAAGGGGGAAAGATTGGTCTCTTCGGGGGAGCGGGAGTAGGTAAAACCGTATTGATCCAGGAGTTGATTAACAACATAGCAAAAGGATATTCAGGTCTTTCAGTATTCGCAGGAGTAGGTGAAAGAACCCGTGAAGGAAACGACCTTCTTCGCGAAATGCTCGAGTCAGGAATTATCTCCTACGGAGATGAATTCATGGAGAGCATGGAAAGCGGCGGATGGGACTTGTCGAAAGTAGACAAGGAAAAAATGAAAACGTCTCAGGCGACTTTTGTTTTCGGTCAGATGAATGAGCCTCCCGGAGCACGTGCACGCGTTGCTTTGTCAGGATTGACTATGGCGGAGTATTTCCGTGATGGTGACGAAGACGGACAAGGAAAGGACATCCTTTTCTTTATCGACAACATTTTCCGTTTTACGCAAGCAGGATCTGAGGTATCTGCACTCTTGGGCCGTATGCCATCGGCGGTAGGATACCAGCCTACACTAGCCACTGAGATGGGTGGGATGCAGGAGCGAATTACCTCAACAAAGCGTGGATCGATTACATCCGTTCAAGCGGTATACGTACCTGCGGATGACTTAACCGACCCGGCACCGGCTACTACCTTCTCGCACTTGGATGCAACTACGGTACTATCGCGTAAGATTGCCGAGCTGGGTATTTACCCTGCGGTGGATCCATTGGATTCAACGTCACGTATTCTGAGTAGAGAAGTGGTTGGAAACGAGCACTACGACTGCGCGCAGCGTGTGAAAGAGACTTTGCAACGTTACAAGGAACTTCAAGACATCATCGCCATTTTGGGTATGGATGAATTGAGCGAAGAGGATAAGCAAACCGTACACAGAGCGCGCCGTGTTCAGCGATTCCTTTCACAACCATTCCACGTTGCTGAGCAGTTTACCGGTCTTTCCGGCGTATTGGTTCCGATCGAAGAATGCATCAAAGGATTCAACATGATTCTCGATGGAGAATTGGATCAATATCCTGAGGCTGCCTTCAACTTGAAGGGAAACATCGATGATGTAATCGAGGCCGGCGATAAAATGCTCGCTGAAAACAAATAAGATATGACGGTAGATATCATCACACCCGATCAAAGTCTTTACTCAGGCTCTGCTACGGCAGTAACTGTCCCTGGTATTGACGGAAGTTTGGGAATATTGGAACGTCACGCACCATTGATCTCTGCATTGAAAAAAGGACAGGTGAAGGTTACAGAAGGTTCCGGAAAGGAAACAACTTTCGATATTGACGGAGGTGTAGCCGAAGTGAAAAATAACAAGGTGATCATTCTGGCAGAATAGCTGAGAAATCATTCGCAAAATGCAAAGCCGCTTCAGATATGGAGCGGCTTTTTTATTATTAAAAATGCCGACTCCATAAATTGAAGCCGGCACTGCTGCTGAGGATTAAACCTGTCGTTAAAGGGGGTAAACCACAAGGTTCTGATTTTACATACGAAACTGTAAACCATCAAGTTTCATCCAAATTACTTTTTTTTGAGTTTCGGATTCTCCAAGTGGCGGGTCATATCCCTTTTGGTCTTTTTATCAAAATTTTTTTTGACCGCTTCTTCCAAGTTCACACCCGTTTGATTGGCCAAGCAAGTGAGTACCCAAAGCACATCAGCCATTTCATCACCGAGGTCTTTGTTCTTGTCACTTTCTTTTTCGGATTGCTCGCCGTAGCGACGGGAAATGATGCGAGCTAACTCTCCCACTTCCTCTGTCAGTATGGCCATATTAGTCAACTCGCTAAAATAGCGTACACCATATTCCTTAATCCACTTGTCGACCTCCTCCTGAAGCGCTTTAATTTCCATCAATCCTTGTTTTTGGTGTCAATTAAAATGGTCACGGGGCCATCATTCTCTATCAATACCTTCATGTCAGCACCAAAGACTCCGGATTCTACCTTGCCCTGAACTTCCACTTTAAGCTTCTTTAGAAAATGCTCGTATAGCGGCACGGCCACATCGGGCTTGGCAGCGCGAATGTATGATGGACGAGTGCCCTTCTTGGTTTTGGCGTGAAGGGTGAATTGACTAATAGCCAATACGTCACCTCCAACCTCATTCACCGAAAGGTTCATGAGACCCTCACTGTCATTGAAAATTCGAATGGTGCCTATTTTGGCAGCCAGCCAGTTGGCATCTTCTTGGGTGTCGTCCTGTCCGACTCCCACCAAAACATTCAGCCCCTGTCCTATTTCAGCTTCTACACTTCCATCTATTTCCACGCTCGATTTTCTAACGCGCTGTATCACTGCTCTCATGATCGATAAGTTTGCTCTTCGCTTTCTTCAAGCATATTTAAATAACTATTGTATCGGGTTTGTGCCACTTGACCTGTTTCCAAAGCAGTCTTTACGGCGCAACCTGGTTCACTGACGTGAATGCAATTGTAAAACTTACATTCCGGTAAAAGCTCTCGCATCTCAGGAAAATAGCCTGCCAACTCTTCCTTTTCGAAATGAACCAATCCAAATCCTCTGATGCCCGGAGTATCAACAATGTATCCTCCTCTATCGAGCCGATACATCCGGGCGAAAGTGGTAGTGTGCTTTCCCATTTGGTGAAAATCTGAGATCTCTCCCACCTTTACCTTCAAGGTAGGGTCGATGGCACTCACCAACTTCGACTTACCGACTCCGGAATGACCGGATAACAACACTGTTTTGTCTTGCAAAAGCGTTTTGAACTCTTCCAAGCCTTGTCCCTCCTCAGCTGAAGTAATCAGAGTTTGATATCCCAGATTAGCGTAGACCGACAAGAAGTGATTGGCCACTTCGATTTCTCCCTCATCCAGTAAATCTGCCTTGTTTACCACGATAGCCACAGGAATGTGATAAGCCTCGGCAGCTACGCAAAAGCGGTCGATAAAAGTGGGAAACGTTGTGGGGTTCTTAAGGGTAACAACTATTACTGCAAGATCGAGGTTGGCAGCTATGATATGGCTTTGCTTGGAAAGATTGACCGATCGGCGAACAATGTAATTTTTTCGTTCGTGGATATTGACAATGACGTAACTGTCCTCCTCTCCTTCCACATCGACAATATCTCCAACGGCAACGGGATTTGTGGAACGAATGCCTTTTATGCGGAGCTTACCGCGCACCCGACAATCTATCACGTCACCTGCCGTTGTTTCAACGGTGTACCAACTTCCGGTGCTTTTTATAACTCGCCCTTTATGCATTGCGCAAGCTAAAGTAGCATAGATCAAAGAAAGTTGTATAATTTCGTCTGCCTATGTCGATCAAAGTCGAAAATGTATCAAAATATTACGGTAGTCAAGCAGCCCTGAAAGGTGTATCTTTTGAAGTCCGAAAAGGAGAAGTCGTAGGGTTTCTGGGTCCGAACGGAGCGGGAAAATCTACCATGATGAAAATCATCACCAGCTATATTCCACCGGATGAGGGGAAAGTAAATGTATCCGGTTTTGATGTGCTTGAAAAACCTATTGAAGTCAGGAAAAGGGTAGGCTATTTGCCGGAGAGCAATCCGCTATATCACGAAATGTATATCCGCGAATACCTCTCATTTGTGGGAGGGATGTATGGCCTTAAAGACAAAAAACGACGGGTAGAAGAAATGATTGAGGCGGTCGGCTTAACTCCGGAGAGCCACAAGAAAATCGGTGAGTTATCGAAAGGATACAAACAGCGGGTAGGATTGGCGCAGGCTATGCTTCACGACCCGGAGGTTCTTATTCTTGACGAACCGACTTCGGGTTTGGATCCGAATCAGCTGGAGGACATACGGACCTTGATAAAACGGATAGGAAAAGAAAAGTCCGTTCTCCTCAGTACGCATATCATGCAGGAGGTGGAAGCCATATGCGACCGGGTGATAATCATAAAGAAAGGAGAAATTGTAGCCGATGATCAAATGGCTCATCTCAAGGAAGAAGCCGAAGCCGAGGTTATCTTTTTTCATGTAAATGGAAAAATGAACACTGAGCTGATTCAAGCCATTTCAGGAGTTCAGAAAGTAAAAGGCGTGGAAACCGGCAAGTACTTGATTTCAGCCATAAAAGGCAGCGGTTTATCGGGAGAACTTTCAAAATTGGCTAATCGTGAAGGCTTGGAAATAGAAGAACTCCGAAAGGAAGAAAGACGATTGGAAGACGTTTTTAAGTCATTGACAAAATAGCACTTTTCGACGTTGGTTTTTTTCTATTTTTGTGCCTCTCTCGTGGAAAGATTTGGCCTATTGCAACCACCAAAAAAAATGCTAAAAACTGCGTTTTCCATAGGCCTTCTTGCACGGGGTAAATAAAAACTTAAATTTTTTTCATGCCATACTCTTTTACTTCCGAGTCAGTGTCAGAAGGGCACCCGGATAAAATTGCAGATCAGATTTCTGATTCTATTTTGGACAACTTTTTAGCTTTTGACTCCAATTCGAAAGTAGCTTGCGAGACGCTTGTCACCACCGGTCAGGTGGTAATAGCCGGTGAGGTGAGGTCAGATACCTATTTGGATATTCAGAACATTGCACGCGATGTAATAACCAAAATTGGCTACACCAAGAGCGAGTATATGTTTGAGGCCAACAGTTGTGGTGTATTGAGCGCTTTGCATGAGCAATCTCCGGACATTTATCAAGGAGTTGATCGCGGGAATCCCGAGGATCAGGGAGCAGGAGATCAGGGTATGATGTTCGGGTATGCCACCAGCGAAACGGATAACTACATGCCTTTGGCGTTGGATCTTTCTCATCGCATTTTGCGTGTATTGGCCGAATTGAGGAGAGAAGGAAAAGACATTCCTTACCTGCGTCCTGATGCTAAATCTCAGGTAACCATTGAATATAACGACGACCATCAACCACAAAAAATTCTTTCGATTGTAGTTTCTACGCAACACGATGAGTTCGTCAAATCAGATTCAGATGATCATTCAGCCAAAAAGAAAGCTGAGGCCGAGATGTGCGACCGAATTCGCAAGGACCTGATCAACATTCTCATTCCACGTGTTAAGACTCAATTGCCTCAACACATCCAAGATCTTTTTAATGATGAAATCGTCTATCACATCAATCCGACAGGCAAGTTTGTCATCGGCGGTCCTCACGGAGATGCAGGACTTACAGGAAGAAAAATCATTGTAGATACCTATGGCGGAAAGGGGGCACACGGAGGTGGAGCCTTTAGCGGAAAAGACCCCAGTAAGGTAGACCGGTCTGCGGCATATGCATCCCGTCATATTGCTAAAAACTTAGTTGCTGCAGGTGTTGCTGATCAAGCCTTGGTACAGGTTTCCTACGCCATCGGAGTAGTAGAACCTACCGGCGTTTTCATTGACACCTATGGCTCTTCAAAAGTGGACATGACCGACGGTGAAATCGCTAAGAAAATCTCTGAGCTTTTCGACCTGAGACCGGGAATGATTGAGCGCGATCTCAAATTGCGCTTTCCGATTTACGGCGAGTCTGCTGCATACGGTCATATGGGACGTACTCCGGAAATTGTGAAGAAAACCTTTACGCGCTCAAATGGCACGGGAACCATTTCTAAAGAATTGGAAGTGGAACTGTTTACTTGGGAGAAACTTGACCGGGTAGACGATATTAAAAAGGCTTTCGGACTATAACTTACTTCTTTCGGAAGAAGATTAGAATCGGGATTCCTTCAAGGTTGAAGTTTTCCCGGAATTGGTTTTCCAAAAAGCGGCGGTACGGCTCCTTGATGTACTGTGGCAGATTGCAATAAAAAGCAAAAGCTACTTTATTGGTCGGGAGTTGCATCACGTATTTGATACGAATAAATTTCCCTTTATAGGTAGGCGGTTGTTGATGGTCGAATATCGGTTGGAAAACTTCGTTCAATTTTGATGTTGAAATTCGAGTCTTCAGCCGATCGTAAACACTCACCGCTTCTTCAATTGCTTTATGGATACGCTGTTTTGTCAGTGCTGAAGTGAATATGATCGGAACATCATTGAAAGGGGCAATTCGTTCTCTGATCTTGTCCTCGTATTCCTTTGTGGTGTTGGTATCCTTTTCAATCAAGTCCCACTTATTTACTAAAATAACAAGGCCTTTTCCATTCTTCTCAACCATGCTGAAGATGTTGAGGTCTTGCTTCTGAATACCCTCGGTAGCATCAAGAATCAGGATGCAGACATCGCTATTTTCAATGCTTCTGACGGAGCGCAGTACAGAATAGAACTCAATGTCCTCATGAACCTTACTTCTCTTCCTTATTCCTGCGGTATCAACCAGATTAAAATCAAATCCATAGGCATTGTAGCGCGTAAATACGGAGTCGCGGGTGGTACCGGCTTGGTCTGTAACGATATTTCTTTCCAAGCCCAAGAGCGCATTGATGAAAGAAGATTTTCCGACATTGGGTTTTCCGACAACTGCAATCCGAGGAATTTCTTCTTCTTTTTCCTGCACCTTTTGGGGGAAAGTTTTTACTAAAGCATCCAGCATGTCTCCTGTTCCGCCGCCGTTTGAGGCCGAAATGCAGTACACTTCACCCAAGCCATAAGAGTAGAACTCTGATGCTTGTACGATCCTATCGTTCGTGTCGACTTTATTCGCTACAACTAAAACAGGCTTATCAGCCCTGCGCAGAAGGGAGGCGATGGCCTCGTCATGATCAGTTATCCCCGTCGTGACGTCATTCAAGAAAATGATAGAACCGGCCTCGTCAATGGCTAGCTCGACTTGTTTCTTAATTTCTTCTTCGAATACGTCCTCACTATTTATGGTATAACCGCCCGTGTCGATTACAGAGAATTCATAACTCGTCCATTCGGACTTGCCATAATGCCGATCTCTGGTCACACCGCTGGTAGGATCTACTACAGCATCTCTCGATTCGGTGAGGCGATTAAAAAGGGTGGATTTACCAACATTGGGTCTTCCTACTATTGCTACAATATTGGGCATACTTATCCTTTGTATCCGTAATTTTTCAATTTGTTCTCTTTGTTTCTCCAGTCCTCATCTACTTTCACAAAGAGTTTGAGAAAGACCTTTTTATCGAGAAACTTTTCCAAGTCTTTTCTGGCCTCAGTTCCCACACGTTTCAGACCTGCTCCTTGATGACCAATTAAAATTCCCTTCTGACTCTTTCTCATCACAAAGATGATGGCGGAAATCTTAACAATTTCAGTCTCATCTTTGTAGTCTTCCACCTGCACCTCTACCGAGTAGGGAATTTCTTTTTTGTAGTGTGTCAAGATTTTCTCTCGAATTCTTTCCTCAACAAAGAAACGCATGGGCCGATCAGTAAGCGCATCCTTATCGTAGTATGGAGGAGCTTCGGGAAGCAATTCCTTCACACGTCTCTCGAGCACATCAATTCCGAAATCGTGTAGAGCTGAAATGGGAATGATCTCTTTCAACCCAAATTTTTTTTTAAGGGAATCGGACATTTCTTCAACCCTACTTTGGTCAGATAAATCTATTTTGTTCAATATCCCGATTACCGGAATTTCAAGCTCTTTAAGCGGTTTTTCCAGCCCATAGTAATCAGCATTTTTATCGTAAATATCGACGAGAAGCAGGAGTACATCAGCGTCGGAGATGGCTTCTTTTACAAAAGACATCATGCTATTTTGCAACGCGTACTTTGGTTCTAAGATGCCGGGCGTATCGCTGTAAACGATTTGATAATCGTCTGTATTTACTATACCTACAATGCGGTGCCTGGTCGTTTGAACTTTTCGATTGATGATGGAGAGGTGCTCACCTACCAATCGATTCATCAGCGTTGACTTGCCTGCATTGGGTCTTCCGATAATGTTGACAAAGCCCGCCTTATGATTCATGCAAATAAATTTTGCCAACAAAGAAACAAAATATATATTTGCACCCCCGTTTAAAAAGGAATCAATTAGCGAATTGGTTTTGACGGAAAATAGAGATCAAATTAACCCAAAATATTGCGGGGTGGAGCAGTTGGTAGCTCGTCGGGCTCATAACCCGAAGGTCGTCAGTTCGAGTCTGGCCCCCGCTACTAATAGAAAGCCGTTCAGAAATGAGCGGCTTTTTTTATTTTCAACTCTATGGAACATTGCGTTTACGTCCTCTATTCCCAAGAGCATGATAGAATATATATCGGAGAAACCTCAAATCTCATCCAGCGATTCAAATCACATAATCAGCTAGGGAAAAAAGGATATACATTGAGGTACAGACCTTGGATAGTGATTCTTGTCGAGTTCTACGCCACCAGGTCTGAAGCACTCAGGAGAGAAAAGGCTTTGAAACAAGGGCAAGGGCGAGCTTGGATAAAATCCCATGTCGTAACAGGATACAGATAAGGACTCATATCCGCCTCAGGCGGACGTCAGTTCCCCCGATAGCTATCGGGGCCGCTAGCGAAGCCGTTCAGAAATGAGCGGCTTTTTTATTTTCAACTCTATGGAACATTGCGTTTACGTCCTCTATTCCCAAGAGCATGATAGAATATATATCGGAGAAACCTCAAATCTCATCCAGCGATTCAAATCACATAATCAGCTAGGGAAAAAAGGATATACATTGAGGTACAGACCTTGGATAGTGATTCTTGTCGAGTTCTACGCCACTAGGTCTGAAGCACTCAGGAGAGAAAAGGCTTTGAAACAAGGGCAAGGGCGAGCTTGGATAAAATCCCATGTCTTAACAGGATACAGATAAGGGCTCATATCCGCCTCAGGCGGACGTCAGTTCCCCCGATAGCTATCGGGGCCGCTAGCGAAGCCGTTCAGAAATGAGCGGCTTTTTTATTTTCAACTCTACGGGGCTTGCATAGTATCATATCAGCCTCTTGAGAGTCAGAGTGTACTGCTAAAAAGAAAGGAATAGTCATTCTTCCAATTTCATTGTCACTTCTTCCCACTCGATCATTTTCTTATCCAGCTTTTTGCGTGCTTGGCTTAAAGCAAATAGATGAGCCTGAATCTTTTCAGAGTCGGTATGATCGACTTCGGTGGCTTCTAATTCAGCGATACGACTCTCTACCTTTTCAATTTCTTTTTCCAAAGAACCAAGGCGTTTATTCAACTTCCATTTTTCTTTTTCCGATACGCTTGAGTCTTTCTTAACTGACTGTTTTTGTGGGGCGTTCTTGATGTACTCGTATTCTCTAATGCTTTCTGACTTTTTACGATCCAAAAATTCTGAGATCGTCCCCGGAAAGGTAGTTATGGAGGCTCCGTGCATCTCAATAACCGGATTGACCAAACCTTGAAGAAAATCACGATCGTGCGACACAACCAATAAAGTCCCATCATACGCCATAATAGCTTGCTTCAATACTTCCTTACTACGCATATCGAGGTGATTGGTAGGTTCATCAAGAATCAGAAAGTTATATTGATGAAGCATCAATTTGCAAAGTGCCAACCTGGCTTTTTCCCCACCCGAAAGAACTTTTACCTTCTTGAAAACGTCATCACCACTAAACATAAAAGCGCCTAATAAGGAACGAACTTTTTTACGGTACTCACCCGTGGCTTCATTTTCTATTACCTCGAGTGCAGTCAAATTTGGTGGTAGCTCATCACTCTGATTTTGCGTGTAATATCCCACATCTACATTATAGCCGAGTTCACACTCTCCTTCGTAGGTTGTTTCGCCGGCTATCACTTTGGTCATAGTGGTCTTACCCACCCCATTCTTCCCTATCAAGGCTACTTTTTGGCCTCTTAAAATCTCAAAATCCAATCCTTTAAAAACTTGTTTGCTCCCGTATGATTTGGATAGACCTTTTCCTTTAACAACGACTTTCCCTGCCCGAGGTGCAGGCTGAAAACGGAAATCCATTGAAGCGTCATCTTCCTGATCAACCTCGATGCGCTCCATCTTATCGAGCTTTTTTATGAGACTCTGGGCGAAGGCGGCTTTATTAGCTTTAGCTCGGAACTTATTGATAAGGTCTTCAGTCTGCTTTATTTCCCGGTCTTGATTCTTTTTGGCCTCGATTTGTTTTTCGATTATATCCTTTCTCAATTCTACAAACTTAGAATAGGGCGCATTGTAATCGAAAAGAGAACCATTGATCAATTCCACCGTGCGGTTTGTGACATTGTCGAGAAACAAACGGTCGTGAGAAATTAGCATTACTGCGCCAGCATAATTCTTTAAATAGTCTTCCAACCATTGAATCGATTCAATATCCAAGTGATTGGTTGGCTCATCCAAAAGAAGTAAGTCGGGCTTTTGTAAGAGAATTTTAGCCAAAGCGACCCGCATCTGCCAACCACCACTAAAATCTGAAAGAGGCTTTTTGAACTCCTCAGGAAGAAATCCTAAACCCAACAATACCAATTCAATTTGCTGGTCTTGTGAGTCCACATCAAAAATTCCTAACTGGGTGGAAACGCGATTAAGATCTTCGGCCAAATCCAAGTAACCCTGACTTTCATAGTCTTCTCTCTGAGCAAGCTCTTGAGAAATCAACTCCATCTTCTTTTCAAGCTTTTGAGTGACTTCAAACGCTTTTGACACTTCCTCCTTTACACTTAGCCGAGAATTGAATTCTAATTCCTGAGGGAGGTAGCCGATATTGTATTCCTTCGGTTTCGAAACTCGACCCTCGTCGATTCCCTGCTCACCGATAATGACCTTGAATAAGGTGGTTTTCCCGGCTCCGTTCTTACCCACCAGACCTATTTTATCACTCTCACCCACGAATAAGTCTATCCCATCAAAAATGGGCCGTTGAGCAAAGTTGAGTCGTATATTTTCTAATCTAAACATAAAAGCAAAAAAGCACCATGCGCTAGCATGATGCTTTTGAATTCAATTTGTAAAAACAATCAAAAACTCCAAAGGTCATGTTCCATATTGAAGAGTTTTTCCTTCACTTCTTCTGCCTTAAGCAGTCTGTCAATTCCGGAATAAACGTCATCTAACTTACGGTCGTAAACATTGGATTCCTTGACGATTGTAGAGTTGTACATTCTTTTTTGAAAAAGATCGTCAAAAGATCTTCTCTCGGCGTCATTAAAGCGGTTGAAGCTATCCCAGTTTGCAAATACATATCGGCATTCAGGAAAGTATAACCAGAACAGAATTTCGTAGGCCCCGGTAGCCTCACCATCTTGATCTCGGTATTCCTTCAAAGGTGCTATACCTATAATTCGGATATACCTTTCTGATCTTTGCTTATCAAAAAACCAATCCTCTTTAATCCTGTACTTCTTGATGTCTTGTGAGGTGGTTCTCAAAACTTGCGTAACCGCCACTAGCTCACCTGTGTCGGGATCCTCCGTATAGGTAGTATCCGGTTTTTCAAGCATATTCTCCACATCACTTCTTAAGAGTGGGGTTCGAAAATCATCCTCCTTCCCGGTAGCTCCGGAACTGTAAGCAGTGATAGAACCTTCGACCAAGAGAGCATCTTTTATAACATCGAACAAGCTCTTCATCCCGTTCGACTCCTCCAATGGATAATAAAGAGGTAAATTTATCTTTTCGCGAAGATCTATATCCTGCCAAATTCGCTTAGCAAACATCACGTCTGCTTCTCTAATAAAAGGATATTGAATAACTTTCTTCGTCTTATTGTGCTCTTTTATCCAAGCACCGTCAAGAACGGTTTGTGCTTGAACATTATTCTCAGAACATACTGCAGTTCCGAGAATTAAAGCCATTACCAGATGAAATTTCCTCTTCATAATTTGCATAATTAAATTACACGAAGGTTGATGCTACCAAGTTTTCTAATCGTACCGTCAGGGGCCGTGGCCTTGATGTTTTCCACGATTACTACCTGATTCCTTCTGACTTCGCGCAACAATTCTTTCTGATCGGCAGTCAATCGATTATTACCTGAAGATAGTGTTTTTACATCACCTCCCATTACAACGGTAATGTCAAAAGAACGAATAGGGTATTTCAAGTCAAAAACAAAATCTTTCAATTCTGCAATTACACCCAAAGCAGCTGTCAGTTGATTCTTCTGCACCACATTATCAACGGCAGTTTTGCCGGCGAACTTAGCCACGGGGTCAGGAACGGATTTAAGTCGAAACTTAAATTGCCCCATATTCTTTCGTTTTCCTTGAATTTCGGCGGAGACACTTACTATTGCTTCCGATCCCGATTTAACGCGTGCTATATAAGAACCATCGGGCTGTTTTGACAAACTACCTGTGCTAATATTTGCAGTTAAGGCATCCTGTGGAATACCCGGAACAGAAATCTCAACAGGGTTATCAATACCACGATAGAGTACGTTCATCTTAGTCGGTGAAACCACCAAGTTTGGTTTGGCAACTTCGTAGTCTACGATAAACTTGTAAGGTTCTTCAGCTTTGGTGGCAGGGTTGCGGAACTTAATGATTCCCTCCCAGTGCTTATCTCCAATTCCTCGAGCAGGTATGGCCAGTCGACCAAATCCGTCAGCACCAACATTAACAGTTGATGCTTTTCCATCCGGAATTGCCAAATTAGCGCTATCCAACTCCATTCCTTCAGGACCTAAGTCAATAGCAGGTAAATTGGTGTTGTCATAAGCTGCCAAGAAAACTTTAGCTCGGAAAGAATCCCCTTCCAGAATATAAGTCTTTTCAGGTATTACCACAGGAGATAGTTGAGTGAACTTGTATGAAGCGGCCTCAACGTCTGCGAACAAATGTCCAAGGACGTCAGATTCAGCGTTTCTTACGTCGGCCTGCAGCTTACTCAAAAGCGTGGTAGTAGCCGCCAAAGGCACGTGGAAAAAGTTCAATGATTCCCAATTTGTTGTTGTTCCGGAAGCATCTTTCACCTTCTCAGGATAATTGAATAAGCTGTCAAGCGAAGCGATTAGTGTAGGGTTTCCCTCTACCATTGCTTTTAAGTTGCTCCCGTATTGTTCCAGCTTTTGCTTCAGTACAACAGCACGATAATTGTTTCCATCTTCGTGGTCATTATCTCGCGGAGTATCAGGCTCGGCGCCAATCATGAGATTTGTATTCACGTCGTAGTTATCCTTTGCACTCACATACTGCAATCCCAGCACGGTATCTTGTCCTATAGCATTTTTGCCAATCACCTCTTCCATTGGAATTTGTTCGGTCTCTGCTATAGTTTTCGCTTTGATCAAATCAATATGGCTGATCATCTCATTGGCTTGAGTTCTTAGCTCTTGCGCTTTCTCCCAAGCTTCACCATACTTTTCTTTGTTTTCATTGTAGGAAGCTGCGAAGGCACCATATTGTCCTGCCAGCTTTCCGTCAAAAGTAACCATGGTAGTTTCAAGACCGTTGTTGATCGTGATAAACGCATCCAAGATTTCTTTCGAAACGTTAAGGGCCAAAAGAGCGGTCAGCACGAGGTACATCATACCGATCATCTTCTGCCTTGGGGTTTCTTTTCCTCCTGCCATTTCTTAAAACTTTTTGTTAAGTGTTAATTAGACAGTTGTATTGGAAGGAGCACTCATAGCAGAGAGCATATTTCCATAAACCGTATTCAAGCGCGAAAGATTTGAAGCCAACTCCGAGATATTCTCTTTGTACTTCTTGGTATCTTCTACAGATTCGTTCAAGTTTTTCATCAACTCAGTAATACCACTGTAGAGTTGTGAAGAAGTTTGCAATTCCTGAAGTTGAGTTTCATACATGTTATTTAACTCTGCCAAGTTGGTACTCATCTTCTTCAAATGCTCCCCTGTGGAAGCACCTTCAGCTTGACCTTCAGTAAGACCTGTAAGCGCTTCAGAAGCTTTTGCATAAGAATCTGAGAGTTCACCAACCTTAGCGGAAGCACCTTTCAGTGAAGCCGCATATTCATTGGTCGCTACTGAGGCGTCGGAAATTTCGTTGAGTTTCTCCGCCTGACTACTCAAACTGCGTAAACCATTGCCAAGACTCGCAATCAATTCGGGCTCTATCTTCGCTTCTTCCAGCATGTGATCAAGCTGCTCGGTAATTGATTCGTCATCACCGTGGGTCAACGCTTCTTTGGCAGGCTCGCCGCTTCGTAGTTCCGGATAAACCAATGACCAATCCAATTCTTCGTGAACAGGCTCAAAGGCGGAAAAGAAGAAAATAATTGCTTCCGTTGTCAATCCCACAACCAGCAGCAATCCTGCGAATGGCCAGTGTTGAATTTTAAATAGTGCTCCGATGATAACTACAGCTGCTCCGATTCCGTAGAGCTTGGCCATAAACTTTTTCCATGATTTACTTCCTGGTTTCATTTTCCTTGCTTTTACAAATAGTTAATAATTCTTGCTGGTTGGTTTCAAAAAGAAGATAAGGGGTGATTTAAAGAAAGTCGATTAATTCCAATCCTCAGGATTACCGGTCTTACCTCGTCCGAGGTAACTCATCACGGAACGGAAACCGATATAACACTTGGCGGTATCTTGGTATTCGTACGTTCTTGTACCGTTTTGCAGGTAGTACATAACGTCTTTCCAAGACCCTCCTCGAATCACCTTGCGCTTAAGAGCAGGAGGATCATCGGCTAATGCATCATATTGGTATTCAGGATTGAGATCGTGAGAGAATTCATATACTGATTCATCGTAAGCCGTACTTGTCCACTCGGCAACATTACCCGACATGCAATATAGTCCGTAGCCATTTGGCTCATAAGAACGAACATCTACGGTCGTACAGCCATCATCATCTACATAGTCTCCTCTTTGTGGCTTAAAGTTGGCCAATGGGCAACCAAGGATATTACGGATATACGGGCCTCCCCATGGATAAGGATTTTTATCTAAACCGCCTCGTGCGGCATATTCCCATTCGGACTCCGTTGGCAATCTAAAACGCTGAACATATGTTTCACCATTCTTTTGCTGCCAAGTACTTAGCAATTGCGATCTCCACACATTAAATGCTTTGGCTTGCTGCCAGGTTACGCCTACCACCGGATAATTATCATAAGCGGGGTGCCAGAAATAAGTTTCTGTCATAGGCTCATTAAAGCCATATGTAAAATCATGTACCCAAGCCAATGTGTCAGGATATACATTGATTATCTCACGAATGATGAATTTGCTTCGATCCGTATGTCCGCGAATCGCATTGTTCTGGCCCTTGATATTCGTATAGGATAAATCTAAATCTCTACCGGCCTTGCTTGCGGCGGCTTTGAGGTCTACCCAGAAATACTCGAATTTCAGCTTTCTCGTATCAACCTCCTTTCTGCGATAAAATCTCTCATATTCGGGTAAAAACAAATCAGCAAGTTCCTCGCGCTCATCTTCTCCATTCCACTCGATCTGCTCATCCCAATTGATAATAGGTGGGTCAATGATTTCACCATACTCATCCTCTTCGATAATGTGTTCGCCTATCCCCGCTTCACCTAAATAGCGATGCGCAATTGAGTCGCGCACCCAATAGACGAATTGACGATATTCATTATTCGAAATTTCAGTGTCGTCCATGTAAAAGGCTGACACCGTTACACGCTTGGTATTATTCACCTGTGCGTAAGGTACATCCTGGTCATCGGACCCCATCACATAACTACCGAAATGGATGTAGTTCATTCCATAAGGATTGTACTGAATCCAATCCTCCCTTGGTGCTACTCCGACTAACTCGCCTCGGCTTCCACCGACACAGCTGGCCAAGGTCGCGGCAACTAATAGAAATAATATGATTCTTTTCATGCCTTGCAGGTTATTAATCCTCAAAAAAAACGATTTACAGCTCCTTCTTTACGATGGTAAGTTCTCAATGGTTTCAAACATTTAGTTATAAGAAGCGAGGATTTTTATAAACTCGTTTAGGTAATGGTTTTTGCAACTTGTAACAATAGCCCAACATTATTTCGTGACTTCCACTGCTGTAATTATTTAGCTCCGAAGTTGTCAAATCATATGAATACCCAATTCTCAAATTACTTTTTCCATCCGAAAACTGATAGTTGTAACCGGCCATTGGTGCTATCGCGTCTTCAAGTCGATAACTAACGCCTAACCAAAAAGTATTATTGTAAGTGGCCGTAGCATTAACATCTACCTGAGTAGAAGCCAAATCCGTTTTAACCAGTGTTTGCGGGGTTAAGGTGAGCATCGGAGTCAATTCAAAATCATATCCTGCCATAAAATAAAGATGCCTTGCGACCTCAATATTCAAATCAGAAAGATCTCCCTGATTTAAGTGGACTACAGATATTCCCGCATAATATTTTGGATTGTACAGATAGGCTCCGAATGAAGCATCAAAGGTTGAAGCTTGTTGACTTTGCTGTGGGATAGATTGATCTCCCGCACCAATTCCTAACCCACCACCGACTAGATTTCCATCACTATCATAATCATAGGCCCTCCAGTCATTGCTCAAAGAGCTATTCAATAATCCAAGCCCTACTCCTAAACCGAGCTTTGTAGAACCTGATATTTTGATATGATATGCATAGGACAACCTAAAGGCGGTAGTAGACTGCGGGCCTATTTCATCCAAATAAACCGTAGCACCGAGACCGCTTTTAATTGAATTTATAGGTGCCGACACATTTAACAAACCGGTAGAAGGTTGACCGGAGAGCCCTGACCACTGCTGGCGACCAATAAGGGTAGCACAAATTGCATCCGTACTACCGGCAAAACCGGGATTAACGGATAGCCGATCATACATAAACTGTGAAAATTGAGGATCCTGCTGACCCCAAACCAACGTGCTGCCTATTAGAAAAGTGGCGATTGAAAGGCTAAGTTTTTTCATTCAGGTTTAATTGTTTTTCTAACGAAAACAACCCCTTTTGGAGGGGTCATCAGCCGCTAAGAACGTGGCTAAAATAACTAAATAAGCTTACTGACAAAAATTTTTAACGCGACCCGCGATTGATATATCAAACTAAAGAGGAATCCTAGTGTAAAATAGTCAACCCAATTTCTGATACGTTTTCCACCATATATCAGGCATCTCTCCACGCCCTGCCCGCTGGTAGTCTTCATAACTACAAGGCATCAGATGGTGTCTGTCGGCGAAACGAGAACCCTGAACCACATAAGGTATTTTCATCCACCACTTATCCGTTCTCTTACTTTTAAAAAAGACCAAATCTTCTTTGTATTCGGGTAATTGAACTTTGTACTCCAAAAAATTCTGCTTTTTGACCAAAGGAAATTCCTTCACTCTTCCCAACAAACCCTCTACAAAATACCACATCATCTGCGCAATAAGGGTTGCTTGTTGCCGATCACTGTCCTCCTTTACGTTATAATTGAATATACCGAAGGTTGATACCTTATCGCTCATTCCCGTATACCTTGCAATTCTGCAAATCGATTCTCCATCAAAACCATTCGGTTCAAAAGTGCCTTGTGCCGAATCATTCTTCACGCACATCATATCTACTGACACAAAATCAGAATTTCGCAATAACGGCTCACAAGCGGCTAAATTCGACTTTAACTCGCCTAGCCTTACATAGTCGAAATACATCTTATCCATTAATTCCATTACCGCGGGATCAGCATAATAAGTTTGGTAACCTAGTACAGTAAGATTGAACAAATAAGATGGATCGTGTAATACGATTTTGCTCAGGTGGTTATCCGGAGATAACCGATCGCGAAATTCACCTAAATCAATTTTGCTATCAACAATGGTATGATTTACGGGTACTTCCAAAGCTTCATACCCTTGATGAATGGCAAATGTAAGCTCTTGTGTTCCGCCTAAAACTACTGCCGGTATTCGGCGTGTGGTCAGGTGAGCGATCACCTGCTTCAATGCTGCGTCGGTGTCTTCCGGTGTATCACCTGCTTCGATGTTTCCCAGGTCAGCGCCAATCATACCTGATGATGGAGAAAAAAGCTGATAGAATTTATGTCGGATTGCATCCGGGGCTTCCACGTTTTCAATGGCAGATCTCCGGGAGTCTTTGACGCCAATCACAACGTATTTCACTCCTTCTAAATCCGGAAATATCTCTTTATTATAAATCCTAAGCAAATTGCCTATCCTGTTTCCTTCTGAATTGTGGTAGTCGGAAAGGGCTCCGCGGAGCGGGGTAAAAAAATATGAGATGTCATCAACCCAAGACATTCAACGAAATTTTATTTCGATTTTTTCTTGGATTTAGAAGAGGTCTTTTTACCAGGAGACTTCTTTGCCTTAGATGCGGTGGCTTTCGCTCCGCTTCCTCTTCGGCCCTTCTTCTCAGGAGCTTCTTCAATCAGCTTCTTACAGTCGGCGAATGTCAATGACTCGGGCTCTACATCTTTAGGAATTTTGATGTTTTGTTTTCCTGCTTTTAAATACGGTCCCCATCTTCCTTTTAGAACCTGAACCGTCTCGTCTTCCTCAAAGGTCTTAATGATTTTTTCACGGTCTGCTTTCCGCTTGGCTTCTATCAATTCTATTGCACGATCAATTTCTACGCTCAGCGGATCGTCTCCCTCGGCTTCTTTAAGCGATACGAAGCTACCCTTATGTCTTAGGTATGGACCAAACCTACCGATAGCGGCAGTCACTTTTTCGCCTTCGTACTCGCCCACCTCTCTTGGAAGCTTGAAAAGTTCCAAAGCATCTTCAAGATTAATGGTGGTCATACTCTGATCATGGCGAAGCGATGCAAATTTTGGCTTTTCTTCATCTTCAGCATCACCAATCTGAACCATTGGTCCATAGCGGCCGATTTTTGCATATACAGGTTTACCCGATTTGGGATCTTTACCCAATTCTCTACCCGTAGGTCGATCTCCATGCTCGAGCGTTTCCTCTACATTCTCGTGAAATGGTTTGTAGAATGACTTGATCATATCCGTCCATTCCAACATCCCTTCAGCAATATCATCAAACTGCTTTTCTACCGTAGCGGTAAAATCATAGCTCAAAATTTTCTCGAAATGCTCTACTAAGAAATCATTGACAACGATTCCTATATCGGTTGGAAATAACTTCTGCTTTTCTGCTCCCGTATTTTCTGTCTTCGTTTTCTCTTCTACTTTATTTCCATCGAGCTCGATTACCGAATATTCCCTCGGATGTCCTTCGCGGTCTTCTTTTACTACATATCCTCTTTTCTGAACAGTGGATATTGTAGGTGCATAAGTACTCGGACGTCCTATACCCAATTCCTCCAATTTCTTAACGAGACTCGCCTCAGTATATCGCGGCGGGTGATTTGAAAACCGCTGCGTGGCCGTAATTATTTTTCTCTCCAACTTATCACCGACTTTCATGGTTGGCAATAAACCTTCTTCTTCTTTCTCATTATCCTCATCATCCGTTCCTTCCAGATACACCTTGAGAAACCCTTCAAATTTTATCACTTCACCTCTCGCTACAAAATTCAAATTTGTTGCAGGTGCATTAGGCCCTTCCACCTTTATCCGAACAGTCGTTTTTTCTAACTCAGCGTCGGCCATCTGCGAGGCAAGAGTCCTTTTATATATAAGGTCATACAATCTTTGACCTGCAGGGTCTCCTCCTACTGAAGTCACCGACATATCTGCCGGGCGAATGGCTTCGTGAGCTTCTTGGGCACCTTTTGACTTTGTTGAGAAGGTTCTCGGCTTTGAGAATTCAGCGCCGTAATTTGAAGTGATCTGCTTCTTAGCACCGTCCCTAGCAGAATCTGACAGATTCAAACTGTCGGTTCGCATGTAAGTGATCTTTCCTTCTTCATAAAGCTTCTGAGCCACTGACATGGTTCGCGCCACGCTAAAGCTCAACTTCCTGCTCGCTTCTTGCTGAAGCGTAGAGGTAGTGAAAGGCGCTGCAGGACTCTTCTTTGAAGGTTTTACTTGCAAATCCTCCACAGAGAAGGTAGAACCATTGCAGGCATTTATAAATTCTCGTGCTTCCTCGATTGTATCGAAGCGCTTGTTCAATTCTGCCTTAAAAGATTTACCATTCGCAGAAAAAACAGCGGTAACGCGGTAGGCGAACTTTTCTTCGAAATTGTTGATTTCGCGTTCTCGCTCCACAATTAATCGAACTGTGACGGATTGAACCCTCCCGGCACTTAATGATGGTTTAACCTTTCGCCAAAGAACAGGAGACAATTCAAAACCCACCAAACGATCCAACACTCTTCTGGCTTGTTGAGCATCTACGAGACGATAATCCAACTTACGTGGATTCTCGATAGCCTTGCTAATTGCTCCCTTGGTAATTTCGTGAAAAACAATTCTGCTAACGTCTTTTTTATCCAGATTGAGCACCTGTTCCAGATGCCAACTGATAGCTTCCCCCTCGCGGTCCTCATCCGTGGCCAACCAAATTTTGTCTGATTTGGCCACCAATTTTTTCAGTTCATCTATGACCTTTTTCTTATCGGGGGATATCTCATATTCCGGCTCAAAACTATTCTCCACATCCACCGATAACCCTTTCTTCTTCAAGTCTCTGACATGTCCATAACTGGACTTTACCACAAAGTCTTTTCCCAAAAATCCTTCAATGGTTTTTGCTTTAGCAGGAGACTCAACTATAACTAGATTCTTTGACATTCCTTCTGATTTTCGACACGAGGCCTTCAGGTGCAAAGTAAAGCAATGAATTCCGAATTGATTTCAGCTCAGCGAATTTTCAAAAGGAATACAGCCGTTCATTGCATGCCATTATGGCAGAAACACTTATTTTTTCGATAACTTTGCCCTCATTTTTAAATTTTCAATTAATGAAAACCGGATCACCGAGTATGCTGGAGGAAGAACGTCAGGGAGAAGCGACATTGCTGGAAAGCGAAAACGCGGAAGAGAGCAGAAAACTCTATTTGGAAAGTTATGGATGCCAGATGAATTTTTCTGATAGTGAGATCGTTGCGTCTATCATGCAGCAAAATGGATTTCAAACGACGCGAAATAGCGAAGAAGCCGACTTGATCTTAATCAATACCTGTTCGATCAGGGACAATGCAGAGCAGCGCGTCAGAAAACGCTTGATGCAATTCAATAAGCAAAAAAAGAAGAAATCAGACCTGATGATTGGAGTCTTGGGCTGCATGGCTGAGCGCCTTAAATCCCAACTTCTGGAAGAGGAAAAACTTGTGGATTTAGTGGTGGGTCCGGATGCTTATCGCGAATTGCCCGGATTGGTAGAAGAAGTAACAGACGGTCGAAAAGCTGTAAATGTCTTACTTTCTCGCGAGGAGACCTATGCCGAAATAAATCCGGTTCGATTAGACAGCAACGGTGTGACGGCTTTCATATCCATCATGCGTGGCTGTGATAATATGTGCTCGTTTTGCGTTGTACCTTTTACACGTGGCCGTGAAAGAAGCAGAGATCCCGAAAGCATTGTTCACGAAGCAAAGTACCTTTTTCAAGAAGGCTACCGAGAAGTGACGCTGCTCGGTCAGAATGTTGACTCCTATCGATGGAATGTCTCTAAAAAAGGAGATATCCTTGACCCCGAAAAGGAAACGGTCAATTTTGCCGGTCTTTTAGAAAAAGTGGCATTGGTTAATCCCGATTTACGCATCCGCTTCTCGACGTCACACCCTAAAGACATGACCGATGATGTGCTCCATACCATGGCGAAGTATGAGAATATCTGCGAATATATTCACCTTCCCGTGCAAAGTGGAAACACGGAAGTTTTGAAAAAAATGAATCGGGGTTATACGCGCGATTGGTATATGAACCGAATAGATGCCATCAGAAGAATAATGCCGAACGCTGCGATAAGCACCGACATTATCACAGGTTTTTGCGGTGAAACGGATGAGCAGCATGCCGACACGGTCTCATTAATGAAAGAGGTGGATTATGAATTCGCCTACATGTTCAAGTATTCCGAGCGACCGAAGACATTGGCCGAGAGAAAGTACGAGGACGATGTGCCTGAAGATGTAAAGCAGCAAAGACTCGAAGAGGTAATTGCCATCCAACACGAAAGCAGCCACAAACGAAATAAGGCATCCGTGGGCAAAACATTTAAAGTGTTGGTCGAAGGAGTTTCTAAGAAATCCGATAAAATGCTTTTTGGCAGAAACAGTCAAAACGCCGTGATCGTCTTTGACCGGGGAGATATTAAGCCAAAAACATATGTGGATGTAAGGGTGACTGATTGCACCTCAGCTACATTGATCGGTGAAGTAGTAAATCAATAAATGGATATACAACAGGTAAAACAACGGTTTGGGATTATAGGCAATTCACGTTTGCTAAATCGTGCATTGGACATAGCCGTGCAGGTAGCCCCAACGGATATTTCGGTACTGATAACCGGTGAGAGCGGGACGGGGAAGGAAACCATGCCGCAAATCATTCATGCTCTGAGCGCTAGAAAACACGGCCAGTACATTGCAGTAAATTGCGGTGCTATTCCCGAAGGAACAATTGACTCCGAGCTTTTTGGCCACGAAAAAGGCGCATTCACGGGGGCCCACGATTCGCGTAAAGGATATTTTGAGGTGGCCAATGGTGGAACTATCTTCTTGGACGAGGTGGCTGAATTACCTCTTCAAACACAGGTAAGACTCTTACGCGTTTTGGAAACGGGAGAATTTCTCCGGGTAGGTTCTTCCAAGAACATTAAGACGGACGTTAGAATCATCGCAGCCACCAATGTGAATATGGAGAAAGCGATTGGCAAAGGAACTTTTCGTGAAGACCTCTTTTACCGCCTGAATTCAGTCCCTATTTATTTACCCCCGCTTCGAGACAGAAAAGAAGATATTCACCTGCTTTTCCGAAAATTTGCCGTCGACTTTGCAGAAAAGTACAAGATGCCGGCCATTCGATTGAACGACGAGGCGGTTATGCTTTTGGAGAATTACAATTGGCCCGGGAATATCAGACAGCTTAAAAATATTACAGAGCAATTATCAGTAATCGAAGAAGAGCGGAATATCACGGCAGAAATTATGCGCCAATACCTTCCTGATATTGGAAAGTCAAACCTTCCGGCAATTATTAATCAAAGTGCCGGTACGGGAGGCGCAAATGATTTTAGCGAACGAGAAATCCTTTATAAAATCCTCTTCGAAATGCGTCAGGATGTGAGTGACTTAAAGTCAATCGTTCTTGAGCTGATGCAGGGTCGTTCGAATGAAGACAATGTCAGAACGAAAAATCCTTCAGCCATAAAACGGCTTTTTGACGAAGGCCAAAATTTTGAAAGAAAGGAAGAAACTTCAGTGGAGCAGAATTACTCACCTTCTGACTACAAGATTTCTAAACCTTCGGAAAATCCGTATATAGACGAGCACGAAGAAATCGAGGAGACTTTGTCGCTGGAACAAACCGAAAGAGACTTGATAGAAAGAGCCCTGAAGAAGCACAACAACCGCCGGAAGTGGGCTGCCAAAGAATTGGGCATTTCGGAACGAACCTTGTACCGCAAAATCAAGGAATATAACCTGAAATAAATTTTGAAAGCCTCACTTCACTTCACGGCCCTCATACTGCTGATTTTCGCCTCAGCATGCACGGTCAATTATTCGTTTACCGGGGCAGACATCCCTGCTGAGGCCGAAACTTTTTCCGTTCAGCAATTTCAAATAGCCACCCCTCTGGCTACTCCGGATTACGGACTGATCTTATCCGAAGACATGAAAGACCTGATGCTGGCTCAAACGCGATTGGACTTGGCAGATAAGCGAGGTGACCTTCAATTTGAAGGTATTGTAACGGGTTACCTGATTGGCAATGCTGCCATTTCAAGTGAAGAGTTTACTTCATTGAACAGGCTAACCATCACCGTGAAGGTGAAATATACCAACACACTGGAAAAAGACAAGAGCTTTGAAAAGACATTTTCAAGATTTGCCGATTACGATTCCGGAGAAAACTTCTCATCCCTGGAGCCTCAGCTTATTGAAGATATAAATAGTCAGCTCATTCAGGATATATTTGATGCCTCATTGGGAGCTTGGTAAAATGGAAAGGCATAAAATCATAGATATGATCGGGTCGGGTAAAATTCCCGAAGGATCTGATTTTGCCGAAATTCAAACCCTCGCTAAAAAATATCCTTATTGCTCGACATTTAAAGTTCTCTTAGCCATGGGAGCAGGAGAAAAGGACGACTTAGAATTGAAGGAGTACATCAACTTGGCCTCCGTCTATATTCAGGATCGTTCCAACCTTTATAATGTCGTGGTAAGAAACAGCTTGCTTCGAAAAATTGAAGAAGGCGACCTGGAGTTGACCGAGCAAGAATCAAAAGACGAAACAGAGACGGGGCCCGATAAAGGGCCTCAGGCTGAATCTCAGCCAACCCGAAATTCGGCGAGCCCGACTGAAGAAAAAACAACCGCGATAGAAGAGGATCCGCTGGAAGAGCAAATAATGGCTGCTGCAGTAATGCAACTAGGCGAATTGGAAATGGAAACCGATTTAGACGAAAGTGAATTGAAGGATTCTGAGGAAGAGGTCGTCTCCCCTGAGAGAGCTTCAACTAAATCCGATCAAACCGGCTCTGCATTTAGTCGCTTTCTTACCGGCCTGGATGAAGATTCAAAACAAACTAAACCGGAGCGGAAAATCATCGAAAAGTTTATCTCAGAAGATCGAAAAATCACCCCTGCCAAAAAAGCTTTCTTCTCCCCGACTCAGATGGGGAAAATGAGTTTGATGGAAGACGAATCTTTTGTAACCGAGACTTTGGCAAAAATTTACGAGCGACAAGGAGACTACAAAAAGGCAGCGCGGGCATATAAAAATCTGAGTTTGAAATATCCGGAAAAAAGACGTTATTTTGCCGCTCTTCAAAAACGGGCTGAAGAACAATCTTAAAAAATCACGGAGAAATGCAGGTATTCATTTTCGTACTTATCATTTTAGTTTGCGTTTTCTTAGCGCTTATCGTATTAATTCAAAATCCCAAAGGTGGAGGACTTGACTCCAGCTTCTCTTCTGCGAATCAAATCGGAGGTGTACAACGCACTGCCGACTTCCTAGAAAAAGGGACCTGGAGTTTAGCAGTTGTTCTTTTTGTGTTGTGCCTGGTTTCTGCAGGTCTTCAAGACAATGCCGCGGTAGCTCAACCGGGACAGTTTGAAGAAGTAGATCCACAGCAGCAGCAACCGGCACCGACTCAAGAGGCTCCCGCAGGAGTTGAAGAAGAAACTCCGGCTGAAGGAGACAACTAAAGATTTCCAAAAAATAAAACTGTAAAAATGTCAGTGTGTCATGGACGCACTGACATTTTTTTTGCCTGAATCGGTAATCTTAACAGCTTCCGGCCTCCGGCACATTTTGTGACTACCCGAATTCATTAATCTTAAATAAGAAATCAATGTCAGTAAATCTTACACCATTAGCAGATCGAGTGCTCGTAGAAGCAGCTCCTGCTGAAGAAAAAACCGCTAGCGGAATAATTATCCCTGATACGGCAAAAGAAAAACCACAAAGAGGTACCGTCGTAGCTGTGGGCGGAGGAAAAAAAGATGAACCCGTTACCGTGAAGGTAGGCGACAATGTTATTTACGGACAATACGCCGGAACCGAAATCAAAATCGAAGGAAAAGACTACCTCATCATGAGAGAGTCTGACATTTTCGGTGTTGTAGGAAGCAACTAATCAATCACTAAACTGAAAAAACAAGAATAATGGCAAAAGATATCACATTTGATGTAGAAGCTCGCGATAAGTTAAAGCGCGGTGTAGATGCATTGGCCGATGCAGTAAAAGTAACACTCGGACCAAAAGGCCGAAACGTTATTATCGATAAGAAATTTGGTGCACCATCCGTAACAAAGGACGGAGTGAGTGTAGCTAAAGAAATTGAGCTCAAAGATCCCATCGAAAACATGGGTGCTCAGATGGTTAAGGAAGTAGCGTCAAAAACTGCTGACATGGCAGGTGACGGTACGACTACTGCGACCGTTTTGGCACAGGCAATGGTAACTGCAGGTTTGAAAAACGTAGCTGCCGGTGCCAACCCGATGGACTTGAAAAGAGGAATCGATAAGGCAGTAGAATCTGTAATCGGTGAATTGAAAAAAATCTCCAGAGAAGTTGGCGATGACAATTCTAAAATCGAACAGGTAGCCACCATTTCAGCTAACAACGATGGAAATATCGGAAAGTTGATCGCTCAGGCTATGGCCAAGGTGAAGAAAGAAGGAGTTATTACCGTAGAAGAAGCTAAAGGAACCGACACTTACGTAGATGTAGTAGAAGGTATGCAGTTCGATCGTGGATACCTTTCTCCCTATTTCGTCACCAATTCTGAAAAGATGGTTGCCGACTTGGAGAATCCTTACATTCTAATTTACGATAAGAAGATTTCAAACATGAAAGATCTTCTGCCCGTGTTGGAAAAAGCGGCTCAAACAGGAAAACCTCTTTTGATCATCGCCGAAGATGTAGAAGGTGAAGCCTTGGCTACTTTGGTAGTAAACAAAATCCGTGGATCGCTGAAAATCGCAGCGGTAAAAGCGCCCGGTTTCGGAGACCGACGCAAAGCCATGTTGGAAGACATCGCCATCCTTACCGGTGGAACGGTGATTTCAGAAGAGCAAGGACGCAAATTGGAAGACGCCACGTTGGAAGACCTTGGTACTTGTGAAAAAATCAGCATCGATAAGGATAACACCACCATCGTAAACGGCGCAGGTGAAAAAGGTGCTATCGAAGCACGCGTTAACCAGATTAAAGCTCAAATCGAAACCACTACGAGTGACTACGATAAAGAAAAGTTGCAGGAGCGCTTGGCCAAATTGGCCGGTGGTGTTGCCGTTCTTTATGTAGGTGCTGCTACTGAGGTAGAGATGAAAGAAAAGAAAGACCGTGTGGATGATGCACTTCACGCTACACGCGCAGCGGTAGAAGAAGGAATCGTTGCAGGTGGTGGGGTAGCTTACCTCCGATCATTAACTTCAATCGGAGCTTTGGAAGGTGTAAATGCCGACGAAACTACCGGTATAGCTATCGTAAAGAGAGCTTTGGAAGAGCCACTTCGCCAGATCGTGCAAAATGCGGGTGGAGAAGGTTCCATCATCGTTCAAAAGGTACGTGAAGGCAAAGATGACTATGGATACAATGCTCGCACGGAAACCTTTGAGAACCTTTTCGAAGCAGGTGTGATCGATCCTACTAAAGTGACGCGAATCGCTTTGGAGAATGCGGGATCAATCGCCGGAATGTTGTTGACTACTGAATGTGTAATCAGCGATATCGAAGAAGAAGACGGCGGCGGCGGAATGCCACAAATGCCCGGAGGCGGAGGCATGCCCGGAATGATGTAAGAATCATTTCATTTAAACTTGATAAAGGCCATTCACTGAAAAGTGGGTGGCCTTTTTTCATTTTTACGGATTGGCTACAGTGCACGAATTGCCTTAATAATTCACACAATTCTTATCGGGTTATGACCGTTTTCATTGTATAGGTTTTAACGGAAGTGAAACCTTTGTCCCTTGAAACTCGAAAAACAACGAAGACCAAAGTCTTCAAGACAATGAAAGACATTAACACATCAGGGCTGAAACAAGCCGACATCCAGCATCTTCTTCAGACTCCCGAAGCCGACCTTATCGGTGAAATCATACGACTGAATCATACGATTTATTCCAACACCCTGGATGTAATAAAGGTCTGCTCCATGATCAGAAAAAAACGAAGACGCGTAGCTTGAGCAGTTTCGGCGGAATTCTGTAATGTCCCGATGGCGTGAAATGGCGTATTCGTTTTCGCCGCTTTCTCGTTTAAGCGTATAATTCATATCGGTTTGTCCCCATCTTGTTAAATTGGTCTTAAACTTTTGCCTTCTCTCTCACATAGTCGGTAATTTAGCCGCATGAGCCGCAAACTAATCGGTATCCTAATTTTATTGGCCATTGTAAGTGTAGCAGGAATTATCGCTACACAAATCTACTGGCTCGACAAAGCCTTCGAAGTTCAACAAACTCAAATCGATCTTCGCAAAGAGCAGGAAGACGCTGAGGCGAAACAATTCAATGACCGCGTTACCATCGCGCTGACCAACGTGGCGGAGGAAATTCTCACGATCAACGATGACCCCGCCGACCTTTTTCAAGCGGTCAAACAAATTCGGCCGAATTATTTCACGGTAGCCATTAATGATACGGTCCACCCCTATCTTCTGGAGCGTCTTCTTCGAACGGAATTCGAACGACGAAATATTCAAGAAAACTTTGAATACGGGGTTTACGATTGCTTCACGGATAGCATCGTATTCGGTGACTACATTGCCCTGAGCGAAAATATTCCGCCCAACGAAAGTCCCGAAGCGCCTCAAATAAAATGGGACAAGGACGGGCATTACTTCGGTGTGTTCTTTCCCCACAAAGAACCCTTTAGCATCAACGCACCGAGTTCTAAGATTTCTACTTGGGCTTTTTCTGCACTTATCTCCTTAATTGTTTTCGTCTTCTTTGCCTATGCCGTGTATATCGTACTAAGGCAAAAGCGTCTCTCGGAAATGAAAACCGACTTCATCAATAATATGACCCACGAGCTGAAAACGCCCATCAGCTCAATTAGTCTGTCCAGCGAAGTATTGCTCAAGCCCGAAATCGCCCAACAACCGGAAAGACTACACCGTTATGCCGAGCTTATTTTCAGCGAGGTACGCCGACTACGCCTTCAAGTCGATAAAGTGTTACAGTTGGCCACCCTGGAGCGAAAAAACATAGAACTCAAAAAAGAAAGACTCGATTTGCATGAAATGCTGCGCATGGCTGTAAATACTTTGCAAGTAGCAAACGAAAGTGCGGGCTTAAAAATTGAACTTGACCTCCAAGCAAACGAGCATATTATTGAAGGAGACGAGGTTCACATTTCCAATGTCATCTTTAATTTACTTGACAATGCTGTAAAGTACAGTGAAGAGAGTCCTGAGGTAAAAATTTCTACCTCCTCGCATGGCAATACCATTGAGACTTCTATTGAAGATCATGGTATCGGGATTCCAAAAAAATCGCTACCCTACGTTTTTGATAAGTTCTACCGAGTACCGAAAGGAAATCTTCACGATGTGAAGGGTTTCGGTTTAGGGCTCTACTATGTAAAGCAAATGATAGAGGCACACGGGGGAAAAATCAGAATGGAAAGTGAAGAAGGTAAAGGATCGAATGTTACGTTTACACTTCCAATAAGAAAATGAGCTCAAGCATTAAAATACTTCTTGTCGAAGACGATCCCTCTCTTGGCTTTGTCATTCAAGACACCTTATCCGAGGCAGGCTACAAAGTGCACCTCAGCCGAGATGGAAAGGAGGGCCTGAAGCAGTTCAATGCGCACCCCTATGACCTTTGCATCCTGGACGTCATGATGCCCAAAAAAGACGGATTCGAATTGGCACGTGACATTCGCAAGATCGATCAGCAAGTACCCATCGTTTTCCTCACGGCAAAAAGCATGACCGAAGATAAGGTCGAAGGCTTTCGCTCCGGGGGCGACGATTACATCACCAAACCATTCAGCAATGAAGAATTTCTATTGCGGCTAGAGGCCATCTTGAGAAGAAATAACCTGAGCAATGGAGACGTCAAAACCGAAGCCTTTGAAATCGGTTCCTACACGTTCAATCCTGAGAACTACGAATTGCGTTCAGGCGATTTCCTGAAGGTGCTGACCAAAAAAGAAGCAGGAATTCTCAAAATTCTATGCGAACAAAAAAACCAAGTCATCGAGCGCGAGCTTATCACCAATTTAGTCTGGGGCGATGATAGTTATTTCGTAGGCCGCAGCCTTGATGTGTTCATCACCAAATTGCGGAAGTACCTACAGCATGATGAATGTGTGAGTATCACAAATGTGCATGGGATCGGGTTTAAGTTAGAGACTGCTAATTAGATAGCGAGAATACTATAAGAAAAAAGGGGCTCTCGCCCCTTTTATTTTTCCAACTCGAGTTTCTCTTAACTCAGTTTTGCCTTGACAATCTTAGCCACCACACTCCCATCAGCTTTTCCGGCCATGGCAGCATTGGCTTGGCCCATCACCTTACCCATGTCTTTCATACCCTCAGCACCTGTGTCGGCGATGATCTGATCGACCTTGGCCTCGATCTCCGCCTCCGACAATTGTTTGGGCAGAAACTCTTCAATTACGCTCGCCTGAAACTCCTCTTCCTGAGCCAAATCTTCACGGCCTTGCTCTTGATACAGTGCTCCGGCTTCTTTTCTTTGCTTATGAAGCTTCGTGAGAATCTTCATCTCTTCGGCCTCGGATATGCTGCCATCACCTCCTTTGGTGGCGTGCAAAAGTAATTCTGACTTCACTGCACGCAGGACAGCCAATTTATCCTTTTCCTTATTTTTCATGGCCGTCTTTAGGCCATCATTGATTTTTTCTGCTAGTGACATTTGTATGCTTTTCCTGCAAAGGTATCAATCTACATTATCGTGAAGGAAGGGATTATTGGGTCTCAACCCGCTGCGTCCATTTCCTGATTCATCTTCATCGGGACCCAAAGAATACTTCGATACCTCTGAATCGCTGCTGTGAGGAATGTTGTCAAGCTTTACGTTTCGTCTCTTGTAAGCGGGCTCTTTCTCCAATTGAGTAAGACCTTCAGGAGTCTTGAGTTTATCGGCCATTTCACGCAAATTGCGCAAACGTTCGCGATTAACTTGATTGACTACTTCTGCATTGACACGGTTACCTATTTCCGTCTCTTCATCCGTTTGCTCATCCAGCGAAAAGTATTTCTTCTCTTCTTGCGGCTCTTCAACAGTTTCAGCATTGGGAGCATCTTCTTCTACCTCTTCTTTCTCGGGAGCTTCTTCTGTTACTTCCTCTTCCTCAAATAGGTTGAAACGCTGCACCTCTTCCGTTGGCTTTTCTTGCTCAAGAGGCTCAGGAGTAGAAGGATTCACTTCTTTAAGGTATGGCTCGTCCTCATCTGATCCTCCCATCGGGTCATCCAAAGGCTTTGCTACGGGAGTTTCTTTTTTCTCTTCGGTTTTGAGTACGTGTCGCACGGGCTCTTCCATTTCGAATCCAGTATCGGGCGACGTTTTGAATCCGGTAGCGATGATCGTTACGCTCACCTCATCATCAGCCAAACTATCGTCATTTCCATGTCCCCAAATCACGTCGGCGGTAGAGCCTGCAGCTTGTTGAATATAATCCGTGATGTCAGAGATTTCATCCATCATGATTTCATTCTCGCCGTAGGTAATATTGAGCAGAATGTACTTGGCTCCTTCGATGTCGTTGTCATTGAGCAGCGGCGATTCCAAAGCCTCTTTGGCCGCCTTCAGTGCTCGATTTTCATCTCGCGCCGTGGCTTGACCCATGATGGCTACACCACTGTCACGCATTACGGTATTTACATCGTTCATGTCTACGTTAATCGCACCCGTTACTGAGATGATCTCAGCGATTCCTTTCGCCGCAATGGACAGTACACCGTCTGCCTGAGAGAAAGCATTCTTGAGCGAAAGGTTTCCGTAGATCTCGCGAAGCTTGTCATTGGTAATTACCAGCAAGGTATCTACCGAAGCGCGCATTTCGCGCAAGCCATCGGCCGCTTGAATCATCCGCTTCTTTCCTTCAAAAGTGAAAGGGATGGTGACAATACCCACCGTGAGTATCCCCAAGTCTTTCGCCGCTTTGGCAATGACGGGAGCCGCTCCTGTACCCGTTCCACCACCCATTCCGGCGGTAACGAAAACCATGTGTGTATTGTGAGCTAGTATTTCCTGTATATCGTCCAAGTTCTCGATGGCAGCATTGCGTCCCACATCGGGAATGGATCCTGCGCCGCGACCTTCAGTAAGGCTTTGGCCCAATTGAACTTTTATAGGCACGGGGCTGATGTCGAGCGCTTGGGAATCGGTATTGCAGACGATGAAGTCCACTCCTTTGATTCCCGCCTCGTACATGTGATTAACCGCGTTGCTACCGCCTCCTCCTACACCAATAACTTTGATGATAGAGGATTGGTTTTTTGGCATATCGAATTCCATAAATAAGAGAGTTTTAGAGTTGGTTTTTTTAAATATCGTCGTCGTCAAAAAATGCCTGCCCTTTCGAGAGGATTTTGTCAAATAAGTTCATTTTGTCTTTTCCGCCAAGGCGAATCGGAGAGCGCTTTCCCGCGCTTCTTTTCTTGTTCTTTTCAAGGAGGTGGTAGCCCTTCAGCACAAGTCCGATTCCAGTCGCATACATGGGGCTGGAAAGGTCGGCCTTGTTGTCGCTACCCAAATGCTCGGTAGGATAGCCCATTCGCGTTTCCAAACCGGTGAGGTATTCTACCAGCTGCGGCAGGTGCTTGAGTTGAGAACCACCACCCGTGAGCACTATTCCGGCAATTAATCGCTTTTCGTAACCTGAACTTTTGATTTCGTAGACGATTTGCTCCACGATCTCCTCAGTTCTGGCTTGAATAATGTTTGCCAAGTTGCGGATAGAAATCTCCTTGGGTTCGCGACCACTGAAGCCGGGAATGCACACAATTTGATTCTCCATGCTTTCAGAGCTGAGCGCCGAGCCGAATTTCACTTTCAACTGCTCGGCATGCTTTCGCAAAATGCTGCAGCCCGAAGCAATATCGTCAGTTATGATGTTTCCACCGAAAGGAATAACCGCCGTATGGCGAATGATTCCATCTTGGAAAATAGCGATGTCCGTCGTTCCACCTCCGATGTCTACGAGCACTACTCCTGCTTCTTTCTCCTCTAGACTCAGCACGGATTCTGAAGAGGCGAGTGGCTCTAAGACCAAATCAGCTACCTCAAGATCGGCTTTGCTTACGCTCTTGTAAATATTCTTCACGGCATTTACCTTTCCTGTAATGATGTGGAAATTGGCTTCAAGCCGAATTCCTGCCATCCCGATAGGGTCTTTGATGCCCTGCTCGTTATCAACGATGTATTCCTGAGGAAGCACGTGAATGATCTCCTCTCCGGGGTTCATTACGAGCTGATGCATATCTTCCACTAAGTTGTCGATATCGATCTGAGAGATCTCTTCATCGCAATCTTTGGCTTTTCGGGTGAGGATGCCTCGGTGCTGCAGGCTGCGAATGTGCTGACCGGCTATGCCGACAACTACTTCTCCAACCTCTTCGCCCGACTGCTCTACGGCCATATCTACAGCGCGCTGAATCGATTCTACCGTACGATTGATATTACTTACCACTCCGCTTCTCACACCAAGTGACTCAGACTTGCCCAAGGCGATAATCTCCACCTTGCCAAATTCGTTGATTCGGCCTACGATGCAGGCGATTTTAGTTGTCCCGATGTCTAGTCCGACGATTATTTCAGGTTCCTCCATAAGGGTATTTTTTGGTGCAAACAATTTGATCCTTGTATTTCAGGTTTATAGACTTGTATTTATTCCAGGCTTCTTGACTCATTCCTTCTCGGTAAAAAATCTGCAGCATCTCCAGCTTTTCAGCGAAACGGTCAGAACCAAATATTATCGTGTGATTGCCCACCTGGGGAAAGGCAACCAAATCTCCGGTGCTCTCAAAGGACAAATGCTGAAACTGCGCCATCCAGAGGCTATCGGCAAAAATCAGTTTCCCCATATCGAAAGACTTGCTCACTTCAGGAGCGACTAATGAATCACTCGCGTGCAGATTCCGTTCAACTGCAGATTTCTCTAAATTGAACTCTCCCGTAATCACGGGTAGGCGCAGAGCGGAAACCGAGCTGAGCGGCATCAGATAACCTTCTGAGTCGATCAAAGCCGATCTTCCATTTCCGTCAATCAGTCGAACAATTGGCTTTCTTTCAGTTACGCTCACCATCAATTGATTGTCGATGGTGGTATACACGACGACGTGATTCAAATATGGAATCTCATTTAAGGCCTCTTCCAAGCGATCAAAATTCACTTGACGCAAGTTTTGTCCGACTATTTGATCAGACACCTCGAGGATGGTCTGACGCACAAAATCTTCAGTAACCAAAGGTTCATCAGCATTCCGAACAAACTCAACCTCAATTCCTTCGCATACCGCTCCCGACTTACTGCTCTCAATAAAGCCCAGCAAGACCACGGTACCGCATAAGGCGATACTATATCCCAACCAACGTAAAGCTCTATTCATCTTCTTCATCAAGAGCGTTTTTAATAGGTTCGATCATTCGGTCAATATCTCCTGCTCCCATAGTGAGGAGAATTTCAGGGCTCAATCTCAGAACTTCTTCCACTAGGTTTTCGCGGTCTACCAACTTTTTATTCACCATGCGTACTTTATTCAGCAGCATTTCAGAATCTACTCCATCAATTGGCTCCTCGCGAGCGGGGTAGATTTCCATCAAAAGCAAATCATTCAATTCCGAAAGGCTATCGGCAAATTCATCGGCAAAATCTCTCGTGCGGCTGAAGAGGTGTGGCTGAAAAACTCCGGTGATTCGTTTCTCGGGATAGAGTTCTTTGGCCGAGCTCACGCAAGCATTGATTTCGGTGGGATGATGGGCATAGTCATCGATATATACCCGATCCTCGCGGCGAATATGGTATTCGAATCTTCGCTTTACTCCCAAAAATGTGTTGAGCCCTTCGGCTATTTCGGCAAAGGGAATGTTGGCGTGAAGCGCCATGGCTATAGCTGCCAGCGCATTCTCCACATTGTGTCTTCCGGGGTAGTACATCACCACATCGCCGAGCTTTTCGGCTTTCAGCCAAACTTCAAATTGGTAAGCTCCATCAGAAATCCGCATGTTTCGGGTAGTCAAATCGGCGGATTCACTTTCTACGGCGTAGGTCCAAACAGGTGCCTCGACATTCATCTCAATTCCTTCTCGCAAGATGAGCAATCCATCTTCGGGCACAAGTCGGGCAAATTCTTCGAAGCTCGAGCGCAATTGCTCGGCACTTCCGTAAATGTCGAGATGATCGGGTTCCACGGATGTTATAACCGCCACCTGTGGGCGCAAACGCAAAAAGGAACGGTCATACTCATCTGCCTCTACCACGGCCTTTTTCGAATCTTTTGCCACCACCAAATTCGAGTCAAAGTTGGTAGCAATTCCACCCAGAAAAGCGGTGGCACCATGACTTCCTTGATTCAGCAAGTGAGCCACCATGGAAGAGGTCGTGGTCTTTCCGTGGGTTCCAGCGACGGCATATGTTTCTTTCTCAGCCACAATGGACTCCAGCGCTTCTGAGCGTTTGATGGTCTCAAAGCCGCGACTTCTAAAAAATCCTAACCCTTCGTGATTCGCGGGAATGGCGGGTGTATAAACTACAAGCGTTTCAGCTAGCGGAGACTCAACAAATCTTGCAGGTATCGCTTCGGGAGTTGAACTGAAATTCACTTCGATTCCTTCAGCTTCCAATTTTCGTGTGAGCTCAGATGGGGTGCGGTCGTAACCGGCCACATCCAGTCCTGACCGATGGAAATAGCGCGCTAAGGCACTCATACCGATGCCGCCGATTCCAAACAAGTAGACCCTATGTATCTGGCTCAAATTCACTTTTCTTCAATCAATTTCAATACTTCTTCGGCTATTCTTTTTGCTGAATCCGGTTTGCCCATGGCCTTGGCGTTTTTTGCCAATGACTCTCGCTCTACCGAGTTTTTCAATAGTTCGCTAACTGTGGGCCAGAGGTCACCGCGAGAATTTGCATCGCTCACCAATAAGGCTGCTTCTTTCGCCACTAAAGCCATGGCATTCTTTGTTTGATGGTCTTCAGCAACATTGGGAGAGGGCACCAATACGGAAGGTTTTCCAATAAGGCATAACTCTGACAAAGCCATGGCCCCCGCTCTTGACACGACTAAATCTGCGGCGGCGTAAGCCAAATCCATCTGCTCGATAAAGGCAGTTACGTGAACGTTTTCTGCCCCCTTCTCCTTTACCTGAGCTTTGGCCTTGTCGATGTAGTTTTTACCCGTCTGCCAGATCACCTGACAGTTGGTATCGCCGATTTCGTCCAATACGCCTGCTATGCTTTCGTTGATCGTTCGGGCGCCGAGGCTTCCGCCGACGATTAGTAGCGTTGGTTTACCGGCTTCCAAATCGAAATACTTAAGTCCTTCTTCTCGCTTCCCATCTATTTGAACAACCGAACTACGGACCGGATTTCCCGTCACGATCATTTTCTCATTCGGAAACCACTTACCCATACCTTCGTAAGCCACGCAAATTCTCGACACCTTTCTGGCCAATAGTCGGTTGGTGATACCGGGATAGGAATTCTGTTCCTGAATCAGGGTCGGGATACCTTTCTTAGTCGCTACCTGCAGCAGTGGTCCCGAAGCATATCCGCCTACGCCAACAGCCACATCGGGCTTAAATTTCTTGATGATCTTTCGCGAAAGCCTGAGGCTCTTCAAAACTTTCAGCGGGAAGCTTAAATTTTTTGCCGAAAGGCTACGCTGGAAACCGGTTATGTCCAAGCCGCGAATTTCGTATCCCGCCTTGGGCACACGCTCCATTTCCATCCGACCGAGCGCACCCACGAAGAGAAACTCTGCCTCGGGGCGCAGTGCTTTCAGCGCATCGGCAATGGCTATGGCGGGAAAAACATGTCCTCCCGTACCACCTCCGCTTATGATGATTCTAGGCGACGGCATAGCTCTTTCGTTTAGTTCGCTTTTTTGATTTGACGGTTTCGCCTTCTATGTTCGTTCGGCTTACGCTAAGTATCATGCCCACGGCCAAGCAGGTAAACCAAATGGAGGTTCCACCCATACTCACCAGTGGCAGTGGTTGACCCGTAACGGGCAATAAACTGACCGCAACGCCCATATTGATGAAAGCTTGAAAGGCCAGAAGAAAGCTGAGGCCGATCACGAGCAAAGTCCCGAAGTCGCGCTGGCAGGCATTGCTGACTTTAATACTTCGGTACAGAAAAATCAAGTAAAGTAAGAGCATACCGAAACCACCGATTAAGGCACCATACTCCTCGATGATGAAGGCGTAGATCATATCAGAATACGGGTGAGGCAGGTAATTACGCGAATCACCGGTACCCGGGCCTGTGGGAAATAAGCCCCCCGAATGGATGGCCATCATGGCATGCTCCACCTGGTAGTTAGCTTCACTATCCCCTGATTCGAAACTCATCAAACGCGTCTTCCACGTTTCGACACGGGGGAGCAGATCGGGTGCTACGGAAGAAAGGCTCAACAATAAAGCAAAACCCGCAGCGGCAATACCTATCACCGCCAGCAAATGCTTGAAAGGAATACCACCGATAAACAGCAGCGTAAAACACACAAAGAATAAGAGGGCCGCCGTTGAGAAATTGGCGGGTAATATTAAACCACAAATTAAGCCGATCGGAACAAGAATAGGGAGAAGTCCGTCTTTAAAGCTGTGTAGATTGTTCCGATTTACGACCAGCATCCTAGACACATAGGCTACGAGTGCGATCTTGGCGAAATCTGAGGTTTGAAAGTTTTGATTGATGATAGGTATTTTCAGCCAGCGACTGGCATCATTGATATTTACCCCGAGCAGGAGTGTAAGCAACAAGAGAACAACGGCCAGCCAAACCGCAATTTGCGACAAGCGGGAAAAGTAGCGGTAATTGACTTTGTGAATCAGGAACATGATGAAAAAGCCTGATGCCAGCATGATACCGTGCTTGAATAGGTAGTAAAGCGTATTTCCCTGTGTGTACTTGTAAGCCAAAGAGGAAATACTTGAGTACACGGCAAGCAGAGACACCAAGCCCAGAATGATGCAAACCATCCAGATCACTCTGTCACCTTTAAGATATGTCGACCAAATTTTGCTCAATTCTCCTTTAGTTCTTTCACGTATTTTTCAAAAGCACGACCGCGATCTACGAAGTTCACGTAGCCATCGTCTACCACACAGCCGGGCGAATAGATGACTTGATCATTGGCTTGTGCTAAATCAAAGCAGACTTTTACAGCCTCTTTCAAATCGGTCACGGTGCGGAATACTTCAACTAACTTTCCCAATTGATCGCGCATATTGAGTGCCTGAGCTCCGTAAATCACGATGGCCTTTACCTTTTCAGCGATATATTTTTCAACCAGGGCAAAGTCGCGCTCATGGGGGGTGGTGGTAGTCAACCAAACGACGGGTGATGTCAAACACTGAAAGCTGTCGCGGGCAGAAAGCAAGTCGAGAGCTCTGGTATCGCTAATAAACTCTACGTCATCAATAATTGCCACAGGCTCGATTCGGTAAGCTGTTTTCTCCAATTTCTTGCGCATTCGCTCCAGGCCCTCTTCCGAGGTTTTCACGAGGCTTTGTTTGCCTTTGTGAATGGTATATGTCTTACCCTCTGCCATGGCTGTCATTTTGAGTTCGCCTTTATATTCAGCAACCGATTGAAATAGGCTCCTCTTTCTCGAAAGTTTGAGAAGGGCTCAGTCGCTCTGCCACCCGGAGAGAAGATTACCGTATCATTGGCTTTGGCGATTTCCAAACTCAGATCGATTGTCTCTTCCCAGCTTTCCGCTTTCACAAAAAATCCGAGATAATCCCACAATGCCTCGTGCCATCCTGCGGTCAGTTCGCCATATACCACTACAGCTTTTACCTTGTCTTGCAAAATGTCCACATATTCTTCGTACTCAAAACCAGGATCATTTGCTTCCGTAATCCATACCACGGGCTCCTCAAAATGACTGAGGGATTCGATGACCCCCCTGGCGGTAGTAGCGGCAGAATCATTGACAAAAGTCACTCCTTTAATCATTCCTGCCGGCTCGAGTGAGAAGGGCCGCTCTGCCATCAGCGCTTTCATTCTCGATCTCACCAACGGATTATCGGTCAAGCTTTTCTGTGTTTTTTTTGGATCCATAGGCATGGTTTTAACAGGTTCTTTTCTTTAGAGCATTCGCACGGCATGCTTAAACTGCTGTCCCCGGTCTTCGTAGTTGTCGAATAAATCGAAGCTGGCGCAGCACGGAGAAAGCAAAACGCAATCTCCCTTTTCGGCAAATTGATAACCGAGACCTACCGCCTCTCTGGCAGAAGATGCTTCGGCAATGTTTTCAACTTTATCAGAAAAAGTATCAAGCAATTTCTTGTTGTCTTTTCCCAAGCAAATGATGGCCTTCACCTTTTCTTTTACCAAATCGAAGAGCATACTGTAATCATTCCCCTTATCGACTCCGCCAACGATCCAAACCGTAGGTTCGCGCATGCTTTCGAGGGCATACCAAGTGGAGTTGACATTGGTAGCCTTTGAGTCGTTGATGAACTGAATGCCGTGAATGGTAGCCACCGGCTCGAGGCGGTGCTCCACATTCTGAAAGTCGGCAAGGCTCTCTCGAACTACCTCTTTTCGTATCTCGAGGATACGAGCAGCAACCCCTGCGGCCATGGAGTTTTTTGCGTTGTGTTTACCCAATAGGGACAAGTCGTGTATGGACATTTCAAATGGTTTATCGGTGATGTTTATAATCAGTTTTTCATTAATAATATTTGCTCCGTTCTCAACGGGTCGGTCTATGGCGATGGGGTGAAGGATTGGTTTTAGCTTTCTTTTTTCTACCTGGCCAATGAGGATTTCATCATCGGCCGAATAGATAAAGTGATCGTGTTGGTCCTGAGCCTGCGTTATTCTGAACTTCGCATCCACGTAGCGACTCATGTCATACCCATATCGATCGAGATGATCAGGTGTAATGTTCATGATCGCCGATATGAAAGGCTTGAACTCGTAGGCATCATCCAGTTGAAAACTGCTGACCTCCAACACAAAGTATTCTCGGTCTCCCTTCACCAATTCAGCACAAAAGCTGTTACCAACATTGCCTGCCAAGCCCACATCCATTCCTGCTTTTTGCAGAATGTGGTGTGTGAGCAAGGTGGTGGTGGTTTTGCCATTAGTTCCGGTGATGGCGATGATTTTTGCTTTGGAATGACGCGCACCGAACTCTATTTCGGAAATCACCTCAGCTCCTTCGACTTTGAGATTTTTGATCAAAGCAATATCACTCGGAATCCCCGGACTTTTCACAACCAGCTCAGCCCCTTCGAGGAATGAAGCACTATGCCCTCCTTCTTCCCATTTTATTCCCGACTTGGTAAGAACGTTTTGGTATTTATCCGCCACCTTTCCCGAGTCAGAAACCGAGACATCGTGTCCCAATTTCTTTCCCAGTAGGGCCGCACCCGTCCCGCTTTCTCCTGCTCCAAGCACCAAGAGCTTTTTCACCTGAGCTTAAGCGTTACGATGGACAATACCGCCAAGAGTATCCCGACAATCCAAAACCGCGAAACGATCTTTGATTCGTGATACCCAAGTTTTTGGTAGTGATGATGAAGGGGAGACATGAGGAAAATCCTCCGCCCCTCGCCGTACCTCTTCTTGGTATACTTGAAGTAGCTGACCTGCAGCATCACTGAAATATTCTCTATTAAAAACACCCCGCAGAAAAGCGGAATGAGCAATTCTTTTCTGATGGAAATCGCAAATACGGCGATGATTCCCCCCAAGGCCAGACTCCCCGTGTCGCCCATGAATACTTGTGCGGGAAAGGAATTGTACCACAGAAAACCAATACAAGCACCCACAAAAGCGGAGATGAAAACCGTAAGCTCTCCCGACTCGGGGATGAACATTATATTTAGGTAATCTGAGAAAACGAGGTTTCCCGAAACGAAGGCAAATATGGCCAGCACTACCCCGATGATGGCCGAAGTTCCCGTGGCCAAACCGTCCAAACCATCCGTGATATTGGCGCCATTGGAAACGGCCGTTACGACGAATACCACCAAAGGAATAAAAATCAACCAAGCCCAATCCTTTGCAGTCTGCTTATCCAGGAACCCGAGCAACCACGCATAATTGAACTCATTGTTCTTGACAAAGGGAATGGTCGTTTTTACTGATTTTTCCTGAATCCATTCCGCCGTCACTTCCCCGGTTTTTTCACCTTGGAAGTATACCTTACGCTTGCTCACTACATCCTGATTGAAAAACAGTACTGCACCGACTAAAATTCCGACAAGGATCTGGCCGACTACCTTAAACTTGCCGGCAAGGCCTTTCTTGTTCTTCTTAAAAACTTTGATGTAATCATCTAAGAACCCGATTCCTCCCAAAATTACCGTTGTGATGATCATGATGATCACGTAGATATTATCCAATTCACAAAAGAGCAAGGTGGGTATCAGAATGGCCGCAATGATGATAAGGCCACCCATCGTGGGTGTCCCTTGCTTTTCGAGTTGGCCTTTCAAACCAAGATCGCGCACGGTTTCTCCCACCTGCTTTTTGTGAAGCATGGTGATAAGCGATTTTCCGAAAACCAAGGATATCAGCAGAGAGGTAATAACCGCCATGGCAGCTCGGAAGGAGATGAATTGAAAAACTCCCGCCCCCGGGAGGTCGTACGCTTTTTCTAAATATTCGAAAAGGTAGTACAGCATTAGCTCTTCAACTCTTTAAAAGATTCTTTCACTATGGCGAGATCGTCAAAAGGAAGCTTCTCGCCTTTTACTTCCTGGTATTTCTCGTGCCCCTTACCGGCAATGAGAACAATATCATCTGCTTGAGCGAGCCCACAGGCCATTCGTATGGCTTCGGCTCTATCGAGTATGGTGTTTGTTTTTTTGTAATCGACCGGATCCACTCCCTCCTTCATATCGTCGACAATGCTTTGCGGATTTTCATTTCGCGGATTGTCGGAAGTAAGTATCACTCGATCGCTGTATTTGCAAGCAATCTTGGCCATTTCGGGACGCTTGCCTTTATCTCGATTTCCACCGCAACCTACCACTGTAAAGACTTGCTCGTTATGTGTACGAATCTCGGTGATGGTGTTTAGGATGTTTTCCAAAGCATCGGGCGTGTGGGCATAATCTACAATGGCACTGATTCCATCAATGCTTTTCACCAATTCGAAACGACCCGCCACAGGGTTGATATTGCTTAAAGCCGTCAAGACATCCATCTTCTCTTCGCCCAGCAATCGAGCTACTCCATAAACACATAATATATTGTAGGCATTAAACCGACCGACCAATTTGGAATAGACATCCATCCCGTCAAGATTGAGGTGCAACCCGGAAAAAAGATTCTCAATCACCTTGGCCTTGAAATCGGCCATCGCCTTTAAGGCAAAGGTCTTTTGTTCTTCGGCCTTGCAGTTTTGCAACATCGTTTCACCCTGTTTGTCATCCAAATTGACCAGTGCAAATGCTGATGAAGGCAGCATATCGAAGAGCATTTTCTTCGCAGCGATGTATTCATTAAAGGTCTTGTGGTAGTCCAGGTGATCGCGAGAGATATTGGTAAATACACCTCCCGCAAATTCGATTCCCGTCACACGATGCTGATGCAAAGCATGCGAGCTGACTTCCATAAAGCAATAACTGCATTTCGCATCTACCATCTTTCGCAAAAGCTCATTCAAGCTCACGGGGTCGGGGGTCGTGTGGGTGGCACCAATTACTTCGTTTTGAATGCGGTTTTCGACCGTAGAAATCAACCCGACCTTTTTTCCCAAAAGTTTAAAAAGTCGGTAGAGCATGGTTGCAGTTGTAGTCTTACCGTTAGTCCCGGTTACCCCTACCAATTTTAGCTCAGCGGATGGATTGTCGTAAAAATTAGCGGCCAGATAGCCCAAAGCTTCTCGACTATTGTCAACCAAAATATAGGTAATCTCATCCCTGAGCTGCTCGGGAAATTCCTCGCAAACGATGGCTACCGCACCTGTTTCTATGGCCTTCTCGATGTATTGATGTCCATCGGCTTGCTCGCCTCTTACCGCCACAAAAAGCGAAAAACCCACAACCTTTCGCGAATCGAAAACCACGGCCTCCACGGCTACATTCGTGGTACCTTTCACCTGCTTGATGCGCGACTGATACAATATGTCTTTCAGCAATTTCATATCAGGAGAGTTCTATTTCTATGGATGCGTATTGATTCAAATTAGTTCCGGGAGGAATGCTTTGTCGCGTGATCATCCCTTTTCCTTTTACACGAACGTCAAGCCCTGCTTTTTCCAAGAGAAAAAGGCCATCTCTCAATCCCATCCCCACCACATTGGGCACCCGATCTTCGGGAATGCTTCGGCGTTCGATTTTTACGGTATCCGCTCCGGTGTGCGTCGTTACCCATTCATGTCCTTTCGATTTATCGTCAATCGGAATTTGAAATGAATCGAAAATGAATTCCAGATCGTCTTTCTGACCACTTTTCGAAACAGGTATCTTCACGGCCAGCGGCGCGGGCGCTTGCTCATTCAAGTCGTGCAGGTCCAGCCTTCCGGCAAATACCTTATCGGAAATTTCTTTAAAGACCGGCCCGGCCACCTGATTTCCGTAGTAAACATTATTTGATGGTCCGTTAACAACAACGATGCAGGTATACTCGGGCTCATCGGCGGGAAAGTAGCCCACAAAAGAAGCTTGATAGCTCACCGCCTCTTGATACTTATATCCGTATTGGGCATTGGCAATTTGAGCCGTACCGGTTTTGCCGGCAATGGAATAGGCGCCGAAGCGCAAATTAGAAGCGGTACCTTCCTCGCTCACCACTGTTTCCAACATACGGCGAGCTTCTTTTAAGGTCTCGTGAGATGCGATGGCCGAATTGATGACCACCGGCTCGAATGCCCTAAGCACTTTACCGTTTCGTCTCAATTCTTTTACAAAGGCCGGCTTGACCATTTGCCCGTCGTTGGCCACCGCATTGTAGAACGTCAAAATCTGTAGCGGAGTCATCAAGGTTTCGTAACCGATGCTCATCCACGGAAGTGTCGTTCCCGACCAAGTCGGATCGGAAGGGCCTTTTATTTTCGGCTCGCCTTCACCGGCGATTTCAACTCCCAAAGGCCGACCCAATCCCATCTTGTACAGGCGATCTACAAACTCTTGAGGATTGTCTTTGTACCGATCAAAAATCAAACGTGAAATACCCACGTTTGACGATTTTTGAAAAGCGGTCACCACGTCAATCTTACCGAATCCTTTATCGTTGCTGTCTTTCATGGTCCGGTCGTAAAACTTGTGCTTTCCCCGCTTGGTGTTTACGGTGTCGGAGAGTTCAAGCAGACCATCCTCCAGGGCCGCCATCAAGGCGGGCAGCTTAAATGTAGAGCCGGGCTCGGTGGCCTCGCCCACGGCGTAGTTGTACACCTCACTATACGTACTGTCTTTTCCCAGCGTCAGGTTGGCAATCGCCTTAATTCTGCCCGTTTTTACCTCCATCAATACGGCGCAACCGTGGCGCGCCCGGTGCTTCTTTAATTGCTTTCGCAAAGCACTTTCAGCCACATCCTGAATATTGATGTCGATGGTCGTGTAAACATCGTAGCCATCTTGAGGCTCTACCTCGTTGGTATTGTCGATAGGCATCCAAGTTCCCCCGGCGAGTCGTTTTTCGTACCGCTTTCCGGGAATTCCGCGCAGCTCTGCATCGTAAGCACCTTCAAGCCCTACCGGTCTTACATTCTCTCTTTCGTAGCCCACCGTTCGGGCCGCCAAACTTCCGAAAGGGCGCTTTCTTACCGTGTTTTTTTCAAAGATTACCCCACTCTTGAATCGACCTTTTCTGAAGAAGGGGAAATTCTCAGCTTCCAACAGCTGGTCGTGTTCCACCTTTCCTTTTACCAGATAGTAGCGGTTTCCCACTCTGCGCGCCGCGAGTAGATCGCGCTTGTATTCCGCAGGTGTTTTGTTTTTAAACAATTCACTCAGGCGATACGTGAGGGAATCAATTTTTTCTGCGAAAGCCTCTTCATCAAAGCCTTCGCAGGCCATATCCATTCTGATTTCGTAGATGGGCACAGAGGTAGCAAGCATATTGCCATCGGCAGTGTACACATTTCCGCGAACGGGAGTAATTTCACGCAAGTCGGTCGTGAGTTTCTCCACTTTCGCTTCCCACTTTTCGCCTTCGGTAAACTGGACAAGCAATATCTTTCCAAACACGAAAAGTGAAAAGAGGCAGATGCCAAGGAATACCAGATAGGCCTTGTTGATGATATTTTTTCGCTCCGCCATCTCTTACTCTTCTTCAGATTTGGGAATGCGAATAACTTTCGGGGGATCCGTAGACTCTTTGAGGCCTAAGTCGCTAATGGACCGCGCCACCTGCGATTGTTGTTTGAGCTTTTCCAATCGCGCATTGATCGAAAGATTGGCAGCCTTTACTTCGCGAAGCTCCGTTTCGGCTTGCACCAAATCTTTGGCATTCTTCTCAGCAAAATAGCCGTAGCCGATGTAACATATCATCATGACTACCAGGAAGAAGATGAAGGGCAAGTTGGCTTGAACCAAACTTCTCGTCAGGAAATTTCCGCTCAGGAGAGCGCTCAACCCCTTGGCGAGGCCGCGCTTTTTCTTTTTATTTTCTCCTGCTTTACTCATTTCTCTTTGCTACTCTCAGTTTCGCACTGCGTGCTCTGCTATTTTTTTCAATCTCTTCTTTCGAAGGGGTTATGGGTTTTCCAGGCTGCGGCGTAAAGGGTCTCTGCGGATTTCCGTAAAAATCTTTACTGACCTCCCCGCTCAAATCTCCTGCTCGCATAAATCGCTTTACGGGACGATCTTCCAAACTGTGGTATGAAATGACTACCAGATTTCCACCCGGCTTCAATACTTCCACAGATTGCTTTAGCAAAGCCTCGAGCGAACCCATCTCGTCATTGACTTCAATTCGAATTCCCTGAAAGACCTTCGCCAGGTTCTGCATCCGCTTTTGAGGCGGAAATACTTTCTCAATGGCCTGAACTAAGTCTTCGGTCGTTTGAAACTTTCGCTCTTTTCTTCGCTCTACAATGATTGCAGCCAACTTTCGCGCATTGTTTAATTCACCGTAGTTTTTCAGTACTCTTATCAGCTCTTCCTCGTCGTACTTATTCACCACTTTCGCTGCCGTCAACTGCGTGGTTTTACCCATTCGCATATCGAGCTTTCCTTCCGTGCGAATCGAGAATCCTCGCTCTGCGACATCAAACTGATGTGACGAAACACCCAAATCAGCCAAAATTCCATCAACCTTTCGGTGACCCAAAAACCGCAAGTGATTCTGCATAAAGCGAAAATCCGAGGGCACCAGCGTGAATCTCGGATCGTCAATCACATTTTCATGAGCATCTTCATCGCGGTCGAATGCGATTAATTTGCCTTTATCCCCTAACCTTGAAAGAACTTCGCGGGAATGTCCTCCCCCGCCAAAGGTGACGTCCACATAGACGCCGTTTCTATCCTCAATCAGCGCATCCACGCTCTCCCGCAGTAGAACGGGCTCGTGGTAAGCACCCTCAGTCATCTTTATTCTCGCGGTCGCCCATCACTTCTTCTGATAAGGCACCCATATCAATATCCTCGTTCAACATCTCTTCGTACCGCGCTTTGCTCCAAATCTCAATGCGATCGCCATTGCCCATCAGCTTAACTTCCTTTTTCAGGTCGGCATACCCTGCCAAGGCACCCGGAACTAAAAGCCGCCCCGTACCGTCGAGCGAGACAGGCGTGGCACCGTTGTTAAAGCGACGAATAAAACGCTCATTCTTTTCGATAAATCGATTGAGCTTGCCCAACTGACCGGAAACCTCCGCCCACTGCTGAGCAGGATAAAGCACCAAACACTTTTCAAAAAGATTGCGATTGACCACAAAACCCTCATGCAGCACGTTTTCGAGCTGTCGCTTCAATGGCGCAGGGAACATCAACCGCCCCTTGGCGTCCATTTTGCAATCGTATTCTCCGAGTAAGTTCAGCATGAGGTACAGCTATAATAGTCTGTTTGTAAAGCCCGCCATCTGCGTTCCACTTGCTTCAAAAACAGTCATTGACAATAGTCAACTCTTTAATTTTTGAAGCTTCGCGCGCCTTGCTATCGAACTTTTCAATTCAGACTTGAGGCAATACGAACCAAACCTATATAAGAGCTAAAGTAGAAAATGTTTACCACAATTTCCCACCATCTACCATTTTTTACCACCATGTTGAAAAGTTTAACAGAAATCGCTTATCCACGACTTCTTCAAATCAGCTTAAAAAAACTTTAGACATCGCCAGTAACAATCATTTTAACCATCTCAAATACTGACTGTTTCCTGTTCTTTTANAGATTAATCAATCGCTACTATGGCATCTGTGAGAACAGTCGCTACGCTCCTTCAGTTCCCATAGAAGAAAAGAACCAAAACTTAGCAACGCGATCTCATGAACTCCCTTTAAATCATCATTTCGTGAATAATTCATTTGTTTTCCAAGGTGCGCCTTCGGTCGCTTTTTAAAATATAAGCTCCCTATCGGCTCGCTCATTCAAATTATTCGCTCCCGATGGTCGTCTGCATAATTTGTATTGAGCTGCACTGTGGAAAACGTTGAGAATTCAGCGGGCATCGAGCCCACTGAATTTCATCTTCCTAAGGCATGAATATCAGTTCCTTTTAAAATCGAGCAGAATGACTTTAATAGATTGCGATGATTTATTAATGAATTCGAAAAATTCAATTTTCGCAGCTCCGATTGACTAACAAAATCAAAAGCTTTTCACAAGTTTTTGTTCACGTTGAGATAGGACACCCAAGACATCGGCGTATTCAAAAAAGTCTATATTTGGAAGCTTAGAAGCAATATGGAATTAAACGTAAAAGAAGAAGGCAAGTACAAATTCATCGATGAAGGTGAAGGACAGCCCATCGTAGTATTGCACGGATTATTCGGTGCTTTGAGCAATTTCAACGGAGTGATTTCACATTTCAGCAAAACGCATCGGGTCATTGTACCGATGATGCCCTTGTATGACCTGCCGTTGATCAAGACAGGGGTCGGAAATCTAGCCGACTTCGTCATTAGTTTCATGGAATTCAAAGGCTTGAAAGACGTAATGCTCTTGGGAAATTCGCTGGGGGGGCATGTTGGCTTGGTATTAACCAAAAAGCGCCCCGACTTGATCAAGGCCATGATATTGACAGGAAGTTCGGGCTTGTACGAGAATGCTTTCGGAGGGTCCTTTCCCAGAAGGGAAGACAAGGACTACATCCGCAAGAAAATAGCGGTGACTTTTTACGACCCTGAAATGGTGACCGATGAGTTGGTAGACGTAACCTTTGATTTGGTTCAGGATCGAACGAAACTGGTTAAAGTTTTGGCTTTGGCCAAATCGGCCATTCGTCACAATATGCGTAAAGATCTGGCGAATTATAACATGCCCGTGTGCCTGATTTGGGGGAAGGACGATACCATTACCCCACCCGATGTGGCGGAGGAGTTTCACGAAAAGCTGCCCGATTCAGATTTGTTTTGGATTGACAAATGCGGCCATGCGCCGATGATGGAACACCCTGAAGAGTTCAATAGAATTTTGGATGGCTGGCTTGAAAAGAGATTTTAGGGTAGTTTTCACCTTTACGTAAAATTAATCCCGAGAGCGCAGAAAACGCAGAGACACAGAGTTTACGAAGAGAGCGCCGAGAAAATCTACGACTATGAAATCTCTACTATCATATTTTACTGAATGAAAGAATAAATAGCTTTATGTGCTCTGTGCACTCTGCATATCCTTAGCGCCCTCTGCTTTTAATAAGCCCGATTAGTCCATGATTGATATTAAAGCCGAATTTCTGAAAAGCAGCCAAAAGACTGCTCAACTTCCTCCCGACGACTTGCCTGAATATGCTTTCGTTGGACGGAGTAATGTGGGGAAGTCGTCACTTATCAATATGTTGACCGGCCGGAAAAACCTGGCGAAGACTTCGGGAAAACCGGGGAAGACCCGATTGATCAACCACTTCACCATTTCCAATCCCGTAGATCAGAAACAGTGGTATTTGGTAGACTTACCCGGTTATGGTTACGCGAAGGTGTCCCGATCAATACGCGATGAATTTCAGAAGTTAATTTATCCCTACATCAAGACAAGAATGAGCTTGATGTGTCTATTCGTTTTGGTGGATGTGCGCCACGATCCGCAACCCATCGATTTGGACTTTATGGCATACCTCGGTCAGCACGGTGTGCCCTTTGCGATGGTTTTCACCAAATGCGACAAGCTAAAGCCGGGAGCCCTCGAGAAAAATATCGATACATATAATCGTCGATTGCTTCAAGATTGGGAAGCATTGCCGGGTCAATTCCTGACCTCATCAGCCAATTTTCAAGGCAGGGAAGAGTTGCTGGAATTTATTGAGGAGACCAATGGATTATTCGAGAAAAATTGACTCACACCTCACTTTAATTTAACCCCGCAATTTTTCAGTTTCATTATCAGCAGGTTACCCCCCCCCCACTTCACGCTGCTTGCATTTTTTCCTTGGAAAAGTCAAACTTAAACGACATCTTTATACAAGAACAAGAAAGTGAGGCTGACCAAATCACCCCATTTTCCTAAGACATAAAAAAGCCCCGACGTTGCAGGTCGAGGCCAATCAATAACCACCCACAGCTAAAAAAAGGAGGTGATTATGACTTAGCAAAGATATACAAAACGAGAATTAGTGTCATAAAGTTTTCCCGTTTCGCCCGGTTTTGAAGGGGAGGCACAACTAAATCATATTTAATCAAATCAAAAATCACGCTGTTTTGATTTACCGCTTTACTTTTTTCTTTATTTCAGTCTTGTTCTTGACCCTGACGGGATATACTCAAAACCTGGTACCCAACGGCAGCTTTGAAGAGCGTTCAGAATGTATTTGGAATGATTCTAACCTTGAGTTTGCGCCACCATGGATAAACATTCAACCCGATAACTTTGTATTGGTGAATGCATCACCTGATGCATACCATAGTTGTGCAAATAATAGTGATGATCCCTGTCCTTATCCACTAAGCCCATTCCTTGATAATTGGGGCTATGGAGTACCGACAAATACCCTTGGCTGCGAAGCTTCACATGATGGAGAGGGATATGCCGGCATATTTGCTTTTTATCAGAACCCCGATCCCGTTGATGGCTATCGCGAATATTTATCGGTTCCTCTTAGTAGCCCTTTGATAGAGGGTGAGGTGTACGATGTAGACTTATGGGCCTCTTTGGCCGAAAGAGCCACCCATGCCATTTGGAACCTACAGGTATTGTTTACGGAGGAACCTGTGGAGCAAGGCTTGCAGGCACAACCCATGATCAATGAACAACCTCAACTTAGTGGTACTCCCGGAGAATACATTGACATACGTGACGGTTGGCAAGAATTAAGCTGGGAATACACGGCCGAGGGGGGTGAGAACTACCTGACTATTGGTAATTTTGAGTTAAATTCTCAAACAGACACCGTAAGGGTGATGTTTGGCGATACCGAGAACCATTACTTCCCCGGCACTTATTACTACATCGATGATGTATCGGTCATTCGGCAAACGCTTTCAACCGATCAGCAAATCGAGGGTAGTTTCTCAATATTTCCTTCACCTGCTGATGAAGTAGTAACCATTCAATCAACCGAGATGATTTCATCCTTTCAACTTTTTTCCGCGACAGGTGCGCTGATCGAATCGTCACGAGAAGCCTTCGTGGAAAAAAAATTGAATCTATCCGGATTAAAAGCGGGTATGTACATCCTGATCGTTCAATTTGAAGATGGAGGTACCTCTACCCGGAAAGTAGTAAAGCGGTA
>JGI12048J13642_10215407_pt1 | contig 80180 bp, 85 predicted proteins | sample ElkSlonscriptome_16_FD_13642 | JGI IMG/M metagenome (IMG submission 13642)
GGCCAGCAAAGCCGATCACCGTGAGCGTTCGTGTGAGACCGCGTGCAGGGCCGCCGACGACCAGCGCCGCCAACATGCCTGCGAGCAGGATGGCAAGCCCTGACAGCGCATAAGTGCCCAGCCATGGCAGGAGCGCGGCGAGCCCGGGGCGATCCCAGGCACCCAGCAGCATGAGCGCGAGCGGCGGCCAAGGATAGCCGGTGAACGCCCAGCTGCGCACCCATTCGGCGATGATCCAGCAGCCCGCGAACACGCACACGAACGCCATAAACGAGCGGCGCCGCGCCAGCCAGGAGGCCGCGAACGCCGCGAGCGCGGGATAGATTGCCAGATAGACGCACAGCAATGGAACCGCGACCCAGCCGAGCACTTCGGGCATCTTCGCCTGATGGGTGAAGGCGGTGGCGATCCAGTTGTTGGAAAGCGTGAGATGCGCCCAGCCAAAGAAATAGCCCCTGAGCGCGGCGGAGCGCGCATCGGGCGCGCGATAGACGATCACGATGACTGGAGCGAGCGCCGGCAGGGCGCTCCACCAGGCGTGAAGCGGCGGAAATCCAAGCGCTGTCACAAGGCCGAGCGCCGCGCACACGAGCAGCGGACGCCTCTCGGCCAGCTCGCGAACACTGATCCCGATTGCCAGCAGACGATCGCTCATGGATGATGCCTGCAGGCGATCGGGTCGGCGGGCTAGTTTACGGCTTCGAGCGTATCGTCGCCGCCATTATCTCCGGTAGCATCTGCCCCGGTGATCGAAGGCGGCAGGACTGCGGAATCGATCGCCGCATCGCTCTCGTCGTTTTCCTGCTTGCGCGACTTGCGCGGCTTGCGCGGTGTTTCGCTCTTGGGCTTGCGGGTGCGGCGCTTGGGCGCAGCCTCGCCGTCATCGTCGGGCCCGTGGCCTGACGGTTCGTCATCGCTGTCCAGCTCGCCGTCATGCGTCTCGTCATAATCGGACGAGCCACCATCATCCTTGCGCGAACGTTGCCGCCGCGAATTGGACCGGCGGTTCTCGCGGCCCTTGTCGCTATCGGAACCGTCGTCCGAGCGGGCGTCGTTATCGTCGCCCCCATCGCCGCGTGTTTCGTTGCGCTTGGCTCGCGCTTCATCCTGGCGAGCCTTGTTGTCAGCGATCACGCGGAAATAGTGATCGGCAAACTGGAGGTAGTATTCGGCCTGCACCCGGTCGCCATTATGCTGCGCGTCCTGGGCAAGCTTCTTGTATTTGTCGAGCAATTGCGGCGCATTTCCCCGTGCCCGGCTGTCAATCCGGTTGAGCTGATTGCCGCCACCGCCCTGATTCCGGTTTCCGCGACCGCGTCGCCGATTATTTCGATTGTTATTCAAAGGAAAATCTTCCTCATCCGTGGCTCTGGCTTGCCAAGCCCAGCGCGCGACCGTTGATCTCGCAGCTGGACATTGGATTTTGCCAAAGGGCCCTTCAATAGCGCGCATCTTCATCAAGTTTACGCGCGACACTCTCCGCTCAGCAGCGACCAGGGCCAAGACCCCGCGGTCAAAACGAGCAAAAATCCGGAGCTAGACCTAACGATGCGCAAGCTGCGTATCCGGAAGGTCTGAGTGCGAAGTAGCGGGCCTCGACACGTTTGCCAAGCCCTTGCGTCGTTTTCCTCAGGAAAGCACCAGCGCGCGTGACCGATTTGCAAGATCGTTCCGGATCTCGAAAGAAAGCCCCGCGTCAGCTGCAAGTCTGCCGACCGCCTCGGCCTGACTGCTGCCAATCTCGAATACGGCCTTTGCCCCTGAAGTCATCAGGCCGGGCAATTGGGGGATGAGTTTGCGATAGGCATCCAGCCCGTCCTCGCCCGCAAAAAGGGCCGCGGCAGGCTCGTAATCCTTCACGGCTCGATCGAGCTGGGCAGCGGTTTCGACATAGGGCGGATTGGCAATCACACAATCGAATCGGCCCAGGTCGGCGGCCCAGCCGCTGTGCGTCCAGTCGCGCCGGAGAAACCGCGCGCGCGCCGCCAGCCCAAGCGCCTCGCCATTGCCGCGCGCCACCTCGAGCGCGCCCGCGCTTGCATCGATCCCTGTCCCCGAAAGACCCGCGCGCTGCGACAGCATTGCCAGCAGGAGCGCCCCCGATCCTGTTCCCAGATCCAGCACCCGCCCCTTCGCCGGACAGACACCGAGCGCTGCCTCGACCACGCATTCGCTATCGCCACGCGGGATGAGCACCTCGCGCGTTACGGCAAGATCGATCCCGTAAAACTCGCAGCGTCCCAGAATATAGGCGACAGGCTCGGCCTCGAGGCGCCGCTCAAGCCGCGTCGCGAACCCTTCAGGCACGCGCTTGTCCCGATGATGCAGCAGCAGGTGCGAGCGGCTTACCCCGAGCGCATCCGCCATCAGCAGTTCGGCATCGAGGCGCGGCGTGTCTGATACCCGGTCCAGTCGCTGATGCGCCTCGCGTAGGGTTTCAGCAATGCTCGCCACGCAGAGCGATTCCATCACCCGGCCAGCGCGGCAAGGCGCTTGGTCTCATCCTCGCTGATGAGCGCATCGACGAGCTCGCCAAGTCCGGGGCCGGCCAGCACATCCTCGAGCTTGTGCAGCGTGAGCCCGATGCGATGATCGGTCACGCGCCCTTGCGGGAAATTGTAGGTGCGGATGCGTTCGGAGCGATCCCCGGAGCCGACCATGGCGCGCCGTGCCTCGGCCTGCGCACCCTGCGATTCCTCCCGCATTTTCTCGAACAGGCGCGCCCGCAAGACCTGCATCGCCTTCGCGCGGTTCTTGATCTGGCTGCGCTCGTCCTGCTGCATCACAACGAGACCGGAGGGCAGATGCGTGATGCGCACGGCGCTGTCGGTCGTGTTGACATGCTGGCCGCCTGCTCCACTCGCGCGATAGGTGTCGATCTTGAGATCGCCCGGATCGATCTGGACATCGACCTCGTCGGGCTCGGGCAGGACCGCAACGGTCGCGGCCGAGGTGTGGATGCGCCCGCCGCTCTCGGTCACGGGCACACGCTGCACCCGGTGGACGCCGCTTTCGAACTTGAGCCGCGCGAACACCCCCTGGCCCGCAATATTGGCGACGATCTCCTTAAACCCACCGACTTCCGACGCGCTCATGCTGACCGGTTCGACCCGCCAGCCGTTTTCCTGCGCGAAGCGTTCATACATTCGATAAAGATCGCCCGCAAAAAGCGCCGCTTCATCGCCGCCCGTGCCCGCGCGGATTTCCAGCATAGCCGGCTTGCTGTCGGCGCTGTCGCGCGGTAGCAACGCGATCGCGAGCGTGCGCTCCTTCTCCGGCAGGGTCTCGCGCAAGCTCGCCAGCTCTTCCTGGGCCATCGCCTTCATCTCGGGGTCATCGAGCATCTCTTCGAGCCCGGCGATCTCTTCGCGTGTGTGCCTGACCTCAGCGGCGATCCTCGCAACCGGTTCGAGCTCGGCATAATCCCGGCTTGCGCGCACGAATTCCTCGCCCTCGAGCGTGCCCGAAGCCATCCGCGCTTCGAGCTCGGCGAAGCGATTGGCGATCTGATCGAGGCGTTCGGGAGGGATGGTCATTATTGTATGGGAAGCCAGTCAAAAGAAGCTAGAGCTCGATTGACATTTGCTGACTCAACTTCGGTGGAGGCGATCCTGAGCCGGTGCGACGGTGATCCGTTCGAGACAGACAATGCTATGATTGCTTCAGCACCGAGCTTCACAGCCTTGTCAAAGCGCTTTCGAGCCGAGCCACTCGCAAACAGGTCGGCCGAAACTCCCAGTTTTCTGTACGCAGACGTCAGCGCGATGCCATTTCGCAACATTTTGTCGTCCTCAACCACAATTAGGACATTGGCGATTGATTCATCTCGCTCCCCAACCAGCATCGCCAGCCGTTCGATGCCGGCGGCCCAGCCGACCGCGGGCGTCGCCGGGCCACCAAGGTTCTCGATCAGGCCATCATAGCGCCCGCCGCCCAGCACCGTGCCCTGCGCGCCCAAGCGATCGGTGATGAACTCGAACGCGGTGTGGCGATAATAGTCGAGCCCGCGCACCAGCGCCGGATTGCGCGTCCATTCAACGCCCGCCGCGTCGAGCCCGCTCGTCACGGCGCCGAAGAAGTCCTGCGCCTCGCCGCTAAGAAAGGCGTCGATTGGCGGGGCGGCGCCGACATGCGCGCGGTCGCGCTCGTCCTTGCTGTCGAGAATACGCAGCGGGTTCTTCTCGAGGCGCTCCTGCGAATCTTCCGACAATTCGCCGCGCACGCCCGCGAAATGCTCGATCAGCGCCGCGCGCCACGACTCGCGGCTTGAACCGTCGCCGAGCGTGTTGAGTTGCAGCGTGACGCCATCGGCAATCCCGAGCTCCTTCAAAAGCTGGTCCGCCATCGCAAGCAGTTCGACATCGGCTTGCGGTTCGCCCGCGCCGATGATCTCGGCGTCAATCTGGTGAAACTGGCGATAGCGGCCCTTTTGCGGGCGCTCGTAGCGGAACAGCGGACCTTGGGTTGCGATCTTGAGCGGGGCATGCTGCTGCCAGCCATTGGTGAGGAAAGCCCGCGCGATCCCGGCGGTGAATTCTGGGCGCAAGGTGAGCGAATCCCCGCCGCGATCCTCGAACGAATACATCTCCTTGGAGACGACATCGGTTGTCTCACCCAGGGACCGGGCGAACACCTCGGTGCGCTCGAACACCGGGAATTCGGCGCGCCTGAAACGATAAAGCCGGCGCACGCGCTCGAAGGTTTCGACCACGAAGGCGAAGCTCTCGGCATCCTGGCCGAAAATATCCTGTGTGCCGCGAATGGCCTTGGGGGTGTTCTTGCTCATCATGACTCGCCTAGCTTGGCAGCGCGATTAAGACCAAGGGAGGTCTTTCGCAATGCCGCGCCAGCGGCTAGAGGCGCGATCAGCTTGCCAGGCCCAGCCAAAGGGGCCGGTATCGAAACGAGAGACACCCATGCGCATCGACAAAATTCCCACCGGCAAAAACCCGCCCGACGACCTCAACGTGGTTATCGAAGTCCCCACAGGCGGCGAGCCGGTCAAATATGAGTTCGACAAGGAAAGCGGTGCGTTGTTCGTCGATCGCATTCTCCACACGCCGATGCGCTATCCGGCGAATTACGGCTTCGTGCCCCATACGCTCTCACCCGATGGCGATCCGCTCGATGCGCTCGTGATCGCGCGCTCGCCGTTCATTCCGGGCTGTATCGTGCGCTCCCGCCCAATCGGCGTGCTCAATCTCGAAGACGAACATGGGGGCGATGAAAAGCTGGTCTGCGTGCCAGTCGACACGACCTTTCCCTACTATTCCGACGTTGGGGAAACGCGGGACCTGCCCTCGATCATCATGCAGCAGATCGAGCACTTCTTCACGCACTACAAAGATCTTGAAAAGGAGAAATGGGTGCGCATCGGAAAATGGGGCGATCGCGCAGAGGCGCGGCAGATCGTCATGGAAGCGGTCGAGCGGGCCAATAAGGGCTAGTCAGGCGCGGCCCGCCGATCCACAACGCACGCGGGACGAGAGCTGACAGGGGCTTAGGCGAAGACGAAAGCCAGCTTGACGATCCCTGTAAGCAGGAAGGGCAGCCCCACCGCAAGGAGCCAAAGGCCGATCGTGTCACGCCGAAACGCTCCGGCGAGCGCAAGATCATGGGCTTCTTCATCGCTCAGATCGGTCCAGCGGCGCTCGAACCAGCGACATGCAGGTATGATTGCAGCGACGAGGATAATGAGCGCGACATAGGGCAGAATGGAGGAAAAACCGGCCGCCAGAGCCTTGACCGTCACAAAGATCTGGAGGCCAGTGTAGGCCAGAAGCGCATAGGCGACATGATCGCTCATGGCGCTACGCCAATCCTTGTCAATGTCGCTCGCCCTGAAGGTTCGAGCGATGCTGGTGCCTTCCCCTTGGTGTGTCGCTTTGCTCATTTTTCCGCTCCCCAACGGTTTTCACGCGTCCGCAGCAGTATTTCAAACGAGACGACGGGTTGCAAGCACCGTAACAAATTTGAAAGTTTATTGCGCCAACCCCATCAAACGCCTGGTTCGTAAAGACTATTTTCCTCCGATTTGGCGCGGTTGGGGAAAGCCACAGCCCGATGAGCGCTTCACTCGCACACGATGATGCAGCTTGCAGCGTCCGACGAAGGGCCGAATCGCATCGACAAGCAACTTTCCTGCCAGATCGAATGCAATCGATCGATACCCCCCTTTTTTGTCAATCAGACGGTGCTAAGGCTGCGCCATGAGCGATGCATCCTCCCTCGATCAGGCACCCGATCCCGCACCCGCAGTCAGCGCATCGGCAGAGCTTGTCGGTGGCGGGCTCGAGGTGATCTCGATCGCGAAAAGCTATGACAAGCGCACCATCCTGAAGGACATTTCACTGAGTGTCGCCAAGGGCGAAGTGCTTGGCCTGCTCGGCCCCAATGGTGCCGGCAAGACGACCTGCTTTTATTCGATCATGGGTCTGGTGAAGCCTGATGGCGGACGGATCCTCATGGATGGCGAAGATGTGACCGCCTTGCCGATGTATCGCCGCGCCATTCTGGGGCTCGGCTATCTCCCCCAGGAGACAAGCATCTTTCGCGGCATGACAGTCGAGCAGAACATCAATTGCGTGCTCGAAATGGTCGAACCCGATCGCGATACGCGCGCCGCCGAACTTGAACGGCTGCTCGGCGAATTTGGCCTTGCAAAGCTGCGCGATTCGCCGGCCATGGCGCTCTCGGGCGGCGAACGGCGGCGCTGCGAGATCGCCCGCGCGTTGGCCGCCAAGCCTTCGATCATGCTGCTCGATGAACCGTTCGCCGGGATCGATCCGCTTTCGATCAGCGATATCCGCGATCTCGTCAAAGACCTCAAGGGGCGAGGGATCGGCGTCCTCATTACCGACCATAATGTGCGTGAGACGCTCGATATCGTTGACCGGGCCTGCATCATCTATGGTGGCCAGGTGCTGTTTGCGGGGACGCCGCGCGAACTCGTGGCTGACGAGAATGTCAGGCGCCTCTATCTCGGCGAAAGTTTCACGCTTTGATCGGGGCGAGAGGGTAATCGCCTATGGCCCTGGGTCCGCGTCTCGACCTGCGCCAATCGCAATCGCTGGTGATGACGCCGCAATTGCAGCAGGCGATCAAGCTGCTGACCGCGTCCAACCTCGAGATCGAGAGCTTCATCGCCGATGCTCTCGAGGGCAATCCGTTGCTCGAAGCCGGAGAGATCACTTCCGAACAGGGCGGCGAGAGCGGCGAACAGGATGAAGGGCCGGGCGAAGAACCCACCGCCGATATGCTCATGACGGAGGGCGGCGGCGAAGGCGATGCGCCGCTCGATCTTGATCCCGGCGCCCTCGATATCGATCGCGAAACCGGCGATGGCTTGCTGGGCACGCCGAGCGCAGCAAGCGCAGCGGATGCCGAATGGGGCGCAGCCGGATTGGCCGGCACTGGGGAGGAGCTGCCAGGCCTTGAGGCAAGCTCGGCAGCCTCGCTGTCGCTCGCCGACCACCTGCTTGCCCAGATTGGGGCGGTCGCCCGCGGCGAACAGGAAGCCTTCATTGCGCGGCATCTTGTCGGCCTGCTTGACGATGCCGGCTATCTTCACTTCGATCTGCGCGAAGTTGCGGAGGATCTCGGCGCGAACGTTGCTGCGGTCGACGCGGCGCTCGAGGCAGTGCAATCGCTCGATCCGAGCGGTGTCGGCGCGCGCAACCTGGCCGAATGTCTCGCGATCCAGGCGCGGGAAGCCGATCGCTACGATCCGTGCATGCAGAAGCTCATCGCCAATCTCGAGCTTCTGGCCGATGGCGAGGTCGCGCGGCTCAAGCGCATGTGCAACGTGGATGACGAGGATTTCGCCGACATGTTGCGCGAGCTGCGCGGCTATGATCCCAAGCCCGGCCTCGCCTTCGCGCCGGCCAGCGAGAATACGATCACGCCCGATATCATCGTGCGCAGCAATGGCTCGAGTGGATGGGACGTGACGCTCAACGAGGAGACCTTGCCGCGGCTCGTTGTGAACCGCGACTATTTCATCGAGCTGCGCAACGGTTCGCCAAGCAAGGAAGCGCAAGGGTGGCTCAAGGAAAAGCTGGCCGACGCGCACTGGCTTTTACGAGCGCTCGATCAACGCCAGAAAACCATCCTCAAAACGGCTGCGGAGATCGTCAAGCAACAGGAGGGCTTTTTCCGCGGCGGCGTATCGCAGCTTCGTCCGTTGACCTTGCGCGAAATTGCCGAGCAGATCGAGATGCACGAAAGCACGGTCAGCCGTGTGACCAGCAACAAGTATCTCCATTGCGAACGCGGCACATTCGAGCTCAAATATTTCTTTACCAGCGGAGTGGGCTCGAGTGATGGCGAAGGCGCCTCTTCGGCCGCGATCAAGGCGCGGATCAAGGCGCTGGTGGATGCAGAGGATCCCAAGAAGGTCCTGTCGGACCAAAAGCTCGTCGATCTGCTTAACGAAGAGGGTTTCGATCTCGCGCGGCGCACGGTAGCCAAATATCGTGAAGCGATCGGGATCGGTTCGAGCGCGCAGCGACGCCGCTCCAAAAAGCTCGCCGGGCTATGATATCTCAGCGGTTTGCCCCTAGGTAAGACTACCGCGACTCGCGGGGAAAGCTGGGTTTACGGGAAATTAACCTTTTCCATTCAGAAGTTGTGTGGTTAATACATGGCAACACCTCTTCACGAGGCGTTACCTTGAGGAATTCGTGACCGCGAACCGCCGGGGTCGCGTCCGGGCCAAATAGGGGACCATCAATGCGAGTGCTGCTGATCGAGGACGAGCCGACAACCGCCAAGGCGATCGAGCTCATGCTGACGACCGAAGGCTTCAATGTCTATTCGACCGATCTGGGCGAAGAGGGCCTCGATCTGGGCAAGCTGTATGATTACGATATCATCCTGCTCGACCTGAACCTGCCTGACATGCATGGCTACGACGTGCTCAAGAAGCTGCGCGTCGCCAAGGTGCAGACGCCTGTGCTCATCCTTTCGGGCATCGCCGAGATGGATTCGAAGATCCGCAGCTTCGGCTTCGGGGCCGATGATTATGTGACAAAGCCCTTCCACCGCGAAGAGCTGGTCGCCCGCATCCATGCCGTCGTGCGCCGCTCGAAGGGGCACAGCCAGTCGATCATCCGCACCGGCAAGCTCGCGGTGAACCTCGATGCCAAGACGGTTGAGGTCGATGGCGCACGGGTGCACCTCACCGGCAAAGAATACGCGATGCTCGAGCTGCTCAGCTTGCGCAAGGGCACGACGCTGACCAAGGAAATGTTCCTCAACCACCTTTACGGCGGGATGGACGAACCCGAACTCAAGATCATCGACGTTTTCATCTGCAAGCTGCGCAAGAAGCTCTCTCATGCCTGCGCGGGCGAGAACTACATCGAGACGGTTTGGGGCCGGGGTTATGTCCTGCGCGATCCGGGCGAGGAAGCCGAAGCAGCCTGAGGGCGTTTCCCAGCCCTTATTTCCGCATGACGGGAGCGAGGGCTCGGCAAGCGGTCAGCCGCGCGTCGCCCCTTGAGGACCCGCGAGCCTCAGCCAATCATGCCGCGCCCAGCGTGGGGGGCGCTTCGCGCACATCAAGCCCGCTTGGCTCCTGGAAGGCCCGCAGGCCGAATTCCGGAATGATCGCCATGATGTGGTCGAACAGGTCTGCCTGGATCGCTTCATAGCGCGGCCATTCGGTCGTCTTGGTGAAGCAATAGACCTGCAAGGGCAGCCCCAGGGGACCCGGCTCGAGCTGGCGGACCATCAGCGTAAAGCCCTGATCCTGCACCTTGGGATGGTTGATGATATAGGCCGTGATATAGGCGCGCAGCGTGCCCAGATTGGTCAGGCGGCGCGCGTTGATCGGCGCTTCGCCCCTGGCGACGCGCTGCGCATTCCATTCGGCGAGCTCGGAGCGCTTGTCCTTCAGATAAGACCGCAGCAGCACGAAGCGATCAAGCTCGTCCACTTCCTCATCGCTCAAAAACCGGATCGAGTTCTGATCGATATGGACCGAGCGCTTGATCCGTCTGCCGCCGGCGTCCTTCATGCCGCGCCAGTTGATATAGCTGTCCGACACCAGCCGGTGCGTCGGGATCGTCACGATCGTCTTGTCGAAATTCTGGACCTTCACCGTGTGCAGCGAAATGTCGATGACATCACCGTCGGCGTTCATGCTCGGCATGCTGATCCAGTCTCCGCGCCGCAGCATGTCGTTGGTGGTCAACTGGACACTGGCAACCAGACTCAGAATCGTATCCTTGAAGACGAGCAGCAGCACAGCCGTGATCGCGCCGAGGCCTGAAAGCAGGAGCAGCGGAGATTCGTCGATCAGAACCGAGATCATGATGATCGCCGCGCCGCACAGGACGAGGATCTTGCCAACCTGGACAAAGCCCTTGATCGGCCGGTTCTTCGAGCGCGGCAAGCGGTCGTAGACTTCGTTCAGGTAAGACAGCACCTTCACGATCGCCATAGCAACCGAGATCACGATCAGCGCCTGCGCGCCATTGCGCACCACGGAGACGACATCCGAGTGCAGATTGGGGACGAGCGCGATCCCTCGCGAAATGATGAGGAGCGGAACGACAGTGGCGAGCCACGCGGCTGCCTTGTCATCCTGATCGCTTTCGGAATCGATATAGGGCGCGGCAGCCTGCAACAGGACACGCTTGAGTACATAATTGACAATAAGCGCGGCCAGAACAAGCACCGACAGCCCGATCAGCGACTGAATCCACGGCGCCTGGTCGCGATAAAGTTCAATAACGTTGTCCATCTCGACCGGCGCCTTAGCGGGTTTGGCACCAGGGTCTCAAGCGCGCTCTTGCGCCTGCGATGCGCACGCGGGCGCAGCGAGACTGGACAATGCGCGCCATTATCGCCAAGCGCTCGCACGCATGACGGCATACAAGGAAGGCGATCCCACCACTCTCAGTCGGCTCTATGGCCGCAGCGTCGGCAAGCCGTTGCGCGCACGCCAGCAGGCGCTCGTCAATAATCTGCTGCCCCGGATCGCCGTGCCCGAGAGGGGCCCGGTAACTGCGGGAGACCTGTTTGGACAAGATTGCCCGATTCATTTCGAGATCGGCTTTGGCGGCGGTGAACACCTTGCCTATCGCGCCGACTTGCTGCCCGATCATGGCTTCATCGGCGCGGAGCCTTTTCTCAACGGTGTCGCCCAGGCGCTCGCCCACATCGAGGAGCGCAAGCTCGCCAATGTGCGGCTCCACCATGGCGATGCACTTTCGGTGCTCGACCGAATTCCCGATGCCTCGCTCACGATGCTCTACCTGCTCCACCCCGATCCCTGGCCCAAGGCGCGCCATGCCAAACGCCGGATGATGAATGATGGCCCGGTGAGGCTCTTCGCGGACAAGCTGAAGCCAGGCGGCGAATTCCGGTTCGGCACCGATCACCCGGTCTATCTTCGCCATGCGCTTATGGTGATGCAGCGTTTTGCCGATGTATTCGAATGGGTCGTTGAGCGCCCGGCCAATTGGCAGCAGCGTCCAAGCGGCTGGTGCGAAACGCGTTATGAGCAAAAGGCGCGCGAGACCTTCGACCACGAGGTGTGGTATTTCCGCTTCAGGCGACTTGGTTGACCGTGCTATCCTTTGCACGGCGAGCGATGCGGACTGAGCGGCATCGCGCAGACCGGAGGGCGATGCCATGGGCAGGGCGGCGTGGTTGTTCGGAGGCATTTTCGGCGGTGTCGGGGCGCTGTTCGCGCTGGTCGGCTTTGCCATGATCTTCAATGATCTGGCGTTTGCCAGCAGTGCTGAACGCACAACCGGCACTGTCATCAGGAACATCCGCTCGAGCGATAGCGATGGCGTGAACTACAAGCCCGTGGTCGAGTTTCTCGATCAGGCAGGCACTCGCCGGGAGTTTGCGAGCTCCATGTCAACCTCGTGGATTGCTTACAGTGAGGGCGAGGCGGTCGATATTCTCTACGATCCTGCAAGCCCGGACAGGGCAAGCATAGATTCCGCGATGGATCGGTTTGCATTTCCCGGCGTATTTGCAGCCATGGGTTCACTTTTCGCAGCGATCGGCGGCGGGGTGATTTTATGGCGCGTGCGGCGGATCCAGACCGTCGCCCGGCTGTTTCATGAAGGGCAAAGGATTTCGGCCAAGTTTGCCGGATGCGCGCTGGATACCAGCATCAAGATCAACGGGCGCTCGCCATATCGTGTTTTGGCCCAGGCAAGACATCCGGCAACCGGCATGCTGGCGAGCTTTCGCAGCGATCCGATCTGGCTTGATCTCTCGCGCGAACTTGAAGGCCAGGAAGTGCCGGTCCTGATCGATCCATCAGATCCCGACGCGCATTATGTCGATCTGACCCAATGGGTGCACGAAAGCGAATTTGTCTAAGCTGGACGATCTGCCGCATGAGAATCCCGGCTCGCCTTATATCTCTCATTTCCAAAGGTTTTTGCGGAACACACAGCCAGCCCATGCGTCAATGAGCTGTATATCCAACACCAAGACTGGAGAGTTTCCTCATGACCATCAGCACCCTCAAAGACCTCTACATCGACCAATTGCAGGACATTTACAGCGCGAACAAGCAGTCGCTCGAAGCCACGAAGAAGCTCCGGGTCAAGGCGACCTCGGGCTCGCTTACTGAAGCGCTCGATGCGGGCACTGACGGTATCAACGATGGGATCGAAACGGTGCGCGGCATCCTGGAAAGCCACGGCGCAAACCCTGAAGGCGAATTTTGCAAGGGCATGGAGGGCCTCGTTAAGGAAGCCAAGGCCCATGCGATCGATGCCGATATCGCGGATGATGATGTACGCGACGCTTCAATCATCACGCAGTATCAGCGCATGACGCACTATGGCCTCGCCGGCTATGGAACTGCGGCCGCTTTCGCTCGTCGCCTCGATCTGATGCAGGACGCGGAAAAGCTGCAGACCTGTCTCGACAACACCTATGGCGGCGATCGCTCGATGACCTCGATCGCTGCAGGCGAAGTCAACAAGGAGGCCGTTGCGGCCTGATCCAAGGCGCGAGCTTACTTGAAGTATTACGAGACATTACGAGAAAGGCCCGGCAGCGATGCCGGGCCTTTTGCTATCCGACCACTCCTGCGCTCGAAAGAACGGCCAGCGTCAGAACGTCTGGCGTCAAGGCAGTCATCGGGGCGATCTGAACCGGTTTTTCCATTCCAATAAGCATCGGGCCAACTGTCGTGTTGCCGCCCAGCTCGCGCAGCAGTTTGGCCGAAAGGTTCGCTGATTGAAGGCCTGGCATGATGAGCACATTGGCAGGCGCGGAAAGGCGACTGAACGGATAAAGCTGCATGACCTTGGGGTTAAGCGCGGCATCGGGCGCCATCTCCCCTTCATACTCGAAATCACACCCGTCGCGATCGAGGATCGACACGGCCTCGCGGATATTGCCGAGCCATTGGCCCGATGGATTGCCAAAAGTCGAATAGGACAGAAAGGCAATGCGTGGCTCGTGACCCATGCGCCGAGCGACCGCCGCTGTCTCGCGCGCAATGAAGACAAGCTCATCGGGCTCGGGCCGTTCGTTAATCGTGGTATCGGCAAGGAAGGTGGTGTGGCTCTTGCCGATCATCATGTGGATGCCGAAGGGCAGCGCGCCCTGTTTCTTGTCGAGCACAAGGTTCACTTCGCGCACGGTCTGCGCATAGGTCCGCGTGAGGCCCGAGATCATTCCGTCGCCATGGCCCAGCGCTACCAGCAGCGAGGCGAATACGTTGCGTTCCTGGTTGACCATCCTGCGGCAATCGCGCTCGGTATAGCCGCGCCGCTGGAGTCGCTTGTAGAGATAATCGACCATTGCGGGCACGTGTTCGCTATCGGCCGAGTTCTGGATTTCGAAACTGCCGGGATCGGAGACCGAGAGCTGATGCAACTTGTCGAGCACCGCCTTGGTGCGGCCGACGAGGATGGGCGTGCCATAGCCGAAATCGCGAAACTGGATCGCTGCACGCAGCACGACTTCCTCTTCCGCTTCGGCAAAGACCATGCGCTTGGGGTTCGCCTTGGCTTCGTTGTATACGCCAGTGAGCACCGACGTCGTGGGATTGAGGCGCGATTTGAGCTGGTGCTGATATTCCTCGAGATCCTCGATCTGCACGCGCGCAACGCCCGAATCCATCGCTGCCTTCGCAACCGCTGAAGACACCACCTCCATGAGACGCGGATCGAACGGGGCGGGGATGATATAGTCGGTCCCGAATTTCTGGTTCTTGCCATAGGCGCTCGCCACTTCCTCAGGCACGCGCTGACGCGCAAGCTCCGCGATGGCCGTGGCGGCTGCCACCTTCATCTCCTCGTTGATCGTAGTTGCCTGAACATCGAGCGCGCCGCGAAAGATGAACGGGAAGCCGAGCACGTTGTTCACCTGATTGGGGAAGTCGCTGCGGCCGGTGGCGATGATCGCATCGGGCCGAACCGCCTTCGCCTCGTCGGGCATGATCTCGGGCGTGGGGTTGGCCATTGCGAAGATGATCGGCTTGTCCGCCATCTTCTCGACCCATTCGGGCTTGAGCGCGCCGGCGGCCGAGAGACCAAGAAAGATATCCGCGCCATTGAGCGCCTCCTCGAGCGAGGTCGCATCGGTCGCGACGGCATGAGCGCTCTTCCATTGGTCGACATTCTCGCGGCCGGGCGTGATCGGGCCGCTCCGATCGCACATGATCACGTTTTCGTGGCTCACGCCCATCGCCTTGATCAGCGCCGTGCAGGCAATCGCAGCTGCACCCGCGCCGTTGACCACGACCTTGACGTCCTGGATCTTGCGGTCGGTCAGGTAGCATGCATTGAGCAACCCGGCCGCCGTGATGATCGCTGTGCCGTGCTGATCGTCGTGCATGACCGGGATATTCATCTTCTCGCGCAGGGCCGCTTCGATGATGAAGCACTCAGGGGCCTTGATATCCTCGAGATTGATGCCGCCAAAGCTAGGCTCCATCAGCGCAACGGCATTGATAAAGGCTTCGGGATCTTCGGTGTCGAGCTCGATATCGATCGAGTCCACGTCGGCAAACCGTTTGAACAGAACAGCCTTGCCCTCCATCACCGGCTTCGATGCGAGCGCCCCGAGATTGCCAAGTCCCAGGATCGCGGACCCGTTGGAAATTACCGCAACAAGATTGGCCTTGGCGGTGTAGCGCGCGGCAAGTGAAGGATCTTCGGCTATGGCCTCGACGGGAACCGCGACGCCGGGCGAGTAAGCAAGGCTGAGATCGCGCTGCGATGTCATCGGCTTGGTCGCGACGATCTCCAGCTTACCCGGCCTGATCGTCTCGTGATAGAAAAGTGCCTCGCGACTGGTGAAGCCGCCCTTTGGCGCCGAATCGTTCGCGTCTGCCATGAAAATCCCCCTCAAATCCCATCTGTGAACGGACCGGCACAGGCTTAGCCCGCGTTCGTGACAGATGATAGAGCCCAAAATTCCGGGAAAAGAGCCCGCCGACCGCTGTCGAATCGGCCTTGCGCTGATAAGCCATGTGTGAATGGCAATCGCAGGCTACGACAAACCCACGCCGATGATGGCGCAGTATCTCGCGCTGAAACAGGAAGCGGCGGGCTCGCTCTTGTTTTATCGGATGGGCGATTTCTTCGAGCTCTTCTTCGAGGATGCGAAACGCGCTTCCGCCATTCTCGATATCGCGCTCACGACGCGCGGCGAACATGACGGCCAGCCCGTGGCGATGTGCGGTGTACCCGTCCATTCGGCTGAAGGATACTTGGCGCGGCTGATCAAGGCGGGGGAGCGGGTCGCAATCGCCGAGCAGGTCGAAACTCCCGAGGAGGCGAAGATCCGCGCCAAGGCGGAAGGCAGGCCTGCATCCAAAGCCTTGGTCAAGCGTGATATCGTGCGCTTCGTAACGGCAGGCACACTCACCGAGGAGGCGCTGCTCGAGCCGCGCCGATCCAACCGGCTTGTCGCTCTGGCCGAGATTCGAGGCATGGTCGGAGTGGCCGCGGTGGACATTTCGACCGGTGAGATGGTCCTGTCTGAGACAGAGCCCGAGCTTTTGCGAAGCGAACTGGCCAGGCTTGCCCCGAGCGAGATCATCGTCCCCGAAGACTGGCGCCATGGCGCATATCTCGATGGACGCGAGGCGACGAGCCACGCGCGCAGCGTCTTTGACAGCGATGGCGGTGCGAGCCGGCTCAAAGCCATTCACAGCGTGGCGACCCTCGATGGGTTCGGCTCTTTCTCGCGAGCAATGTGTGCCGCGGCCGGCGGGCTGATTGCCTATCTGGAGCATGTCGGGCGCGGCACTTTGCCCATGCTCCTCCCACCCAAGCGGCGTGTGGCTTCGCAAACACTGGTGATGGATGAGGCGACCCGCAAGAGCCTGGAAATCATCGAGACGACGCAAGGTTTGCGAGCCGGCAGCCTTCTGGGAACACTCGACCGATGCGCCTCAGGCGCAGGCTCGCGCCTTCTGGCCGAGGATCTGGCAGCGCCGCTGCTCGATCCCGATGCCATCAGAGAGCGGCTCGCGTTCGTTCAGTTTCTGCACGACCGCCCGATCGAGCGGTCAACGCTGCGCGAAATGCTGCGCGCGGTGCCCGATATCGGGCGCGCATTGGGACGGATCGTTGCCGCGCGCGCGAGCCCGCGCGACCTCGGACAGATCCGCGATGGGCTCGCTAAGGCGCACGAGATCGAGCAGAATTTCGCGGGCTTGCATGATCGGCCCGGCCTGCTCGATGCGCTTCTTCCCTGCTTGAGCGGACATGGCGAGCTGATCAACCGGCTGCGGTCCGCCCTCGTCTCCTCGCCGCCGACCGACCGCGCCAGTGGCGGCTTCATCGCTGATGGCTATGATGCGAAGCTTGACGAGCTGCGCTCGGTTGCCGGCAGTTCGCGCCGGGCGATCGCGGCAATGGAAGCGCGCTATCGCGAAGAGACCGGCATTGCCTCGCTCAAGATCAAGCATAATGGAGTGCTAGGCTTCTTCATCGAAGTCCCCAGCCGCCACGCTGACCCGCTCATGGCGCATGGCAGCGGCTTCACCCATCGCCAGACGATGAAGGGCGCGGTGCGCTTCAACTCGGTGAAGCTTCATGAAGAGGCTTCGCGCATCTCGGAAGCGAGCGCACGGGCGCTCGAGGCAGAGGAAGCACATCTGGAGCGATTGCTCGCTGAAGTGGCAGAGGCCAGAGAGGCTATCGCCCGAACAGCCGCCGCCCTCGCGCGCATCGATGTTGCTGCCAGCCACGCCGAGCGCGCCAGCGAAGGCGACTGGTGTCGGCCCCATGTCGTCGAGCAAGCCGAGCTCAGCATCGTAGCCGGACGCCATCCGGTTGTGGAAGCTGCTCTGGCGCGGGCGGGCGAGCGCTTTGTCACGAATGATTGCGAGCTTTCCCATGATGATCGCCTGTGGTTGATCGGCGGGCCCAACATGGGCGGGAAATCGACGTTTCTGCGGCAGAATGCACTGATAATCCTGATGGCCCAGGCGGGCTCGTTTGTTCCGGCCAAATCAGCCCGCATCGGGCTTGTTGATCGGTTGTTCAGCCGTGTCGGCGCGTCGGACAACCTGGCCAGCGGGCGGTCCACCTTCATGGTCGAAATGGTCGAAACAGCAGCCATCCTCTCACAGGCGAGCAACCGAAGCTTCGTCATTCTTGACGAAGTGGGCCGCGGAACCTCGACCTATGACGGTGTGGCGCTCGCTTGGGCCGTGGTTGAGGCTGTCCACTCGACAATCGAATGTCGCTGCCTGTTCGCCACTCATTATCACGAGCTTGCTCGGCTTGCGACCAGCTGCGAGGCGCTTTCGCTTCACCATGTCCGTGCCCGCGAATGGCAGGGCGAGCTCGTGCTGCTCCACGAACTTGCCGAGGGGCCCGCTGATCGCAGCTACGGGCTCGCGGTTGCGACGCTGGCCGGTGTGCCGGCTGTCGTCGTCGAGCGCGCGCGCGGCATTCTGGCGCGGCTCGAAGCGACAAGGGAGGAGACGGGCGGCATCGCAGCTGGGCTTGGGGACCTGCCGCTGTTTGCAGCTGCGCAGACACAGGCGCAAGCCGCGCCTGTGTCAGAAAGCCTGGCAACGCGGCTTGGTGAAACCGATCTTGACGCGCTGTCGCCGCGCGAAGCACTTGATCTGCTCTACGAGCTTAAGCGCATGCTCGAGACTGGGCCGGCTTACTGAAATTTAAGCCCCACCCCCTAAGCCCACTCGCATGTTCGGCGGCTTGAAATCCACGCTCGCATTTGCCGGTATAACCGTGTTCGGCGCTGCCTTGCTCGCAGCGACGTTCACCGTGCCCCCAAAAACTGACCGCAACGAAAAGCTCCAGCTCTACGATGACGGCCCGGCGCGCATAATCGACGAGGATGAGATTGACGAGGATGAAGCCGTCCGCGAGGTCGAGGAAACGCCCGATGATAACGATACAGGGATGTTTGCAAGCGACAACGATCTGCTAGACGATACCAGCGGGTTCGATCCGCGCGCGGGCATTGTGAACCCGGATCCGGTCGAGGACTTCGAAACCGGATCGCAAGGCGCCCAGTCAGAGGGCGAAGGCGACCGCTCCTAAGCGAGAAGGCTTTCGAGCCAGTGCTCGCACGCGTTCAAGAGTCGCGTTTACCGGGTCGATCGTCATGGTCGGGTTCGCCTTCAAAGGCCCCGCGATCGATCACACCCTTCTTCTCCATTTCACGCATCTGATCAATCAGATCGGTTTCGCTGCCCGCGACAAGCCCCGCATCGCCAGCCGAGAGCTTCATGCTTTCCGTTGGCGCGCCGGCCTTGCGCCGATGCTCCTTGGCCTGCGCAGCAACCTGCTGGGCCTGGCTCGGATAGTCCGTCTGTTCGGAATTGTGCGTTTCGGGCGCGAGAAACGCCTGACGTTCTTTCTGGCTCAGGATCTCATTGGTTTTCTTGGACATTGGAATTTCTCCTCTGTCTAACCAACGAGCGTTTGTAGGCGCGCGTTCCACAGCTTGCGCGCCTGAACGGCCCGCTGGCTCGTCCTATCGTGTCGGCACCGGTGCATCGCCGGTATAATCGTAGAATCCCCGTCCGGTCTTGCGTCCGAGCCAGCCGGCCTCGACATATTTCACCAGCAAAGGCGCAGGACGATACTTGCTGTCACGCGTCGTCTTGTAGAGCACTTTGATGATGTCGAGACACGTATCAAGACCCACGAAATCGGCCAGCTGCAGCGGCCCCATAGGGTGATTGAGGCCGAGGCGGCAACCCGTGTCGATATCCTCGATCCCCGCGGTTGACTGGCCCAGCACGAAAACGGCCTCATTGATCATCGGCAGGAGGATGCGATTGACGACAAAACCGGGCTCATCCTGACTGAGAACAACCTGCTTGCCGAGTCCTTCTGCAAATGCGGTCACCGCATCGGTGGTCTTTTGGGCAGTCGCAAGACCTGGAATGACTTCTATAAGACCCATGACAGGCACCGGATTGAAGAAATGCAGGCCGATGAAGCGCAACGGATCAGGCGAGTGATTGGCCATCCGAGTGATCGGAATCGAGCTCGTGTTCGAAGCCATGATCGCAGTAGGTGCCAGCACCTTGCCGGCATTCTCGAAGATCGATTGCTTGATATGTTCCTTCTCGGTGGCCGCCTCGATGATCAGATCGGCGCTGTCCATCGGCGTGTAGTCGGCAACGGGTTCGATCCGCGAAAGCAGGCTCTCGGCCTGATCGGCCTCGATCTTGCCGCGCCCGACAAGCTTGGAGACAGCCTTGTCGATGCGACCCTTGCCGGCTTCGGCATGGGCGAGATCGACATCAGCAAGCAGAACGCTCATGCCGTTCGCCGCAACGGTCTGTGCAATCCCCGTGCCCATCTGGCCCGCTCCGATGACAGCGATCTTTCGCATGGCTCTTTCCTTCGCAACTGCAACATTCAAGGGAAGCCGCGTTTAGCCGGGGCGCCTGGGGTTGGCTAGTGGCGTTGGGCACGCCTGGTTTGATCGGTTCAGCGATGGGCGCCCGGCACCCATTCGACATCACGTGCGCCGTGATCGTTGAGAACTCGCGCGAGCACGAAAAGGAGATCGGACAGCCGGTTGATATAGGTGAGCGCGGCGGGATTGACCTGCGCTTCACGCCCGAGGGCGGCGAGGGCCCGTTCCGAAGCGCGCGCGCTGGACCGGGCCACGTGGACCCGGGCGGCCGCCTCGCACCCGCCCGGAAGAACAAAGCTCGTCAGCGGCTTCAGTGAGGCATTGAGCCTGTCAATCTCGCTCTCGAGCCATTCCGCCTGCGCGGGCACCATGCGCAATACCATCTCGGACGGTGCAAAATCGTCATCCTCGGCGGGCGTCGCGAGATCGGCCCCCAAATCGAACAGATCATTCTGGATGCGCGACAAGAGTGGCTCGTGGGGCCCCTTCGCGAGGGCGCAGATCGCTAGCCCGAGCAAGCTGTTGGTTTCGTCAACCGCGCCAATTGCGGCAATGCGTGCGGAGTGTTTCTCAACCCGCGATCCGTCAACGAGGCCTGTCGTTCCGTCATCGCCAGTGCGTGTGTATATCTTGTTAAGCTTGACCATGGTCGTGCCCTGTGACCTATCGCAGGGTACACGTCCACATTATCAGCGCGCCACTGCGAGAATGATGCCAACCACAACGATCGCGAGCGCCTGATACTTGATCCGCGCAAACATTGCCTTGTTCTGAGCCATTTGCATATCGCTAGCGGTTTCGCCCTCGCCGGTTTCGAGGTCGATCTTGGTCGTCTGGAGAAAGGCTATCACACCGCGCACGAGCGAAATGACAACCAGTGCACACAGCACCAAGAGAATGGCCACGAGGAAATAGGTCATGAAAGGTACATAGTGCGCACAGTCTCAGGTTCCAACCAGCGCCTGCATGGTTCGCAGTTCGTCAGCCAGCCTTTGCCCGTCCTCGCCAGCAATTCGGCGGTCCCTGAGGGCGGGAGAACTCTTCGATTTTGAGAGCTTTTCGCCGTCATCTCCGATCAGCAATTCGTGATGGAAATACTCGGGAACCGGCAAGTCTAGGAGCTTCTGCAGCCAGCGATGCACATGCGTCGAGGAAAAAAGGTCCATTCCGCGCGTTACCAGGGACACCCCGTCGGCGGCATCATCAAGCGTCGCTGCGAGATGATAGCTTGCGGGCAGATTCTTGCGCACGAGGACGACATCGCCAAATTCACGCGGATCGGCAACCACACTGCCAGCGGTCCTGTCGTGCCAGATGAGTTCCTCCCCGCGCCCGAGCAGAACATCGAGGTCCAGCCGCAAGGCTCGCGTTGCGCTTTCAGCCCCCTGTCCTGATCTGTTCAAGGCTTTGGCGCTGCCCGGATATTCAAGCCCATCCTCGCCTACCCGCTTGGGAAGCTGCGCAATCTCACGCCGCATGCACGAACAGCGATAGGCAAATCCCTCGCTCGCGAGCCGCTCTGCTGCGTGCTGATAGGTTTCAAGCCGTGTCGATTGCGGCGGCACTTCGGTCCATTCAAGTCCGAGCCATTCAAGATCGCGGCGAATCTCGTCAGCGAATTCTTTGCGCGAGCGCGGCCCGTCGATATCCTCGATCCGGAGCAGGAACTGTCCCTTCTCTCGCGCCGCGATATCATGCGCAAATATAGCCGAAAAAGCGTGTCCCAGATGCAGATAGCCGTTGGGGCTCGGGGCAAAACGCGTGATCATTGTCAGGCGCGCCCCTGCCAAATTGGCGCGCCCCGGTTCCATCGGGCTTCTCCTCTCAACACGGTTTCCTCGCTTCGCCCACAGCCTATCCACAGCTTGCCCAACATCATGCCCGTGGATAGCAATGGTGTCACGGGTTTGACTCTTTTCGTTGCCACGGCATGTTGCATTCAATCAGGGAGGACACTGAGCTGTGTTCAAAGCCGAACTGATCGAAGGAGCAGCGAAGTTTCGCAGCGCCCAAGAGGATCCGACACGCAATCTGTCGGGTTGCCCTGCGCTCGTGCTCAATGCGGATTACACCCCGCTGTCCTATTATCCCTTGAGCCTGTGGCCGTGGCAGACCGCGATCAAGGCGGTGTTCCTCGATCGGGTCGATATTGTCGCGAGCTATGATCGCGAGGTCCATTCGCCCAGTCTCGACATGAAGATTCCGAGCGTGATCGCGCTCAGGCAATATGTAAGGCAGAGCGAGTTCCCAGCGTTCACACGCTTCAACGTTTTCCTGCGAGATCGCTTCGAATGTCAGTATTGCGGGAGCAAGGACCATCTTACTTTCGATCATGTCATCCCCCGCAGGCTGGGAGGCAAGACGACATGGGAGAACATCATCACCGCCTGTGCTTCTTGCAATATGAAAAAGGGCGGACGCACACCCAAACAGGCGAGCATGCCGGTGATGATGAAACCGATCCGGCCGACGAGCTGGCAATTGCAGCAGCACGGCAAGCTCTTCCCGCCCAATTATTTGCACGAAACATGGCGCGACTGGCTCTACTGGGATATCGAACTCGAGGCCTGAACTGGTCCCCGGTCTCAGGTCACCTGCGCGCGCATGGAAAACTCGGCCCGTCGCCACTCGCCTGTGTGAAGCACTTCAGCGAGATGGTGCGCCGCTGATGCCATGTCTACAAAGCGCAGATAGGCAGGCGCGAAGCCCAGCCGAAGTATGTCGGGATCTCGGAAATCGCCGATAACGCCGCGCGCGATCAGGGCCTGACAGATCGCATAGGCATCATTGTGCCGAAACGAGAGCTGGCTGCCGCGCTGCGCGCTGTCCGCCGGGCTCACGCAAGCAAGCTCTGCGCCATGCACTGCGAGGCACTCCAGAAAGAAGCTCGAGAGCTGCTGCGACTTCGCGTGGAGCCGTTTGACGCCGATTTCGGCAATGAGCTCGACACCGGTCTCCAGCGCCGCGAGGCCAAGGATCGGCGAAGTACCGCACTGGAGCTTTTCTATGCCCGGAGCTGGCTCGTAATCGTCTGAGAACGCGAACGGCCTTGCATGTCCGAACCATCCCGTGAGCGGCTGGCTGAGAGCGCCAAGATGGCGCTCAGCGACAAAGGCATGGGCGGGCGCGCCTGGCCCACCGCACAGATACTTGTACCCGCACCCGGTCGCAAAATCGGCGTCGATCGCATTGAGGTCCACCGGAAGCGCCCCTGTGGAATGCGACAAATCCCAAAACATAAGCGCCCCTGCCGCATGCGCGGCTGAGGTGATGGCCTGCATGTCGTAGAGCTCGCCGGTCTTGTAATGCGCATGAGTCAGCATGACGAGTGCGACATTCTCGTCGATCGCCTCGGCAATCCGCTCACGGGCAACAAGGCGGCGCTCGGCAAGACCTTGCCGCTCGAGCCCCTCGATCATGTAGACGTCGGTCGGAAAATTCCCGCTTTCCGAAAGAACAACCTTGCGTCCCTCGCGCATGTCGAGCGCGGCCGCGATCAGCTTGTAGAGATTGACGCTCACAGTGTCGCAAGCGATTACCTCATGCGTGCGCGCCCCGATGAGCGGTGCTATCCTCGCACCCACGCGCTGAGCAAGCTCGATCCAGCCCGCCTCGTTCCATGACCGGATCAGACCCTCGCCCCATTCGCGTTCGATCACGCGGCGTAGCGTCTCGGGCGTCGCCTTGGGCAGAGCGCCCAGCGAATTGCCATCGAGATAGATCACACCTTTCGGCAAGGCGAAGCGATCGCGGAACACCGCAATCGGGTCAGCCGCATCGAGCCGGGCTGCACGCTGGGCAAGGTCGGTAGTCATACGATTTCGCGCAAAACAGCGCGCACGGGCGAGGCGTCGGCTTCGGCGATCGGTAGCGGCAGGGCGATCAACTCGTATCGGCCAGGTCTCACATCATCGAGAACAAGCCCTTCCAGGATGCGCAGATCATGCTTCAGGACCATGCGATGTGCGAGCATCTCCTTGGAATCCTGCGGGTCAATCGAGGGAGAATCAATCCCGACCAGAAGCACTCCCTGCCTCGCCAGGTGTTCGATCGCCTCGGGCGCGATTGCGGTGAACTCGGTCTCCCAATGATCGTGCGGGAAACAGGCAAAGCTCCGGAACAGCACCCGCCTGACACCTTCCAGCGAAGGCAGATCCGATGGCTTGATCAGCGCACCAGCCTTGCGCGCATCGACAACGAGACAATCGCCGAGATAGACTCGCAGATCGACGCTTGCGATATCGGCAGCAGACTTGCTGTAATGCAGCGGAGCATCAGCGTGCGAGCCTGTGTGTGTCGACATGGTAAGAGAAGAGACGTTGACGGGAGACGCGTCCTCCATCAGCCAGGTGCGATGCCGGGTGAAGGCCGTATCGCCGGGCCACACGGGGATGGCGGGCCGCAGCCTTTGGGAAATATCCCAGATCCGGCGCTCTGCTTGGCTCGTCATATCGCGGTCCGCACGCTCAGCAATTCAGGAAAAAACGCCTGTTTCAGAACACCTTCGAGATAAGGCACGCCGGGCGTGCCGCCCGTGCCCTTCTTGAAGCCGATAATGCGCTCGACAGTCTTGAGATGGCCAAATCGCCAGCGCTGGAAATGGTATTCGAGATCGACGAGTTTTTCGGCGAGCTCATATAGGTCCCAGTGTCCCGCCGGGTCACGGTATATTTGCGACCAGGCCTCCTCGACGCTCTCATTGTGGACATAGGCCGATTGCAAATCGCGTTCGCGCACAGCCCCATCGATCGGGAAGCCGCGCCGTGCCAGCAATGAAATGGCAGCATCATAAAGACTTTGACGCGCTGCCTCCCGTCTGAGCCTGCGGGCCCAGTCGCCCGTCTCCTCATGCCGTCTGATATGCCTGGCATCGCGCGCGCCGAGCATGAACTCCATCATCCGGTATTGCGGTGATTGAAAGCCGCTGGACGATCCGAGATGGGGGCGGATCGTCGAATAATCATGCGGCGTCATCGTGCTCAGCACGTCCCAGCTCTGGATCAGCTGTCCCTGCGCACGCGCCACGCGGGCGAGCATCTTGAATGCTGGGCGCAGGCGATCCTCCTCGATCGCTTCGCGCGCTGCGCCAAGCTCATGCAGGCAGAGCTTGAGCCAGAGCTCGCTCGTCTGGTGCACGATGATGAACAGCATCTCGTCATGCGCGCCGCTCGCAGGGTGCTGAGCGGCGAGGATCCGTTCGAGATCGAGGTAGCTTGCATAGGTAACAGGCTCATCCATCTGCCCGGATTAGCGCGATGGCGATAAGGGGGGAACCCGTTTCCTCAGCCTTCGATCACACGGGTCTGAGGGTGATGCTTGTCGAGATGCTTCTTGAGTATACGAAGATTGCGGGTGTTCGATCGAAACATGAAATCGGCCGCATCACCAACGATCGGAACGAGGCCTATCGCTGTATCGAAAGCGACATTGCCCCCCATGCGCCACAACTTCCATCTGGGCAGCCCGAGATTTCGCGCTTCCCAAACGATGTAGGCTCCAAGCGCGGTGGTGACAATGTCGCCCAGCACCGGGACCAGCCCGATCAGCGCATCAAGGCCAATCGGCACATTGACGCCGGGCACCCGAAAGCTGCGCTCGAGCAGCAGTTCCATTGCCTCGACGCGCGCCCGTACCGAGGCCGGGTCATTGCCGGTCGAAAGGGCGATACGATGAGGTTCGCCCTTGGCTCCGCCAAATTCGTTCTCATGCGTGACAGGATCGTTCACTCTATCCTCCACCCTTTAGGTGGTGGGCTGAGACAGCGGGAACAAGGGGTGTAGCCCCCATGGATTGGGCTGATAGGATTGGAGCGCCCCGCGAACAAGCGACCACCTCACCGGAGCCCCGAGCGGGATAAACGCTTCTCGAGCGAGCAATTCGCCGTGCGCTTCCAGGTACAGCGCCTGTTTTTGCAACGGTTCCGACGCTTCCAGCGCCTCGCGGACGAGCGCGTCCGCTTCCAGCGAACACAGGCCTATGTCCAGCCCGCAATTGAACTGGTTGAGGAACCACCGCGGCGAGGAATAGCGGGCAAGACGATCGTGGAGTTCGACATCGGCGCCCGCACCCGAAGGCATCTTCTGCGCACGCACCCCGATCGTTGCCCAGGCATCGGCTATTCCTTGGAAGAGCAGGTCGCTACCCGGGCCAGGGGGCAGGCCGATGCTGACGACAGGCTCCCGATCGGGGCTTTCCGACATCCAGCGCGCGATTCGAGACGCCGCAATCGCGCGCAATTCGTCCAGCGACTGATCCCCCCACCGCGAGGCAGCGATCTGGCGGCCTTCGTACAGCTCGCGGGGCACAATCCAGCTTGTGGCCTGCCAGCCGCCCAGACCAAACGGCTCGATCAGCGCGCTCCGGTCAATCGCCATGGACAAGGCTTCGCGCCGTTCCGGGTCCTCCAGCAAGCCCTCTTCGCGGCGAAAGACCAGGCCGAACAGACCCAGGGCCGGATCGACCTGAATGGCCCCGCGCGAGAGAGGGCCAAGCTCGACTTCGGGCAGGTTCGAGAGGCGGCCATTGAGGATCAGATCGACCTCGCCATTCGAGAAAGCCTCGATCGCTTGCGTGGAGCCCAGCGAGCGAACTGTTATCGGGCTCGCGAGCGCTTCCCAATCCTGCCGCGCAGGCAGCCCCCTCGACTCGGGGGGCAGCGCGCTCAGCCTCGCGATAGGAAACTCATCATCGCGCGACATGACCATCGGGCCAGCTCCGCTTCCCTGATGGACAAAACCGAGTTCGGGCTGAGCAAGGAGGCGCAGAAAATCCGGCATCGGGCTCGAAAGCCGCAATTCGACGACACGTCCCGTCATGGCCCGCACTTCGGTCAGCTTGGCAAGATCATATCCGAGCGAGGTCCCTTCCAGCCGCGCCAGAAGATCCTTCAGCGTCCGCTCTATGTCTTCTGCCGCCACGGGCTCGCCACCGGGCCATGAGCTGTCGCGAAGCCTGAAGATATAGCTGCGACCGTCATCCGCGATGATCCAGCGTTCGGCAATGGCGGGAACGATCCGGCCCGCAGGATCGAGCGCCACGAGCCCCTCCATCGTGGCCGCTCGCACATGCTGGGCTCCGACAGACAGGCGGATGCCTTGCTGAAACAGCGAATTCGGCTCGCCGATTATCACGACATCGACCGGCCCTTCAGACCGATCAGGGCCGCATCCCTGGAGCACCAGTGCGATGGCCAGAAATCCGCCGGCAATCGAAGTCTTCCGCGCATGTCGCATCAAACTGAAATACCATCAGGACAAATCTGCGATAGTGCGAGCGTCCGATTATTTCACAAGCGCGCCCCGCTCATTCACCAGCCCGACAAGGCGGCTCAGATCTTTTTCAGTTTTGCGGGGTCCGGATGCGTCGGACTGCGATGGGCCCAGGATCGATCGAGCATTCCCAATTCCTGTGACCTGTCTTGCTGCGCGGGTTTGCGCACACGCTGCGCATCGATTTCAACATCGAACGCGACGCCGAAACGGTTGTCCTGAACCCATGCGACGCTGCCCTCGATCGGACTCGTGTTGCGCAATTCGATCTCAAGTCGATCCCCGCGTTGCACGCGAACTGTACCCTCGCCCATCATTCCCCCAGCGGAAAGATTGCGAACCCGCACACGATGAGGCTCGCCCTGCCCCTCGACGCGGATATCGGCGAGCAAGAAAAGACTGTCGCGCGATGCATTGCGTGTGTCCACACCCGTCATTTTCGCTGTTTCTCCGTTATTTGTCGTGTCGGAAAGAAGCTTGCGGCGAACAGCAAAGGCTGGCCGCACCCATCAATTGCTGCCGATTTGCTGCGCTTTTCGGCTAGGGGAGCGCGGTTAACGGATCGTTAGCAAATGTGCCACGCGCCTGCGCAAGAAAGCTGCTGTATCAGCTTGGCACAAGTCAATGGCTAATTCCTGAGAGGCTCACGAATGGCCCCCTTCGATCATTCGTCGCGGCTGATCTTCTCGCGCCGCTCATGTGCTTCCTGCGCTTCCACCGTCATTGTCGCAACCGGGCGCGCAATCAGCCTCTTCAAGCCGATCGGATCTCCCGTCACCTCGCAATATCCGTATTCGCCTTGGTCGAGCCGATTCAGCGCGGCATCAATCTTGGAAATCAATTTGCGCTGGCGATCGCGAGTGCGCAGTTCAATACCCCAGTCGGTTTCGCTGGATGCCCGATCGTTGAGATCGGCTTCCCTGATTGGTCCATCCTGGAGCGATTGTAGAGTCTGGTCGGCTGCCGTGTAGATCGATCGTTTCCATTCGATCAGGAGCATTCGGAAATAGGCTTGCTGACGCTCGTCCATATACTCTTCGTCGTCACTCGGCACATAGTCCGGCGCGAGCAAGCGCTTGCTTTCTTCCAGAATGTTGATCTCGTCAGACGACGACCTCGCCATATGGCCCTCTTGTCCCAATCGTTGCGCGCGAGACTGTCCCATCACGATGCCCGAGTCTTTTCATTGGCATGTCTGCCACTCAGGCAATCAAAGCGTTGGGCGGCGCTATAGGGCTGGGCCATTGCTGGCACAAGCCGCTTTCCGGGAGCGATGAACAATTAGATTCAGTTCGAGGCCAGGCGCTCAGTTCGTGCACCCAATGCGAATGCGCAGCACTGTTAACCAATTGTTGACCATGTTCTCCCACATCTGTGTCCGCCGCGAGGCCCGATGGGCCGGGTGCAAAACGGGGAAGGGTTAAGTGCAATGAAGCTAGTGCCGATCAACGCGTTCGAGGGCAAAGCAAGCCTTGATATAAACAGCAGCCTTACGATTGCTCGCTGCCTCGCTGAGGCATCGCAGGGCGATGCCAAAGCTCTCTTCGATCTTGGCGTCGTCTTTTCGACCGGCAGCGAAGGGGTCGCTTGCGATCTGGTCGAAGCGCACAAATGGTTCAATCTTGCCGCATCGAAGGGCCACGAAGAAGCGGCCTGGTGCCGTGCGGACATTGCGGACGAGATGACTGCGCGCGAAATCGCCGAAGCCCAGCGCCGGGCGCGTCAATGGTTAATAGAAGAGGGCCGCCACGCCGCCTGATGCGTCAATCGCCTTTCTTGAAGGGCGTGCGCGCATCGAGGAAGATCTGGTCGCTCGCGACACCCTCGCGCTCTCGCTCGAGAAAATCGGCGACAGCGGCGCGAAAGCCGGGATCTGCGAGCCAATGAGCTGACCACGTCTTGACGGGCTCATATCCCCGCGCGAGCTTGTGCCCGCCCTGCGCTCCTGCCTCAACTCGCTTCAGACCGAGTTCGATAGCCAGATCAATTGCCTGATAATAGCACAATTCGAAATGCAGAAACCGAACATCCTTGCTGCAGCCCCAATATCGGCCATACAGCGCGCCTGAACCGACAAAATTGAGCGCCCCGGCTATCGGCTTATCGTCCTCATAAGCGAGGAAAAGCACAATCTTGTCGCTCATCCGCTCGCTCATCAGCGAAAACGCCTCACGGGTCAGATAGGGAGTGCCCCATTTGCGCGCGCCCGTGTCCTGGTAAAACACCCAGAAGGCGTCCCAGTGCTCCGCGCGGATGTCCTCGCCGCTCAGTCTTACAATGCGCAGCCCCGCCTGGGCCGCTGCACGCTCCTTGCGAAGATTCTTGCGCTTGCGCGAGGAAAGATCGGCGAGGAACCCTTCAAAATCGGGATAGTCGCGGTTCAGCCAGTGAAACTGGAGATCCGACCGCAGCAACCAATCGCCTGCTTCGAACAGCGGCAATTGGTCCTCCTCGATAAACGTCGCATGGGCAGACGAGAAGCCGTTTTGCGAACAGACCGCCTCAGCACCCTTAAGCAGATAGGGAGCGAACGAAGCATCGGACAGCAGCAGACGCGGTCCGCTCGCCGGAGTGAAGGGGGCGGCAATCTGAAGTTTTGGATAATATCGTCCACCGGCTCGATGAAAAGCATCGGCCCAGGCGTGATCGAACACATATTCGCCCTGACTATGGCCCTTTGCATAGCTGGGCATGGCGCCAAGCAGATTGCCCTGATCATCGGTCAGTACAATCGGTGCGGGCTCCCAGCCTGTGCCTTCGCCAACGCTCCCCGATTCCTCGAGAACGGTGAGAAATTCGTGGCTCACGAATGGGTTGTCGTCACAGCAAAGAGCGTTCCATGCGTCGCGATCGAAGCTTCCAACCGATGGCGCGAGACGCACGGTCAATTCATTCGAATTCTTCGCTCGCCCGAGATTCATCAGAGACCCTGCTCTTCTGATATGAGCGCATCGGCGAGTGCTGCCGCGTTGGATCGTTCGTCGGGCGTTTGGATTGTCCAGGTCAGGAGCGGTCTGCAAAGCGCGCGCCACCGCCGCGCCTCGGTCCGCCCAAGGTCACGATAGTCGACCGCGAGAAAATCCGGGTCGGCCCGAGACAGGGTCGCTTGATCTCTCCACATGCCCTCAAAACCATTGCGATAGCTATCGGTGCCCACCAATCCGCGAATGATGCCCGGATGACGTTCGGCGAGCAAAAGACAGATGCGCGGATCGAAGCTCATAATCGCATAATCGCCTTCATATGCGGCCAAGTCCCGGGTCACAGCTTCGACCAAGCGCACGATATCGATTTCGGGTCGCGACTTTAGCTCGACCAGAAGCGGAACCTGCCCCGCCACCTGCCCTACAAACGCCGCGAGGGAGACAATCTGCTCAGGGCTATCCGCGAGGTGCAGCAAACCAAGTTCAGAGGCTGTTCTCTTGCCCACGGGACCATTGCTGGAAGTCATCCGATCCAGCTCCCAATCATGGAACACCATGGCCTGATGATCGGAGCTCAGCTGGATGTCGCACTCGATTCCCAGCCCCTGCCGGATTGCGGCATGTGCTGCGGCGAGCGAGTTTTCAGGCGCACAGCTTCCATGAAGGCCGCGATGTGCATAGTTCCACTTCGTCAGCCAAGCGGGACAGCGCGGCGAGATCATGCCTTCAGGGCAATCACCGCATCCACTTCAACCGCCGCTCCGAGTGGCAAGGCAGCAACGCCAACCGCCGCGCGCGCATGCCGGCCGGCATCACCGAAAACTTCGAGCATCAGATCGGAGGCGCCGTTGGCGATTTTCGGATGGTCAGTGAATTCGGGGGTCGAAGATACGAATGCACCCAGCCGCACAACCCGTTCGACATCTTCAAGGATCTCGGCAGCCTTGAGCTGGGCGAGAATCATCAGGCCGCAAAGCCGGGCCGCCTCGACCCCCTCTGCAAGGGAGACGTCTTCACCCAGCCGCCCTTTGACCAGCGATCCATCGTTGAAGGGCAGTTGCCCCGAAACGTGCGCGAGGCCCGAATGGATCACCACAGGTGCATAGCTCGCGACCGGAGCTGCCGCATGTGGCAACTCGATCCCCATCTCCTCGAGGCGTGCTGCGATCCTCATGATTGCGTCTCCGTGATTTGCGTTATGAGCCAGGGCAAGGCGAGCGACCACTGATCCATTCGCGCATTGGCATGGCCCTTCTCATGCGCGCATTCGATCTGACGCGCAATCGATGGCTCGCCGCACATGTGCAGGCGCACGGTTTGTGGGGCGATTTCCTTGACCGATGCGTGGTGCTGCGAGAGGTCGTCGATAAAGATTGCGCCTGATGGTTGGCGCTCTTCGATGATCCGGGCAACCGCCGGACCCTTTGGGCCCTGGTTGGTATAGACCGGCGCATGTATTCCGATTTCCGCAAGTTGCTCGCTGCGCCGCTCGCGGCGCTCATCCACAAGATTGGTCAGAATGACGATATCTGCGTGCTTGCCAAGCGCGGCGATCGCATCGACAGCGCCTTTGATCGGGGTTTGCCGGTGCATCTGTGTATCGAAGAATCGCCCGAGCATGCGCCAGATGTCGCTCGGTTCGAGCACCTCACCGCTTTTCTGCCATCGCAAGGCCTCGGTGAAATTGTGCCCCTCAAGATTGAAGTCTATGCCTTCCTCGCTTTCAAGCCATTGCTTGAAGGGAGAAACCATGTGCAACAAGACCTCGTCGCAATCGCTGATGATCAGGGGCTTCGTCATTCAGTCTGGCTCCTTGGGGCAAGCTTCGTTTGCGCCTGCGCCAGCTCTTCCGGAGTAACCGCGAGCGCTTCAGCAGCGCGGATCAAATCGGGTTCGTGATTGGCGAGAAACTCGAGCGCCGATGCGAGCACGGCCTCATCTTCGATGCTGGCGCGCAATGCACAGGGATCGAGCCCCGTCAGATCGAGATAACGCTCTGCGCGAGCCGTATCCTGCAACACCCAGCTAAGCGCTGCAAGTGCGAGCGATTCCGCATCGGTTCGTCCATTTATCTGTTTTTCGGCGGGTCGTTGCGGCATTGTCGCAGGGCTCGGCCTCGGTTACGTTGATCCAATCATGATGGGGATTAGAGGACAGGGCGCAAGGTGACCAAGCGAATTATGGTCGTCGAGGATAACGATCTCAATCGCAAGTTGTTTTGCGACGTGCTCAAGGCGAATGGCTTCGACGTTGATCCTGTTGCTGATGGCGAAAAGGTTCTCGAGACTGCGCTTCTGGCAAGGCCTGACCTCATCATCATGGACATTCAATTGCCCGGAGTCTCCGGAGTAGACCTGATCGAGGCCGCAAGACGCGATGTCCGGCTCAAGGCCATTCCCGTCCTCGCAGTAACCGCCTTTGCCGCCAAGGGCGATGAGGAACGCATCCGCGAGGCTGGAGCCTCCGGCTATTTGTCAAAACCCGTGTCACTCATGCTCTTCATGCGCGCGGTCGAAGAAATGCTGGCGCCGCCCCCGATCAGATCCGAGCAAATATGACCTCTCCCAGATAGATCATCATTGTCACGAGGAGACCGAGCAGGAACGTGCGATAGGCGATACTCAGGAGGCGGTATTTTCGTTGATGGAGCACCTGCCCGTTCTGGTAGACATCGTGCAGCATTGAGCGAAAGAACCGCTCATCATTGGCCAGCCTGTCCAGCATGTCTTGCGTCCATTCCTCTTCATCCATTGCCGAGAAGTGACCGAAGAAAAGCGGATTGCGCTGCGCCGGCTGGCTCGGCAATGGCGATAGCGAAGGGATAACTGCCAGGACCGCAAACAAGGATGAGATGAAGGCGGTGATTGCGAGGGCGATCGTTGACAGGGTTACGCTTTGAGCAGTGAGCGTTGTGATGGTGATCGAAAACACCACGAAGGTCGCACCGATCAGGATGGATGCCTTCTGATCCGCCATTTGCGAAAGTGTCATGGTGTTGACTTGCAACGTGCGCGTCAAGTGGACCGCCTGAGCGTTGTAGACCCGGTCTTGACGCAGCTCCGCAGGCGCAGGCTCTGTTTCATCCATTCTCGGCTCATTCCCCATCTTCATCTCCCCTGCATCCATCCGATCGGCCCAGACTTCAACATCAGAGCATGGTCATGCCCCTCCTGCACCGCGATCATCGACCTGCCAAGCCGGTTGTGGCTTGACAAGCATGGGGGTGGCCCGTTCTGTCCGTTGCGCGTAAACGACCCCTAGTTACGCATTGTCTGTCGAACTGGAAGGCGCGCCTGGAATGACCGAAGCAGAAGTCGATGAGCGGATCCGAGCCCTGATCGAGCCCTTCAACAAGAAGAATGTTACGATCGAACCCACTACGACGTTTGCAAATGATCTCGAGTTCGACAGCCTTACGGTGATGGATTTCGTAGCTGAGATCGAAGACGAGTTTGACGTGATCATCAGCATGAACCAACAGGCCGAGATCGAGAATTACGGACAGCTGGTGGCAACGGTGCACAAGCTGCAAGCTTAACGACAAGAGCTATCACATGACCCAGATTGCCTCCCCTGCCAAGGTTCCGGTCGCGGACCTTTTTTCCAAGTTCGACGACATCATTCAGGTTCGCGAAACGCTGCTCGCTACTGGCGTCGAGGATCCCTACAATCTGGTGATGGAGAAGGTGCTCTCGCCCACGAGAGCGATCTGCAACGGGCGTGACACTATCCTGCTAGGCACTTACAATTACATGGGAATGACCTTCGATCCCGATGTCATAGATGCCGGCCACCAAGCGCTTGAGGATTTCGGTTCCGGCACAACCGGAAGCCGCTTGCTGAACGGCACGTATCAGGGGCATCGCGAGTGCGAGGATGCCTTGCGCGAGTTTTATGGAATGGACCATGCAATGGTCTTTTCAACCGGATATCAGGCCAATCTTGGGATCATTTCAACGATCGCGGGCAAGGGCGATTACGTCATTCTGGATATCGATAGCCATGCTTCGATCTACGACGGCTGCGCCATGGGCAAAGCGGAGATTGTTCCCTTTAAGCACAATGACATAGAGGCGCTTGAGAAACGTCTTCGCCGTGTTCCCGAAGAGGCCGGCAAGCTGGTCATTCTGGAAGGCGTCTATTCGATGCTCGGAGATGTCGCCCCACTCAAGGACATGATCTCAATATCGAAGAAATACGGGGCCATGGTGCTTGTCGATGAGGCGCATTCAATGGGGTTTATCGGCGAAAACGGGCGAGGCGTGGCCGAAGATCAAGGCGTGATCGAGGATGTCGATTTCATCATCGGCACCTTTTCCAAAAGCGTCGGAACGGTCGGCGGCTTCTGCGTTTCGAACCACCCCAAATTCGACATCTTGCGGCTCGTCTGCCGTCCATATGTTTTCACCGCGAGCCTCCCACCCAGCGTTGTGGCCACCGCAGCCACCTCGATTCGGAAACTGATGCACGGCGCCAACAAGCGCGCGCATTTGTGGGAAAATTCCAGGCGCCTGCACAAAGGGCTCAAGGATTTGGGATTTCAGCTAGGCACTGATGAACCGCAAAGTGCGATCGTTGCCGTGATCATGCCCGATCTAGAAGGCGGTGCGATTATGTGGGAGGCGCTCCTGAAGGAGGGCCTTTACGTCAATCTGGCGCGCCCCCCGGCGACCCCGGCAGGTATGACCCTGCTCAGGTGTTCGCTGTGTGCCGAGCATTCAGCCGAGGAGGTCGAGACGATCATCGAGATGTTCGAACGGGCGGGCAAGGCCTGCGGGATCATTGAATAGCAGCGCCGCGTGGGCGCTGTGGGCGCTACGCCTGTGCGGAGGAGATAAGCGCCTAGTGTGTCGCGCGAACTGCGCAGCGCATGAAGGGTGGACAATCGGCGATGCGATGCAACCCAAAGCGTTGCCTATCGGGTTCGCTATGCGATTCTCCGTATCGGATAAATCTGGACTTGGCCTGAACCATATCATATCGACAAGCCGAATCGCTACTGTGCAGCGATCGCCAGGGGGCAATGCTGCCTGCGCAACAGGATCATAAGGACAAACCCGAAGATCGTTCGCGCTTCTTCTCGGAGCGCGTGTCTCACGGTTGGCTAAGACTCAGCCGCTTGCTCGCACGAGTTCGATAGGATCGGGATTTTCGCAAGGTCCGCCTGCATCATCTTCACCCTTGCCGAACTGTGTGAGAACAAGAATCCCGCCGATCACAAGCAGAACAAAAACCGTCGTCACAAGAGCAAGGTACTGATCGATGAACCGCTTTATCGGTGCACCAAAAACTCTGAACAGGACGCCGACAGTAAAGAAGATCATGCCCCTGCCGATCATGCTCGCGAGGATAAAAGTGACGAGGTTCATTCCGACAAAGCCAGAAGTGATGGTCAGGAGCTTGAAGGGGACCGGGGTTGATCCGGCGATTATGATTGCCGCCCAGTCGTTTTCTTTCAGATAGCAAGCAGCGACCGGAAAGCTCTCTGTGAGACCGATTGCGGCAAGCAGCCATCGTCCCACGCTGTCAAACAGCGCCCAGCCGATCAGATAGCCGAACACTCCACCCGCAACCGACGCGAAGGTTGCGATAAGGCCGAAGCGAACGGCCTTTCTAGGTTCCGCCAAACACATCAGGCCGAGGAGCGGATGCGGCGGGATCGGAAAAAAGCTCGCCTCGACGAAGCAGAAAAACCCGAGCCAGCCCTGCGCATAAGGGTGCGCGGCCTTTTCCATGGTCCAGTTGTATAGGCTGTGAAGCCATTTCATCGGCGGGCAGCTTTCGTTGACGCGCGTTCCGGTAAGCGACCACGAGCCAGCGAGCAAGCATCAAAATATAACCAATCTGGTTATTCTAGTTGACATCGTGACGCTATTTGGCTATTGAGGGCACAGGCTGGAGGAATTGCGAGTCGCCACGGGGTCGTTGCTCCACTCACTCCGGCCCGCTTCCAGGAATCTCGTTAATGCCAACCCAGCCATTCCTTCAGACGGGGGGACCATCATGAGCGCTTCGCGTACCCGAGTGGAGGTAGATAGCGAGCCGTTGAATGCCCGGCAGCCAGGCCCGAACCGAAACTGGCGCAAGCGTTTCCTCGCTGCCTTGGCAGAAAGCTCAAATGTCTCCCAATCTGCCGCAAAGGCAGGGATCAGTCCGAACCGCGCCTACAGGGTGCGGCGCGAGGATGCCGCTTTTGCGCGCCAGTGGCTCGCCGCCCTTTGGGAGGGCTACGCGCATCTGGAAATGGAAGTCCTTCGGCGCCTGCGCGAGGGCGACCTGCAAACCGGCAAGAACGAGAAATACGACTTTGCCAACGCCATCCGCCTGCTCAACGCACATCGCGAATCGGCCGCCCAGGCGCATGCCCAACAGCGCAGCGTCAGCGCTGCGGAAATCCGTGCATCGATTGATCGCAAGGTTGATGCGATTCGCGAGCAGGTTCGCGGTGAGCGAGAGACCAATAAGCCGCATGTCGCACCATCGGCATGAATTCTGACATCGACACGCTCGTTACGGCCGCCCGCGAGCGACGCGAGCTCTTCATCGACAGCCTGACCGATGAGGAGCGAAACGAATTTCCTTTCCACTGGAGACTTTTCGCACGCCCGCAGCAGCTTCCCCCGCCAGGAGACTGGCGGATTTGGCTGGTCCTTGCAGGCAGAGGCTTTGGTAAGACCCGCTGCGGGGCTGAATGGGTTCGCGAAATCGCAGAAAACCAGCCGGGGGCACGCATCGCGCTGGTTTCGGCGTCGCTTGCCGAAGCGCGCGCCGTGATGATCGAGGGAGAGAGTGGCATCATCTCCTGTTCAGCGCCCGGAATGCAGCCGCACTTCGAGCCATCGCTCCGGCGGCTTCGGTGGCCCAATGGCGCACAGGCCCAGCTCTTCTCCGCGGCCGAGCCCGAAACTCTGCGCGGCCCCCAGCATAGCCATGCTTGGTGCGACGAAATCGGCAAGTGGCCGCTTTCTGGAGAGCGCTCATCGCGATGCTGGGATAATCTTCTGATGGGCCTGCGCCTATCTTGCCATCCGCAAGTCGCGGCAACAACCACGCCGCGAGCCGTACCGCTCATTCGTCGGCTGCTTGACCAGGCGGAAACAGGCTCGGTCACCCTGACGCGAGGCTCGACCTTCGATAACGCAAGAAATCTGCCCAAGCGCTTCATCGCGGCGATGGAGCAGGATTATGGTGGAACGCAGCTTAGCCGACAGGAAATCCATGGCGAACTGCTCGAAGACCTCGAAGGGGCGATGTGGACGCGGGCGATGCTCGAAAGCGCAAGACAAGAGGGCCGCTCGCCCGAGCCCCAACGGGTTGTTGTGGCCGTGGATCCGCCAGCCAGCGCGCACGGCGACGAATGCGGCATTATCACCGCTGCCCTTGGCGAGGATGGCATATGCCGCATTCTGGCTGATTGCTCGATCGCGCAGGCATCGCCCGAGCGATGGGCGGCATCGGTCTCGGATGCCGCCAAAGCATGGCGAGCGGACAGGATCGTCGCTGAAGCCAATCAAGGCGGAGCGATGGTCGAAAGCGTTCTTCGTGCAGTCAATGCTAACCTGCCGATCAAGCTTGTTCACGCAAGCCATGGCAAGACCGCGCGGGCCGAACCCGTTGCCGCGCTCTATGCAGCCGGGCGAGTGCGCCATTGCGGCAGCTTTGCCCGGCTCGAAGATCAGTTGTGCGGCCTGATGATCGGCGGGGGATATTCAGGGCCCGGAAAGAGCCCTGACAGGGCCGACGCGCTTGTGTGGGCCATCAGCGAATTGATGCTCGGACGTGCGGCAAGTCCTGGCATCCACCGATTCTAGACAAAAGGAAAAGTCATGGCGTTCCTCGATGCCCTACGCGCTGCCTTCAAGGGCGGCGCGGTTCCCCGTGTGCCACTTGCACCTGGCTACTTCTATAGCTTGCCCACGCGCTTCGCTGCCAATGCCTGTCCGAGCGAGGAATTCGAATACACGAGCGCCGTCCGTGCTGGTTTCCTGGGCAATCCGATCGCTCAGCGCGCCGTTCGGATCGTGGCCGAAGGAATTGCGCAAGCGCCCCTTTCAAGCACCGACCTCCGGCTCACCAAACTGATTACAGCAACGAGCGCAGGCCAACCTCTCCTCGAGACGCTCACGGCCCAGCTGCTGCTTCATGGCAACGCTTTCATCCAGATCGCCAAGGATGCAGGCGGCGCGCCGATCGATCTGTTTGCGCTGCGGCCTGAACGAACAAAAATCATTGCCGGAGAGGATGGATGGCCGGTTGCTTGCCAGTACACAGTCTCCGACAAGGCGCACGTCCTCCCATTGGAAGACGAAGATGGCTGGCCGGGCGTCATCGCGATCAAGGCGATGCATCCGATCGAGGATCACTACGGGGCCAGCGCGCTTGCTGCCGCGACGCAAGCCGTGACGATCCACAATGCAGCGTCGGCCTGGAACAAGGCGCTGCTCGAAAACGCAGCGCGGCCCTCGGGCGCACTCGTCTACGATACCGGCGACGGCGCGGGGCTGACGCAAGAGCAGTTCGAACGCCTCAAAAACGAACTCGCGCTCGCCTTTTCAGGTTCGGACAATGCTGGAAGACCCATGCTGCTCGACGGTGGGCTCAAATGGCAGAGCATGGCGCTCTCCCCAGCCGACATGGATTTTGCAGCGCTCAAGAGCGCAGCGGCTCGTGAGATCGCGCTTGCCTTTGGTGTCCCGCCAATGTTGCTCGGCCTACCGGGTGACAACACCTATTCGAACTATCGGGAAGCAAATCGCGCCCTCTGGCGACTCACGCTGCTGCCTTTGGCCAACAAGCTTCTCGCAGCCATTCGAGAAGGCCTCTCGCCGTGGTTTCCAGATGCGAATATCTCGATCGACCTGGACCTCGTGCCGGCCCTTTCCGAAGATCGCGAGCGGCTATGGAAGCAGGTTTCCGAAGCCGATTTTCTAAGCCGCAACGAGAAGCGCGAATTGCTCGGTTTTGAAGCTGATGAGGTCTCGTCATGACATTCTCCAATGAGCCTTTCCGCACCCGCCTGGCTGGGCGCGAAGACATGCTGGCCAGTCTGCTCTCCCAGGCCAGCGAAGAGGGCGCAGAGCTCGATACCCTGCGTGCAATCGTTGAAGAAACAAGCGAGCTGGCCGGAGAACGTGTGCTCAGTCGGCTGGGTCTTGCCGATGCCGGCGCTGAGGGCGACCTGGCCGATCTGCGCGAGCTCCTTGCCGCCTGGCGCGATGCAAAATCGAGCGCATGGAAGGCGTTCATCGAATGGGCCATCCGGGCCTTGCTGGCCTTGCTCCTGATCGGGATCGCCGTGCGGCTGGGCGTCTGGGATTTGCTATGAGCGCGCTCAAGGAGAATGAACGGTCGCTTCGCCTGGCTGGCTATGCTGCCCTGTTCGAAGTTCCCGATGCCGCCCGCGACACGATCGAACGGGGGGCTTTTCGAGACACACTTGCCGCACGAAATCGGCCGCTCCCGCTCTTGTGGCAGCATCGCCCCGACACGGTCATCGGTCACATCGAAGCTGCCGAAGAGGATATGAGGGGTCTGCGCATCGTTGCCGTCTTGAGCGCTGCACGCAGCCGCGCTGCTACGGCGCTCGTTCGCAGGGAAATCAGCGGACTAAGCTTTGGCTACCGCGCGCGCCAGGCCAAGCACCTTGGGCATGGCCGCAGACTGCTGGACATCGATCTCTTCGAAATAAGCCTCGTGACTCACCCGCTCCAATACGGCGCGCGCGTACACTTGATACTCTGAACCGAGCCTGGCGTGCTCGGCAATGAGACTGGCCGCCATCGGGGCGGCCTTTTTTGTGCCCCCCTAGCAAGCCAAACGAAAGGTTTAATGCCCATGGACTTTACTGTTTCACCCACATTCGAACAGCCTATCAACCAATCCGAAAATCAGCTCGATGCGAGCTTTGATATCGTTGCCCGGCAGGATCGGGCAGAGGCCGAGCTCACCGCGCTTCGAACCGATGTCGACGAGGTCAAGGCTCGGCTTGACAAGGTGGCGCGCGCGGCTGCGCGCCCTGCGATGGCGGCCGATGGCCTATCATCCAACGAAGTGAAGGGCTTCGTGAACGGCTATCTTCGCCGGGGCCGCGAGACGGAAGTCAAGTCGTTGAACCTGCTCACTCCGGCGGACGGAGGCTATACCGTCCCCAAATCGATTGACGCCATCATCGATTGCATGCTGAACGAAACGAGCCCCATCCGTGCAATCGCCCAGGTCGTCAAGACCGGCTCTTCGGGCTATCGCAAGCTGGTTGCGACGGGCGGCACCTCTTCGGGCTGGGTCAGCGAAACCGCACCACGCGGCGAAACCGACGCGCCGGCCTTTGCCGAAATCGCACCGCCGAGCGGCGATCTGTATGCCAACCCAGCCGCAAGCCAGGCGATGCTTGATGACGCTTCCTTCGATGTCGAAAACTGGCTTGCGAGCGAAATCGCTATTGAGTTTGCAAGAGCGGAAGGCGCTGCCTTCGTGAGTGGTTCGGGCAACAATCAGCCTGAAGGTTTCCTGTCCGCCTCCAAGAGCCTTGCTGAAGACCAAGTGCGCCCATTCGGCACCTTGCAGTATATTGGCTCGGGCGACGCGACGGGCTTTGACGCCGCCCCGGATGCCAAGCTGATCGATCTTGTTCACACGCTCAAGGCCGGTCATCGCCAGGGCGCAAGTTTCATCATGAATTCCGCCACCCTCGCCGCAGTTCGCAAGCTGAAGACGGCAGATGGCGCGTTTCTGTGGCAGCCCGGGATGATTGATGGCCAGCCCGATCGCCTGTTGGGATATCCTGTGATCGAAGCGGAAGACATGCCCGATATCGAAGGTGGCGAATTCCCGATCGCGTTCGGCAATTTCCGCCATGGCTACCTCATTGCGGAGCACAGCGCGACGAGCGTGCTGCGTGATCCCTTCTCGAACAAGCCCTTCGTGCATTTCTACGCGACGAAGCGGGTTGGCGGCCAAGTCCTGAACTCGGATGCGATCAAGCTGCTGAAGATCGAAGCTTAGTTCGCTGCAAACTCGATCGAGAGTCTCCGGCCCGCTTGAAGTCTCTCAACTCCGCGTGCCGACTTCCGCGCTCGCGCCGCCTCCAGGCTTGCTGCCTGCGATCGGCGGCGCGGGCGATTTCGTTTCGAACATGAAAAGGGAGAACCCGCGATGCAGCGGACCGTCGTTGTACCTGCCGAACTGACCTTTGATGCCCTTGAAGAGCTCAAGAGCTGGCTCGGGATCAGTCGGCCAAACGAGGATCACGCCCTGATCGATCTGCTGCGCGCGAGCCTAGCGATGTGCGAAGCCGTCATCGGCCAAGTTCCGCTCGAACAGGTGACCGAAGAACGCTTGTCGCCGCAGTCAGGACGCCACAGTCTTGTATCGCGCCCCATACGCGAGGTTCTCGCCACCGAGGCTCTCGATAGCGCGCAATCGCGTATTGAGCTGGCATCTGACAAATTCGAATACGAGTTTGGTCCTCATGGTGCTGCGGTCATCCAATTACGGCACTCCATCGATGCAGTTGCGGTTATCGCTCGCATGCGGGTCGGAATTGCTCACACTTGGAGCGAATTGCCACCAGCGCTCAAGCAAGGTGTCATTCGGCTCGCTGCACATCATTATCGCGATCGGGATGGCGCTGAAGACAGCGCGCCTCCTGCAAGCGTTACCGCCTTGTGGCGGCCCTGGCGCAGACTGGCGATTTCATGATTGGCATCCGCGCCGCCAGCCCAATGCGCAGCGCCAGTTTGACCCGCCTCAAGCAGACCCTCGAACGTCGCGCTGTGTCTGCTGCCCGCGCAATCATCAGCACAAAAGACCAGGCGAGGGCCCATCCCTGGCGCTCTTCCCGCCGGCTTTGGCCCGACCTGTGATCGGACGCACACCATGGAAAATGCCCTACGTCATCATCTGATCGAATGGTTGCGATCCGAGCCCGCCCTCGTTCAGATTAACTCGATCGAAGAAGAAAGCCCGCTGAGCGTTTCGCCACCCTGGCTCGGTATCGCGGCAAGTGCCTCAGTCGATTGGGGCACTAAGGACCGCTCAGGCCGGGAAATCCGAGTAGCGCTCGAGCTTGAAACCAGGATCGATGATCCTCTCGCTGATGCCCAAATTATCGCTGCGATCGAACGCCGGGTACTGGAGCTCCCGCCCTTTCACGAGATGTTCGAAGTCGCCTCAGTTCGCTTTCTGCGGGCCCGCAGCGAAGCCCGCACGGAAAACCGGCGCGGAGCCTTGCTCGAATTCCGCTTTCGTCTCTTCTCAGCCTCAACGGAGTAAGCCCTATGCCCGCTCAAAACGGCGCCGCCTTTCTGCTCAAGATATCCGACGGCGCAGCCCCCCCAGCATTCGAGACTGTCGCTGGCCTGCGCACCACGCAAATGACGATCAACGGCGACACAGTCGTTGTGACCAGCAAGGATTCAGGCGGCTGGCGCGATTTGTTGTCCGGCGCGGGAACGCGCTCGATCTCTGTCAGCGCCGCCGGGATTTTTCTGGGCAGCGAGGCGGAAAGCACAGTGCGCAGCCATGCACTCGCCGGGACAATCGCCGATTACGAACTGTCGTTCGAAGGCGGTGAAAGAATGCGCGGTAGCTTTCTCGTCGAGCGGCTTGAGTATTCGGGGGATTTCAATGCCGAGCGCAATTACACATTCCAGCTAGAGAGCTCCGGCCCGGTTGTTTCGATATGACCAGGCCCGCCAATCCTATGCGCGGAGAACTCACTTTCGCGGTTGGCGGTCGGCCTCTCATTCTGCGCCCAACGTTTCAGAATTTGGTCGCCGCCGAAGAGGAGCTTGGTTCGCTGTTTGCTCTCGTCGAAAGGGCCGCGAGCGGATCGCTTACGATTGCAGAAATCACGGCTCTCCTTTGGCATTGCCTCCCTGATGAAGACCGACCAGCACGAGACGAAGTCGGGAAAGCTGTCCTCTCGCTTGGACTGGTTGGCGCAGCACAACCCATACGCACCATTCTCGCGCAGATTGTGCAGGGCGACGCGTGAGTTCAGGATCAGCCACAAGGTTTAGAGACTGTGCAGCCCGTGCGCATGCCCTCGCGGCGCGCCTTCTCCTCTGGCGACCTGACGAATTCTGGCGCGCCACTCCGGCTGAATTCTCGATGGCCCTCAATGATCCCTTTGCCCTCGGTTCCGGGATTGCCCCCAGTCGTGAGTTGATTGTTCAAATGATGGAGCGCGAAACCCATGGATGATAGCTTTGATGCACTTGTAATCGACGTGCGGGCCACCACGGAAGGATTTGCCTCCGATCTCGACAAAATGAATCGATCGATCGATGTGTCGCTGATTGGCGGCTTCGAGAAAGCAAGTGGTGCGCTTGAACGCGGCCTGCTCTCAGCTGTCCGCAAGGGCGGACTGGGCTTCGATGATCTCAAGCGAGTTGCGTTTCGTTCGCTAGACGAGATTGCTTCACATGCGCTCAACGCGGGAATCTCTGAGCTTTTCGGCGGATCGCCGGGCAGTGGCGGCTTGGCCAGTCTGTTGGGTCAGTCCGTTAGCGCGCTTTTCGGCTTGCCGGGCCGCGCGGCCGGTGGGCCGGTCTCGCCGGGCCGAGGATACATCGTTGGGGAACGTGGACCTGAGCTTTTTGTACCGACCAGTGCGGGCAAGATTGAACCCTCCGCTCAGGCGCAATCCGGAAAGGATGTCCGCGTTGCCATTTCCCTGAATGCTCCCCGCGCAGCAGCAGCACCAACGGCAATGCAACGCTCCTCGCGCCAGGTCGCAAGCGCGATCAGGCGCGCGATGGCCGAAGCCTGAAAAAGGGGATATGCGAGATGGCATTCTGGCTCGCGAACCAGCGTACTGGACAACACAGCAATCACATCCAGCGCTTCGATCCGCGCTTCTGGACCGTGAATTTCCCTCGCCCGGCAATGGCTTCGGTCATCACGCTCGGACCCGATTCCATGCAGATCGATGTCGAGCTACACTATAAGGGCGACTTGGTCGGCCTGATCTGGGAAACCGAAGACACCATCGATCATCCGCTGCTGGCCTATGAAACCGATCGCGATTATTCGCACACGACGCTATCGTTCAGGTGGCAGTCGCAAGGGGTAATTCCGCTCGATCAGACGAATGGCCCAACCCTAACTATCGAGGGCGAAGACCTCCAGGGACAGCCGCATACCTGGTTTGTCCGGTTGTGGAATTATGCCGAAGGCGAGCCCGAAGATGCCCGTATTTCTCTGGTTTTTTCAGAGATGGACGGGGGGTATAATCTGCCTGGCGAGCGCGTGAACGCAACGCGCATCGATCGAATGTTCATCTCGATCGTCGCGCCTGACTACGAAGACGGAAGCCAAAGACCGCTTGCGAGTCGCTTCAATGGGCGTGTGATTATCAGCGATATGAATTGTGATGGCGGGCGCTCGATGCTGGAAACTGGCGATGTCCGCCTACCGGTTCACGGTGAGCGCATGGCCACAGCCTATGACGACTCTTACAACCAAACTCCCGCCCGCCTTGTCCGCAATATCGTTGGCCTGGGATATCGCGATGATGTCGTTCACTACGTTGGCATGAGCCATTTCATGCGGCTGGAGTTCGATCAGGCTGATGAACTGGTCGTTCAAAACAGCGGCGCTCTTTGTCAACCTGCCCTTATCTGGCACGCTAGCTATTTTGCGCTTTGCGTTGACAGTGAACTCGAAGTCATCAGCTCAATATCCTACGAACTATTCGACGCCTTTTGCCCTGAAGCCTGGAGGCAGAGAGACCTGTCAGGCGCACCGGCCCTGACCGGATGGATTCCGCCCTCTACACTCCTTTCCCCAGCCAATTCGGCGGCCATGGCATGGCTGCACTCATGCGCACGCGTCTTCGTTGATCTCATGCAAGGTGCGGGACTGCCTGTGCGCATGCAGATCGGTGAGCCCTGGTGGTGGACGACCAGCGCGGGTGCGATCTGCATCTATGATGAAGAAGCGCGCATGGCCCTAGGAGGCGATCCCGTTGCCATTCCAGATATGAGAGAGCCGCTTTCGGGCGATCAGGTCGATCTTCTGGACGCGGCAGGCGCCTTGCTCGCCGAATCGACGAGCGCTCTCACATCGGCGATCAAGGCGCATGCCGATGGACCTGCCGAGGTGCTCCTGCTTGCTTTCACACCAACCATTCTTTCGACCGCAATGCCCCATCTGTTTCGGGCCAATCTTCCTCTCGGATGGGCATATCCAGCGTTCGATCGGCTGCAGATTGAGGACTATGACTGGTTGACCGCGGGTTCTGATGGTCCTCGCCGAATAGCCTATGGCTTCCTCGATGACCGACTTGGCTACCCGATTGAAAAGCAGGACTATTTCGCTGGCTTTGTCCTGCTGTCTGAGGATGCGGAAGCGTACTGGGCACGCATCGATGCAGGCCTCGATGAGGCAGCGTCAAGGGGCGTATCCCGGCGCTATGTCTGGGCCATGCCGCAGATCTCACGCGATGGCTACACCCGGCTTTCGAGGATCGAGGAGACCGAAATGATCGCATTTGACGATGTCCTGTATCCCTTTGCGCTTGGTCGATCGGCTGCGGTAGCCCCGGAGTTCTCGACGAGCGTTTTGGTGACGGCGTCAGGCCACGAGCGACGCAATTCCCTATGGTCGGACGCGCGCGTTCATTTTGATGTCGGCCCCGGCATCCGTTCCGAAGAAGAACTCTGCGAACTGATCGAGTTCTTTCGTGCTCGAAGGGGCGCGGCGCGAGGTTTTCGGGTGAGTGATCCCTACGACAACAGCTCCAATGGAATGACTGCCTCACCGACAATGCTAGATCAACTGATCGGCAGCGGTGATGGTGGTCGCACCGATTTCCAGCTTGTGAAAGCATATGGGCAGAGCCCTGATCCGCAATTGCGACCAATCAGCCGCCCCCATCCGGAAAGCATCCTCGTCAGCGTTGCTGGCTCGCTTGTGACAGACTGGAGCCTCGGCGACTTCGGGATGATCCATCTGGCCATTCCGCCAGCTTCCGGCGAGAAAGTTCGCGCGGGTTTCCGCTTTGACGTGCCTGTCAGGTTCGCAGAAGACCGGATCGATATTTCCGGCATCAACTTCGCCGCCGGTGAAGCCCCCAGCATCCCGCTGATCGAAGTTCGCGAGATCGCCTGATGCGTGTATTTTTCGACCGCGAACTGGACACGGTAGCCACCTTCTGGCGGCTGTACCGACGCGATGGTGTAACTCTGGGGTTTACCAGTCATGATAGAGACCTTTGCTTCGGTGGCGTTCGACACCGCGCAGCGCCCGGCATGCTGCCTGCCGCGGTCCGTCTTTCAGCCGGCATCGAGGATGATAGTGCTGAAGTGGAAGGTGCGCTGAGCCATGATGCGATACGTGAAAAAGATCTTCGGGCGGGCCTGTATGATGGCGCGGCTATTGCCATCGGTGCGGTCGACTGGGTTACTCGGGAGCATCACACCCTCTATTCTGGCGCACTCGGAGAGATTGAGGACAATGGCCGCAGTTTCAGCGCCCAGCTTCGCTCCGCCAAGCATGTGCTCGATCAGGACATCGTTCCGCGAACTAGCCCAACTTGTCGGGCGTTGTTCTGTGGAAAAGGCTGTGGCCTGTCGCGCACGCGCTTCCTGTCCCATCACAAAGTGAGCGCGATCGACTTCGACCGCAATTGGGTCGAGCTGTCTGGAGAATTACCGGAAGGCGTCTCGGATGGGGAATTGCGTTTCCTGTCCGGGCCTCAGACCGGCCTTTCTTTTGGCGTCCTTGAGTCAGATGGCCCTCGCCTTACACTCGACCAACCGATAGCCTACGGATTGGAAACAAATACCCGCGTGGAGCTGCTCGAGGGGTGTGACCACACACTTACGACGTGCGGAGAGCGTTTCCAGAACGCAGCAAACTTTCGCGGCGAGCCTTTCCTGCCCGGGAATGATCTGCTCGCTCGCTATGGCCGATCGACAGGATGAATGAGGGCAGAGCCCTGGCCGGCGCAGCAGCCAGCTTCATCGGTGTTCGTTTCAGGCTGCACGGTCGAGACCCGGAAAGTGGTCTCGATTGCGTTGGACTGGTTTCGGCCTCGCTAGCTGCAATCGGGCGGCAGCCCTTGTCCATGTCTGGCTACGGCTTGCGCAATTGCAACGTAAGGAACTGGTTCGGCGCGGCCAAGCATTCGGGATTGCGCCTTGTTTCTGGGAAAATTGAGGCAGGCGACGTCTTGGTCGTTTCCCCCGGGCCTCTGCAGCATCATCTCCTGGTTGCCGAAGATGAACCTTGGGCGATCCATGCGCACGCTTCGTTGCAACGCGTGGTTCGCGAGCCGATCATTCCCTCGAGCCTAATCACTACCCATTGGCGTCCCTGACGCCCGAAACGAAGGCACCAATCATGGCCACTCTCTTGCTCACCGCATTGGGCACGGCGATCGGAGGCCCGCTAGGCGGCGCGATCGGTGGATTGCTCGGACAGCAAACCGACCAGGCGATCTTCGGTTCAGGCTCTGGCAAAGGGCCGCGCCTCAAGGAGTTAACTGTCACCTCCTCAAGCTATGGACAGCCTATAGCTCGTCATTTCGGTCGCATGAGGGTCGCCGGCAGCATTATCTGGGCCACAGATCTCGTCGAAAGCGAGACAAGCCAAGGAGGCAAAATACAGGGTTCGACCACAAGCTTCACCTATTCCGTCAGCTTTGCAGTCGCCTTGTCGAGCCGGCCAATCTGCCGCATTGGCCGTATCTGGGCAGATGGAAATCTTCTTCGCGGCGCTCTTGGCGATCTCAAGGTCGGTGGCGAACTTCGAGTTTACGCGGGCCATGGCAACGATCCAGTAGATCCGATCATTGCCGCAGATCATGGCGAATTTGCCCCGGCCTTCCGCGATTGTGCCTACGTCGTTTTCGAGAACCTGCAGCTAGCTGAATTCGGAAACCGCATCCCAGCCTTGAGCTTCGAGGTCTTCACACAAGAAGAGGGCCATGTGTCGCTCGACCAGATCGTTCCCCAAAACCGGGCGTCGAATGATGTCGTCCTAGAACATGCACATGGTTTCTCGGACGAAGGCGGAGCGCTTTCGGGATCGTTGGCGGCAATAAGCCAACTCTACCCTATCACTTGCATCACTTCGGCTGATGGTCTTCGAATATCTTCTACTACCGACGAAACTGCCCCGGCAATGCTGCCGGAGCAGCTGTCACAGCAGCATAGCGATGAAGCGGAAGAACGCGAGAAGCGGCGGTCGCAGAAGCTCGGCCACGAGCCGATCGCGCTGCGCTATTATGACGAACAACGCGACTATCAGCCAGGCGTTCAACGCGCGATCGGAACCCGCCCGGCCGGCCGTGAGGTCATGCTGGACTTGCCAGCGGCGATGTCTGCCGACGGGGCCAAGCTGCTTGCCAATGCACGTGCTCATCGAGCCAGGTGGAGCGGGGAAACGATGGACTGGCGCATCGGTGAGCTTGATCCATCTCTTAAGCTGGGTGGTCTAGTGCGCGTACCCGAGGTCAATGGGATATGGCGGCTTGTCCATTGGGAATGGTACGATCGTGGTATTGTACTAGGCCTTGAAAAGACGTCGCCCAGCGGTCGTCCCGGTTTCGGGAGTGCAAGCGATTCTGGTTCCTCCAATCCTCCGGTTGATGAACAATCCGGACCGACGATCCTCTCCTTTTTCGAGATCCCCGACGATGGCTCGGAAGGCTCCGCAACTCCGCTCCTCTATGCAGCAGCGACTTCACAGAGCTCTGGCTGGAAAGGGGCGTCGCTCTATGCTGTGCATGGCGATTCGTTGGACCAGATCGCATCGGCGGGCTCAAAGAGGGCAAACGTCGGATTTCTTGTCGCTGCCTTGGGGCCATCTACTTCTACGATCTTCGAACCCGGAGCAACACTAAACGTCCAGATTGCAGCGGATGACCTAGAACTGCGAGAGGCTGATTTGCTTCGGATCTCAAACGGAGCAAATCGACTTCTTGTGGGCGGTGAAGTCCTGCAATTTAGTCTGGCCGAACCTCTGGGGAACGGCCGCTGGACGCTCACGGGGCTGCTTCGGGGAAGAGCTGGTACAGAAGACTTTGCGGCCGCTGGCCACCTGGAAGGGACGCCGGTGATACTGCTCGACGAACGCATTACGCGTCTGGATTCTGGGAATGTCGTTTCCGATCCATCGACTCGCATAGCGGCCATCGGTCGCAGCGATGACACCGCAGTTTTCGCTGACCTGAGCAATTTCGGGCTATCGCGCCGACCAGCATCGCCGGTTCACGGCGCGCTCATTGTAAAGGCCGATCAGTCATGGGAACTGCGCTGGACGCGACGCTCACGCGGGCAATGGCGTTGGGACGACGCGCTCACCCTCCCCCTGGTCGAAGAATTCGAGAGTTATCGGATCGGCGCTGGTTCCGTCGAAGCGCCATTCGCAATCTGGACAAGTGACGCGCCGCGTCTCGAACTTTCATACGCCGAGAGAGCCAATCTGGTCTCTCAGTTTGGGCCGGTTCCATTGTGGGTGCAGCAGGTTGGCAACCATGGCCGCTCGCCCGCGCTTATGCTTGCAACATTGAATTAGATCCGAGGAGACTTTTGCATGACACAAGCCTTCGAGTTCGCGTCGAAAACCGCCAGGTTTGAGATTCCGCTGCTTTATCCCGGCCAGGCCCAAAAGGAATTTGTCGTCAATGAGGCGTTCGTGTTGCTTGATATGCTGCTACAACACAGCGTCATCTCCTCGCAATCCACGCCGCCTTCTGACCCGAATGAAGGCGACGCATATCGGATTCTTTCTGGGGCAACGGGAGACTGGAGCGATCACGACGGGGCGATTGCATCGTGGATTGGCCAAAAATGGTCATTCTTTGAGCCGGTGCCCGGGATGCGAGTTTTTGATCAGGCCGCTGGACAAATGATTCTTTTCAAGTCGCAATGGTCATCCAGCGCCGCGCCCGACGAGCCGACCGGCGGCGCAATAATCGATCTCGAGGCACGCGCGACAATCGCCCAGCTCATCAGCATTCTTCGCGAGAACGGGCTTCTTGCATCTGCAAGCTAGTGGGTAAGCGCGAAGCTGCCTTTTGCGGTTTCGCCCTTCCAAGCGCCTCGATTTGGCCGGATTTTGTTGCAAAAGCGGCATTCCTGCAACACAACTGGCGATTGATCGCTTGCCACTCAACGGTGGAAAAGTTACAGCCTCAGCAGCCTCAAACTACAAATAAGGGGAAATGAAGAATGCGCAATTTCGTCATTGGGATGGCGATGGCTTCGACCGCACTCACCACACCCGCCATGGCTCGCGAGGGCCAATGGTATGTCCAGGGTGAAGGTGGCGTGATGATCGTCGAAGACCTCGACTTCGATATCGGCGGCGTCCAGCAAGACAGTTCGGCCGGTGTTGAGACCGGCTACGATTTCGGTGCACTTGTCGGCTACGATTTCGGTGCCTTCCGCTTGGAGGCTGAGGCTGGCTATCGCGGAGCAAACATCGATGATCTGGAGGCTGGCGTACAAGGCTTTCAAGGTCTTGGCCCCGCTGGTGCTCCCGGAACTCTCGTAACAGGACAGACACTGCCCGCAGCTGGCGATCTCAACGTCCTTTCATTCATGTTGAACGGACTGTTTGACTTTGGTCCAGACGATGGCTTGCAAGGGTTTGCAGGCGGCGGCATCGGTGTCGCTCGAACCGACATCGAAGCAACGCTTGACCCGCGCGGCCCCGGAGCTATCGATGATTCTGACACCGGCCTTGCTTGGCAGCTGATTGCTGGCGTTCGCGCACCTCTCAGCAGCCGCTTCGACGTCGGGATCAAATACCGCTACTTCAATGCTGTCAGCATCGATCTGGTGGATACCCGCGGTCGTGATTTTGAGACCGATTTCAAGTCGCATTCGCTCCTTGGCACGTTGACGTATAATTTCGGTGGTGAAGCGCCACCGCCACCGCCTCCGCCGCCACCGCCACCGCCTCCGCCGCCTCCGCCGCCTCCGCCGCCGGCACCTCCGCCGCCGCCGAAGGCGGTTTGCAATACGGGCCCATACATCGTCTTTTTCGACTTTGATGAGTCGGTCATCACAGCTGAAGCTGCGACGATCCTGGACAATGCGGTTACGGCATACGCGAACTGCGGCACTGCAAGCGTGATGCTTGCCGGCCACACGGACCGTTCCGGCAGCGTGTCCTACAATATGGGCCTTGCCGAACGTCGTAACGCCTCTGTTCGTTCTTATCTGAGCGGGCGCGGCATTCCTGATGGTCGCATCACGAGTGAGGCGTTTGGCGAATCGCAGCCCCGCGTGCCGACCGCAGATGGTGTACGTGAACTTCAGAACCGCCGTGTTGAAGTAACATATGGGCCCGGTTCCGGCATGTGATCGTTCAAGCGATTGTTTATAATCGAGAGGGGCCGGATCTTTCCGGCCCCTTTTTTTGCGATCGGCTTCCTGTCGCCCTGACGTTGCCTAGCGGGCCGCTGCTAACATCCTGCGAAGGCAAACCGAGCACTTAAATCGTCACTAGCAGCTACGTTTTTGATCAATGTGCAAGGCCTATCCGAACCGGCCCCGATCTTCTCTAAACAGGCCTTGGCTCGCCGGCTGCATGTGCTCTTTCGAGGACACTTGCGTTGGCGGCCGGTACCAGACGGATTGCGGCGATCAGCAAGATCAAGCCAACCGGCGCTATAGCCAGCGTCGAGAGCACACCCTTGCTCAGATCGCCATCATAGATCGCTGAAACATAGCCCGACATGTAAGGCCCAAGGGCTAGCCCGACGAGCGTGGTTGCAAGAAAGAATGTAGCGGTAGCAGTCCCGCGCATCCTGGGGAGGACCAAGGCTTGGCTGCTTGCTGCTGCAGCGCCGAGGGCCGAAGCAGCCAATGCTCCAACGACAACATTCAATACTGCGAACAAGACGAAACTCGTCGTTGTAAATTGCGCAATGGCAAACGGAATGGGCGCCAAGAGACCAAACAGGACCACCCAAATTCTTCCTGCGTCAGTTCGCATGAACAAATAATCAGCCATGCGTCCACCCAAGATCACACCGAGAAAGCCTCCGACGGCCCCTCCACCGCCGAGCCAGAACCCCAGCACGACCTTTGAAACACCAAAAACCCGCTCGGCATAGGGTGCACCCCAGTAGGAGGCAGAATAAGCCATGAAAGCCACCGTTCCATAACCCAGTATTGTGCACATGAAAGCAGGCGACCCCCAGGTCAGCGCAAAAGTTGGATAATCCCTTTCCCGCAGCGCGCTGGCCCACGAAAACACCGAGTAGTAGCCGATAGCGAGCAAAAGCCATTGGTCGGTGATGAACGGCACGATCAGGCCGGGGCCCGAGCCCAGCAAGCTTGTGACCACGCTCGCAGCGCCAATCGCCGCCACGAAAATCGCCAGATTTAGAAGCAATGCCCTTGTGCCACGCGACGCTGCACCAAAAAAGGTGAAGCCCGGTATGACGGTATAAAGCTCCTGTACGAAACCTCGGAAGGGCTGTGGATCTTCAGGCGTGTCGAGACCATCAATGGCGCCTCGCAAAGGCTCTTTCAAAGAAAACACCCAGAGGGCCAGGAGCAGACCCGGGATTCCAACCGCTATGAACGCTGCCTGCCAACCGGCGAGGCCAAATGGGCCACCGTCAGGAAACGCGGCATTCCAATTGTCGACGACGAGACCGCCAATCGCCAATGAGACGCCCCCACCAATATAGAGCCCTGAACTATAAATTGCCAAGGCGGTGGCGCGAAGACGCGCTGGAAACCAGTCCGAGATGAGCGAATAGGCCGAGGGGCTGGCGGTGGCTTCCCCGACACCCACGCCGATTCTCGCAACTGTGAGCGTAGCGGTGTCTCGTGCGAAGCCAGAGGCTGCCGTCATGGCGGACCACAACCCCAAACCGAGGGTCATCAAGCGCACCCGTCTCCAGCTGTCAGCCAATTTCCCCAGCGGAATGCCGAAAAGGGCATAGAAGATTGCGAATGCGGTCCCGTAGAGAAAGCCCAGATAGCTATCGTCGACACCAAGATCGGCTTTGATATCGTTCGCGAGGATCGAAAGTATCTGCCGGTCGATGAAGTTCAACACATAAACAAGCACGAGGACGCTCAGGGCGTACCACGAATAGGCAGGAACCGGTTGCTCGGCCTCAAGCGGATCAACCGCATCCATGGTTGTCAAAGAAAGCTCTCCCGCTCTTTTGTCCTATTTATGCCGATCAATGCGGCACGCTTTATGCATAGACCGTGCTATCGACAATTCCTGCCTCGGCAAATCCCTTTTTGCGAAGTCTGCAGGAATCACACAGGCCACAGGCCAGGCCCGTAGGCGTGGGATCGTAGCACGACCAACTCCATGCCGGATCAAGACCGAGGCGGACACATTCCTTGGCTATGTCGGCCTTGGTCATATGTTGAAGCGGAGTTCGGATGGCGAAGGGTGTGCCTTGGGCACCCGCCTTGGTGCCTAACCGGGCTGTCTCAGAGAAGCTTGCAATGAATTCGGGACGACAATCGGGATAGCCGGAATAGTCCAATGCGTTGACCCCGATAAATACATCTCTAGCGCCCGATGCCTCGGCTAGCGCTGTGGTGAGCGCGAGGAAGACCAGATTGCGCGCCGGGACATAAGTCACCGGAATTTCATGCGTCAGTCCGGCCTTGGGAACGGCAATATCATCTGTCAGCGCCGATCCGCCAAAGGCCCCCAGATCGAGCGAGATCTCGGTCTGGCCAGCTAGCTCGAGCCGATCGGCTATCTGCTTCGCTGCTTGTAGCTCGAACCGATGGCGCTGCCCGTAATCCACGCTGAGCGCACGAACTGCGAAGCCCTCCTCTTTCGCAAGCGCCGCAGTGACCATTGAGTCCAGGCCGCCTGATAGCAATACGATGGCGAGTGGTTTGTCGTCAGCGACGCTTGCGTGTGCCATTGTCTTTTGGGGAGCTGTATTGCCGACTTGACGTTCGGAACGGTCTTGCCCACCGTTTCCCTAGCAACTTCCGGTCCGCCGTGCTTCAGCCGCAAATTGGAAGGGCACCCCAGAAGCTATGCCCTGGCCATCGATCTGAACCAGCGTACCAGTCTCCCGGCGGATGTTCGTTCGGCCATATCCGTCACCTGGGCAAGTGTACTGCACGGTTACCTTCGAAGCGCTGTCTTCGACCACAAAGCGGCTGCAACCTGTTCTTTGATGCTTGATCTGGATAAGTTCCTCACCACTCCTCACGCACATCTGAGCATCGGCCGAACCGTCGCGGAACTTGACCGTCCATTGTCCTTTGGCAAGCCCACCGAGCATGGCGAGGCCATCGGATTGTGCGCCAAGCGGCGAGATGGCAAAGATCCCCAAACCTGCGGCGAGAGCAAAACCGACGCGCTTTGGCACTGTCCTGTGCATGATATCCATGATCCTGCGCTTTCTCATTCTGGACTAGGCGTAATTCGCAAAGCGTGTCAATTGCGCCGGGCGTCTTTTCGATTTTCTGACTTTGACTACGCCGCGAGCCGAAATGTGCGCGAACAGAATGCGCAATCGACCTCGATAAACCCGTCATCGCCGCGCATGGCTGCCTGGTCCTCTTGCGGAAAACGGGCAATGATCGTCTCGTAATACTCGCGGCTGCAGCGGCATCCTCGGCTTAGCGAAGCGCCCGGTTGTATGCGGATCTCCTCCTCCTCATGAAACAGGCGCCAGATGATCGCCTCCATCGAGAGATCCTGATCAACCAGTTCGGCATGGCTGATCGTCCCCGCGAGCGCTTCGACGTGTTCCCAATCAGGATGATCCATGCGCACGTGCAACCTTTCGCGCCCCTCCTCACCGTCTGGCAAATGCTGTACCAGCAGGCCGGCAGCTGTACGCCCTTCATTATCTGAGCGGCTTGCGACCCTTATCATGGTCGGCACTTGTTCTGACTGGGTGAAATAGTTCTCGCAAGCCTCTGCGAGAGTGTCTCCTTCGAGCGGCACGATGCCTTGATAGCGCTCGACCACCCCTGTTCCGCTGTCAGTCTCGAAAGTGATCGCGAGGTAACCGGTTCCGAACAAGGCCGATAGACTCGGATTGGCGCCCAGCCCGCCCAGCGCTTCGGAATCGAAGTCAGCATAGCCGCGCATCACTCCTGCGCGAAAGTCACACACCAGCAACCTGACAACGCCCTCTTGCGTTTGCGCCTGCATGGTCATTTGTGCGCCCTCCCCTTTGAGAAGACCGCCCATCAAAGCACTGAGGACGAGCGCCTCGCCGAGCAGGTGGGTAATCGGAGCGGGATAATCATGCGCGCGAAGAACGTCGTCGACCACCTTGTCAAGACGCACCACCCGCCCTCTGGCGCTGCGACCAGGCAAGGTGAAGCCCAGCAGCGTGTCAGCGAAGATCTCGGTTTTCGAAGCCATGATTGTCATATGGGACGCTGCGGGCAGGAGTTTAAGCCCTCAACTGCCTCGCTTGTATCGGCTTCGGGCTTCAGGGAATCACGATCGCTCAGCCATCAATCATCCCGAAGGCCCACAGGAGCACGGCCTTCTGGGCGTGAATTCTGTTCTCTGCCTCGTCGAATACGACCGATTGCGAACTTTCGAACACGTCTGCGCTCACCTCTTCCCCGACATGCGCTGGCAGACAATGGAGGAAGATCGCATCACGTTTGGCCAGCTTCATGAGCTCTGCATTGACTTGATAATCCTGCATGGCAGCCCGCTTCGACGCGGCATCGGCCTGACCCATTGAGACCCAGGTATCGGTCACGAGCACGTCTGCATTGCGCGCGGCTTCATTCGCATCGCGGGTCAGCGTTACGACTGCGCCTCCCGATCGCGCCTTATCGACGAAAGCGGCATCAGGATCGAACCCCGCTGGGCCGGCCACGCGAATGTTGAACTTCATGAGACCCGCCGCTTCGAGAAGCGAATTGAGCACATTGTTGCCATCGCCAAACCATGCAAGCTCAAGGCCCGGCAACGGTTTGCCCCGTTCGATGATCGTCAGAAGATCCGCGACAATCTGGCAAGGATGAGAGCGGTCGGTCAGCCCGTTGATCACGGGCACACTGGCATAGCGCGCCATCGCCTCGATCTTCGTATGGTCATCGGTGCGCAGCATGATCGCATCGACCATCCGGCTCAGCACACGGGCCGTATCCGCGATCGTCTCGCCTCGGCCGAGTTGGCTTGATCCGGCTTCGAGCGTGAGAACCGTCCCCCCAAGCTGCCGCATGGCGATATCGAAGCTTACCCGTGTACGGGTAGAATTTTTCTCGAACACCATCGCGAGGACGCGCTCTTCAAGCGGAGAATCGCCGTCTACCTTGCCCTTGGCCCAGCCTTCGCGAACCGACTTGCGGTCAAGCGCATCAGCGACCATCGCCGCAACACCATCCGCTCCAGCATCAGCCAGATCGAGGAAATGACGCTGTGCGGCTGGCAGCTGCGCGGTCATGCTGGTTCTGTTATCTCAAAGCTGGCCGCACCAGCCGAGAGCTTGTCGAAGAACTCGTCGATCTCGGCATCGCCGATGACAAGCGGCGGGATGACGCGCAAAGTCCGATCGCCTGCTGCGACAGTCAACAATTGATGATTGTCACGCAGGTGCACGAAGAACGGACGGCTCTCGACCTTCATCTTGAGACCGAGCATCAAGCCCTTGCCGCGCACGAGCTCGAAGAGATCCGGATAATTTCCGATAAATTGTTCAAGACCCGCGCGAACGCGCTCTCCCTTCTCGGTAACAGCGGCAAGGAATTCATCGTTCGCCACCGCTTCCATGACTGCGCTGCCGGCCGCCATGGCGAGCGGATTGCCGCCATAGGTCGATCCGTGCGTGCCGAAAGTCATGCCGCGCGCCGCCTTTTCCGTCGCAAGACATGCGCCCATCGGGAACCCGCCGCCCAGCCCCTTGGCCGAGGCCAGAATGTCGGGCTCGATGCCGTAGTGCTCGTAAGCGTAAAGCTTGCCAGTGCGCGCCATGCCGCACTGGACTTCGTCGAGCACCAGCATCAGATCGTGTTCATCCGCAAGATCGCGCAAGCCTCTCATGAAGGCTTCAGACGCAGGGCGGATCCCGCCTTCGCCCTGAATGGGTTCAACAAGAAAACCAGCAGTGTGCGGACCGATCAGCGCGCGCGCCGCATCGAGATCATCGAACTCGCAATATTTGAAGCCATCGAGCATGGGCGAAAAGCCATGATGCATCTTCGTCTGACTTGAGGCGCTGATCGTCGCCATGGTGCGCCCGTGAAACGCGCTGGTGAAAGTGATCAGCTCGAAACGGGAGGGATCGCCGGCATCGCCGGCGTTCTGGTGATAGGCACGCGCGCATTTGATTGCAGTCTCGACCGCTTCCGCGCCTGAATTGGTGAAGAATACCGTATCGGCAAAGGTGTGATCGACCAGTTTCCGGGCGAGCCTCTCGCCCTGGGGGCTCCCGTAGAGGTTGGAGACGTGCATGAGTGTCTCGGCCTGCGTCTGGATCGCCTCGATCAAGCCACGATGCGAATGGCCCAGCAAATTGACCGCGATGCCACTCGCAAAGTCGAGATAACGCGTGCCATCTTCATCAATGAGATGGCAATGGTCGCCTTTGACCGGGCGAACATCGCAGCGCGGGTAGGTTGGCATGAGCGGCGTGATCGACATAAGAGAGTTCCTTGGTGTCGTGTATTCCGGGTGTCTCGAGGGTATGATCGGGAAATAGTGAGCAGGAGCGAGCATCGCCAATCAAAAACGGCGACCCTTTGGAAGGGCCGCCGTGTCGATGATTACGACCGCCCGACCTTAGCGTCAAACGGCGTGCCTGAACCAGGCTTACTCCTGGACAGGCACCAGATTGACCGCAGAATATTTCCCGCGTCGATCAACCTCGAGATCGAATTCATAACGCTCGCCTTCGTTGATTGCGGAGAGGCCAGAGCGTTCAACAGCGCTGATGTGAACGAACGCGTCGGGCTGACCATCATCACGCACGAGGAAGCCGAAGCCCTTCATTGTGTTGAAGAATTTGACCGTGCCCGTGGCCTTTTCACCAGTTAGCTCGCGCTTGGGCGGGCCTCCTGCCGCAGGCGCAGCGATGACTTCGCCGACGACCTGCAGATCCTGCGCTGATATCTTGCCACCACGATCGACGAGATTGAACTCGAGTTCCTGACCTTCGGCGAGCCCTTCAAGCCCAGCGCGTTCGACCGCGCTGATATGAACGAAAACGTCTTCGCCGCCAGTCTCCTGCTGGATGAATCCGAAACCCTTCTGACTGTTGAAAAACTTGACGATACCCTTGCCGGTCCCGACCACCTGAGCTGGCATGCGGTTGAAACCGCCACCGCCGCCACCGCCCCGGCCCGGACCTCCGCCTCGACTTCCGCCGAAGTTATCGCCTCCGCCGCCGAACCGATCGCCACCCCCGAAACGGTCTCCGCCGCCTCCGTAGCGATCACCTCCACGATCATTTCCGAAATTGCCTGGGGGCGGGAAGCCCTCACCGCCTCCGCCGAACGGATCGAAACCGTCTTCGCCGAATCCGTCGCGCTTGTCCCGGCCGCGCCGACGTCCTCTATCGTAACCCATAACCCAGAAATTACCTTACCACGCTGCCCGCCCTCCGATGCACTGGCGGCGTGGACAGCAAGCCGCGCCAAGCGCAGATCGTCTTTCGCATGGCGATCGACCACCTTCCTTTGGTGCTATAACGCACAAACTGTATGGATGCGAATGATTTCCCTGCAAGACCCCGCGATGATGCAAATTTATTGCTTTTTTGAAACACCGGCTCCTGGTTCGCTCTCGCTTTCGCCCTGCAAACAGCCACTCGCGAAGACACCGCTCCGCTTAAACGGTCGAGCGAATCGCCGAAGCAAAACGCAAGGTTGGCCATGAAGGCAGAGCTCACGCCAGGTGTCGCCACTTGCCTTTTGGGGTTTTAATCGGCGGCGAATTGCTCGACAGGGTGCGCAGTGACACGAAGCCTCGCAACCTCTCGGAGCCTGCCTGATGACTGACTTTCGCCGCCTGTCGGACACGGTCTTTGCCAGCCCGCAAATCACCGCAGACGATCTCTCCGAGGCCAAGGCTCAGGGAATTGCGCTTATCATCAACAATCGGCCCGATGGCGAAGAAACGGGCGCGCCCCAAGGCGCCGAGATTGCTGCTTCGGCGAGCGCTGCAGGCATGGAGTATGTCGCGATCCCGATCGATCATTCGGGTTTCTCGCCGGCCCAGGTCGACGAGATGCTCGCCGCGCTCGAAGCGGCGCGGGGAAAAGTACTCGCCTATTGCCGTTCGGGCACACGTTCGACTTTCCTGTGGGCACTGGCGCGGGCAAAGGCGGGCGACAAACCTCAATCGATTGTCGAAGCGGCGCAGCAGGCTGGCTATGACATCGGCCCGATCTTGCCGCATCTCGTGCGGCTGGCTTCGTCCTAGGCCTCGCTCCTCAGGCATGAGCCGGGCCCGATCGTCCATGTGGCAGGCGAACGCATGATGGATATTCCTCCCCTTGTCCTTCAGTTTGGGGGATCGCTGGTTGCCATTTTGGTGGTCAGCGGGCTGGTCTGGGCACTCAAGCTGGGCGGCAAGCCGGGCCTCGAGAATGCTTTGGACGTGGCGCGAGCCGCCGGCGAAGTCGAGGACGGGTTTAGACCGATCCGCCATTCGATTGCCCGTCAGCGCGACGCTGCGCTTGCAGCCGATGCCGAAGGCCGGATCATGCTCATCAAACGCCATGGCAACAAGTTTGCCGGGCGGGTGCTGACTCCGGCGGCGCGAGTGCGCGAAGAGGTTGACATGCTGATCGTCGATCCGGGCGAGGCGCGGTTCGGGAGCGTGCGTCTATCACTCGGTGATGCGGCATATTGGGCGGATGCGATCAATCGGCTATAGAGCGCCCCCTCATGCCTGACTTTTCACCCACACAATATGCGGTGCCGCTATTCGTAGCTGCGATCCTGATCGAGATGGGATGGTCGCGCCTGCGTGCGCCGGAAGCCTATGAGCCCAGGGATACGCTCGTCAGCCTCGCCTTCGGCCTCGGGTCGACAATGGCGGGCGCACTGCTTGGCGGGTTTGCCGCCTATGTCTTTATCAAGGCTTACGATTTTCGCCTGTTCGATTTTGGCGAACAATGGTGGGCGGTCTGGTGGGCATGGCCGCTCGCTTTCGTGCTCGATGATCTCAAATATTACTGGGTTCACCGCGCTGGCCATCGGATTCGCTGGATGTGGGCCGCGCATGTGAACCACCATTCGAGCCAGCATTACAATCTGTCGACCGCGCTCAGACAGACCTGGACTGGCAATTTCACCTTTGGGCTGCTGTTTGCCATCCCGCTCGTCCTGCTCGGATTTCATCCGATCATGCTCGGCATCGTGGGCGGCTTCAATCTCATCTACCAGTTCTGGATCCACACCGAGGCGATCGACAAAATGCCATGCTGGTTCGAGGCGGTGATGAACACGCCGAGCCATCATCGGGTCCACCATGCGACGAACCCGCGCTATCTCGATCGCAATTATGCCGGCGTCTTCATCGTCTGGGACAAGCTGTTCGGCACGTTCGAGCCCGAACGCTCCGACGAACCGATCCGCTACGGGATCATCAAGCAGCTGGGCAGTTTCAATCTGCTGTGGGCCGTCTTCCATGAATGGATCGGGATCGCGCAGGATCTCTGGCGCGCCCCGTGGCGACACAAGTTGGACTATCTGCTGCGCGAGCCGGGCTGGAGCCATGACAACAGCCGCGAGACATCGGATATGATCCGCGCGCGCTGGCTCGCCCGGCAGTCGGGCCAAGGCGAGGCGGCGAAAGTGCATCTGCCCGCTGCGGCCGGAAACCCGATTGCGACTCCTCCGGAAGCTGCCTAGTCTTCCCTCCAAGAGGAGAGGATCATGGAAAGCTTTGATTACATCGTGATCGGCGGCGGCAGCGGCGGAAGCGCGGTCGCTGGCCGACTGGCGGTCGATGGTACCCGCCGGGTCTGTCTGCTGGAAGCGGGCGGGCGCAACAACGGCATGCTCATCAAGACGCCGGGATTCATGCCGTTCATCAGCAATGCGTCCAACTACAAATACGATACTGTCCCGCAGAAAGGGTTGGGCGGGCGGATCGGCTATCAGCCGCGCGGCAAGGGGCTGGGCGGGTCGTCGGCGATCAACGCAATGGTCTATATTCGCGGGCACAAATGGGATTACGACAACTGGGCGGCACATGGTTGCACCGGTTGGTCGTATGAGGACGTGCTCCCGTTTTTCAAACAGGCCGAAGCCAATGAGCGCGGCGCTGATGAATATCACAACGATGGGGGGCCGCTCTTCGTCTCGGACCAGAAATACCCCAATCCGGTCAGCCAGGCGTTCTTAGATGCCGCGAGCGAGCTTCAGCTGCGGAGCAATTCCGATTTCAACGGCGAGCGTCAGGACGGGTTTGGCTTTTATCAGGTCACCCAGCGCGGCGGCGAGCGCTGGTCGGCAGCGCGCGCCTATGTCGAGCCGATCCGCGAGCAGGGCAATTTTTCCATCCGCACCAAGACGCTCGTCGAAAAGCTGGTGATCGAAAACGGCCGTGTCACAGGCGTGCGCGTGCGGCGCGGCACAAAGCCGGGCCGCGGGAGCGAAATGCTCTATGCAAAGCGCGGTGTCATCCTTTCGGCAGGTGCATTCGGCAGCCCGCAGATCCTGATGCTCTCAGGCATCGGTCCGGCCGCCCATCTCAGGGATCAGGGGATCGATGTCTTGCTTGACAGACCGGCAGTGGGCTCAAATCTGCAGGATCACATTGATTATGTCTCGGCCTGGGAGACAGTGAGCGATGTCCCGATCGGTCGTTCGCTCAAGAGCTCTTTGCTGCTGGCCGGCGCGATCATTGAGCATCGGCGCAAGCGCACCGGCGCGATGACCACCCCCTATGCCGAAGCGGGCGGCTTTTGGACCGTGATGCCCGATTCTCCTTCGCCCGATGTGCAATGGCATTTCGTCCCGGCCGTGCTCGAGGATCACGGTCGCGAGAATATCTCGGCCCACGGCTTCTCGCTCCACGCCTGCGTGCTTCGCCCCGAGAGCCGGGGCACCGTGCGCCTCGCCTCGGGCGATGCCGCCGCAGCTCCCTTGATCGATCCGAACTTTCTCGACGATGAGCGCGATCTCGCTGTCCTCAAGGCCGGCGTCCGGCTGTCGCACCGCATCGCCGATGCACCGCCGCTCAGGGCGTTCGGCCCGACCGACCGCCATCCCGTCGACCTCGAGGATGATACAGCGCTCGGCGAGCTCATCCGAAGCCGCGCCGATACGGTCTATCACCCGGTTGGCACATGCCGGATGGGTTCGGACAATGAAAGCGTGGTCGATCCCGAACTCAGGGTGCGCGGGGTCGATGGCTTGTGGATCGCCGATGCGAGCATCATGCCCAAGATCGTCAGCGGCAACACCAATGCACCAAGCATCATGATCGGCGAGCGCTGCGCGGATTTCGTGAAGACGGCCGAACGCGCGCGAAAAGCAGCCTAGCTCCACCGAATATGCCCGGGGGAATTGGGAGCACCCGATGTGAGCGCTCCCAACAGCCGCTCAGTTATAGGCTCGTTCGCCATGCTCGGCGATATCGAGGCCGTTGACCTCTTCCTCCTCGCCCACTCGCAAGCCAATCGTGGCCTTGACGATCATGCCGGCTACAAGCGTGCCGATCCCGGCCCACGCGATCGTCACGAGCACACTGAATATCTGCACCCACAATTGTGCGCCAAGCGGGGTGGAACCATCGCCCGGCCCGCCGATCCAGGGCTGATAGACAATTCCCGTGCCGATCGCACCGACGATCCCGCCGACCCCATGAATGCCAAAAGCATCGAGCGCATCGTCATAGCCGAGCTTTTGCTTGACGCTGGCCACGAAGACATAGCACACGGCCGAGGAGACAATGCCGAGCAGGATCGCGCCGAACGGTCCGCTATTGCCGGCCGCCGGCGTGACCGCGACCAGCCCGGCGATCACCCCTGAACAAAAGCCGAGCGCCGATCCCTTGTGGCCGGCGAGCCGTTCGATCACCATCCATGCAAGCGCCCCGGCGGCCGTCGCCACGAAAGTGTTGATCATCGCCAGGCCCGCCGATCCGTCCGCTTCGAGCGCGCTGCCCGCGTTGAAGCCGAACCAGCCGACCCACAGTAGACCCGTGCCGACCATGGTCAGGGTCATCGAATGGGGCGGCATCGGCTCCTTGGGATAGCCGCGGCGCTGGCCGACAAGATAGGCGAGCACGAGCCCGCTCACGCCGGCATTGATGTGCACCACCGTGCCCCCTGCAAAATCGAGCGCGCCATCCTCGAACAGGAGGCCCCCGCTGGCCCAGACCATGTGGGCGATCGGAAAATAGACAATCGTCAGCCAGATCGGGACGAATGCCATGACAGCGGAGAACTTCAGCCGTTCCGCCGTCGCACCAAGGATCAGCGCTGCGGTGATCGCGGCAAAGGTCATCTGGAAGCTGATGAACACATATTTGCTGATGACTTCGTCGGTGAAGGTAGCCGCTGTGCTAGAAGCATCGGTTCCGCTGAGGAAATAGCTTCCGCCGCTGATGAAAAGGCCGAGCGGAGCGTCATAGACCGTGTCGCCGAACGCCAGACTGAAGCCCCACATCACCCAGATGATCATCGCCAGCGCTGCCGCTGCGCCGATCTGCGTCATTGTCGAGAGCATGTTCTTCGACCGCGTGAGCCCGCCGTAAAACAGCGCGAGGCCGGGCAGGATCATCAGCATGACGAGCACGGTCGCAGTCATCATCCAGGCATTGTTGCCCGGATTGGGCACGGGCGCAGCGGGCGCGGCAAGCGCCGGGCTGGCCGCAAGAAGCGAGGTCGCTGCGCAAATGAGAGATTTTTTCATCGGTTCGGCCCCCTGTTTACAATGCGTTTTCGCCCGATTCGCCGGTGCGAATGCGGGTTGCCGAAGCGAGATCGAGCATGAAGATCTTGCCATCGCCGATGGCCTGCGTGTTGGCGGTCTGCTGGATCGTTTCGATGACCTTGTGCGCGACCTCGTCGCTCGCAGCGATCTCGATCTTCACCTTGGGCAGCATATTGGTCGAATATTCAGCCCCGCGATAGATTTCCGTCTGGCCTTTCTGACGGCCAAAGCCCTTCACTTCGGTGACGGTCATTCCGGCAATGCCGATGCCGCTCAATGCTTCACGCACCTCGTCGAGCTTGAAGGGTTTGATGATGGCGATGATGAATTTCACGTGGCGCGGTCCCCTGGTTACGTTTTCTTCTTATGCTGCACCGCAGCAAGAAACGTGCCACATTTCTGTAACATCGCCCTGCACGGAAATTCGGTCGTTGAAGCCGCCAGAGCCCTCGGCCTGTCGGAAATACCTGCCCAAAAATTAACCGCCTGCTTACTTTTTGCACAGGCCGGTGCGCCTTTCATGGCCATTGTGCACGCTGCAGCCTGGCTCACTCGCCAGCGATGTAGTGCGCGCTGGGGCGGGTGGGCAGCCCGTCAATGCTCTCGGTTCGCCTCGCGACCTTGGCTTCCCACTCGGCAGGATCGGACTGGCGGTGTGCCTTCAAGAGGGTCTCGCGTTCGCCCTCCAGCGCCATGAACGGCACGCCCCAGCCGCACGAGGTCTGCACGCTCTCGACCGCTATGTCGAAAATCTGGCGCGTGCCCGGCATCAGCGTGAAATGCTGCGCGAGCGCCTCCCAACCTTCATCCTGCGGCAGCACGGGCACGCCCCGGCCATAGATCCGCAGGATGAGCGCAGGCCGCTCGAAATTACAGAACATGATCGTGATCCGCCCGCCGCGCTCATCGGCATCCGCGACGAGATGCGCATGGGTCTCGTTGCCCGAACCGCCCAGATCGAGATAGGCAACGCGATCTGGCGCAAGCACGCGGAAGGCATCATAGCCCTTGGGGCTCAGATTGATGCGGGCATTTGCCGCTGCCGTCGCCACGAAGAACACCGGCTGTCTCTCGATCAACGCGACGTGCTTGTCGGTCAGAATATCGGTGAAATCAGCCATCGATCTGTCCTCACCCCCCTAGAGAAATTCGCGCAGCACGGTGATGAACCGGTCGAACTGGTCGTGGTGGAGCCAGTGTCCCGCTTTCTCGAATTCGATCACGCTGGCGGTCTTGAAATGCGCGATCCGCCCGTCCTTCTCAGGGTTCGAGGCCCAGCTGTCCGCGCCATAGAGCAGCAGGGTGGGGCAGGTTATCGCGCTCCAGGTCGCTTCAAGAAATTCGTCCGCGACATCCTCGATCTGCCAGACGTTGAGATGCGGATCGAACTTCCAGCTATAGGTACCATCCTCGTTACGGTTGACCCCGTGGGTCGTGAGATGGCGCGCCTGCGCCTCGGTGAGATACGAGTTTTCCTCGATCATCCGCGCGAACGCAGCCTCGATACTGTCATATTTGCGCGGGGTCCGCCCGGCAGCCTTGCGCTTCTTGATGATCCATTCGGCGAGGCGCTCGGGATAGGGCGTGTTGCGCTGCTTGTCGCGCCATTCCGGGCTCGGGCCGAGCCCCTCGATCGCGACGAGTTTGGTGACCATGTCAGGGAAAGTCCCGGCGAAGCGCAGCGCGACATTGCCGCCCATCGAATGCGCCACGATGCGCACCGGCCCCACGCCAAGCTGATGAATGAACTGCGCCAGATCATAGACCATGTCGCCCGCGGAATAATTGCCGTCCGAAACCCAGTCGCTATCGCCGTGCCCGCGATGATCCATCGCGACAACGTGAAAATCCTCGCGTAGCGCCTGCGCGGTCCAGTCCCAGCTGCGGGCATGATCGCGCCCGCCATGCACCAGCACGAGCGGCGGCTTGCCTCGGCCTCCCCAATCCTCGTAATTGAGCTTGAGGCGCTGCGAAATGAAGCTTTGCGAAGTGGGGCCTGATCCGTCCATGGGCGCACGCCATGCCGCGAACCGCCCGGACCTGCAAGCCTACCTTTCCTTCGTAGCGGAGAAGGTAAGCTCGGGGTTTTTCTCGATCTGGTAGTTCACGTCCCACGGGCTCTTGGCCATGAAAACCAGATCGCCATCCCGGTCGCGCGCGAGATTGGCGCGGTTGAAACTCTCGAACTCGTCGATCGCCTTGGGATCGCCCTTGATCCAGCGCGCGGTCGCAAAGGGTGCGGGTTCGAGCGCCGCCTCGACCTTGTATTCCGCCAACAGCCGCGAGACGAGCACGTCGAGCTGAAGCTGGCCGACAACGCCGACGATGTGGTTTGCCCCGATCTCGGGATAGAACACCTGGATCACGCCTTCCTCGGAGAGATCGTCCAGGGCCTTTCGCAATTGCTTGGTCTTGGTCGGATCCTTGAGCTGCACGCGGCGCAGGATCTCGGGCGCGAAATTTGGCAGGCCACTAAAGCGCACCTCGTTCTTTTCGCTGAGCGTATCGCCCACGCGCAAGGTGCCGTGATTGGGGATGCCGATGATATCGCCCGCCTGGGCCGTATCGGCGATCTCGCGATCCTGCGCAAAGAACAGGATGGGCGAATGGATCGCGATCGGCTTGCCATGGCCCGAAGGCGTCAGCTTCATGCCGCGCTTGAACGTGCCCGAGACCTGCCGCATGAAGGCGATCCGGTCGCGGTGATTGGGGTCCATGTTCGCCTGGACCTTGAAGATGAAGCCGGTGACTTCGCCATGATCGGGCGCGATGCTCTCCTCGCCCGCCGGCTGGGGGCGCGGCGGAGGCGCGTGGCGCGCGATCGCATCGATCAGCTCGGTGACGCCGAAACTTTTGAGCGCCGAGCCGAAATAGACAGGGGTCAGATCGCCGTTGCGATAGGCCTCGAGATCGAATTCGGGATAGCCAATCTTCGCCAGCTCGACATTCTCGGCGATCTCTTCGGGCAGGTCGAAATCGCTCCGCCGCGTGCCGAGGAATTCGCGGCTTGGGCCTTCGGGCACCGCCACCGCGCCGCTCGCGAAATCGAGAATGCCCCTGAATTCGCCGCCCATGCCAACCGGGTACATCTGCGGGCTGACATCGAGCGCGAGCATGTCTGCGATCTCGTCGAGCAATTCGAACACCGGGCGCCCTTCGCGATCAACCTTGTTGACGAAGGTGATGATCGGCACGCTTCTGAGGCGGCAGACCTCGAACAGCTTCCTCGTCTGCGGCTCGATCCCCTTGGCCGCATCAATCACCATGATCGCGCTGTCGACCGCGGTCAGCGTGCGATAGGTGTCCTCGGAGAAGTCCTCGTGCCCCGGCGTGTCGAGCAGGTTGAAGGTTATCGTCTCGCCGTCATAGTCCTTCTCGAAGGTCATCACGCTCGAAGTCACCGAAATCCCGCGCTGCTGCTCGATCTTCATCCAGTCCGAGCGGGCGCGACGCGCCTGTCCGCGCGCCTTGACCTCGCCCGCAAGATGGATCGCCCCGCCCTGCAGCAGCAGCTTCTCGGTCAGCGTGGTCTTGCCCGCATCGGGGTGGGAGATAATCGCGAAGGTTCTTCTGTCCGACATGCAAATTGCCCGTGCGCGCTCAGCCGCGCAGCTGCGCCCCCGCCTTGGCGGCCGCAGCGACGATCCGCTCGGCGATCTCCTTGAGCTCGGCATCCTTGTAGCTTGCCTCGCCCGGCTGGAGCGTGACTTCGATCGCGAGCGATTTGCTCCCCTCGGGCACGCCTTCGCCGACAAAGACATCGAAAACGCGGGCTGCGGTGATGTTGGACTTGTCCGCTGCCCGCACGGCCTTGAGAAGCTCTTCGGCGGGAAGCGCGGCTGGCACGAGGAAGGCAAAATCGCGCATCACCGCCTGCAAGGCGGGAGGCGCGAAAACGGGCCGGGCGAAATCCGCCTGCCCCTTCGCCGCCTTGCCCTGCGGGATGGCATCGAGAAACAGCTCGGCCGCTGCCACCGGGCCATCCATGTCAAACGCCTTCAGCGTTGCGGGATGGAGCATGCCGAAGCGCGCCAGCACCCGCTTGGGCCCGAGCCGCAAGGTGGCAGACTGGCCGGGGTGGAACTGGGATCCCGTTCCTTGCGCAAGCGGCTCCATCACCATCAGCTTGTCCGCCGGCGCGCCCGCCATCTCCAATAGCTCGAGCGCAAGCGCCTTTGCATCATAGGCATCGTGGCTTGCCGCCTTGCCGCCAAAGACGCGCTGGTCCCAGCTGCGCGGTGCCTTCTCGCCGGAGAGGACAATGCCGAGCGACATGCGCTCATCGCTCGTCCCATCTTCTGCGCGCAGATAGCGCCGTCCCAGTTCGAACAATCGCGCGCCCGCTCCGCCGCGATTGGCATCGCGCCGGGCGGCCATGATGAGGCCCGGCAGAAGCGAGGGGCGCATGGTCTTCATGTCCTCGCTGATCGGGTTGGAGAGCGTCCACAGCTGCGCGCCTTCGGGGGCGAAATGCGCCGCCGCCTCGGGCGGGAGAAACGACCAGGTGATCGCTTCATTCAGCCCGCTTGCCGCCGCTGCCCGCCGGACCCGCCGCTCCATCAGCTGCTCGGGCGTTGCTGTGGGCCGGGCGACGCCTTCAGCGCGCGGGAGCGCCACGCTCTTGACCGCATCGAGCCCATGGATGCGCACGATTTCCTCGACGAGGTCGGCCGGGCCTTCGATATCGTGGCGGCGCAGCGGGCAGGTGACCTGCCAGCCTTCGCCAATCGTGAAATCAAGGCTCTCGAGAATGCGACGCTGCTCTTCCTCAGCCACCTCGATCCCGCCAAGCCGCGCGGTCAGGCCGGGGTCGAACGCAACCACCCTGGGCTCGCTCGGCGGCGCACCGGCGCGCACGGCCTCGCTCGGGCATCCGCCAGCAAGCTCCACGATCAGCCCGGTCAGAAGATCGAGCCCCTGATCGAGGAAGGCCGGATCGACCCCGCGCTCGAACCGCGTGCGCGCGTCCGAAGCCAGGCCCAGCTTGCGGCCGGTCACCCCGATGCGGGCCGGGTCGAAATAGGCGATCTCGAGCAGCACGTCGGTTGTCTCATCCGAAACGCCGGAATTCTCGCCGCCCATGATCCCGGCAATATCGTGAACCTCGCTCTCGTCGGCGATCACGACCATGCTCTCATCGAGCGTGTAGGTCTTCTCGTTCAAGGCCAGAACCTGCTCGCCCGCCTGCGCGCGCCGGGCAACCACCGCGCCTGACAGTTTGGCCAGATCGTAGACATGCGCCGGACGGCCATAGGCCAGCATCAGATAATTGGTCAGATCGACCAGCAACGAGATCGGGCGCTGACCGGCCGATTTCAGCCGCTGCTGCAGCCAATCGGGCGAAGGTCCGTTTCTGACGCCCGTGATGACGCGGCCATAGAAGGCCGGGCAGCCTTCGGGATCGTCGGTGCGGATCTCGATCGGGCACGCGCCTGTGCCTTCGAATGCGGGCACGGCGATCGACTTGAGTGTGCCGAGCCCGGCAGCGGCAAGATCGCGCGCAATGCCATGGACACCCATGCAATCGGGCCGGTTGGGTGTGATCGCGACATCGATGATCGGCGAGGCGCCCTGATATTCGGCAAAGCTGTGCCCCACGCTCGCCGCTTCGGGCAACTCGATGATCCCGTCATGATCCTCGCCAAGACCCAGTTCGCGCGCCGAGCACATCATGCCCGTGCTCTCGACCCCGCGAATGGCGGCCTTGCGCAGCTCCATTCCGTTGGACGGCACGACCGCACCCGGCAAGCCGAGCACGCCCTTCATCCCTGCCCGCGCATTGGGCGCGCCGCACACGACCTGCACCGGATCGCCGCCTTCGCCAGTATCGACCGTGAGCACCTGGAGCTTGTCGGCATCGGGGTGCTTTTCGGCAGTGAGCACCTTGGCGACGCGAAAGCCCGCGAGCGTCTCGGCCGGATCCTCGACGCCCTCGATCTCTAGTCCGATCGCATTGAGCGCGCTGGTGATCTCCTTGAGGCTTGCCTCGGTTTCGAGGTGATCCTTGAGCCAGGTGAGCGAGAATTTCATGCCCGCACTCCCACGCCGGCCGAAAGCGTCGGCTGATCGACCGCGGCAAAGCCATAATGCGCCAGCCAGCGCGGATCGCCATCGAAGAAGGCTCTGAGATCGTTCATGCCGTATTTGAGCATGGCGATCCGGTCGATACCGAGGCCGAAGGCAAAGCCCTGATATTCGTTTGGATCGATCCCGGCGAATTCGAGCACGCGGGCATTGACCATCCCGCTGCCGCCCAGCTCCATCCAGGCATGCCCGGGCGCATCGCCATCGCCGCCAACGACGCGCCGATCGCCCTCGTTGGAGTAGCCGACATCAACCTCGACGCTGGGTTCGGTGAAGGGGAAGTAGGAAGGGCGCAGGCGCAGCGTGATGTCCTCGCGCTCGAAGAAGGCCTTGAAGAAGGTCTCGAGCGTCCACTTGAGGTGTCCGAGATGGATGCCCTTGTCGACCACGAGCCCCTCGACCTGGTGGAACATCGGAGTGTGCGTCGCGTCACTGTCGGAGCGATAGACCCGGCCCGGCGCGATTATGCGGATCGGAGCGCCTTGCGCTTTCATCGAGCGGATCTGGACCGGGCTGGTATGAGTGCGCAGCAGCATCGCGCGGCTTTGCCGGCCTGCCGCATCGCTGTCGGAGGCCGGGCTACCGGGCGCGCGGTCCGGGAAGTAGAACGTGTCGTGCATTGCGCGCGCCGGATGACTTTCATCCATGTTGAGCGCGGTGAAGTTGTGCCAGTCATCCTCGATTTCGGGACCGGTGGCGACCGCGAAGCCAAGGTCGGCGAAGATCTCGGCAAGCTCGTCCATCACTTGGGCGACCGGGTGGATCGAACCGCGCTGCGTCTGCGGCGCCGGCAAGGTGAGGTCGATCGTCTCGCGCGCAAGCTGCGCTTCGAGCGCGGCAGCCTCGAGCGCGGCCCTGGCGGTCTCGAGCGCATCTGCGATCTCGGCGCGGATCGCCTGGATCGCGGGCGCTGCCCAGGAGCGCTCCTCCGGCGACATCTGGCCGAGCGTCTTGAGGGCCAGGCTGACCCAGCCCTTCTTGCCGAGCGCGGCAAGGCGCTGCTGCTCAAGCGCTTCGAGCGTTTGCGCTGCACCGATCGCGGCGAGGGTTTCGTCTTTCTGGATGGTGAGGTCTGTCATCTGGTGTCTGGCGTTGCTGCAAGGCAGCGTCCCGCTAGCGCCTTTGGCAAGGCAATGCAAAGCGCGTTTGCTTCGCGTGCGGATCGGCTGCGCGCTAGCCCCGCACGGGTGGATCGAGCGTTTGTGCCGCACTCCCCCAGATCCGCGCGCGCGCCTCGACGAAGCTTGCAAGGATCGGATGCTCGAGGCTGGCATATTCGGTCGGCAGCATCGTCATGAACTCGGCGAACTCGCGCGTGAACTGCGCCTGGTCATGATAGCTTTCATCCATCACCTCGGTCCAGCGCGAGCCCGCACCGCGCGAGCGATCGAGCATGTAGCTCGTGAGGCTGCGCATGAAGCGCTGGCGCCGCATCAGCAGCTTGGGCGTGAACCCGAAATAGCGCCGGCAGACCCGCTCGAGCGTGCGCACGCTCATCCCAGCTCGGTCGGCAAAGTCGCACACCGAATGACAATCGGCATCGACCAGCGCCTGATGAACCCGCGCAATCTTGGGCTCGTCGCGGTGCGGCCGCGCCAGCTGCGTGAGACCTGCGATGATCGCCTCGAGCTGGGCTGCCTGATCGAGCGCGGGATCGCACAGCGCCTTGCTCAGCACATCGAACCGGGCGAAGGCTTCGTGACTGGCCCCGTCGAGGATCGTGTTTGCAAGCGCGTGCGCATCGGCATCGATGAAGCGCGCCCAGCCAGCGGGCAACAGCCCGATCCCCCACATCCGCGAGGCCCCCAGCTCGAACCGGCACGGACGCGAGCTCGGCCCGGTTGCGACAAATCGCGCGCCTTCGAGCGCGCTCTCGCCGATCCGGGCCCGGGGCAGGCCGCCCGCGAAGAAGCGCAGATTGGCCCATTCGGGCTGGAGCAGATCGGTGACCACCAGATCGCCATCGCCGCCCTCTTGCGCGCCGGCGCCCTCATCTTCGATTTCAAGCGTCAGCTGGTAGAAGGTCGTGAAACAGCCGGCAAACTCCTCGGGCGGCGCATGAAACTCGCTGCGCACGACAACGCGGCTTGCACCTTGGCCAGGCTTGTCAACAGCGACCCCCATGCGGCGCCTTCTGGCGCAGGTGGCGATTTCTTACAAGTGTCCTGTCGCTTTCATACAACAAGGCGCGCCCGATGACGCGAGGCATCGGGCGCGTCCGTGGCCTAGCGCAGCACGCAGGCCGTAGGAAAGCGTCTTCTCGAACCGGACGCCGGATCGCTTCCGGAGCGCCTCGCTTCAGGCGGCGGGCAGCGCCTCTTTCGCCTGCGCGATGATCGTCTTGAAAGCGGCTTCCTCGTTCATCGCGAGATCGGCCATCACCTTGCGATCGAGCTCGATCCCGGCCAGCTTCACCCCGTGCATGAACTGCGAATAGGTGAGCCCTTCGGCGCGCACGGCGGCATTGATGCGCTGGATCCACAGGGCGCGGAAGCTGCGCTTCTTCACCTTGCGATCGCGATAGGCATACTGGCCGGCCTTCTCGACCGCCTGGCGCGCAATGCGAATGGTGTTCTTGCGGCGACCGCGATAGCCCTTGGCTTCCTCGAGGATCCGCTTGTGCTTGGCGCGGGTGGTAACTCCGCGTTTGACGCGTGGCATAGTGTAGTGTTCCTTTCAGTCACATGGACCGGGCCTACCCGCTCCCCCGCCCTTCCACCCGGATCCTACTCCGGAGTGACAATCCGGGTGGAAGGGCGGGGGAGCGGGTAGGCCCGGCAGCGGCTTCAGCCGCTCAAATCAATCCAACCCGTAGGGCGCCCATTTTTTGACCGTCTTCACGTCGTGTTCGGACAGCAAGGTGGTGCCGCGGTTCTGGCGGATATACTTCGCATTGTGGCTGATCAGGCGGTGGCGCTTGCCGGCCACACCATGCTTGACCTTGCCGGTCGCGGTGATCTTGAAGCGTTTCTTCACACCGCTCTTGGTCTTCAGCTTGGGCATTTTCGTCTCCTTTGGTCAGGGACACGTTCCACCGACCCTGGCAGCCCTTGGTTAGCCAGGCCGGTCGCTTGATTCGTGTCTTTGAAGAGCGGCCACATAGGCGCAGGCGCGCCCGTGTGCAAGCGCTTTGGCACGTGCGCGCGCTGCCAGCCCCCGCCGCGCCATCCGCTCCTGTCGCTGCCATTCGTCGCTCGCAGAGCACGGTTGATACAAGTGTTACAGTGTCCAGGCGCAAAAATCCCCTCGATCAAAGGGGCGCCTTCTGATCGAGCGAGGCGATCACTCTTTCGCGAGGAAAAGGCGGTGCAACTGGCCATCACAGAAGAATGCCACGAGGCGTGCCCTGTAGGAAAGCGGAACTCGGCCCCTCAGCCGCCCGCAAAGGGTCGGCGCCCGGTCTCCGCGAGCCAGCGGACAAAATCGCCGTGCGCGATCGGCTCGGCGCCTGCGGGCAGCTCGCCCTGCCAGACATAGGCCTCAGCCATCGTCTCGCCATAGCCATCCCACCCATCGACCGGCACGCTCGTGCGTGTATAGTCCGCCCCTTCGAACGCATCGATGGCCGCGAGATCCACCGCGCCCGCCTCGTGCAACGTCCCCACCACGCTCGTCGCATACCGCGCCTGCGTGAGCACCAGCGCGGGATACCACCCGGCGGGATCGGGAATCGCGTACAGCGCGCCCGTGGTGGTCGCCGGCGCGCCGAGGCCGAGACCAGTGAGGAAGGGCCAGTCGCCCCCCAAAGAAGGAACATCTTCGCGCAAGACGCCATAGAAGAAGAGGTGAGTGGGACGTGTCATAGCCCCGCCATCGTTACCCGCCCGCGCACAGCTTGTCGAAGCCTGTCCCCCGCCTTCTTACAGAGGGCCGGCAGCTCGCTCAGATGGCTGGAGACACTTCTAAGCTCCTCGCTATTTCGCAAGATTGCTGATAGGCTCAAGGTGTCGATATGTTTCGGCAAGTAGGGGGAAATCATGAAATACATCTTGAAGGGCGCATTCTGCGCCGCCGTCCTCGCGTGCGCACTGCCGATCAGTGGCATCAGTGTGGCCGTGGCGCAGGAGCGTTCATGGAACGACGAACAGACTGAAGTTTGGAGCGTCGTCGCCCAGAGCTGGGTTGACGATTCTGCCGAGAACGGAAAATGGCCCGTGGAATATCTGCACGAAGATGCGATTGGCTTTTCGGCTGAATGGCCCAATCCACGCGGTGCGGACTCGATCAGCAAGTGGTCACGCTTCGGCTATCAGGCCAACCAGACACTACAATATGAACTGTTCCCGATGGCAATCAGCATCGCAGAAGACACCGCTGTAGTGCACTACAGCACCGTGATCGTCAGCAAGGAAGGCGACAAGGCGCCAGAGCGCAGCGTCGGCTACGTCAACGAAACCCTCGTTAAGGCCGACGGTGAATGGAAGTTTCTTTCGCTTTCTGGTTGGAACGCCGGTAGCGAGTAGAGATAACGCATGGATCGGGGGCGGCGTCTTAGTGGCACCGCCCCATTTGCTCGATGCAGCAAACCCATTTCTGGTGTCTGGTGTATGTCCGCGACGGGGTCGCTTGCTGACTGTCCGCTCTCGGTGCGGAGGCTAGCGCAAGCCGTCCCCTCACCCCTCATAGATCATCTTCACCGTCATGCCGCCATCCACATTGAGATGCTGGCCGGTGACGAAGCCCGCGCCTACGAGATATTCCACCGCCTGCGCAATATCGCGCGGTTCGCCCACGCGGCCGGCGGGGTGCTGGGCGTGGTCCCGCGAGCGGTGCTGCACCTCCTCGCGCTCGCTCGCCTTCTGCCAATCGCGTGTCTCGATCCAGCCGGGGCGGATCGCGTTGACGCGGATCGCGGGGCCGAGCGAGACCGCCATCGCGTGGGTCAGCGCGTCGATCCCGCCCTTGGAGGCGGCGTAGGCGAAGCTCTCGGGCTCGCTCATCACGGACCGCGTCGAGGAGATGTTGATGACGCTCGCCGCTTCGCTGGTCGCTGCGTGCTGCGCGCGCAGCAGCGGGATGGCGGCGCGCGAGCACAGGAAGGCGCTGGTGAGGCAGGCATCGATCCAGCGCTGCCAGTCTCCCAGAGCGAGCTCTTCGAGCGGCCCGCAAGTGGGATCGGCGATCGCGGCGTTGTTGACGAGGCAGGCGAGCCCCGCCTCGCCCAGCCATGCGGTCAGCTGCCCGAAGGCACGGGCGACGTGGTCTTCTTTGCCGGTGTCGGCGGAGATGCCGAGCAGCCGCTCCTGCGGGACGAGCGCCGCGAGTTCGTCAAGAGCCTCCTCGTCGCGGTCGAGCACGATGGCTCGCCAGCCGGCGCGCGCGAAATGAAGCGCGATGGCGCGCCCGATGCCCTGCGCGCCGCCGGTGACGAGGATCGCCCGGTCGCTCACGGCCTGAGATTTTCCCCCACCAGCTCCTCGCTCATCTCCCACAGCCGCTGCGCCCCGCCTTCATCGAGCGCCCGCTTCTCGACGTCGCTATCGCCCACGGGGCCGCGCGCGTCGAAGAAGCCGGTGGGGCCATAATAGCCGCCCGAGACCGCGCGTTCGTCGGCGGCGGCGAGCGCAGTGGGCCATGCACCGCGCGCGGCGGATTGCGCGATCAGCGCGTTGCTGAGCTTGTAGGCGGCCCTGAACAGAGGGTTCGTGACCTTGCCCTGCAGCGCTGTATCCGAATAGCCGGGATGGCACGCGATCGATTTCACCCTCGAGCCTGCTGCCTCGAGCCGGCGGTGCAGCTCGAGCGCAAAGATCAGGTTTGCAAGCTTCGAGCGGGCATAGGAGCGGGTGGGATCATAGCCGCGCTCCATCATGAGGTTGTCGAAATCGATGTGCCCGAACTTATGGACGGTGCTCGCGACCGTGACCACCCGGCCCCCGCGCCCATCGACCTGATCCAGCATCAGCGCGGTCCACAGGAAATGGCCGAGATGATTGGTGCCCAGCTGCAGCTCGAAGCCGTCCTTGGTGGTCTGCCAGGGCGTTTGCATGACGCCGGCATTGTTGATGAGGCCATAGATCGCGCCGAAACGCTCCTTCGCCTCGGCCGCGGCGGCGCGGATCGAGGTGCTGTCCGCCAGATCGAGCTGGAGGAGTTCGCAGCGCCCGGTGCCCTGATTGACGAGCCTGGCGAGCGCCTTGCGTGCCTTGTCGGCATTGCGGCAGGCGATGACGATATCGGCATTGCGGCTGGCGAGGAGCTTGGCTGCCTCAAGGCCGATCCCTGAATTGCCCCCGGTAATGCAGAACAGCTTGCCCGATAGGTCGGGCAATTCGTCAGGGGTCCAGCGGGCGATGCCGCTCGTGTTCAGATGGGGCATGGGGATCCTTTGGTGGGTGTGCGCCGCTTCGAACAACGTTCGCGCGGCCCTGCGGGTCCCGCTGCCTCAGTGCGCTTGGCCTGGCGTCCCGGACGGCCCCATCGCGGCGAGCACATCCTCGAGCCGCGCCGGATCGCCCAGTGCAAGCACGGTCCCATCGCTGTCGGCATCGAGCGGATTGCCCTGCCAGTCGGCCATGATCCCGCCCGCGCCCTCGACCACGGGGACGAGCGCGGCGTAATCGTGGATCTTGAGGCCCGCTTCCATCACGCAGTCGATGTGCCCGCTCGCGAGCAGGGCGTAGTTGTAGCAATCGCCGCCATAGATCGGGAAGGGCCGCTGCGGATAGGCGTTGATGACGAGATTGAGGAAAGCATCGGCCTCATCGGCATCGAAGCAGTGCGGGCTGGTGGTGGCAAGGCTCATCCCCTCGACCCCGCGGCAGGCGCGCGCCTTGACGGGTTTGCCGTTGAAGGTGGTGCCCTCGCCGATCCGGCCGACCCAGCGCTCCCCCAGGATCGGCTGGTCGATCACGCCGAGCACGGGCCAGCCGTCCTGCATCAGCGCGATGAGCGTGCCGAAGATGGGCCTGCCGGCAACGAAGCTCTGCGTGCCGTCGATCGGATCGAGCACCCATTGGCGGCCCGCGTTTTCATTCGTGCGGCCATATTCCTCGCCGATAATACCGTCTGCGGGGCGCTCGGCCTCGATGATCGCGCGCATCGCGGCCTCGGCGGCGCGGTCGGCCCTGGTCACGGCGGAGTGATCGGCCTTGGTCTCGGTCTCGCCATGCGAGCGGAACAGCGGGCGGATGGCATCGCCGGCTGCATCGGCGAGGCGCTGGGCGAGGGCGAGATCAGCGGGGGTCATAAATGAGCGCCTTAGCGATCTTGCCAATATTCGAAAGCCTCTTGCTGGTGCAGCGCCACATAGGCCTTCGCCTCCGGGCCTTCCCATTCGAGTGGCCATTCCCCCGGCAAGTCCTGCGCCAGATGCGAGCGGCTGACGAACCAGCCCTGCCCCGGCAACCCGTCCGACTGGCGCACCACCAGCACCGCAAGCCCCGGCTCGCCCGCCGCGCGCCCGTCCTCGTCGATCGCATCGAGCACCTTGCACAGCGCACGCATCTTGGGCCGGGTGAAGCGGTGCCCCAGCAGGCCGAGCATCTGGCTGTAGGTCAGCGCATTGCGCGCGCGGGCGGCGCCGATCAGGATCTCGCGGACCTCGCCGCGATCGAACATCAGTCGAACAGGCTCGACACGCTGCTCTCATCCGCAATCCGCCTGATCGCTTCGCCCACCAGCGGGGCGATTGTCAGGATGCGGATCTTGCCCGATTGTTCGGCCGCTTCAGTCGGGCGAATCGAATCCGAGATCACCAGCTCCTTGAGTTGCGAGCCGTCGATCCGTGCCACCGCTCCGCCTGAAAGCACGCCGTGGGTGATATAGGCCGCGACCGATTTCGCCCCGCCCTCGAGTAGCGCATCGGCCGCATTGCACAAGGTGCCGCCCGAATCGATGATATCGTCGATCAGCACGCAGTCGCGCCCCGAGACATCGCCGATGATGTTCATGACCTCGCTCTCACCGGGGCGATCGCGGCGCTTGTCGACGATCGCGAGCGGGGCATTGTCGAGCCGTTTGGCGAGCGCGCGCGCGCGCACCACCCCGCCGACATCGGGCGAGACCACCATCAGATCCTGATCGCCATAGCGCGCCTGAATGTCCGCCGCCATCACGGGCGCGGCATAGAGATTGTCGGTCGGGATATCGAAGAAGCCCTGGATCTGGCCTGCGTGCAGATCCACCGCGAGCACCCGGTCCGCCCCCGCCTCGGTGATGAGATTGGCGACGAGCTTGGCCGAGATCGGCGTTCTGGGGCCGGGCTTCCTGTCCTGCCGGGCATAGCCGAAATAGGGCACGACCGCCGTGATCCGCTTGGCCGAGGCGCGCCGCAGCGCATCGGTGCAAATCAGCAGCTCCATCAGATTGTCGTTGCACGGATAGCTCGTCGGCTGGACGAGGAAGACATCCTCGCCGCGCACGTTCTCGTGGATCTCGACGAACACTTCCTCGTCGGCAAAGCGGCGCACGCTCGCATCGGTCAGCGGGATTTCGAGATAGGCCGCGATCGCGCGCGCGAGCGGCAGGTTCGAATTGCCGGACATGATCTTCATGAGTGCGAATCCCCTGCTCGCCAACAACACCGCACGCCTAGCCGAGCGTCATGGATTTGCAACAGAGGATGGATGCTGTTTCCCGCGTTCGGGGCGGATCGTCGGGGCCACACCAGCCGTGCGCCAAACAGGGCCCTTGATCGCCGCCGGAATACTGCGACCACGGCTCATGCTTTGCGGCCGCCTGCGCCCCATCCAGCCGCGAGGGCCCGCCTTGCGCCCTCGTCAGCCCGGATCGCCCGGCTCGATCACCGAGACCTGCGCTGCATCCTTCACCCGCACCCACACCTGATAATAGCCGCGATCGCTGCCCTCGCGTCGGCGCGCGCCGGGTTCATCGGGGGGCGGCAGCGCGCCGTGGCGATAATCGATCCATTGCAGGCTCACCGTGCCATCGACCAGGATCCGCTTGCCATGAAGCCGCTGCATCATCGTGAACATGTTGAGATCGAAGGTCGCGCTCGGGCGGCAGGCCTTGACCGTGATCTGCCCGCGCAGGACATTTCGCGCGCCGCACACGCTCGGGCGATGCAGCAGATCGTAAAGCGCATCGGGCTCGAAGGCGATCGTGAGCGTTCCGGGCCGGGCATAGTCGATCTGCGAATTGATGAAGAACAATCGCTCGAGCGCGCCCGTCAGGCTTTGCCCGCCGCCGCGTATATCGAGGATGAACCGGCCAGGCAGCGCTTCGCCCTCGCCCGCGGCAAAGGCCATCGCGGCTGCTTCGCTCGGCGTGATGCAGCCCGCCTCGCAATCGATCAGCGCCGCGCGCGCTGCATCGAGCGGCGCCTCCTCGGCCTCGATCCGCGCAAGGCTCTGGCGCAGCTGGGCCCCGGCTTCGAGCGCGGTGGGCAGCGCGGCTGCGGCGGGCGTGCCCGCGGCAAGAGCGAGCGCGAGCAGCGCCAGCAGGCGGCGCGATAAAAGCTGTGCGGAGAGGGTTGGTGGCGGCAAACGGGCGCTCTTGTGCAAGAATCCTCCGAAAGGATCGCGCGGCGCGATGAACCCGCGATGAGCGCAGCGCGCATCGGGGGAGACTTCATTTGACCCTTCACTCCGGATCGGCCTATGACTTTGCAACCATGAGAGCAATCAGAAAGGGCTCACGTGGCAGATTCCAAACTCGATAAAGTTTACACCGCATCCGGCGATGACGAGATGCGCGACGCCTATGATCAGTGGGCCGATGATTATGACAAGGACGTGACCAGCCAGGGCTATATCACCCCGGCGAGGCTGGCCGAGGCGCTGGCGCAGTTCGCCTCCCCGCGCGAAGAGGTCGTGATGGATTATGGCTGCGGCACGGGCCTTTCGGGCGAAGCGCTCAAGGCCGCCGGGTTCGAGCGGATCGATGGCGCCGACCTGTCGCAGAAGATGCTCGACATCGCGCGCGATCGCAAAGTCTACCGCGAGCTTCATCTGGTCGAGCCCGACCAGCCGCTCGCCGACGATATCGAGCAATACACCGCGATCGCCGCCGCCGGTGTGATCAGCAAGGGCGCAGCACCCCCCTCGCTCTATCACGACATGCTGGACGCGATGCAGCCGGGCGCCAGGCTCGCCTTCTCGATCAACGATCTGAGCCTGGCAGAGCCCGAATATCGCGACCTGGTGAAAGCGAGCCTCGCTGCGGGCAAGGTCGATCTGCTGTTCGAGGAACACGGGCCGCACCTGCCGCGCTATGAGAACAACAGCGGCTCGACCGTCTATGTCGTTAAGCGGCTGGGCTGACGCCTG
>JGI12048J13642_10387404_pt1 | contig 78531 bp, 75 predicted proteins | sample ElkSlonscriptome_16_FD_13642 | JGI IMG/M metagenome (IMG submission 13642)
GAGCCGGGGCAGCGACCCTACCGGCTCGTGCAGCCGCTCATTCCGCAAGACGAGATCAATGACGGTTCCAAATTCGAGGAGCAGTTTGCTAGGCTTTCACGACTTTCGGCTTCTTCGCCTGACGATCCGCCGCTCGTCCTTTGGCCCGAAAGCGCGATTCCCGACTATCTCGAGGATGGCTATCCCGCCCGTTTCTATCGCCGCATGACGGCCGGAGCCGATCCGGTATTCGCGCGCAGACGCATCGCGGCAGTCATCGGCCCGGGCGCGCGGTTGCTGACAGGCGTGGTCAATCTCGACATCGAGACGCGCGCCGGCGAAGCGCGCGCGGTGAGCGCCCGCAATTCGGTCGTCGCGATCGACGACCAGGGCAGAATCACCCACAGCTATGCCAAGGCGCATCTGGTGCCTTATGGAGAGTATCTGCCGCTGCGCGCTGTGCTTGAGCCGCTGGGCCTCTCGCGCCTCGTCGCAGGCACGATCGACTATCGCCCTGGCCCTGGTCCGCGCACGATTGATCTGGGCAAACATGGCCTCGCGGGCATCCAGATCTGCTACGAGATCGTCTTTTCAGGCGAGGTGGTCGATCCGCAGACGCGCCCGGACTTCATCTTCAATCCCTCCAATGATGGCTGGTTCGGGGCATGGGGCCCGCCGCAGCATCTTGGCCAGGCCCGTCTGCGCGCGATCGAGGAGGGCCTGCCCGTGCTGCGCTCGACCACCACCGGGATCAGCGCGGTGATCGACAGTCGAGGGATCGTGCGGGGCAGCATTGCCCTGGGCAAGGCCGATGCGCTGGCCGGGATGATCCCGCCCGCCCGGCCCGCGACGCCGTTCGCGCGCATGGGCAACATGCTCACGCTGGGCTGGGCGATTGGGCTGATTGCGCTTGGCCTCGCGCTTTCGAGATTGCTTGCGCTGCGATCCCTGCCCGGTTAGGGCGCACAACCAGACATAAAGGCTTCCTTATATCTGCATAAGGGCCTGATCATGCCCAAACGTGCCAAGCGGAGGCTTCATGCGTCAGAACTATCTTTTCACTTCCGAAAGCGTCTCAGAAGGCCATCCCGACAAGGTCTCGGATCAGATTTCGGATGCGATCGTGGATCTCATGCTATCCAAGGATCCGGAGGCGCGCGTCGCCTGCGAGACGATGACGACGACGCAGCGCGTGGTTCTTTCTGGAGAGATCCGCTGCGCGCCTATGTATGACCAATCGCGCGAGGATTGGCGCTACAACAATTACTGGGCGCCCGGCGCGCGCGACGAGATCGAGAGCGCAGTGCGCCGCACGATCGCCGAAATCGGTTACGAGCAATCCGGATTTCACTGGGAAACACTCACCTTCGAAAACCACCTGCACGGCCAATCGAGCGAGATCGCGCAAGGCGTCGATGCGGGCGTCGAAGGCTCGAACAAGGATGAGGGCGCGGGCGATCAGGGCATCATGTTTGGCTTCGCCTGCGACGAAACACCCGATCTGATGCCCGCTACGCTCGATTACAGTCACAAGATCCTCCAGCAGCTTGCCGAGGACCGCAAATCGGGCAAGGCGCCTTTCCTTGAGCCCGATGCGAAGAGCCAGGTCACGCTGCGCTATCATGCAGGAAAGCCGGTCGCCTGCACGGCAGTGGTCGTATCGACGCAGCATGCCAAGGGCTATCACGAGGGCGAGAAGGAAGCCGAACTCAAGGCCTATGTGAAAGGCGTTGTCGGCAAAATCCTGCCCCAGGATTTCATCTCGGACGAGACCGTCTGGCACATCAATCCAACAGGTGCTTTCGAGATTGGCGGCCCTGATGGCGATGCCGGGCTCACAGGGCGCAAGATCATCGTGGACACCTATGGCGGCGCGAGCCCGCATGGCGGCGGCGCATTCAGCGGCAAGGACCCGACTAAGGTCGATCGCAGCGCGGCCTATATCACGCGCTATCTTGCCAAGAATGTCGTCGAAGCCGGCCTTGCCAAGCGTTGCACGATCCAGATCGCCTATGCGATCGGAATTTCCGAGCCGCTCTCGCTCTATGTCGATACGCACGGCACCTGCGCTCAAGGGGTAAGCGACGAAGCGATCGAGGATGCGATCCGGTCGATCGGCAAGCTTGGCGGGCTGACCCCGCGCGGCATCCGGATGCATCTGGGACTGAACAAGCCGATCTATCGCAGGAGCGCGGCTTATGGCCATTTCGGCCGGAAGGCCGATGGCGAGTTCTTCCCATGGGAGCGCACTGATCTGGTGGAGGATCTGAAGGCGGCGCTTGGCTGATTTTCTGGCTGTCGGCCCGGTCTTGCGTTAAGCCATCGCGCTCATGCAGCCCGGGCCCGCCACTTCAAGCTCGCCCACCCGAGGGCGGATTGCCGAGCTCGATGCGTTGCGCGGCCTGGCGGTGATCGGGATCGCATGGATGAATGTCCATGCCTTCGCGCTTCCGCTTCAGGCCTATTACAATCCTGTTAGCTTCGGGCTGGAGACGTTTGCTGATCGACTGGTGTGGCTGGCGAGCTTCGTCTTTATCGAAGACAAGTTCCGCACGCTGTTCGCGATGCTGTTTGGCGCAGGATGTCTGATCCTGATCGAACGCGAAGGCGCGGCCCGGGAGGGACAAGCCGGGGTCCAGGTCTGGCGAGCGCATTTTGCGCGCATGGCCGTCTTGTTCGCAATCGGTCTGCTGCATGCCTTGCTGCTCGCCAGCAACGATGTCTTGCGCGCCTATGCCATGGCAGGGCTGCTGATCCCTTTCATTGCCGGTCTGGGCGCGCCCGCGCTCTATGCGATCGCGGTCGGTAGCCTGATGGTGCACCTTGGAGCGGGGCTCGTGGTATTCGGCAGCGGGATGATCGATTTCTATCAGGGCAGGCTTTCGTCCGATGCTGTCCTGTTTGCCGCGCGCAATTTCGGAAACGATCCGGCGGCGCTGGCCTATGCGCTCGAGATCGGCTCGCAGAGCTTCGATGAACGCCTCGTGTGGCGCGCGTCCAATCTGCGCGGGCAACTCAATGCGGTTGCGAGCTCGGTCCCGCTCAACTTTGCCGCCATGGCGCTGGGTATGGCGCTGTGGCGCGATGGCATGCTCAAGGCCGAATGGCGCACCTTCCGCTTGCAGCGCCTGGCCGCGATCTGCGCGCTGGCGGCGCTTCCGGCGTTGCTGGCGCTGGCCTGGTGGGTGAGCGAAGCCGGTTTTCCCGGCGCTCTGATGGGGCCCACCGCGCTCGTTCTTTCAGCACCTTTCGACATGCTGCTGGGGCTTGCCTATGCCGCGCTGGCCATGGCCTTCTTCGCTAGAGGCGGGGGAGCGGTGCGCGTGTTGGCTGCGGCGGGCCGACTCTCGCTGTCCAATTATGTCCTGACCAGCGTGATCCTTGCGGCCCTGTTTGCAAGCTGGGGATTGGGCTTATTCGCCGAAGTCTCGCGCGCTCAGGCGCTGGCCCTGAGCTTCGTTCCCATCGCAGCCATCCTGGTGATCTCGCCGCTGTGGCTCGGCAAGGCCGGTCAGGGCCCGCTCGAACGGCTGTGGCGGGCGGCGGCGCGGGCGCTTGCCTAGGGCGCATTCCCCGCGCCCGGATCATCTTCCCCAAGCATGGGCGAAGGCCGGTCGAGCGCCATTTCCGCTTCCGAGAACAGGAAGGGCGAACGCACGCCGGGCATCCCGCCCAACTCGATCCGCATCCCGCGCGCAGCGAGCTGCGGATCATCGAAGATTTCATCGAGCGCATTGATCGGTCCGATCGGTACGCCGGCCGCATGACATGCCGCGATCAGCTCATCCTTGGGCCACGAGCCAGTCGCCTGCGCAATCAGCCGGTCGAGCTCGGCAGCATGATCGACCCGATCGGCATTGGTTGCAAAGCGCGGATCGCGAGCGAGCTCCTGCGTCCCCAATACCTGCATCAGCCGCGCGAACAGACCATCATTCGCCGGCGACAGGATGACATGGCCATCGCGGGTCGGAAACACGCCATAGGGCGCAACCTGTGCATGCGCATTGCCCATCCGCGGCGGGTTCTCGCCGGTGGTCAGGAAATAGGTCGCCTGATTGGCGAGCAGGGCGACCGAGCAATCGAGCAGGCTCATGTCAAGCTGCTGGCCCCTGTGCGTGCGCGCGCGTTGCAGAAGCGCGGCCTGAATGCCATTCACAGCCCACAGCCCGGTTGCCAGATCGCTGATCGAAATGCCCATCTTGACCGGCGCTCCGTCGGGCTCCCCGGTGAGCGACATGAAGCCGCTCATGCCCTGGATCACGAAATCATATCCCGCCTCGCGCGCGCGCGGGCCGGTCTGGCCAAAGCCGGTGATCGAGCAGGTCACGATGCCCGGATTGTCCGCGCAAAGCGAGGCATGATCGAGGCCGAATTTCGCCAGGCTGCCGGTCTTGAAGTTCTCGATCAGCACATCCGCCGTCCTTGCAAGATTGCGCACCCGGTCGAGATCGCAAGCATCCCGAAAATCGGCGGTAATCGAGCGCTTGCCGCGATTGCAGGCGTGATAATAGGCGGCCTCGCGGTGGAGCGTGCCATCCGCCGCGCGGCGCTCGATCCAGGGCGGGCCCCATTGCCGCGTGCCATCGCCGTCGGGGCTCTCTACCTTGATCACATCCGCGCCGAGATCGGCCAGGATCTGTCCGGCAAACGGCCCCGCGAGAACGCGCGCAAGCTCGAGCACCTTGAGCCCGGCCAGCGGGGCGTTCGCATTGCGCGGGGTATCGAGCCATTCAGCCATTGCCGGGGCCTATAGCGTCAATAGGGCTTTGCCACCATCAGCCAAAGCACCGCACACAGCGGCACCGTGCTGATGAGACCCCAGGTTATCCAGCGGCGCGAGAGGCGGCGGTATTCCTCGGTCACGCCCTCCTGCCCGGTCCATGCGTTGGCGATGCGCGCCTGGCGGATCTGGATCGGCACGAGGATGAACAGCCAGATCACCCCCGCCGCGACAAACAGAATCTGGCTCCACACGAGCCACGCCGATCCGAACAGCGGATAATCCATCACCCAGGCAGCGCCGTATCCGCCCACCATGGTGAGGACGATACCAGGAATAGTCAGTCCGAAATCGGTGCCCGTCACAAGCCGCTGGCCAAACTGGACGATCCGCCAGTCGCCATTGCGATCCGCAAACACCTTCCACACCGCGGTCACCGTGATGTTGCCCGCGAGAAGGATCACCCCAAGATAGTGGAGATATTTGAAAGTGTAGAACCATCCCATCCCGCCGTGGGTTTAGCGGGACGGTCCGGATTGTAAATCCGCCTTTACGCTGGGAGGCGGCCCTAAAGCGCAACCTCGTAAGCGGCCGTGGTCTGCGCTGCGACCTGATCAGCGCTGACCCCTGGCGCCAGTTCTATCAGGCGGAAAGGCGAAGTCTTGTCGGGGCGCTGGAACACACCGAGATTGGTGATGATCATGTCGACCACGCCCGCGCCCGTCAGCGGCAGCGTGCACTCAGGGATGAACTTGGGGTCGCCCGCCTTGCTCGCATGATCCATCACGACGATGATCTTCTTGACGCCCGCGACGAGGTCCATCGCGCCGCCCATGCCCTTGATCATCTTACCCGGGATCATCCAGTTAGCGATGTCGCCGTTCTCGGCCACCTCCATCGCGCCCAGCACGGTCAGGTCGATATGCCCGCCGCGGATCATCGAAAAGCTCGTCGCGCTGTCGAAATAGGCCGAGTGCGGCAGCTCGCTGATGGTCTGTTTGCCAGCGTTGATGAGATCGGGGTCGACCTCGTCGTCATACGGAAAGGGCCCGATGCCGAGCATCCCGTTCTCGCTCTGGAGCGTCACCAGCATCCCCTCGGGGATGTGGTTGGCGACGAGTGTCGGGATGCCAATGCCGAGATTGACGTAATAGCCGTCCTTCAGTTCGCGCGCGGCGCGCGCTGCCATCTGGTCGCGGGTCCAGCCGATTGCCTGATCCATCAGTCAGTGCTCCTCGCCATGTTTTCGGGCAGGGGAAATGCCTCGTTCTCCTGCTGCCACAACAGTGAATGAACCCGCCACGAGCCGTCGGGAACGCGGCGCAGCTGGAAGCTGTTGATGCCTCGGACCTGACCTGGCTCGCCGTCGCGCACGAAGGTGCCGGCATAGCTCGACCAGACTTGCGCGAGATTGCCGTAGATCTCGATGCGGTTCGTCAGCTCGCTTTCGGAGAAGCCGAATGCGACCAGCGAAGCCTCGCTCGTTGCGATATAGTCTTCCGGAGTCCCGCCGCGCACGCCGGTTGCAGTGATTGCATAGAGCCGGGCGTCGTCCGTAAAGGCACTGCGGAAGCCATCCCAATCGCGTGGTTCGCCCTGCGGTCCAGAAATGGAGGCGTAGACCGCGTCAATCGTGCGCTGGATTTCCGCCTCTTGCGCTGGCGCCATGCCGGTGGTGGTGGATTGATCGGCAAGCGCCTGGTGGAGCGGCGCAGCAGCGAGAGCGAATGCGATCAGGATGCGTCTCATCTCACGCCTCCTCCCGCTCGCGCGTGGTGCGGAATTCGATCTTCTTGTCGTAGGGCGCACCCAGCACCATCCGGTTGACGAACACGCCCGGCAGGTGGATCGAATCGGGATCGAGCGCGCCTGCGGGCACGATCTCCTCGACCTCGACCACGCACACCCGCCCGCAGGTCGCGGCGGGCTGGTTGAAGTTGCGCGCGGTCTTGCGGAAGATGCAGTTGCCGGTCTCGTCCGCCTTCCACGCCTTGACGATCGCGAGATCGGCGAAGATGCCGTGCTCTAGGATATAGGTTTCAGGTTCGCCGTCGCGCCCGATGAATTCCTTGTGCTCCTTGCCCTCGGCGACCTGCGTGCCGACGCCCGTCTTGGTGTAGAAGCCGGGGATGCCTGCTCCGCCTGCGCGCATGCGCTCGGCGAGGGTGCCTTGCGGGCAGAACTCGACCTCGAGTTCGCCGGCGAGATATTGCCGCTCGAATTCCTTGTTTTCGCCGACATAGGAGGAGATCATCTTCTTCACCTGGCGGGTGCGCAGCAGCTTGCCGATGCCCTCATTGTCGATCCCGGCATTGTTGCTGGCGAAGGTGAGCCCGGCAACACCGCTGTCGCGGATTGCGTCGAGCAGGCGCTCGGGGATGCCGCACAGGCCAAAGCCCCCTGCCGCGATCACCATATTATCGGCGAGCACGCCAGCGAGTGCGGCTTTGGCGTCGGGAAAGATCTTGGACATGGTCGCTTATCTCGGGGTTCTTGCGCAGGACAGGAAATGTGACTTGCGCTGGTTAGTCGCTTGATGCTGGCCTGTCACGGGGGTCAAATCTGCAAACATGCCAGCCTTGGCGCCGCGCCTCTCACCAAGGCCAAGCAAGTCGCTCGAATGTTGCGGCGCACAAGGCGCATTCCCCGTCAAAATGCGTGAAAAATAGGCAATTGCCCATATATTGCACAGTCGTCTTTGCAAAAACCGTCATCCAACTGAAGAAAACTGATCTAAAGGTGCACTAAATGCAACTTTGCATGCACCTTTCGCACTTGCACAAAAGTGGTCCCGGGGGCATACCACCAATGTGCCTTTCAGGCATCCTCTCCCAAACTCACCAAGCCCGGCCTCGCGCCGGGCTTTTTTTTATCCATGGCACATCTGCAGCAGCGGTGGGCCAAGGCGGGCCTCGATCGAGTTTTGACGAGTTCATATCGGACAATCGCGAATTGTAATCGCGCTGAGCCAACCCTAGCTGTCCTGACGCAACCAACCCGGCCGCGATACAGGAACCAGACATGGCTGACAGCAACCCATCTTCCAATCCCGCTTCCGGTTCGGGCGAGCAGCCCGCCGAAGTGCGGCTTCAGGTGGCCGCTGCACGGCAGGAGGAGTCGGGCCAGGGCATCGCTCGCATGCCGCGCTCGGCGTTCCAGAAACTCGGCATTACCGAGGGCGATGTGGTCGAGATCAGCGGCAAGCGGGCAACGGTTGCGATCGCGATGGCTGCCTATGCCGAAGACGAGAGCCTCGATGTCGTCCGCCTCGATGGCCTCCAACGCGGCAATGCGGAGACCGCCTCGGGCGAGACGGTCAGGATCGCAGCCGCCGAATCGCGCCCGGCGACGCGCGTCGTCTTCGCGCCCGCCCAGCGCGAAATGCGCCTGCAGGGGCCGACCCAGGCCCTCAAGCGCAATTTCTTCCGAAAGCCGCTGGTGGCGGGCGATCTGGTGGCAACGACCGGGCAGCAACCAGTGCAGAACATGCCGAGCGAAGTGCGCCAATTGCTGCGCGCGCCCGCTTATGCGTTGACCCAGATCAGGCTTTCGGTCGCTTCGACCAGCCCCAAGGGCATCGTCCATATCGACGAGAATACTGAAGTCGAGCTGCGCACCGAATACGAGGAGCCGCGCGATCCGCGCGCCGGCGTCAATTATGACGATGTCGGCGGCATGGAAGAGACGATCAAGGCGCTGCGCGAGATGGTCGAGCTGCCGCTGCGCTATCCTGAGCTCTTCACCCGTCTCGGAGTCGATCCGCCCAAAGGCGTGCTGCTGCATGGCCCGCCCGGCACCGGCAAGACCCGCCTTGCGCAGGCGGTGGCGAACGAATCGGACGCCGAATTCTTCACCATCAACGGGCCTGAGATCATGGGCTCGGGCTATGGCGAATCGGAAAAGCGCCTTCGCGAGGTGTTCGAGGAAGCGAGCCGGGTCGCGCCTGCGATCGTCTTCATCGACGAGATCGACTCGATCGCGCCCAAGCGCACCCAGGTTCCCGGCGAGGCGGAAAAACGCCTCGTGGCGCAATTGCTCACTCTGATGGACGGACTTGAGGCGCGCGCCAATCTCGTCGTGATTGCGGCCACCAACCGGCCCGACGCGATCGACGAGGCGCTGCGCAGGCCCGGCCGCTTCGATCGCGAGATCGTCATCGGTGTGCCCGATACGGGCGGGCGGCGCGAAATCATCTCGATCCATACCCGTGGCATGCCGCTGGAGGACAAAGTCGATCTCGGCGAACTGGCCCGGGTTACGCACGGCTTCGTGGGAGCCGACATTGCAGCGCTGGCGCGCGAGGCGGCGATCGATGCCGTGCGCCGGATCATGCCGCGGCTCGATCTCGATGCGCGCACCGTCCCGCCCGACGTGCTCGAAGATCTGTGCGTGACGCGCGAGGACTTCCTCTCTGCCCTGAAGCGGATCCAGCCCAGTGCCATGCGCGAAGTCATGGTCCAGATGCCCAACGTCGCCTGGGGTGATATTGGCGGCGTGGGCGATGCGATCGATAAGCTCAAGGAGGGGATCGAACTGCCGATCAAGAACGCCGAGGCGTTTCGCCGGCTCGGTATCCGCCCGGCCAAGGGCTTCCTGCTCTATGGCCCGCCGGGCACCGGCAAGACCTTGCTCGCCAAGGCCGTCGCCAAGGAGGCCGATGCGAACTTCATCTCGATGAAGAGTTCCGATCTCCTCTCCAAATGGTATGGCGAGAGCGAGCAACAGATTGCGCGGATGTTTCAGCGCGCGCGCGCGGTCGCCCCATGCATCGTCTTCATCGACGAGATCGACAGTCTCGTGCCTGCGCGCGGCAGCGCCCAGGGCGAGCCGCAGGTAACGGGCCGCGTGGTCAACACCATCCTTGCCGAGATGGACGGGCTCGAGGAGCTGCAATCGATCGTCGTCATTGGCGCGACCAACCGCCCGACACTGGTCGATCCCGCGCTTTTGCGGCCCGGCCGGTTTGACGAGCTCGTCTATGTCGGAACGCCCGACAAGGAGGGGCGCGAGCATATCCTTCGGATTCACACGGCCAAGATGCCGCTGGGTGATGATGTCGATCTCGGCGCCGTCGCCGCCAAGACCGAACGGTTTACCGGGGCCGACCTCGAAGATGTGGTTCGCCGGGCAGGGCTCGGAGCGCTGCGCCGGGTGGGCGGCGAAGTCAGCGAGGTGGTTGCGCAGGATTTTGAGGCGGCGCTCGAGGACAGCCGCGCGACTGTCACCGCGAAGATGGAAGAGGAATACCGCAAGATGCGTGGCGAGCTCAAAAAGCGTGCCGCCGAGGCGACCCCGATCGGGTTCTTCGCACCCGAAACTCTCGAGCCGGTGCGCGCGAACAAGCACGAATGAGCCGCATGGTCCGGCTCATTCTGCCATGCCCGCTTCGCCTTCCATCTGCGCCAGCGCCTCGCCCGAAGGTGCGCCCACCGCGCGCCCGTCCGGCCCGACCGACATGACCCGCCCCCGCACCAGCGCTTCGGGCATTTCCTCGGCGAGCCACTGTATCATCGCTTCGCGAATGTCGCAGCGCAGATCGAACAGGGTGGGCGAATCCTTGGCCGTCATCAGCAGGCGAAGCTCGATCGCATCGCGCGACAGATCGGTCACCTGCATGTGCTTCACCCGTTTGTCCCAGCGCGCATTGCTCTCGACCAGCTCGAAAAAGCGCGCGCGGATCGGATCGAGCTTCGTTGTCGGCTCGACATAAAGAAAGACCGTGCCGAGCAGCTGCGAGGTGGTCTTGGTCCAGTTCTGGAAAGTTTCTTCGAGGAACTTGTTGGTCGGCACGACCAGCCGCCGCTCGTCCCACACCTTGATCACCACATAGGTCGTGCGGATTTCCTCGACCCAGCCCCATTCGCCCCCGATCACGACGGCATCGCCGATGCGGATCGGCTCTGTGAGCGCCAGCTGCACGCCGCTGATCAAAGCCTTCAGCGCGGGCTGCGCCGCTGCGCCCACTGCGAGCGCCGCCAGCCCTGCCGAAGCCATCAGCGTAACGCCGATATCGCGCACGCCGGGGATCGAGAGAAGCATGAGCCCGATCGTCACGAACACAATGAGAAAGGTCGCGATCCGGTTGAAGATCGTCAGCCGGGTATGCGCGCTGCGGGCCTTGAGATTGTCGTCGCCCTCGATCCCGTTCGCCAGCTTGAGCGTCTTGACCAGCGCCTGCAAAAGCGAAACCGCGATCCAGCCGATCAGCGCGGGCATGACGAAGCCTGCGACCTTGGCCCAGATCTGCTCGAGCGCAGGGATCTCGCGCGCGACCAGCACGAGCGCGAGCGCGATCAGGGCATAACGTGTGGGCCGCGCGAGCCGCTTGAGCACGATATTGTCCGCCGGGCTTTCAGTCGCACGGACGGTGCGAAACAGCACGCGGAAGATTAGCGCATGGACGATATAGGCCGCGATCACGGCGAGCACGGCGGCGCTAAGCGCAAGCAGGGGCTCTGCGAGCCAGCGCGGAAGGCCCGGAGCGAGCTGCGTGATCCAGTCGGTCATCGCGTGAAGGGTAAGGCTTCGCAGCCCGGCTTCAACCTTTGTGTGCGCAAATGGGGCCGCGCGCGAGTCAGTGCGCCGCGTCCCAGCTCGCGCCGGTCCCGATGTCGATCGCAAGCGGCACATCGAGCCGGACCGCCGGGAGCGCCGCCTGAGCCATCACCCGCTCGATCACGGGTGATGCCTCGCTCACATCGCTCTCGGGCAATTCGAACACCAGCTCGTCATGGACCTGCAGTAGCATGCGCACATGGCCCAGGCCCGCATCGCTGAGCGCGGGCAGCATGCGCGCCATCGCCCGCTTGATGATATCCGCGCTGGTGCCCTGGATCGGGGCATTGATCGCGGCGCGCTCCGAGCCCTGGCGCTCGGCCTGATTCTTCGACTTGATGCGCGGAAACCAGGTCTTGCGGCCGAACAGGGTTTCGGAATAGCCGCGCTCGCGAACGGTCTCGAGCGTCTCCATGATATAGCGCTGGATGCCGGGAAAACGCTGGAAATAGGTGTCGATCATGTCCTGCGCCTCGTCGGGATCGACTTCGAGCCGCCCGGCGAGGCCCCAGCGCGAGATGCCGTAGAGGATGGCGAAGTTGATCGTTTTGGCGCGCGCGCGGGTGTCGCGGGTGACTTCGCCGAACATCTCGGTCGCAGTGCGCGCGTGGATGTCCTCGCCATTTGCGAAAGCCTCCTTGAGCGTGCCGACATCGGCCATGTGCGCTGCGAGCCTCAATTCGATCTGCGAATAGTCCGCGGCCAGGAGGACATTACCTTGCTCCGCGACGAAGGCTTCGCGGATCGTGCGTCCGATCGCGGTGCGGATCGGGATGTTCTGGAGGTTGGGATCGGTCGAGGAGAGCCGACCGGTTTGCGCGCCCACGAGGCTGTAGCTGGTGTGGACCCGGCCAGTATCCGGATTGATCGCCTCCTGCAGCGCATCGGTATAGGTCGAGCGCAATTTGGTCAGGTGACGCCATTCGAGCACCTTGTCGGCGATCGGCTTGGCCGCTTCCTCCCTTGCGAGATTTTCGAGGACGGATTGATCGGTCGAATACTGCCCGCTCTTGCCCTTCTTCCCGCCCTTGAAGCCCATCTTCTCGAACAGCACCTCGCCCAGCTGCTTGGGGCTGCCGACGGCGAATTCGTGCCCGGCGATCTCGTGGATCTCCTTTTCGAGCGCGGCGGTCTCGGTCGAGAATTTCTCCGAAAGACCAGCGAGGCGAGCCCGGTCGACCTTGATCCCTTCGCGCTCCATCGCGGCGACCACCGGGATGAGGGGACGATCGACGCGTTCATAGACCTTCGTCCCGCCCTCCTCGGCAAGGCGCGGCTTGAGCAGGCGATAGAGCCGCAAGGTCACGTCTGCATCCTCGGCGGCATATTCGGTCGCACGGGCGAGCGGCACCTCGCCAAAGGGAATAGCCTTCCTGCCGCTCCCGCATACATCCTTGAAAGCGAGCGGGGTGTGCATGAGGTGGCGCTCGGAGAGCTCGTCCATGCCGTGACCGCCGCCCATCCCTTCCCCGCGCCCCGCATCGAGATCGAAGCTCATCACCATCGTGTCTTCGATCGGGGCGACGGCGATGCCGACCCGCGCCAGCACGTTGAGATCGTATTTGCCGTTCTGGAACACCTTGAGGACCGCATCATCCTCGAGCAGGGGCCTGAGCGCTTCGAGCGCCGCCCCGAACGGGACCTGCTCGGGCTTCTCGGCAAACATGTCGCCCCCGCCATGCGCGAGCGGAATATAACAGGCATCGTTGGGCCCGAGCGCCAGACTGACGCCGACCAGTTCGGCCTGCATCGCATCGAGCGAGGAGGTCTCGGTATCGACCGCGACCAGCCTTGCGGCATAGGCGCGGGCGATCCATTCCTCGAGCCGCTCCAGCGTCTGCACCGTCTCATAAGCGCTGCGATCCACCTCGGGCGCTTCGGGCAGCGGCTGGCGATTGCCGTCGCTGGTCCCCCTGTCGCCCGCGCGCTTTTTGCCCGCAGGGTCGAGATTGTTGGCGCGCTCGGGGCTGCCATGCCCGTTGCCCAGCCGCTTGAGCAGCGAGGTGAAGCCGTGTTTCTCGAGAAAGGCGGCGAGCGGGGCCTCGGGGATCTTCTCGATCTTCATGTCAACGAGCGCAATGGGCAGCTCGCAATCCTCCTTGAGGGTGACGAGCACGCGCGAAAGCTCGGCATCATCACGGCCCTCGAGCAGCCTTTCCTTGAGCTTCGATTTCTTCATGTCGGGCGCGGAATCGAGCGCGGCGGCGAGCGAGCCGTGCTCGGCGATCAGCTTCGAGGCGGTCTTGGGTCCGATGCCATAGATGCCCGGAATGTTGTCGACGCTGTCCCCCATCAGCGCGAGCACATCGCCCACGAGCCCGGGCCCCACACCGAACTTGTCCTCCACCTCTTCGATATAGATGCGCTGCGATTTCATCGTGTCGAGCATGTCAATGCGCGCGCCGTTCTCCTCGCCGATCAGCTGCATCAGGTCCTTGTCCGAGGAAACGATCGTCACGTTCCAGCCCTCGCGCTGTGCTGCCCTGGCATAGGACGCGATGAGATCATCAGCTTCGAGGCCCTGCTCCTCGATACAAGGCAGGCTGAAGGCGCGCGTCGCATCGCGGATCAGCGGGAATTGCGGGCGCAGATCCTCCGGGGGCTCGGGCCGATTGGCCTTGTATTCGGGATAGATCTCATTGCGAAAACTGGTCGAATCCTTGTCGAGGATCACAGCGAGATGGGTCGGCCCGTCGGCCGCGTTGAGATCGTCCGCCAGTTTCCAGAGCATCGTTGTATAGCCATAGACCGCGCCCACTGGCGTGCCCTCGGGATCGGTAAGCGGGGGCAGGCGATGATAGGCGCGGAAGATATAGGACGATCCGTCGACGAGATAGAGGTGCTGCTGCTGGGCCATAGCCTGCGTGCTACCAAAGTGCGCGCAAAGGAGGTAGCCGTTTCGCATGGGCGGCTGCGGCGGCGCTTCGCAGTGTTCTCGACTGCGTCGGACCGCCAAGCCAAATGTGTCCCAAATGCGGCGAAAACGAGATGGGTCTGCCTTATTTGGCTTGCGTTGCCACATTTCTGCCTTTATTTGGCCCTGCAGAGCCGGGGGTCAGAAACTCGGCTTTCGGGCAGGCTCGGGTGAGCCGTTCGCCCGTAACCCCGAATGGAAAGGGAATCTATTATGCGTAAGATCGTTCTTGCAGCTGCTATCGCGACCTCGGCTCTTGGCCTTGCCGCATGCGCTGAACAGGCCAACGAAGCGGGCGAAGGCGTCGATGCAATGGCCGCTGATGCCGAAGCCAACGCCGAAGCCACTGGCGAAGCCATGGAAGAAGGCGCGATGGAAGCCGGTGAAGCCATGGAAGGCGCTGCCGACGCGACCGCCGAAGCTGCTGGCCAGGCTGCTGACGATGTTTCCGGCGCCGCTGAAGAAGCCGCTGCCGAGGCCGAAGCGATGATGGACGGCGAAGGCTGATCCTTGCGCGGCCCGGTCCTCTCGCAAGGGCTGGGGGCACATTGAAAAGGGGGCGGTGCCGCGCGGCACCGCCCCCTTTTTCATGCCTTGGCTCCAGCCTACTCGCCGCCCGTTGCGGCAAGCGGTGCGCTGGTCCAGTTGCGGGTGGGATCGTTGAGCCGCGCCTTGGCGGCAAAGCCATCATAAAGCGCGCGCGCGATCTCGGCGATCTTGCGCTCGCGCGCAAGCCGCGAACCCTGGCCTGTGACATAGATCGCCATGGCGATGGCCCGGCCATCGGGGCTTTCGACAATGCCGATATCGCTCGAGGTGTTGTTGAGCGAGCCGGTCTTGTGCAGCACGCGCGCTTCTTGGGGCATGTTTGCAACAATGCGCCGCTTGCCCGTGCGCGTGCGGCTCATCGCGCCCAGCAGTACGCGGCGGCTTTGATCGGACAGCAGATCGCCGCGATAGAGCCCTGCAAGCAGACGGAGCATGGCGCGCGGCGTCGCCGAATCGCGCGGATCGATATAAGAGGCCGGATCGTATTCGCCATCATCGCGCACGAGCGTCGCGATATCGCGGTCGATCGAGAAATCGTTGATGCCCTGTCGCTGCATCCAGGCATTGACCTGCTGCGGCCCGCCCACGGCGTTGAGCAGCGTGTCGGTGGCCGGATTGCTCGAACGGGTGATCATGATCTCGATGAGGTCGATCGCCTGCATGTAATTGCCCTCGCGCTTGGGCGCGACTTCGCTCGAATATTTCGCCGAGCGCACCGGCAGGAGCAGCGGCATCTCCGAGCTCAGCGTGTAGCGCCGCTGTTCGACCATTTCGAGATAGGTCGCAGCGACCGCGATCTTGCTGGTCGAGGCCATCGGGAACAGCTGATCGCCCAGGATCATGATCTGCTCGCCGGTCGAAAGATCCATTGCGGCAACCCCGATCCGGCCATTATCGCCATCGGCGAGTTCGGCAATGCGTTGTTCGAAGCCATCGACATAGATCGCTTCATAGGTTTGCGGGGTGCGCAGTTCGGTGCCCAGGGCATCATCGAACGAGGCCGCCAGATCGCTCGGTTGAGCAAGTGCGGGGGCCGCAAACAGGGCAAGCGCCGCAGCAAGCAAGGCTCCAAGCCAGCGCGGGAAATCTCGGGAAACTTTCTCGGAATAGCGATGGTTCATGAGGCTGGACTACTCCGTTCAGGGTTACGCTGCGATTAAGGGCTTCCAATACGCATGCCCCCGCTCGTGCGGCAAGCGCGGGCGCCGGGCTCGTGCGACGGGCGGTGTCCCGTGCGCGACCGACTCTGTCCAGCACGAAGATTCGCGCAGACTTGAGCTGAAAAATGCCCAGCAAACCCGAACTGTTCCCGAATACCTGGCCCTTGGCTCACACAAAGGCTTGACTGTCCGCGCAGGCCGGGCAGTTTGCGCAATCGTTCGATAATCCTGCAATCCTATCTTGATGGGGCAACAAATGACAATCTCCCGCTCTTCGCGCGCCGCTGGCGCATTGGCCGGCGCGCTTCTGCTCGGCACCTCGGGCCTCGCTTTTGCGCAGAACGCGCCGATCGTGCAGCCCGGTGCTCCGGGGCAACAGGGCCGGCTGCTCAGCGCCGACGAGGCGACCCAGCTGGCAAGTGCAAGCTATACGATGGCCGATGTGAAGTTCATGCAGGGCATGATCGTTCATCACCAGCAGGCGGTCGAGATGGCCGAGCTGATCGGGGAGCGGACCAACAATGAGGAGATCGTCGCGATCGGCGGGCGGATCGAATCGAGCCAGGCCGACGAGATCGCCTTCATGAACAGCTGGCTTGAGGATCGCGGCGAAAAAACGGTCATGGTCGGCATGATGGATCATTCGGGGATGGATCATTCGGGCCACGCCATGCCTGATCACTCCCAGATGGCCGGCATGGCGACGCCTGAACAGATGGCCGAGCTTGCAACGCTTGAGGGCACCGAGTTCGATCGCATGTTTCTCTCGCTGATGATCCCGCATCATGAAGGCGCGGTGGCGATGGTCGATGATCTGCTCGATCAGCCGGGCAGCGCGGCAGACCCGGTGTTATTCCAGTTCGTGAGCGATATCGAGAACGACCAGACCGCCGAAATCGAGCGGATGGATGCGCTCCTTGCAGCGCTCTCGCCCGATCCGCGCGTGGGCCTTGCGCCCGGTTTCGCCGATGCGGGCGAAGCGATCATGAACCTGCGCAAGGTGGTGAGCCTGCGCAAGCCCAGCGGCTTCTTCAATCCGGCCAACCCGGCTGATCTGCGCCCTCCCATCCCCAAGGATGAGGACGAGGCGGAAATGAGCGAGGGGGCCATGGAAGAGGCCGAGGACGCCACGGCTGCCGCGATCGCGGATGCCGATGATCCCGAAACCGCTCCGGCGCGCGGCGATGGCGATGAGGGCGAGAGCCTCACCCAGTTTGCCGAGCGCTCCCCGCTGCTCGATTTCGCCAACACCGATATGGCCTTCTTCGACGACATCATGGTCGCGGGCAATTATCACGGTTTCAACATCTACAAGCTCGGCGCGGACGGCGTGCCTGCGCTGATGAGCTCGGTCGTGTGCCCGGGCGGGCAGGGCGATGTCTCCGTCGTCGGCGATATCCTCGTGATGAGCGTCGAGCAGACGCGCGGGCGCGTCGATTGCGGGCTCCAGGGGGTCGAAGGCAAGGTCAGCGAAGAGCGCTTCCGGGGCCTGCGGATCTTCGACATCTCCGATCTCGCTGCGGTGCGTCAGGTCGGCCAGGTCCAGACCTGCCGGGGCAGCCACACGCACTCGATCGTGAGCGCCGATGATGAACGTATCGTGGTCTACAATTCGGGCACTTCGGTCGTGCGCGAAACCGAGGAACTGGCGCGTTGCATCGATAATCCGTCCGATACGCGCACCGCGCTGTTCAGCATCGACGTGATCGAGATTCCGCTCGCCGATCCTTCCCGGTCGCGCATCGTGAGCAGTCCGCGCGTGTTTGCCGATGATGAAACCGGCGAGATCGCCGGGCTTTGGCTCGGTGGCAAGAGCGAGGATGACGCGCAGAACACCCGCCAGACCAATCAGTGCCATGATATCACGGTGTTTCCCTCGCTCAATATCGCGGCGGGCGCGTGTTCGGGCAACGGGATCCTGATGGACATCACCGATCCCTATAATCCGGTGCGCACCGATGCGGTATTCGACAAGGGCTTTGCCTACTGGCACTCGGCGACTTTCAACAATGATGGCACCAAGGTGATCTTCACCGACGAATGGGGCGGCGGCGGGCGTCCGCGCTGCAAGGCCTCCGATCCGATGACCTGGGGCGCGAATGCGATCTATGACATCGTCGATGGCAAGCTCGAATTCCGCAGCCACTACAAGATGCCAGGGCCCCAGAGCGACATGGAGAACTGCGTGGCGCACAATGGTTCGATCATCCCGGTGCCCGGGCGCGATATCTTCGTCCAGAGCTGGTATCAGGGCGGCATCAGCGTGATGGATTTCACCGACAGCGCCAACCCGAAAGAGATCGCCTTCTTCGATCGCGGCCCGATCGATACAGAGCAGCTCATCGTCGGCGGCTACTGGTCGTCCTACTGGTACAATGGCCGCATCTATGCGACCGAGATCACGCGCGGCATCGATGTTTTTGCGCTCGAGGAAAGCGAATTCATGACCAGCGCCGAAATCGCTGCGGCCGAAGCGGCGAGCTATGCCAACACCCGCTTCAACCCGCAGACGCAAACCCAGGTGACCTGGGATGACAGCGAGATCGAAGCCGCCGAGGCGAGCCGCAAGGGCGGCTGAGGGTCCGCCTCTCGACTTGTGAATGCAAGGCCCCGGAACGCCGCGCGCGGTCCGGGGCCTTGATGCATGGTGTGGCAGGCTTACTCGGCCGAAGCGATCGCTCGCTCGATTTGCTCGGCACTCTGCCCGGTCAGCGTCTTGTCGATCTCGCCGACGACCCGGCTTTCGAGCTCGGTGTGATAGTGTCGGCGCATCTCGCCCAGCGTCTTGGGATCGGCGATGATGATGACATCTTGCAGATCGCCCGCGATTGCGCGTTCGTTGAGCCACTCGGCGGCGGCCGCGCCATGCGCGAGTTCATCGAGATCGGTTCGCCCCAGCTCCTGGCCAACATCGTCATGCTTGCGCACGGCGGCGCTGTAATTCGTGCGATGCAGATCGGGCGTGGTTTCGGCCTCGAGCCTGGGTTCGAATAGCGCGCCCTTGTTGCGGAAGATCCGGAAGGTTTCTCCATCGACGAGCGCGACATGTGCGTTTGTGGGACATTTCATGGAATCTCTCCTTTTTCCAATCAATGCACGGGCGGCCTGATCGGTCCGGGCGCGCGGCCAGCCGAACGGCCCGCCGGAGACGGATCCGGCGGGGTTCCGGTTTCGGATTGCGGCGCGGGTTCAGGCGCCGAAATCCTCGATGATCTCCTCGCCCGGCACATGGCGCAGCCACCAGTCGCGCGGCGAAACCTGCCCGCCGGCCGCATCGCAGATCGTCATTGCCGGGCAGCTGGCGGACGTGCCGGTGATCTGGATGAGATCGCCATCGAAGCTCGTGAACAGGATCTCGACCTCTTCCCCGTAGCTCGGGATCTGCTCCATCAGGATCCCGATCGCAATCCGCTCGCCCATGCGCGCGCTGTCGTAATAATCGGAATAATAGTGCACACCGGCCATGTTGCGCCCGATCGAGATGTTGGCAGCGAGCTTGTCGAGCTCGCCCTGAATGGTGAGCGCGGTGTCAGGGACGACTTCCAGCCTGGTGCCATCGCTGCCGGGTTGCCACACGGTTTGGTTGCCATCGAGATTGAGGATGCGCTCTTCCTCGCCGCGGCAATCGGTATACATTTCGAAGAACGCCTTGAGCATGGTCACGCAGCCCCCTGCGACCGTCGCATGGCCCGCGCCATAGGCCGGGTGCATCGGCGATCCTTCGGGGAAGGCCATCGGGAGGAGCAGATTGCTGCCGCGCCAGTCCTGGTTGCTGGCAAAGGCATCGGGACGGCCATCGGGATTGCACTTGACCTCCCGCAAGGCCTCGACCTGGGCACGGTTCTGCTTGCGGTTGTGCTCGATGATCGCATCGCGGATTGCTGCCGGAAGCTCGGCCTCGGCCTCGGCGATCGCCTTGGCCTGCTCGCCGAACAGCGCTTCAAGCGAAGTGCCGGTGAGGGTGCCCTGGCGCTCGCCCGCGGCAAAAGAGAGCAGCGCGGCGGTCGCTTCCGGGCGGGCTCGCCGATGATAATTGAACTTCTGCCGCCGCACCGCCTTCAGACACCGGGTCGCCACCTCGCAAACGAGCGAGAGGATGTGCGGCCCGCCAAAGGTCGCAAACGGCGTGCGATTGCCACTGACCGAGGGTTCGGGGAAACCGCGCTGGAACGGCGTCCCGGCAGAAAGCAGCATGAGCGCAGCGTTGAGATAGGCCTGATAGAGCGCATCGAAGTGGACATAGGTCGCCAGATCGCGCGGCGTGGTGATGAAGCGCCGATCTTCCTCCCAGCTGTTGCCGCCGCCCAGGTTCGCCCCGTTCTGCACATCGAGCCAGTGGTTCCACTCGGTCATGTGATCGACGCCGGCAAGGTGCATTACGCTGCGCTGGTCGATGATCTGATTGCCATAGACGATGAAGCCATCCTCAGCATCGAAATTGGCCTGTTTTCCGGGAAAGCTCGCGCTGCCTCCGGCAACGCCGCCCAGGCGACTGGTGTTTCCCGCGATCATGAATTGCGAGATGTAAGGCCCGGCAAGCGCGCCGGGGGTCGATCCGCGGAACAGCGTCTGCGTGCTGAGCGGCTGGCCCTGGAGGCGCGCATCGAGCCGGTTGCGTTCAAAGGAATTATAGCCATCGGCATTGCGGGCAGGGGTCGAGGAGCGCGCCGTTCCGTCATCGGCAAAGAACGGCAATGCGGCGAGCGCATCGACGATCTCGGCGCTGGTGAGCTCGGATGCGCCGCCGCCGATTGTGGTGCCACCGCCACTGGCGATTTCCTGAAAGGGAACATCGCGCAAGAGCGCCATGCCATAGACTTCGGCGATCTCGGCAACGAATTCACTCGAGCGCATGCGCGGCGCGGGCGCCATGCCGACCGCGCCCGCATCGGGGCCCTGCAGTTCGTAGACATGCCCGGAGCGCGGGCTTTCCCAGCCGCGCCAGCCGGGCTCGTCTCCGCCCAGCGTGCAGGCGAACAGCTCGCCTTCGGGATCATTCGGATTGGCCTCGCGCGCGACATCGATCGCGGTCGTCACGTGCTTTTCGAACAGCGTGATATCAGGCGAATTGATCGCCTCGACAAACTGGCGATAGTGATCGGCGTCTTCGAGCAGGCCATTGCCGTCATGCTTGAGGCCCTTGGTGAAATTGGCGGGATAGACCGGGGTGCCCGCCTGCTCCCCCTCCTCGCCATTGGAGCGCGTGAGCGCCTGGGGTCTCAGGCGGGAGATCTCGGTGGCAAGGTCGCGCTGGCGCTTGGCTTCGCGCGCGCGCACCGAGCCCGAAGGGGATGGCTCGCTGAAAGGAAGGCGATTGGTTGACATCATTTCTCTCCTTGGAAAATGGGATGCGAGCCAAAGGGCAAATTTAGTCGAAATTAGCCAATATTTACTTACCTCGTTTTAATTGGCGAGATAGAAATAGTTCAAATTACTGTGATTCGATTGTAAAACGAGAACATCATATCTCAGCTAGACGCAAAAAAAGCCCCGCCGGATCGCTCCGACGGGGCCCTTCTTGCCTGGTGGCTGCCGAGGGGGCGTTAGAAGCCGCCCATACCGCCCATGCCGCCCATGTCGGGCATTGCGGGGGCCGCCGGCTTGTCTTCCGGCTTCTCGACGATCGCGGCTTCGGTCGTGATGAGCAGGCCAGCCACCGATGCGGCATCCTGGAGCGCGGTGCGCACGACCTTGGTCGGGTCGATCACGCCGGCCTTGGCCAGATCTTCGTAGACATCGGTCGCGGCGTTGAAGCCCATCGCCTCGTTGTCCTCGCGCAGCAGGTTGCCCGAAACGACCGCGCCATCATGGCCGGCGTTCTGGGCGATCTGGCGAACCGGGGTCATGATCGCGCGGCGCACGATGTCGATCCCGCGGGTCTGATCGTCGTTCACGCCCTTCAGGCCTTCGAGCGCCTTGGTCGCGTAAAGCAGCGCGGTGCCGCCGCCCGGAACGATGCCTTCCTCGACCGCCGCACGGGTCGCGTGGAGCGCGTCATCGACGCGGTCCTTGCGCTCCTTCACCTCGACTTCGGTCGCGCCGCCCACCTTGATCACGGCAACGCCGCCGGCGAGCTTGGCGAGACGCTCTTGCAGTTTCTCGCGGTCATAATCGCTGGTGGTGTTGTCGATCTGGGTGCGGATCTCGCTGACGCGGGCCTTGATATCGGCTTCGTCGCCAGCGCCATCGACGATCGTCGTGTTGTCCTTGTCGATCGTGACGCGCTTGGCTTCGCCGAGCATGCCGAGTGTGACATTCTCGAGCTTGATGCCGAGGTCTTCGCTGATCATCTCGCCCTTGGTGAGGATCGCGATGTCCTGCAGCATGGCCTTGCGGCGATCGCCGAAGCCCGGTGCCTTGACCGCTGCGACCTTGAGGCCGCCGCGCAACTTGTTGACCACGAGCGTGGCCAGCGCCTCGCCTTCGATGTCCTCGGCGATGATGAGGAGCGGACGACCGCTCTGCATCGCGGCTTCGAGCACCGGCAGCATCGACTGCAGGTTCGACAGCTTCTTCTCGTGGATCAGGATGTAGGGGTTATCCAGTTCCACGGTCATCTTGTCGGGGTTGGTGATGAAGTAGGGCGAGAGGTAGCCGCGGTCGAACTGCATGCCTTCGACGACGTCGAGCTCGAATTCGAGGCCCTTGGCTTCCTCGACGGTGATCACGCCTTCCTTGCCGACCTTCTCCATCGCTTCGGCGATCTTCTCGCCGACTTCGATGTCGCCATTGGCCGAGATGATGCCGACCTGGGCGATTTCGGAAGAGCCCGAGACGTCCTTCGAACGGCCCTTGAGGTCTTCGACGACCTTGGCGACGGCGAGATCGATGCCGCGCTTGAGGTCCATCGGGTTCATGCCGGCCGCGACCGACTTCATGCCCTCGGTCACGATCGACTGGGCGAGCACGGTGGCGGTGGTGGTGCCGTCGCCCGCTGCGTCATTCGCCTTCGAAGCGACTTCCTTGAGCATCTGAGCGCCCATGTTCTCGAACTTGTCCTTGAGTTCGATTTCCTTGGCGACGGTGACGCCGTCCTTGGTGATGCGCGGAGCGCCGAAGCTCTTGTCGATGACGACATTGCGGCCCTTGGGGCCGAGCGTAACCTTGACGGCGTTGGCGAGCGTGTCGACGCCGCGCAGAATGCCTTCGCGTGCATCACGCGAGAATTTCACGTCCTTGGCAGACATTGAGTGTTCTCCTGATTAAAGGTTGGATAGGAAGAAAGCGGGAGGTTGCGCCGATCAGGCGATGATCCCCATGATGTCGCTTTCCTTCATGATCAGCAGGTCTTCGCCGTCGATCTTGACTTCGGTGCCGCCCCATTTGGCGAACAGCACGCGATCGCCAGCCTTGACGTCGAGGGCGATACGATCGCCATCCTCATCGCGCAGGCCTTCGCCAACGGCGACGATCTCGCCTTCGCTGGGCTTTTCCTGGGCTGAATCGGGAATGATGATACCGCCGGCGGTCTTCTGGTCGGCTTCAATGCGACGGACCACAACGCGGTCGTGCAGCGGACGAAATGCCATTATCGTATGACCTTTCTATTGGTAATGATTTAGACTTGGCACTCTCCCCACGAGAGTGCCAGCGGCGCGCATGTGGTTGCGCGCGGTTCATGAGTCAACCGTTTCGATGATAAAAAAATCGCAATCCCGCACAGCCCCGCAAGAGGGAACCTGCGCTGCGATGCACCATTATAGGGTCAGTTTAGGTTCAACAGCAGCGGGCCCGATACACGGCCTGCGGAATGAGGAGTTTCATGCAGGTCGATCCTGATTTGTCTGCCCTGAGTTTTGCCGAAACAGCGCTGGTCTGGCTGCGCGCCAACATGATGGATATCATTGGTGCCTTCGCCGTGCTGTTTATCGGCCTGCTGGTCGCCAGCATCATCCAGCGCGCGGTCTCGAATGCGCTCATGCGATCGGACCGATTTGATCAGACGGTCGCCCGGTTTCTTTCGAATGTCATCAAATATGCGCTGTGGGTGGTCGTTCTTGTTACTGTGCTCACGCAGTTCGGCGTCGAGACGACGAGCATTCTCGCTGCGCTCTCGGGTGTTGCGCTGGCCATCGGTCTTGCCTTGCAGGGCACGCTTTCCAACGTCGCTGCAGGCGTGATGATCATGGTGCAAAAGCCGTTCAAGGTCGGCGAGGCGATCAGCGTCGGCAGCATTACGGCGGTGGTGCAGGATATCGGCCTGTTCACGACCGAGCTCAAGCAGTTCGACGGCCTCTTCGTGATGGTGCCCAATTCCGAGCTCTGGAACAAGCCGATCGTCAATCTCAACCGCCATCCCGTGCGCCGGTTCGAGCTCGTGATCGGCATCGGTTATGGCGACAGCATGGAAAAAGCACGCGGCGAACTGCTCGAACTGGCGCGCGCGGACGAGCGCGTGCTCGAAGATCCCGAGCCGGTCGCCTTCGTCAACTCGCTGGATGACAGCTCGGTCGGGGTCGGCCTTCGCGTGTGGTGCAAGACGAGCGACTATCTCGGGCTCACCTGGGACATGACCGAGGCCGCCAAGGCGCGCTTCGACATGGTTGGCCTGACGATCCCGTTCCCGCAGCGCGAGGTCACGACGCGGGCAGCGGCGTGATCGGATCGGGCGGCTGCGCGCCTGCCTTGCGGGCCGTGAGACCGAGGCGCTCGCGCCCAGTCCAACGCCACAGCAGTAGGACCGCCGCCACGCTCAGCCCGGTGGCAAGACCGATCCACACGCCAAGGCCTTCGAGCCCCGCGACGAAACCCAGCCCCGCGGCCATGCCGATCCCCGGTACCCAGTAGCTGAAGACCGCGATCCACATCGGGATGCGCGTGTCCTGCAGGCCGCGCAGCGCGCCTGCCGCAACGGCCTGAATGCCATCGACCAGCTGGAAGGCGGCGGCCAGGACAAGGAACTGGAGCGCGAAGGCGATCACCTGCGCATTACGCGGCGCGTCGGGATCGACATAGATCGAGAGCAGCGCGCGGGGGAACAGCACCATTGCAGCCGCCGTCATCGACATGAAGGTCACGCTGATCGCGAGCGCTGTCCAGCCTGCGCGCCCGATCCACACCGGATCGCGCGCGCCATAGGCATAGCCGACCCGGATCGTCACTGCCTGGCCGATGCCGAAGGGCACCTGGAAGGCGAGCGCTGCAAGCTGGATCGCGAGCGCATGGCCGGCGACCTGCGCCGGGCCGAACGCCCCCATCATGAAGGGCGCTGCACCGAATATGCCCGCTTCGGCTGTCACCGTGAGCGCGATCGGTGTGCCGATGCGGATGATCTGGCGCATCCGGATCCAGTCGGGCCGGCCGAGGCGATAGAAGATATGGTAGCGCGCCATCGCCGGATCGGTGAGGATCACGAGGACATAGGCGCCGAGGATCACCAAGGCGGTTATATTGGTCGCGATCGCGGCGCCTGCGAGCCCCAGTTTGGGCGCGCCCAGATTGCCGAAGATGAAGGCGTAGTTCGCGAGCGAATTGACAAGGATGCCGAGCGCTGTGATCAGCGTCGCGAAGATCGGTCGTCCCAGCGCGGACACGAAATTCCTGAGCACGCCTGCGAGCAGCATCGGGATGAGCGAGAGCACGAGCAGCGAATTGTATTCACCGGCGAGCGGGAGCAGCTGCGCTTCCTGCCCGCTGAGGCGCATCAGCGGCACGAGCAACATGCACAGGGCCACCCCCGCAGCTCCGCTCATCACCGCCAGCCACAACGCCATGCGGGTTGCCCGGCGGACCGGGCGCGGCGTGCGCGCGCGCGCGCCGATCGCTTCGGCGATCAGCGGCGCGACTGCCCCGGTGAGTGCGGTGAGTGCCCACAGGACGAGGCCGAACAGCGAGACCGCGAGCGTTGCGGCCGCAAGCGGGTCTTCGCCGAGCCGCGCAATGAAGATCACGTCAACCGCATAGGTCAGCATCTGGAGCAGGTTGGCGAGCGCGAGTGGGCCTGCCAGAAGCACGGTTGACCTGAGTTCGCCGCCCCAGCTGGGCGTTGGCATGGCTGTTTCAGCACGGGGGGCGCGGGCGGGTCTCATCGGGCCGGCCCGAATAGGCGAGGGGGGCGCCAAGCGAAAGCGCTATCTCGCCGAGCGGTGTTCCGGGCGCATGCGAAGAGGGCGGCGCCATCGCTGGCACCGCCCTCTTCGTATCGGGTTTGAAGCCCGCTCGGTCGCGCTCCCGGCCTGCGCCGGGATATGGCTGCGAGCCGGGCCTGCTGGCGCAGGCCCGGTTTCGCGTTACTTGAGCTCGACGGTCCCGCCGGCTTCTTCGACCTTGGCCTTGATTTCTTCGGCTTCGGCCTTGGGGGCGCCTTCCTTGAGCGGCTTGGGCGCGCCTTCGACGAGCGCCTTGGCTTCGGTGAGGCCGAGACCCGTGATCGCACGCACGACCTTGATGACCTGGATCTTCTTGCCGCCATCGCCGGTGAGGATGACGTCGAATTCGTCCTTTTCCTCTTCGGCGGGGGCATCGCCGCCGGCACCGCCGGCAGGTCCGGCCACGGCTACGGCAGCAGCGGCGGAAACGCCCCACTCTTCTTCCAGCGCCTTGGCGAGTTCGGCCGCCTCGAGGACGGTCAGCTTCGAAAGTTCTTCAACAAGCTTGGCAATATCAGCCATGATGGTTCACTCCAATTATGTGGCGGGGCGACCTTTCTTGCAGGATGCGCCCCCGATGTTTCGTCAGTTGTGCAAATCGCGCCTTATGCGTCTTCCTTGGCACCATAGGCGCCGAAGACACGGGCAAGCTTGGCGGCGGGCGCATTGACGACCTGGGCGATCTTGGTCGCCGGGGCGTTGATGAGGCCCACGATGGTGCCGCGCAGCTCGTCGAGGCTGGGCATCGAGGCGAGCGCCTTGACCCCGGCTTCATCGAGCACCGTGGTTCCCATCGAGCCACCGACGATTTCGAGCTTGTCGTTCGATTTCGCGAAATCGACAGCGGCCTTGGCGGCCGCAACCGGGTCTGTCGACCAGGCCAGCGCGGTCGGGCCGGTGAGGAAATCATTCAGCCCTTCGTAGTCGGTGTCCTTGGTTGCAAGCTTGGCGAGACGGTTCTTCGCGACCTTGTACGATGCTCCTGCCTCACGCATCTTCCCGCGCAATTGCGTGGACTGGTCCACGCTCATGCCGAGGTTGCGGGTGACAACCACCACGCCAACCTCTTTGAAGACGTCGTTGAGCTGGGTCACCGCATCGGCTTTTTGCGAACGATCCATGCCATACTCCTTCATTATGATCGCGGGTTGGATGGCTCCAGCCGCGACCGGCTCACAATTTGCCCTGCCGCTGACCGACAGGGCGAAAAGTCCAATGATGGGGAAGGAGGGGGCGAGGCGCCCCGGCAGGTCAAAGACCGATCGCGTCGCGGCGATCGGGGGAGTGACCGGAAATCTCTTTTCCCCGTCTAGGCTGCAGATTAAGAACGGACCGCTTTCCGCTCGGCAGCTGTCTTGGACGGATGACCACCCGCTAAGGGAAGTCGGAGCGGGCGAATAGCCTGCGCATCCCGAAAGTCAAGCGATTTGCTTTGCGGGCGCGTTGCGGATCAAGGTGGTTCCAAGCAAGGCGAACCAGACGATCTGGCCCAGCCCGAAGACATCGACCCAACCCGTCATGGCTGGCACCACCGTTGCCATGCCCACAGCGCCGATGGCGATGCCGAGGACGCCAAGCGCCTTGCCCGTGAGACCGGCGCGCAGCGAAAGCGCGCTTATGAGCGCCATCCAGACGCCGCCCACTAGTTCTATGCCTCCGCCCAGCGCGTCCTGCGTGATCGGAAGCGCGGTCCAGGCGCTGCGCGCCGTTGCAGGAGCGCTCGCCGCCAATCCGACAACCGCCTCCATCCCGACCAGCCCGACAAAGCCGCTCGCAAACAGAAGCGCCGCCCAGAACGCGCCGAAGAGAGCGGCAACATCGCTCCAGCCGCCTTTGCCCGATAGCGCGCCGAGCCTTTCGCGCAGGGCTATCGTCAGGACGCACAAGGCACAGGCCGCAAGGGGATAGAGACAGATGATCGCTGCAGAAAGTAGGCCGAAATGGTCCGAGACGAAGGCAATGTCGCCTCCTGGTCCATCATAGCCGGTGCGATCGATCACGCCCGCAAACAGCGCAAAGCCGAAGACATAGGAGGCGGCGATGAACAGCGCCGATGCGCCGCCCCTTCTGTTGAGCGAGGCCATCATGCATCTCCTGCGTCGGCCGCATAGACGAGCAGATCGCCCGGCTGGCAGCCCAGTTCGCGGCAGATCGCGGCGAGCGTTGAAAAGCGGATCGCCTTGGCCTTGCCGGTCTTGAGGATCGAGAGGTTGGCGAGCGTGAGGCCGACGCGCTCGGCGAGCTGCGTGAGCGTCATGCGGCGTTCGTGGAGCAGATCATCGAGCCTGACCATGATCGTTGCCCCTTCGTCATCAGCGGGCATCACACGGTCCCCTCGAGATCTTCGCGCATTGCAGCGCCATGCTTGAACACGCGGGCGAGGATGAAGAGGATGATGACGATCAGGATGCCTTCCACATCGAACCCGCTATCGAAAGTCAGGTTCACATCATCGAGCTCATCGGCGAATTGCGCGAGCTGCACGCCGATCGCGGTCGCCGGGAGCAGCAGAAGCTGCACGCCGAGCATCAGCCACGCCATCAGCGAAAGGCGATCGGCATTGGCAGGAGCGAAGGGATCGCCTTCGCCCACCGTGCCGATGATCCGCCTGAGCGTGCCGAAGAAGACGAACAGCGCAGCGACGATTGCAAGGCCGATCAGCATGACGCCGAGCAGCAGCGTGATGGGAAAGACGACGCCGGGATCGCCCATTTCGGCGGCATATTCGGCGATCACGTTTTCCCGGAAGATGATGAGCGCGACGCTGCCGATCACGAGGGCGATACCCCCGATCGCCATGCCGATCTGGATCAGCACGGCGAGCACCTTGCCGCCGAGCAAGAGCAGGTCGTTGGGTTTGTCGGTCATTGTCATTGCGTTTCCTTTGGCGGCGAGCGGATCAGGCGAGCGGCGCGGCGGCAAGCTGCGCCGATGCGGGCGGCACCGTGATGACGGTGCCGATTGAGGTGACGGCGAGCACGATCGCGGCGATGGCGGCGAGCGAGTGGGTGGCAAAGCGGGTCATATCGTTCTCCTTTAAGCTGTGTATCGTTTTTCGATAATCCAGACCTAGGAGCGATTCGATTTATTGTCAATCAATAATATTGAAAAACGATATGTGCGCTATCGTTTCGCGATGTGGCGGGACGAGGCCTGCGCTGGTGGATTGACACGCGCGCAGTGCATTCCTACATCGCTCGCACACGCCAGCTTCGAGCAGGCCGATTCATGCGCGTAGGATCGGACCGGGAATGGAAGCGGCGCCTTGCCATATTCGCGACGTTACAAGCTGCAGCCGTGCCGGCCTCGCAAGGGGCATTGCATGGGATGCGGCTCGTTTGCGTCGGCTGTGGCGGCTCTCTCACGCGTGACGATCGATCCGTAACGAGCGCGCCGCCCATCCGGCGCGCGCAGGCAAGAAGAGGCATATCTCCTCCATGGCAACCAAGGCTCCGAGCTCGAAGAAGCCGGTCCGCTCGCGCACTGCGCAGGGCACCGCAAAACGCCGCATCCGCAAGATCTTCGGCGACATTCACGAAGTCGTCCAGATGCCCAACCTGATCGAGGTCCAGCGCGAGAGCTATGAGTTCTTCCTGCGCTCCGACCCTTCCACGGGTTATGTCTCGGGCCTTGAAAAGACCCTGCGCAGCGTCTTCCCGATCCGCGATTTCGCCGGCACCGCCGAGCTCGATTTCGTCCATTACGAGCTTGAAGACCCGAAATACGACACCACCGAATGCCGCCAGCGCGGCATCACCTATGCAGCGCCGATGAAGGTGACGCTGCGCCTGATCGTGTTCGAGGTGGACCAGGAGACCGAAACCCGCTCCGTGCTCGATATCAAGGAGCAGGACGTCTACATGGGCGACATGCCGCTCATGACCGAGAACGGCACCTTCATCATCAACGGCACCGAGCGCGTGATCGTGTCGCAGATGCACCGTTCGCCCGGCGTGTTGTTCGATCACGATCGCGGCAAGACGCACTCCTCGGGCAAGCTGCTGTTTGCTGCGCGCGTGATTCCTTATCGCGGCAGCTGGCTCGATTTCGAGTTCGACGCCAAGGACATCGTCAATGTCCGCATCGACCGCAAGCGCAAGCTGCCGGTCACCGCGCTGCTCTATGCGCTCGGCCTTGATAGCGAACAGATCCTCCATCACTTCTACGAGACCGTCACCTGGGAGCGCGCGAAGGACGGCTGGAAAATCCCGTTCGTTCCCGAGCAGTGGCGCGGCGCCAAGCCGACCTTTGCGCTGGTTGATGTCAAAACCGGCGAGGAAATCTTCCCCGCCGGTCAGAAGATCAGCCCGCGCGCGGCCAACAAGGCCTCCAAGGACGGCCTTGCCGAATTGCTCCTGCCGACCGAGGAAGTCGTCAGCCGCTATGCCGCCCACGACATAATCGACGAGAGCACGGGCCGCATCCATATCGAGGCGGGCGACGAGATCACGCTCGAGCATATCGAGACTTTCGACAATGCCGGCATCGACAAGCTCGAGCTGCTCGATATCGATGAGGTCAACACCGGCCCTTGGATCCGCAACACGCTGAAGGTCGACAAGGCCGAGAACCGCGACGAGGGGCTTGAGGCCATCTACAAGGTGATGCGTCCGGGCGAGCCGCCGACCAAGGAAACCGCCGATGCGCTGTTCGAGGGCCTGTTCTTCGACAGCGAGCGCTATGACCTCTCGGCGGTGGGCCGCGTCAAGCTCAACATGCGCCTTGGCCTCGATGCCGAAGACACCGTGACCACCTTGCGCAAAGAAGACATCCTCGCCGTGGTCAAGGAGCTGGTCGGCCTCAAGGACGGCAAGGGCGAGGTCGACGATATCGACAATCTCGGCAATCGCCGCGTGCGTTCGGTCGGCGAGCTGCTCGAAAACCAGTACCGTGTGGGCCTTTTGCGCATGGAGCGCGCCGTCAAGGAGCGCATGTCGAGCGTCGATGTCTCGACCGTGATGCCCAACGATCTCATCAACGCGAAGCCGGCGGTGGCTGCAGTGCGCGAGTTCTTCGGTTCCTCGCAGCTCTCGCAGTTCATGGATCAGACCAATCCGCTGTCTGAAGTCACCCACAAGCGCCGCGTCTCCGCACTGGGGCCAGGCGGTCTCACGCGTGAGCGCGCAGGGTTCGAGGTGCGCGACGTTCACCCGACGCACTATGGCCGGATCTGCCCGATCGAGACGCCTGAGGGCCCCAATATCGGCCTCATCAATTCGCTCGCCAGCTTCAGCCGGGTCAACAAGTATGGCTTCATCGAGACGCCCTATCGCCAGGTGGTCGATAACAAGGTGACGGGCGACGTGATCTATCTTTCCGCGATGGAGGAGCAGAAGCACACCGTCGCGCAGGCTTCGGCCGAACTCAACGAGGATGGCAGCTTCGTCGAGGAGCTGGTCTCCGCGCGCCATGCGGGCGATAACCTGATGGCGCCCAACGAGCACATCACGCTGATGGACGTCTCCCCCAAGCAGCTCGTCTCGGTCGCCGCCTCGCTCATTCCGTTCCTTGAGAACGATGACGCGAACCGTGCGCTGATGGGCTCGAACATGCAGCGCCAGGCAGTGCCGCTGGTCAAGGCCGAGGCGCCGTGGGTCGGCACCGGGATGGAAGAGACCGTGGCGCGCGATTCGGGCGCGGCGATTGCCGCCAAGCGCGGCGGGATTGTCGACCAGGTCGATGCGACCCGCATCGTGATCCGCGCGATCGGCGATGTCGAGCCGGGCCAGTCGGGCGTTGATATCTACACGCTGCAGAAGTTCCAGCGTTCGAACCAGAACACCTGCATCAACCAGCGTCCGCTGGTGAAGGTGGGCGAGACGATCGAGCCGGGCGACATCATCGCCGATGGCCCCTCGACCGATCTGGGCGAACTGGCGCTGGGCAAGAACAGCCTCGTCGCGTTCATGCCGTGGAACGGCTACAATTACGAGGATTCGATCCTCATCTCCGAGCGCATCGTGAAGGACGACGTCTTCACCTCGATCCACATCGAGGAATTCGAAGTCATGGCGCGCGATACGAAGCTGGGCCCCGAAGACATCACCCGCGACATTCCCAATGTCGGCGAGGAGGCGCTGCGCAACCTCGATGAGGCGGGCATCGTCTATATCGGCGCCGAAGTGCACCCCGGCGACATTCTCGTCGGCAAGATCACGCCCAAGGGCGAAAGCCCGATGACGCCGGAGGAAAAGCTCCTGCGCGCGATCTTCGGCGAAAAGGCAAGCGATGTGCGCGATACCTCGCTGCGCCTGCCGCCGGGCGTGGCCGGCACGATCGTCGAAGTGCGCGTGTTCAACCGCCACGGGATCGAGATCGACGACCGTACCCGCGCGATCCAGAACGAGGAGATCGAGCGCCTGAGGAAGGATGCCGCCGACGAGCGCAACATCCTGAACCGCGCGACCTATAATCGCCTTAAGGACATGCTGCTGGGCCAGACCGCTTCGGCGGCGCCCAAGGGCGTCAAGAAGGGGATCGAGATTTCCGAACAGGTGCTCGCCGATGTCGAGCGGCACGAATGGTTCAAGTTCGCGGTTGCAGACGATTCGCGTCAGGCGCAGCTCGAGGCTATCAAGAGCCAGTATGACGACAGCGTCGCGATGATCGATGCCAAGTTCTACGATCGCAAGGAAAAGCTCGAGCGCGGCGACGAGCTGGCGCCCGGCGTGCTCAAGATGGTCAAGGTCTTCGTCGCGGTGAAGCGCAAGCTGCAGCCGGGCGACAAGATGGCCGGGCGACACGGGAACAAGGGCGTGATCAGCCGCATCCTGCCGGTCGAGGACATGCCATTCCTCGAAGACGGGACGCCGGTCGATCTCGTGCTCAACCCGCTGGGCGTGCCTTCGCGCATGAATGTGGGCCAGATCTTCGAGACCCATCTGGGCTTTGCCGCGCGCGGCCTGGGCATGCAGATCAGGGACGCGCTGGAAGAGTGGCGCGCTGCCAATCCGAATGCCGCCGAAGACTATGCCAGCGCGCAGCCGCCTGAAGCGGTGCGCGAGCGGCTCAAGGATGTCTATGGCGATCAGTATCACGAGGATCTCGACGGCCGGTCGACCGATCAGCTTGTCGAGCTGGCGAGCAATCTCACCGCGGGCGTCCCGATGGGCACGCCGGTGTTCGATGGCGCGCGCGAGGCCGACGTGACCGACATGCTGGTCAAGGCGGGTGTGCATTCCTCGGGCCAGTCGGTGCTGTTTGATGGCCGCTCGGGCGAGGCGTTCGACCGCCGCGTGACCGTGGGCATTATCTACATGCTCAAGCTGCACCACTTGGTGGACGACAAGATCCACGCGCGCTCGATCGGGCCATATTCGCTCGTCACCCAGCAGCCGCTGGGCGGCAAGGCGCAGTTCGGCGGACAGCGTTTCGGCGAAATGGAGGTCTGGGCGCTCCAGGCCTATGGCGCGGCCTACACACTGCAGGAAATGCTCACGGTGAAATCCGACGACGTGGTCGGGCGCACCAAGGTCTATGAGGCGATCGTCAAGGGCGACGACACCTTCGAGGCTGGCATCCCTGAAAGCTTCAACGTGCTCGTCAAGGAAATGCGCTCGCTGGGCATGAACGTCGAACTCAAATCGCTCTCGGATGGCGAGGACGACGAGGACGGCGATATGCTCGAGGCGGCGGAATAGGCTTTCTCCCCCCTCCCGTCTGCGGGAGGGGTCGGGGGGTGGGCGCAGCCCCGATGCGTCCCACCCGATAGCGGACCCACCCCCAACCCCTGGCGCAGGCGGGAGGGGGGCAAAGGAAGAAGAACATGAACGAACTGACCAAATTCACCAACCAGCTCGCAAAGCCGGAAACCTTCGACCAGATCCAGATCGGCATCGCCTCGCCGGAGCGCATCCGCTCGTGGTCCTATGGTGAGATCAAGAAGCCCGAGACGATCAACTACCGCACGTTCAAGCCCGAGCGTGATGGCTTGTTTTGCGCGCGCATCTTCGGCCCGGTGAAGGACTATGAATGCCTGTGCGGCAAGTACAAGCGCATGAAATACAAGGGCGTCGTGTGCGAGAAGTGCGGCGTCGAGGTCACCGTCACCAAGGTGCGCCGCGAGCGCATGGGCCATATCGAGCTGGCCGCGCCGGTTGCGCATATCTGGTATCTCAAGTCGCTGCCATCGCGCATCGGTCTGCTGCTCGACATGCAATTGAAGCAGCTCGAGCGCGTGCTCTATTTCGAAAGCTATGTCGTGATTGAGCCGGGCCTCACCCCGCTCGAGAAGTTCCAGCTGCTCACCGAGGACGAACTGCTCGAAGCGCAGGACGAATATGGCGAGGATGCGTTCAGCGCCGATATCGGCGCCGAGGCGGTCAAGGTCATGCTGATGGATCTCGACCTCGAACAGGAGCGCGCTGACCTGCTTGAAGAGCTCGAGACCACCAAGTCCACGCTCAAGCCCAAGAAGATCATCAAGCGCCTCAAGGTCGTGGAAAGCTTCATCGACAGCGGCAACCGCCCTGAATGGATGATCCTCGAGGTGATCCCCGTGATCCCGCCCGAACTGCGTCCGCTTGTCCCGCTCGATGGCGGCCGGTTCGCGACGTCCGATCTCAACGATCTCTATCGCCGCGTCATCAACCGGAACAACCGCCTGAAGCGCCTCATCGAGTTGCGCGCGCCCGATATCATCGTGCGCAACGAGAAGCGCATGCTGCAGGAAGCGGTCGATGCGCTGTTCGACAATGGCCGGCGCGGCCGCGTCATCACCGGCGCGAACAAGCGTCCATTGAAGTCGCTTTCTGACATGCTCAAGGGCAAGCAGGGCCGGTTCCGCCAGAACCTGCTGGGCAAGCGCGTCGACTATTCGGGCCGCTCGGTGATCGTGACCGGGCCCGAGCTCAAGCTGCACCAGTGCGGCCTGCCCAAGAAGATGGCGCTCGAACTGTTCAAGCCGTTCATTTACGCGCGCCTCGATGCCAAGGGTCTTTCGATGACCCTGAAGCAGGCGAAGAAGTGGGTCGAAAAGGAGCGCAAGGAAGTCTGGGACATCCTCGACGAGGTGATCCGCGAGCACCCCGTGCTGCTCAACCGTGCGCCCACGCTTCACCGTCTGGGCATCCAGGCGTTCGAGCCTGTGCTGATCGAGGGCAAGGCGATCCAGCTTCACCCGCTGGTCTGTTCGGCCTTCAACGCCGACTTTGACGGCGACCAGATGGCTGTGCACGTTCCGCTCAGTCTCGAGGCGCAGCTCGAAGCCCGCGTGCTGATGATGAGCACCAACAACATTCTCTCGCCCGCCAACGGCAAGCCGATCATCGTGCCCTCGCAGGACATGGTGCTGGGGCTCTATTATCTCTCGATGGAGCGGCAGGAAAAGCACCCCGAATATCTCGAGAACGAGGATGGCACCAAGGTCGAGAAGCTGCCGCGCTTCTCCGATATGGCCGAAGTGCACCAGGCGCTCGAAACCAAGGCGGTCACGCTCCACACCAAGATCCTCGCGCGCGTTCCGCAGGCCGACGAGGATGGCAACGTGGCGATGAAGCGTTTCGAGACGACGCCGGGCCGCATGCTGATCGGCGAATGTCTGCCGAAGAACCACAAGGTGCCCTTCGACATCATCAACCGCCTGCTCACCAAGCGCGAGATCGGCGACGTGATCGACCAGGTCTATCGTCACACCGGGCAGAAGGACACGGTGCTGTTCGCCGATGCGATCATGAGCCTTGGCTTCCGCCACGCCTTCAAGGCGGGGATCAGCTTCGGCAAGGACGACATGATCATCCCCGATGCCAAGGAGCGGCTGGTCGAGGAAACCAAGGATCTGGTTGCAGGCTATGAGCAGCAATATCAGGACGGGCTCATCACCCAGCAGGAGAAATACAACAAGGTGATCGATGCCTGGGCCAAGTGCGGCGATCAGGTCGCCGAGGCCATGATGGAGCGCATCAAGGCGACCCCGATCGACGAGGATGGCCGCGAGGCCGAGATCAACTCGATCTACATGATGAGCCATTCGGGCGCGCGAGGTTCGCCGGCGCAGATGAAGCAGCTTGCGGGCATGCGCGGCCTGATGGCCAAGCCTTCGGGCGAGATCATCGAGAACCCGATCATCTCGAACTTCAAGGAAGGTCTCAACGTCCTTGAATACTTCAATTCGACGCACGGCGCGCGCAAGGGCCTTGCGGATACGGCGCTGAAGACGGCAAACTCGGGCTATCTCACCCGCCGTCTTGTCGATGTCTCGCAGGATTGCACGATCGTCGAGACCGACTGCAAGACGACAAACGCGCTCGAAATGCGCGCGATCGTGCAGGGCGGCAGCGTGATTGCCTCGCTCGGCGAGCGCATTCTGGGCCGCACCGTGGCCGAGGATATCCTCAACGCGGCGACCGGTGAGGTCATCGTCAAGGCGGGCACGCTTGTTGATGAGGCGATGGTCAAGGAAATCGAGGCGGCTGAAGTCCAGTCGGCGCGGATCCGCTCGCCGCTCGTGTGCGAGGCCGAACAGGGCGTGTGCGCGACCTGCTACGGGCGCGATCTGGCGCGCGGGACGCCGGTCAATATCGGCGAGGCGGTCGGCGTGATCGCCGCGCAGTCGATTGGCGAACCCGGCACGCAGCTCACCATGCGTACCTTCCACATCGGCGGCGCGGCGCAGCTCAACGAGACGTCGCATCTTGAATCCATCTCGGACGGCAAGATCGAATATCGCGACATGCCCACGATCACCGACAAGAAGGGCCGCATCCTCAGCCTTGCCCGCAATGGCGAGCTGGCGGTGATCGATGCCGAGGGCCGCGAGCGCGAAATGCACAAGGTGCCCTATGGGACCGTGCTGCATTTCAAGGACGGCGAGAAGGTCAAGGACGGCGATCGGCTGGCGGAATGGGATCCGTTCACCCTCCCGATCATCACCGAGCAATCGGGCGTGGTGAAATATCAGGATCTGGTCGAGGGCACGACGCTCGAAGAGCAGACTGACGATGCCACCGGGATTGCCCAGCGTGTGGTGACCGAAAACCGCGCCACGGGTCGCAAGAAGAAGGAAGAGCTGCGCCCGCGTCTCACCCTTCTTGGCGAAGGCCAGACAGAGGAAGGCGAGACCGAAGCGCAGCGCTACATGCTTGCGCCCGGCACCACGCTTTCGGTCGAGGATGGCCAGCAGGTCGAAGCTGGCGACATCCTCGCGCGTGCATCGCGTGAGGCCGCCAAGACGCGCGATATCACTGGCGGTCTGCCGCGTGTGGCCGAGCTGTTCGAGGCGCGCATGCCCAAGGATGTCTCGGTCATCGCCAAGATTTCGGGCAAGATCGAATTTGTCCGCGAATACAAGGCCAAGCGCAAGATTGCGATCATTCCGGAAGAGGGCGATCCGGTGGAATACCTGATCCCCAAGACCAAGGTGATCGATGTGCAGGAAGGCGACTTCGTGAAGAAGGGGGATACCCTCATCTCGGGCTCGCCCAATCCGCACGACATTCTCGAGGTCATGGGCGTCGAGGCGCTCGCGGAATATCTCGTCAACGAGATCCAGGAGGTCTATCGCTTGCAGGGCGTGAAGATCAACGACAAGCACATCGAGGTGATCGTTCGCCAGATGCTGCAGAAGGTCGAGATCACCAATGGCGGCGACACCACGCTGCTGCCGGGCGAGCAGATCGACAACGCCGAAATGCTCGAGATCAACGCCAAGCTTCCCAAGGGCAAGCAGCCTGCCGAGGGCACGCCGATCCTGCTGGGCATCACCAAGGCCTCGCTCCAGACCCGCAGCTTCATCTCGGCGGCTTCGTTCCAGGAGACGACCCGCGTGCTGACCCAGGCTTCGGTCGAGGGCAAGAAGGACACGCTGATCGGGCTCAAGGAAAACGTGATCGTGGGCCGGCTTATCCCGGCGGGCACGGGCGCGGGGATGAACCGCATGCGCGTGGCCGCCTCGAGCCGTGATGCCGCGCTCAAGGCCGCCTGGAAGAAGCAGCAGGAAGCGCTTGCTGCGGCCGGCGAGGTCGAGGCCGAGCCCGAGGCTGACGCGGTCCCGAGTGAAGACGCGATGAAAGCAGCGATGGGCGGCAGCCCGGCTGGCGCCGCGGCTGATGGCGATGAGGGCGGAGCCGAATAAGCGCGCTGCGCACGACCTGCCCGTGCCTTTCGGGCCGAACAATCCAAACCCCGCCGGAGCCAAAGCGCTTCGGCGGGGTTTTGCTTGTATGGCCTATCGAACACCTTTCATCCAGGCGGCAGCGCTGGCGCTGTGCCTTGCTGGCTGCACCCCCCAGCAATCCGAACCTGCCCCCGAGGGCAATCAGACCGATCAGCCGGAAGCGACCGCGCAGGCGGACGAGACCGGCATGGCCAATTCGTTTCCGCTGGCCGGCAATATCGAGAGCGCAAAACCCGATCTCTCGCTCGAAGGCGAGTGGCGCGTGGCCGGGATCGATGGCGAGGAGGTCGACCTGCCGGTTGCGCTGACACTTTCTGTCGGCAAGCAGATCATCGACTGGGATCCCCGATGCGCGCAGCTCGCCCATCGCTACCGGATCGCCGGCGCAACACTCTCCGCCCCGCGCATCCGGCAATTCGTCACCGATGCAGCGCGCGATGGAGCGAAGGCACCGCTACACCAGGCTCCTTGCGCGATCGGTCTGCCCGAGCGGCTGTCCGATGCGATGGAGGCGATGGAATCGGCCACCCGGATCGAGCGCACCGAGGCGAACGGCATCCGCCTGTCGGGCTATGGCCGCAGCCTCACGCTGTTTGCACAATGAGCCGGATAACTCGCAAGCTGCAACAATTGCTATTGATAATCGTTCCTATTTAGATAGGATGCAGGGGCAATCGAGGAAAGGAATCTCATGTCACGCAGCCGCTCCCCATCGCCATCGGCCCGGTCCGCCTCCAGCGCTAAGGCTGTCATCGCCCGCCTGGCGCAGCCTCCCCGGCTGGCCGATCAGGATGCGATCGCTGCGCGCTTCATCCATGCCCTGCGCCTTATCGCGCTGCACGAACGGGTCGGGCGCGATCCCGTGCCCGAACTCTCCGCCCGGCTGGGCAGCGTCGAGATCGCCGCCAGAGCGCTCCAGCTGAGCCTGGCCATCGCGGCGAGCTGGCCTGAAAATGTGCGCGTCGCGTGCTATTGCGCGCCTGTCCTCACGCCCGACGAAGCGACCATTGCCGCGCTTGTAACGGGCGCCTCGCGCGGCAGCCGCCCGGCTTTCGAAGACGCAATCGATGGCTTTGTCCGCCCCGACCGCGCGCAGCGATTGTGGGTGCCGGTGCTCGCGATGATCGATGCGGAGATGCGCTGCGCCTGAAGTGCTTGCCGGGTTGGCCCGCGCGTTCTAACGGCTGCGGCCATGAATGCACCCCAACCGCCCGTCACCCGCTTTGCGCCCTCGCCCACCGGGCGGCTCCATGTCGGCAATATCCGCACCGCGCTGCACAACTGGATGCTGGCGCGAAAGGCCGGGGGGCGCTTCATCCTGCGGATCGACGACACCGACGCCGCCCGCTCGCGCGAGGACTATGTCGAGGCGATCCGCGCCGATCTAGCCTGGCTCGGCCTCGAGGCGGATCACGAGGAGCGGCAATCCGCGCGGCTTGAAGCCTATGAAGCCGCCTTTGCCGCCCTGCGCGGTGCGGGCCGGATCTATCCCGCCTACGAGACCGCGCAGGAACTGGAACTCAAGCGCAAGATCCTGCTCGGGCGCGGGCTGCCACCGATCTACGACCGCGCCGCGCTCCAGCTCTCCGAGGCCGAGCGCGCGGCGATGGAGGCAGACGGCATCCAACCGCACTGGCGCTTCAAGCTCGACCACGAGGAGCCGATCGCGTGGGAGGACGGCGTGCGCGGCGCGGCGAAATTCGATCCCGCCCAGCTTTCCGATCCCGTCATCCGCCGAGCGGACGGATCGTGGCTCTACATGCTCCCGAGCGCGATCGACGATATCGACATGGGCGTCAGCCAGGTGCTGCGCGGCGAGGACCATGTCTCGAACACCGCCGTCCAGATCCAGATGTTCACCGCGATGGGAGCGCAGCCGCCCGCTTTCGCACATGAGGCGCTGCTGGTGGGCAAGGAGGGCAAGCTTTCCAAGCGCCTGGGCTCGCTGGGCTGCGATGCCATGCGGACACGCGGGATCGAAGCGCAGGCGATCATCGCGCTGCTCGCGCGGCTGGGGACCTCGCTTGCCGTGGAACCGATCGCGGATCGCAGCGTGCTGCTCAAGAGCTTCGACCTTTCGACCTTCGGCCGCGCGCCCGCGAAATTCGACGAGGCCGAGCTCGAACGCGTCAACACCGCCATCGTCCACGCCATGCCCTATGATGCGGTCAAGGACCGCCTGCCTGCAGGCATGGACGCTGCCGGCTGGCACGCGGTGCAGCCCAATGTCGCGACCGTGGCCGAGGCGAGCGAATGGTGGCGGCTGGTGACGGGCCCGATCGAGCAGCCTGACTTTCCCGAGGAGGACCGGGCTTATCTCGCCAAAGCGGCGCGGGCGCTCGCATGGGGCGAAGACCCGTGGGGCGCGCTCACCGCGAAGCTGAAAGAGGCCACCGGGCGCAAGGGCCGCGCGCTGTTCCTGCCCCTGCGCCAGGCGCTCACGGGCATGGATCACGGCCCGGACATGGGCGAATTGCTCCCGCTGATCGGCGAGGCCGAGGCGCTCGGGCGGCTGGAGCGCGCAGCGGCGGGCCGGGGTTAGAGCGAACGGGCGATAGCGCTCACTGGCCTGGCGCGGGCGCGCCATCGCTGGGCGGCTGGGGCAGATCGGGATCGTGGCGGTGGTTCCAGATCTCGACGATCTTGCCCTCATCATCGAAGCGGAAGACATTGATGATCGCCACGCGGTCCACCGCGGTCATCCCCATGGCCCTGGCTTCCTCGCTCGGATCGAGCGAGATGAACCAGCGCGTCGCGACCTTGTCGCCCTCGGCGATCTGGTAGTCGATCTCGCCGCTCAGCTGGCCGAAGCTGTGAAAGAGGTCGGCGATGGTCTTTTGCTCGATCCCGGGCTCGGTCACGCCTTTGCGCGTGCCAAGATCGTGCACGACATATTCGTCTGCGACATAATCGGCATAGGCGTCGGTCTGGTTGGTGAACCAGAGCTTCTCGTAGAATTCGCGCGCCAGGCGCTTGTTGCGCTCGGTCATCGCCTCCGCCGTGGCCGACGCATCGGCCGGCTTCGCCGCACAACCGACGAGCGCCGGTATCCCTGCAACAAGCACGATCGCCAGAAACCCGCTGCGCATGATCACTCCCCCTCAAATCCCGATGGACGGTGCGAACATGGCAAAGATTATCGCGCGAGCCAATCCCGAGAGAGGCCAGATCGCGCGCGGATGGCGCGCCCGGCAAAGCGCCGTGTCAGCGCGCGCCTTCGGCCTCGTCCGCGCTCGCTGAAGCCTTGGCGCATCCGGCAGGCGCGGCCGAGGCCTTGGCAATCCGCGCCGCTTCGCGGGGCGGTTCGGCTGACGCGGATATCTTGGCCTGTGTCTTTACCACCGGACAGCCCGTCTGGCACATGGCGGGCGCGCAGCGGACCCGGGAGACTCGCGGCACGCCGCGCCGTCTTGCCGGGGGGGCGCTGTCGGCTTCGCCTGCGCCGCGCGCTTCTTTGCCGGAGCGTGCGCCTCCTTGCGCTTCATCATCGAAGGCGAGCGTCACAATGGCGCGGTGCACAAAAGGCGTGTGGTGCCGCTGCGAAGCGGGCGCTTCGACGGCCGGCATGAGCGCCAGCGACAAGAGGGCAGACACGACCACCATGCTCGGCGGGATAGCACGACAGTCTTGCGCGCGGTTCAAGAGACGCGCTTAACATCCCATCAACCATCGCGCGCGGTGCCTAGTCGTAATATCCTTCCAGCTCGTCGCCCGAAAGCGTGACGACATGCAGCAGGTTGGTCGCCCCCGGCGTCCCGAACGGCACGCCCGCGAGCACGATCTGCTTGGAGCCCGCCACGCCGAAACCGTGGCGCAGCGCCATGCGCTTGCCCTTGCCGATCATCTCCTCGAAACTGCCGATATCGCGCGTCGCCACGGCATGCGCGCCCCACAGGAGCGCGACGCGCCGCGCGGTGCGCATCGACGGGGTCAGAACGAGGACGGGCGTTGCCGGGCGTTCGCGCGCGACGCGCCGCGCGGTTGCGCCCGAGGCCGTGAACACCGTGATCGCGCTGATCGGGACGGTATCGGCGATCGTCATGCAGCTGTGCGCGAGCGCATCGGCGGTGGTCGCATCGGGCGGCGTATCGAGAAAGCGCACGCGCCGCTTGTAATCGGGATCGGCCTCTACAGTCGCGGCGATCTTGTGCATCATCGCGACCGATTCCTCGGGCCACTCGCCCGCCGCGCTCTCGGCTGAAAGCATCACGGCATCGGCCCCATCATAGACCGCATTGGCAACATCGGAGACTTCGGCGCGGGTGGGCGTGGGGCTCTCGATCATCGATTCGAGCATTTGCGTTGCCACGATCACGGGCTTGCCTGCGGTGCGGCTGGCGGCGATGATCCGCTTCTGCAGGGGCGGGACTTCCTGCGGCTCAAGCTCGACCCCGAGATCGCCGCGCGCGACCATGATGGAATCGGCCAGTTCGAGGATTTCGGGCAGCCGGCGCACGGCCTGCGGCTTCTCGATCTTGGCGCACAAGGCCGGGCCCTGGCCCGAGGCGCGCGTGCCTTGCGCGCTGGCGATGAGCTTGCGCGCTTCGGCGATATCCTCGGGCCGCTGGACGAAGGAGAGTGCGATCCAGTCCACCCCCTGTTCGACCGCGAAGACGAGATCGCGCCGGTCCTTCTCGGTCAGCGCGGGGATCGGCACTTCGGCATCGGGCACGTTGACGCCCTTGCGATCCGAGATCACCCCCCCGACCTCGGCGCTGCAGCGGATCCGGTGTTCGTCGGCCTCGCGCACCACGAGGCGGATCTTGCCATCGTTGATGAGCAGGCGCTGGCCGCGCTCGAGAATGCCGAACAGCTCGGGATGCGGCAGGCACACGCGGCTGTCATCGCCGGGCGAGGGATCGCGATCGAGATTGAAATGGCCCGAATGGCGGATCACCGCGCGCCCGCCCGCAAATTCGCCGACGCGCAGCTTGGGCCCCTGCAGATCGGCGAGGATCGCGATGGGCCGTGCAAATTCCTTCTCGAGCGCGCGGATCGCGCCGATCGCCCTGGCGTGATCCTCGTGGTTGCCGTGGCTCATATTGACCCGGAAGGCATCGGCCCCGGCGCGAAAGAGCTTGCGCAGCATTTCGGGCGAGCGGCTTGCCGGGCCGATCGTCGCGAGAATCTTGACGCGGCGCCCGCGTGGGTCGATCCTGGTGAGGTCTGATTGTGCCATAGTGCTGCGTGATCCCCTCGTGCGTTGCGCGCGGTATGGCATGTCAATTGGTAAGCTCAAGGAAAACCCCCGGAAAAGAAGGCCCCGTATGACCGACACGACCGATCCCCTCGATGCGCTTGACGACGAAGTGGCCGCCGCCGCCTTCCGCCGGCTGGTGCACCATCTGCGCCATCGTCACGATGCGCAGAACATCGACCTGATGGGGCTGGCGGGCTTCTGCCGCAATTGCCTCGCCGACTGGATCCGCGATGCGGGCTTTGCGGGCGACAAGGCGGCGGCGCGTGCGCTCATTCACGGGATGGAGCAGGAGCAATGGAAGGCCACGCGCCAGACCCCGGCGACGCCCGAACAGATCGCGCGGATGGAAGCGAGCCTGGCCAGAAACGCACAGGTTTAATTCGCAGCAGCGGTTCAATCGGCGCAGTCGTCTGGCTATCGGCAAGGCCAATCGATTCGGGACCGAACAAGGGAGACCAAGATGGCCGACGCCACCGATGACCGCCTGCGCCTGCTGATCGAGCGCATCGAGCGCCTTGAGGAGGAGAAGAAGGGCATCGCCGACGATATCCGCGATGTCTATGCCGAAGCGAAGGCGGTGGGCTATGATCCCAAGATCATGCGCCAGATCGTCCGCCTCAGGAAAATGAAGCCCGACGACCGCAGCGAGCAGGAAACCATCCTCGAGACCTACAAGAACGCGCTCGGCATGGCGTGATGGCCGTTGCGCGGGGTTTGGCTGCGTCTTATGCTCGCAACACACTCTCGCACAAGGAGCCTCCAATGCCCGGACCATGGAAGGACGCGCGCGGCGTCATCGTCACCACCACTCCCACGATCGAAGGCCGCCCGATCCAGGAATATCACGGCATCGTCGTGGGCGAAGTGATCGTCGGCGCAAACCTCTTTCGCGATCTGTTCGCCAATATCCGCGATATCGTCGGCGGGCGTTCGGGCTCGTATGAGCGCATCCTCAAGCAGGCGCGCGACGAGGCGATCGAGGAGTTGCAGGCCGAAGCCGCCTCGCGCGGCGGCAATGCCGTGGTCGGGATCGATCTGGATTACGAGGTCGTGGGCGACAAGGGCTCGATGCTGATGGTCTCGGCGAGCGGGACAGCGGTGACGGTCTGATCCGCCGCGCCGCTCTCCCCGGCGCACTCAGCCTTCGGGCAGGGCGCTCTGCGCCAGCAGCATCGCGCCCACGGCGGTCGCATTGTGCAGCGCATGGAGCACGATGCTCGACCACAGGCCATAACGCACCCGCGCATAGCCGAACAGCGTGCCCGCGACGAATTGCGGGACGACGAGCGGCAACAGCGTGATGAGGCCGGCGGCTTCATAGTTGACGAGATGGATCAGCGCGAAGGCGATCGCGACCATCCAGAAGATCACCGGGAAGAACGCGCCGAACCAGCGCAGCGGAGGTGCCGCACGCCAGCGCCACAGCGCATAGGCCGAGCCCAGCACGAGCGCGGCGAGGACGCCCAGCGCGATATACGAGCCGGTCTGCCCCTGCGCGACCAGCACCGGCAGCAGCACCAGCCCGGCGATGACCGATCCCCCGGCGACAAGATGGCCGGGCTTTCCCGAAAGCCACGAGCGAAACATCAGCTCCTCCGAAATCGGCGCGCCGATGATGATCACCGCGATCCAGGCCGGGGTGAGCGCCATCTCCTCGAGCGAACTTTTCGGGATTTCGAAGCCGGCCAGAACCACGATCGAGGCGATGATCGCGATGCTTATCATCAGGATCACATCGAGCAGATAGAGCCGCAGGACGCCGATCACGCCGAGCGGCAAGGGGGCCGTGCGCTTGGGCAGACGCGGGCGCGCCAGAAACGCCCGGACAGCCGCCCATTCCTCTCTCGAAGTGCGGGCGGGCGGGAGGCTTGTCGCGAGGGCGCTCATGCGTCTAATGCAGCTTTCCGTTTACAAACCACCCGACCAACACCATTCGATCATCACCACTCAAGGCGCGAAGAGTTTCCATGGCAGGCCATTCCAAATTCAAGAACATCATGCACCGCAAGGGAGCGCAGGACAAGAAACGCTCCAATCTGTTTTCCAAGCTCTCCCGTGAAATCACGGTCGCTGCGAAAATGGGCGCGCCCGATCCCGACATGAACCCGCGTCTCAGGCTTGCCGTCAACAACGCCAAGGCGCAATCGATGCCCAAGGATAACATCCAGCGCGCAATCGACAAGGCGAGCGGTTCGGATGACGAGAACTATGAAGAGGTGCGCTATGAAGGCTATGGTCCGGGCGGCAGCGCGATCATCGTCGAGGCGCTGACCGACAATCGCAATCGCACCGCCACAGCCGTGCGCACCGCTTTCTCCAAGAATGGCGGCAATCTGGGCACCGAGGGCTCGGTCGCGCACGGATTCGAGCGGCTCGGCTATATCGAATACGGGCCCGAGGCGGGCGATGAGGAAACCGTTCTCGAAGCCGCGCTCGAGGCAGGGGCGGAAGATATTTCGTCCTCCGAGGACGGGCACGAAATCTGGACCGCGGCGGAGGATCTCCACGAAGTCTCCTCCAATCTCGAAAAGGCGCTGGGCGAGGCCAAGGAAGTCAAGCTCGCCTGGAAGCCCAATCTCACCGTCGAAATGGACGAGAAGGGCGCGGGCACGCTGCTCAAGCTGATCGATGCGCTCGAGGATGATGACGATGTGCAGACCGTCTGGGGCAATTACGAGATCAGCGACGATGTGATGGACAGGCTGGACGCCTGAGCGGGTTTGGATGAGCTGGCGCGAATGGCTGTTGGCGCTCGCGCTGGGCGGCGCGTTCCTGCTGGCGATCGTCTGGCGGCTGGGCTGGATGGTGGGGCTGCCCGAAATGCTGTGACTACGCGCGCGCGCGCGCATGCTCGGAGCAGGCGGCGCTTCCGGGCCGTGCCGTCGCACACGGGGGAACGCGATGATCATCCTCGGCCTTGATCCCTCGCTTTCGTGCACCGGGTGGGGTGTGATCCGTGCCGAAGGATCGCGCCTTGCGCATATCGCGAATGGCGAGATCAGCACCGATGCCGCAGCGCCCATGCCGCTACGCCTTGATGCGCTTCATGCAGCGCTGGCCGAGGTGATCGCCGAGCATCATCCGACCCGCGCCGCGTGCGAGGAGATCTTCGTCAACAAGAACCCGCAATCCACGCTCAAGCTCGCGCAGGCGCGCGGCAGCCTGCTGGCCGCTTGCGGCGCCGCCGGGCTCGAGGTTGCCGAGCTCGCCGCGCGCGCCGTCAAACAGTCGCTGGTGGGCACGGGCGCGGCGGACAAGCGGCAGGTCGCCGCGATGGTCGGCGTGCTGATGCCCGGCGTGCGGATCGCGGGCCCGGATGCCGCCGATGCGCTGGCCGTGGCGATCGCGGCGGCGCAGCTGTCCTACAGCGAAGGGCGGCGCTAGGTCTGGGGCGATGAGAGACGCGAATCGCCCGCCTGCGGCTCAGCCGATCAGCACGCCGCGCCGAAGCTGGCGGCGCCGCTGGCGCGCCCGCTTCACGCCCGCTGCCTTTTTCGCTTCAGGACACTGTAACAGTTGTATCAAGCGCCCCGTGCGTGCGATGAGCCGAGCCATCGCGCGACCTGTCAGAACGAGCATTCACACATGATCCACCTCCATGGCATTCCCAATTGCGACACGGTCAGGAAGGCGCGCAAGTGGCTCGATGCAAACGGCCTCGAGCACACCTTCCATGACTACAAGCGCGAGGGCGCTGACCCCTCGAAGCTCGAGCGATGGATCGCGGCGCACGGGCTTGAACGCGTGGTCAACACGCGCGGCACGACCTATCGCAGGCTCACGCCCGAGGAGAAGACCGCTGCAGCAGACAGTCACACGGCTGTAGCGCTGCTCGTCCAGCATCCCTCGATCATCAAGCGCCCCGTGGTCGAGCACCCCGGCGGCATCCTCATAGGCTTCAAGGAAGACGAATGGTCCGCAACGCTCTTGTAACGCTTGGCCTGATGGCGCTCGCGCAGGTCATGCCGGTTGCAGCGCAGGCGAACCCTGCTGCCGATCCGCCGCGCCCGCTCATCATCGCGCATCGCGGCGCGAGCGGCGAGCGGCCCGAACACACGCTCGCCGCCTATGAGCGCGCGATCGATCAGGGCGCTCACTACATCGAGCCCGACCTCGTGGTGACCAAGGACCTCCAGCTCGTCGCGCGCCACGAAAACGAGCTCTCGGGCACGACCGACGTCGCCTCGCGGCCCGAGTTCGAGGACCGGCGGCGCACCAAGATGGTCGAGGGCCAGCGGGTTGCCGGGTGGTTCTCGGAGGACTTCACCCTGGCCGAGTTGCGCACCCTGCGTGCGCGCGAACGCGTGCCGGGCTCGCGGCCTGCGAGCGCGCGCCATGACGGGCTCTATCAGGTGCCCACGTTTGCCGAGATCGTGGGCCTCGTGCGCGCCAAGGAGGCGGAGACGGGCCGGGTGATCGGGCTCTACCCCGAGCTCAAGCACCCCACGCTGATGCTCGAGCAGGAGGGGATCGACATGGTCGACCTGCTCGTGACCGAGCTTGAGCGCTTCGGGCTCGATGGCGCGGATGCCCCGGTGTTCGTCCAGATCTTCGAGGTCGGCCCGCTGCAGCGGCTCGACAAGCTGGTCGATACCCCGCTGGTGATGCTGATCTCCTCGGTCGGGGGCCCCTATGACGAGCCCTCGATGCGCTGGGCCGACATGCTGAGCGCGCCTGGCCTGGCCGAGATCGCGGCCTATGCCGATGGCATCGGTCCGTGGCTGGGCCATGCGCTCGATCCCGAGACGATGGAGCCGACAGGGCTGGTCGAGCGCGCCCATGCAGCCGGGCTCAAGGTCCATCCCTGGACGCTGCGCAAGGAGAACGGTTTCCTGCCTGCCGCCCTGCGCGCTCCGGGCGGCGATGCGGCTGAAGGCCAATATGAGCGGCTGTGGACCGCGGCGCTTGCAACCGGGGCCGATGGCTTCTTCGTCGACAATGTAAAGGAGTTCGCCGCGCTGGTGGAAGCGCAGGGCGCGGTCGACTAGGCAGCGTTGCGGGCGGCGAGAATGTAGTTGAGCGCAAGGTCGTCGGAGAGATGCAGCCCCTTGCCCGGACGCCAGGCAATGCCGCGTTGGCTGACGACCTCAAGCCCGACCTCGCCGAGCAGGCCGGCAAGCTCCTCGGGCGTGATGAAGTCGCGCCAGCGATGCGTGCCCCTGGGGACATAGCCCACCGCTTCGGCGGCGCCCACCAGCAACACGCGGCTGGCGGCGGTGCGGTTGGGGGTCGAGAGGACGAGCAGGCCATCAGGCGCAAGCCGCGCAGCAACATCGGCGAGGAAGGCGCGCTTGTCGGCGACATGCTCGATCACTTCGAGGCAGGTGACACACTCGAAGCGCCCGATGTCGAGCGCGCCCACTTCGCCCGCCATGTAGCGGATATCGAGCCCGCTCATCTCGGCATGGGCCGCGGCAACCGAGACGTTCTCGGCGCTCGCATCGACGCCGGTGACATCAGCGCCGAGCCGGGCGAGCGGTTCGCAAGCGAGCCCCGCGCCGCAGCCGATATCGAGCGCAGCCTTGCCCGCAAGCGGCTTCGCCCTGCCGGCACCTTGCGGCCAGTGCGCATCGATCGCGCCGCGGATGAAGGCGAGGCGCACCGGGTTGACCTCGTGCAGGCTCGCCATCGGGCCTGCGGGGTTCCACCATTCGCGCGCGAGCTTCGTGAAGAAGGCCGCCTCCTCGGGGCGGATCGTGGTGTTTGCGTTTCCCATGGCCTGCCCTTAACAGCGCCCCGAAGACCACACCAGCCACCTCAGCAGGAGGACCAGCGCCTTGCCCAACGCCTCGCCTGACAGCCCGCTCGCACGGCCTCAGCGGATCGTCATGAAGTTCGGCGGCACATCGATGGCCGGGACCGAGCGCATCCGGCGCGTTGCCGGGCTCGTGCGCGCGCAGGCAGCGGGCCGGGGCGGCGAGCGCAACGAGGTTGCCGTGGTGGTGAGCGCGATGGCGGGCGAGACCGATCGGCTCGTGGGCTTCTGCCGCGAGGCCAATGCGCTGTATGATCCGGCCGAATACGACGTTGTTGTCTCGAGCGGCGAACAGGTGACGAGCGGCCTGCTCGCCCTTACGCTTCAGTCGCTTGGCGAGAAGGCGCGCAGCTGGCTGGGCTGGCAATTGCCGATCCGCACGATCGAGGCGCATGCCAAGGCGCGGGTCGAGACGATCGAGGCGCCGGCCATGATGACGGCGCTCGAGGCGGGCGAGATCGCGGTCATCCCTGGCTTTCAGGGGGTCAGCCATGAAGGCCGCATCACCACGATGGGCCGCGGCGGTTCGGATACGTCGGCCGTAGCGATCGCGGCGGCGATCGGAGCGGATCGCTGCGATATCTACACCGATGTCGACGGGGTCTACACGACCGATCCGCGCATCGTTGCCAAGGCAAGAAAGCTCAAGGCGGTCACCTATGAGGAAATGCTCGAGCTTGCGAGCGTGGGCGCGAAGGTGTTGCAGACGCGCTCTGTCGGCCTTGCGATGAAGGAGGGCGTGCGCATCCAGGTGCTCTCGAGCTTTGTCGATGAAGGCAAGAGCGCCTCGGCGGACGATCTTGTCGGCACGCTGATCGTGTCCGAAGACGAAATGAACGAAATGGTGGAGAAGGGCCAGATGGAACGCCAGCTTGTAACCGGCATCGCGCATGACAAGACCGAGGCCAAGGTGATCCTCACCCGCGTGCCCGACAAGCCGGGCGCGGTTGCGAACATTTTCGAACCGCTCGCCAAGGCCTCGATCAATGTCGACATGATCATCCAGAACGTGGGCCGCGACAAGGGCGAGACCGACGTGACCTTCACCGTGCCGCAGGCCGACCTCGCACGCGCGCAGGCGCTGCTCGAGGATCGCCGCGACCTCATCGGGTTCAACCGGATCATTAGCGACAGCCAAATCGCCAAGGTGAGCGTAGTGGGCGTGGGGATGAAGAGCCATGCCGGCGTTGCAAGCACGATGTTCAAGGCGCTTTCCGATCGCGGCATCAACATTCAGGCGATCTCGACTTCGGAGATCAAGGTCAGCGTGCTGATTGACGAGGACGAGACCGAACTCGCGGTGCGCATCCTGCACACCGCCTATGGGCTTGATGCGGCCGACTGACGCGGATCGATCCGGCGTGTCTGGCAAACGCGTCAACCTAACGCTGCGCGTCTTAAGCTTATCCCTTAGATCGGCGTTAACTGTTGTCCCTCGAGGGATGCAGCTCCACTAAAAAGGAGCGAACAGTGGCGATCAGAGCCCATCTTGGCCCGGAAATACAACGTGTTGGACGGCTCGATCCGCGCAGTGTCGAGCGCCGCGCGCTGTTCCTGGAGACGAGTGGCGCGCTGCCTGGCGGGCTCGAGGCCAATGTCGTCATTCACAACATCTCGGCTGCCGGACTGCTCCTCGAAACCGATCTGGCGCTCGATCAGGGCGAGCGGCTGACGCTGGATCTGCCTGAAGTGGGCGCGGTCAATGCCGTGATCGTGTGGCGCAGCGAGAAACTGTTCGGCTGCGCCTTCGAAAGGGCGCTGGGCGAGGCCGCACTGGCTGCGGCGCAATTGCAGGCGAACCAACCGATCGCGTTGGACAGCCTTCAGTCAGGGCCGACGAGCGAGCCGTTTGGCGTCCGCCTGAATCGCCTGCGCCGCGAACGCGGGCTTACGTTGGCACAGGTTGCTGCTGCGCTCGATGTGAGCAAGCCGACGGTCTGGGCTTGGGAGAAGGGCAAGGCCCGCCCGCTGCCCGATCGGCTCGTCCCCTTGGCCGGCGTGCTCGGGGTCGAGGCCGGCGAACTCGAGCAATCGGCGAGCGGGCCACGGCATGAACAACTCGTTCAGGAATGTCGCCTGCGGATTGCCACGGCCTTCGGGACAGAGCCCGCTAAGGTCCGCATCATGATCGAGGTCTGAGTAACCCTGCTAAGAAAATTCACGGAACTGACGCTGCGTTTTTTCCACGTTATGGTAAACGCAATCAGGTTGTGATTCGTTTTTTAGTAGGGTTAATTAAACAAACTTACCTTTCTTCGATGAAGTGCGCAATAATTACCGCGTGCCGAATAAGGAAAGTCTTGGGTGAGTTTGTTGAATAACCTTGCCTGAACGTTTCCGCCGGGGGTGAACACAGCCGGGGGCAATGCGGCATGGATTTGAGTTTTACGATCAAGGAGGGTGCAGGGCTACATGGCCTGCGCGAGCGAACGGGTGATGATATCATTGTCCGGCTCGACCGGAACGGGTTTGTTGCAGGGGCGACAGCGAACTTCATCGAGCTCGGCTATGATCTCGAGGAGTTGCTGCTCAAGCCTCACCTGACCGATCTGGCCGACGCGGATTTCGCGCGCGATCTAGGGGCGTTTTTCCAACGCGTGCTGAACGGTGCAAAAGACGCGGACTGGTTCGAGTTTCCTTTGCGAATGTGTGCCCCGGATGAACGAGGCGCGGCGGACGAGATGTGCGAGGGCCACAGGAGCGGCAAAGCTGTTCGCAATCGCTGGGTCGCGCTCAGCCTCACTGCGCTCGAAAGCGAAACCGGCGAGACCCCTGGGGCGGTCGGTATCCTGCGCTCGGTCGATCGGCTGCGCGCGCTCGAAGGCGAGATCTATTCGCGCGCGCTGATCGATCCTCTGACCGGGCTTGCCAACCGCCATGCCTTTTGTGCCAGCCTACGCCGGGAACTGGCCAGCGGCAACCCGGGGATGATGGCGCTGCTCGAAGTGGACCGCCTGCGCGCGCTCTTCATGCAATACGGACAGCGCACGGCCGACGAGATCATCTGGGGCTTTGCGAAGTTTCTAGAGGCGATGGCCCTGCCGGGCTGCGAACTTGCGCAGTTCGATGCAGAGCGGTTCTGCGTCATCCTGCCCGGCGCAAGCCCGCAGGAGGCGCGCAGCTGGGCAGCGGACCTGCTCGAAACGTTCGAGACCCTGACGCTCACGACATCGCCGCGCGTCCCCAAGCTGAGAGCCAGCGCCGGGCTTGCCATGATCGAAGACACGGTTGATGCGACTTTGCGCCAGGCAGAGCTTGGCCTTGTGATGGCGCGCGCGAGCGGCGGCATGCGGGTTGCCGAAGCGATGCGGCCTTCGATCGAGCCGGGGCCTGTGGCGCGTCCTGCCCGATAGCGATCGGCCGCGCTGCGTTGCTGCCTGCAGGTGCGTCAGCCAGCTTGGCCTTGGCGCGCCATGCCGCTAAGGCCGCGCTCACCATGCCATTCACCAACACCATTCTTCTGCTGGGCGCCGGGGAGCTGGGCAGGGAGTTCACCATTTCGGCCAAGCGGCTCGGCGCGCGCGTGATCGCCTGCGATGCCTATGCCGGCGCGCCCGCGATGCAGGTGGCCGATGCGGCCGAGGTGTTCTCGATGCTCGATGGCGCGGCGCTGCGCGCTGCGGCGCTCAGTCACAGGCCCGATCTGATCGTCCCCGAGATCGAGGCGATCCGAACCGAGGTGCTGAGCGAGCTCGAGCAGGAAGGCTTTGCGATCGTGCCCTCCGCGCGCGCGGCGCAATTGACGATGAACCGCGATGCGATCCGCGATCTTGCTGCGCGCGAACTCGGCCTTGCAACCTCGCGCTATCGCTATGGCGAGAGCCTCGAGGAGGTGCGTGCGGCGTCGGCCGAGATCGCCTTTCCGTGCGTAATCAAGCCGGTCATGTCATCCTCGGGCAAGGGCCAGAGCAAGGTCGAGCACGAAGCGGGGCTCGAGGCCGCCTGGGATCATGCCGTTGCCAATATGCGGGGCGACCGCGCGCGCGTGATCATCGAGGAATTCATCGCCTTCGATTATGAGATCACCTTGCTGACCGTGCGACACAAGGGTGGTTTCAGCTTTTGCGCGCCGATCGGCCATCGCCAGGAGCGCGGCGATTATCAGGAGAGCTGGCAGCCCGCCGAGATGGAACCGCCTGCGCTTGAAGAGGCGAAGCGAATGGCGCAGCGGATCGTCGAAGCGCTGCAGGGCGCGGGCAGCGGATGGGGGCTCTATGGGGTCGAGTTCTTTGTCCGCCTGGGCGAGGGGGGGCGCGAGGAAGTGATCTTTTCCGAGCTCTCGCCGCGCCCGCACGATACCGGCATGGTCACCCTGACAAGCCAGCGACTGACCGAATTCGACTGCCATGCCCGTGCGATCATGGGACTTCCTGTACCCGCCGAAATCCCCGCGCAGCCCGGTGCCTCGGCCGTCATTCTGGCCGACCGCGACAGCGCGGCCTTCCGCTTTGCCGGGATCGATGAAGCGCTCGGGATCGATCCGCGTGTCGATCTGCGGCTGTTCGGCAAACCGACGACGCGGCCCTTTCGCCGGATGGGCGTGGCGCTCGCGACCGGCGAGGATATGCAGGAGGCTCGCAGCCTTGCCCGGCGCGCGGCGCAGACGGTTTCGATCACATACGAAGACTGATCGCTCCGACAGCCGCCACGCAGCAAAAGGCCGGCCCCTCGGCGCGAGGAGCCGGCCCTTGCAGGTCCATCTGGAGCGGATCTTAGCGGATCGCGATGAAACCCAGCTTGTCGGCCAGAACGGCGACGCGCCTTTCATTGGCGCCTTCGAGCGCGCGGTTGACCGCGAGGGTGCGCAGCGGAGCATAGCGCTCTTCAGCTTCGGCGATGCATGCGCGATAGGCGATCACGAGGCTGCGATTGGCAAGGCTTGGCATGCCGCCGCATACGCGGCGCGCCGCGTGTGCAAGACGGCGATCAAGCGTTTTCTGACCAGCTTTGGTGGCAAGATCGAGATCCGCGATCGAGACGCGGACTTCAGTCTGCGCAAATGCGGGCGCACAAGCGGTGGCAACACCGATGACGAGGGCGAGCGAGAGCGTGCGAAGGAACATGGGAGGCAGACCTTTCAAGCTTTTTCCCGAGAAGTACTTGCCAAAGCCGATAGGGATGAGAGGGGGGCTCCGGTACCTGGCTGTTGGCAGTATTGTGCGACAGGTAGCTTACATAGTTACGTCTGTGCTCAGCATTATTATAAAAGATAACAATCATAAACCTGCCAGACTTACGCGAATGCGACCTAAATACCGCGCTCACAGTTCGCCGATAACGCATTATGGGGCGCGGCACCGGCGCGGTGCCGTGCCGCTTGCTCCGTGTGCCTCATTTGCCTAATCGTGACCTTCGATGACTGATTTTTCCAGGACCAGCGCGCTGATGCAGCGCGGCACCCAGTTTCTTGGCTGCGAGACAGCAATCTTGTGCGGCGCGATGAGCTGGGTCTCCGAGCGCCACCTTGTCTCGGCCATTTCCAATGCCGGCGGCTTTGGCGTGATCGCTTGCGGGGCCATGACCCCCGAGTTGCTCGATACCGAAATCGCCGAGACCAAGGCGCGCACCCAAAAGCCCTTTGGCGTCAACCTCATCACGATGCATCCGCAATTGTTCGATCTTATCGCCGTGTGCGAAAAGCATGCGGTCAGCCATGTCGTGCTTGCAGGGGGGATCCCGCCCAAGGGCAGCGTGGAGGCGATCAAGGGCGGTGCCAATCCGGCGAAGGTGATCTGCTTTGCGCCAACCCTGGCGCTGGCCAGAAAATTGCTGCGATCGGGCGCTGATGCGCTGGTGATCGAGGGGATGGAAGCGGGTGGCCATATCGGCCCCGTTTCGACCAGCGTGCTCGCGCAGGAAATGCTGCCGGAACTGGCCCGCGATCATTTGATCTTCGTCGCTGGCGGTATTGGCCGGGGCGAGGCGATTGCGGGCTATCTCGAGATGGGAGCCTGCGGGGTGCAGCTCGGCACGCGCTTTGCCTGCGCAAGCGAGAGCATTGCCCATCCCGAATTCAAGAAGGCCTTCTTTCGCGCATCGGCGCGCGATGCGATCGCCAGCGTCCAGGTCGATCCGCGCCTGCCGGTGATCCCGGTGCGCGCGCTCAAGAACAAGGGCATGCAGGAGTTCACCGAGAAACAGCGCGAGATCGCTGCCGTGCTCGATCGCGAGGAGATCGCGATGGCCGAGGCGCAGCTTCAGGTCGAGCATTACTGGGCCGGCGCGCTCCGCCGCGCGGTGATTGATGGCGATGTGGAGACAGGCTCGCTGATGGCCGGGCAATCGGTCGGCATGGTCAAGCGCGAGGAACCCGTCGCCGAGATCATCGCTGCGCTGGTGCAGGAATGCGAAGCTGCGCTGACCGACAGAAGGGCGGCATGATCCGTCTGGTTGCCGCTGTGCTTGCGCTCTGTGCGCCTGCATCTGCCTCAGCGCACAGCTTCTGGCTCGAACCCGAAACGCACGAAGCCGAACCGGGCGCGGCGATCGAGATCGCCTTCAAAGTCGGCGATGCAGGCGATGTCGAGGACTGGGGGCTCTATTGGGAGCGCGTCGCGGCCTTCCAGCTCTATTCGCCGACGAGCACGCACGATCAGCAATCCGCGCTGCGCATGAGTGCTGCGGGAGAAGCGGGCTCGGCCCGGATCATCACCCGCGAGCCTGGCTATCATGTCGTTGCCTTCGCCAGCAATCCCAGCCTCAGCGAGCTGGAGGCCGGGCGGTTCAACGATTATCTCGAACACGAAGGATTGCGCGCCATCCAGGCAGATCGCGATGCGCGCGCGGCAAGCGGAGAGGTTGGCACAGAGCTCTATGCGCGGCGGGCCAAGGCCCTGCTCAAGATCGGCGCGGGCGGCCCCGATGGCGCGTTGACAAAGGCGATCGGTCAGACGCTCGAGATCGTCCCGCTTGCCAATCCGTTCACCTTGCCCGAAGGCGCGCCGCTCGGGCTGCGCCTGCTCTGGCGCGGCGCGCCGCTTGCAGGCGCTAGCCTTGCGGTGGCCCGGCTAGATCAGACGGGGCAAGCCGAGATTGTCATGACCGATGCGAACGGCGAGGCAAGCGTCAAGCTCGGCGAGGGCAGGAGGTTCCTCGTCTCGAGCGTGTGGGGCGTTCCTGCTCCCAAGGACACACGCGCCGATTATTTCACAATCTTCGCCAGCCTGACCTTCGCGCGGTGATTGCCGGACGGCGCCAAAGGCGGTTCGCTCTGGCTATCGACGGGGGCGCAAGCTAGGCTTAAGCACGACCGCAACTTGAAAAGAGGCCTGGCGCAATGTGTGAAGAAGCAAAGCTAAGGGAATGGGCGCGCGAGCAGATTTCGCGTCGGCGATTTGGCGTAGTCGCAGGGGTTGCTGCGGTCGGCGCCTGCGCGCCCGGCGGCCCGGCGACGGCCTCGCAGGAAATGGCGGGCGAGCCGGAAGGTCTGAGCGAGCGCAAGGTCACTTTCGAGACGAGCGATGGCACGATGGATGCCTTCTTCGTGCACCCTGCCTCCGCCGCGCATCCCGGTGTCATTTTCTGGCCCGATATCGCTTCGATCCGAGAGGCCAAGCGCACCATGGCGCGCCGCCTTGCGAGCGAGGGCTATGCCGTACTCGTGCTCAACCCCTATTATCGCGATGTCTCGGGCGAGCAGTTCGCCGATTTCGCCGATTTCATCCAGAGCGAAGGCTTCCAGAAAGTACGGCCCTGGCGCTCGAAGCTCGATGCCAAAGCGATCGGACGCGATGCGAGCGCAGCTGTCGCCTGGCTCGACGAGCAGCCGGCTGTCGATACGGCCAAGGGCATCGGCACGCAGGGCTATTGCATGGGCGGCCCATTCACGATCTGGAGCGCGGCGGCCGTGCCCGGCCGGATCAAGGCGGCGGCCAGCTTTCATGGCGGCGGTCTCGTGCGCGACGACGATCCGCAAAGCCCGCATGCCATGCTGGACGAAACCGATGCACGCTTCCTCATCGCCGTTGCGCAGGATGACGATGCCGAGGCGCCCGATCACAAGGTGATCTTTGCAAACGCTGCCGAGGAAGCGGACCGCCCGGCGATGGTCGATGTCTATGAAGGCGATCACGGCTGGACCGTTCCCGATAGCCCTGCCTATGCCAAGGCAGCCGCCGAACGTGCCTATGCCGATCTCATCGCGCTTTATTCAGAGGCACTTGCCTGAACGCAAAAAGTCAGATGTTTCGGCCCGGTTGCCCTTCGTCAGTCTCGGTCGGGGCCGCAGGAACGCTTCGCGCTTCGCGTTCCTTGTTGCGCTCGTTGCTGAGACCAAACCGTCCAAACTTGCGATAGCGCGTCATCCATCGGTCAAGGAACAGGCCGAGAGGGCGCGGTTCGATCCCCATTTCAGCAAAGGTGCGATGGTCGCCTGAGACCACGCTGCCGGGCTTGAGCAACGTCCACTGGTCCTTGCTCATCGGGGTGAGGGGGAGCGCGGCAAAGAACGCGGAAAATCCATCGGGCATGGCAATAAAGCGTCTGCTGCGGCCCTGCGCCTTTGCGATCCGCTCGTTGATCTCCAGCATGGTGAGCTTCTCAGGGCCGCCCAGTTCGTAGATATGCCCGCCATGTTCGCCCGGATGCTCGAGCGCCACCATCACGGCCTCCGCGACATCATCGACATAGACCAGCTGGAGGGGCGCATCGGGCCCGAAGACGGGCAGGACGGGCGCCATCTCGATCATCTTGCCGAACATGTTGATGAAATTGTCATCCTTGCCAAAGACGATTGACGGGCGAAGGATCGTGGCGCCCGGAAAGGCCGCGCGGACATTCGCTTCGCCTGCAGCCTTGCTGCGCGCATAGGCGGCCGAGGAATTCGCATCCGGCCCGATCGCGCTTAAATGGACAAATGCCTTCGCCCCGTTCTCCTGCGCGATCCGGGCCATCGTCGCGGGTGCCTTGCCCATCAGCTCGTCGAGATCGCCCTCGAAAGCGCCGACAAGGTTCACCACATGCTCCGCGCCGGCCAGCGCCGCTGCGACGCTTTCATGCTTCGTGATGTCGCAGCGCGCGAATTGCAGCTGCCCCAGATTGGCGAGCGGCTTCAAACTATGGCTGCGCTCGGGATTGCGGCTGGCAATGCGCACGCGAGCGCCGCGCGAGAGCAGGGCCTGCACGACGTAATTGCCGATATAGCCGCTGCCGCCGAAAACAGTAACGAGCGCGCCATCGAGGCGGCTTTTGCTGGTCATGGTCGTATCCCTTGCGAACATGTCTACGATGCGGAGCGAGCCATGCGACAACCGGCGCCCCGGAGCAAGCCTTGCGTTTTGAGCGCGCAAGGATGGCCGCTGGGGCCGTGCAAGAGTGGCAAGCGCGAGCTTTGCATTGACACAGGCCCCGCCCGCTCGCTATTGGCCCGCCCCTACCCGGAACGCGCCTTGCGATGCGCGATCCCACAGTGCCCAGATGGCGGAATTGGTAGACGCACCGTCTTCAGGTGGCGGCGGGGGCAACCCCGTGGAGGTTCGAGTCCTCTTCTGGGCACCAGTAGCTTCTTCGCCGGTTATCGCGAGCAAGCTCAAGTCACTCGAAAATCAGCGCCTCGAAATTTGTTTCAGGTGCGGTTTGTCCCACCCCAGTGAAAGGCTCCTCCAGGCGTGGCGTGAATTCGACGCGCCTTGAGACAAGCCCGTCTTAGTGAACGCCGGACTGGACACTTCTGGGCTGCATAGGAGATGATCGTGTCGACCACGGGGCCGTGCGGCGCCTTGAGAGCTCGACGAGCGTTTTTCGCCTAGAACGTCTGAAAAGACCGATAAGATCGGGTCTTGCGCGGGCCGGTCATGCTCGAAACCCCATTTGATGCCAGGGCGAAACACCAGGCGGCAATCGACGGGCCAAAAAGAGGCGTTTTTCGGGCGCCATGGCCAAGGGGTGTCCTTGCCACGGCTGCGAAGGAGGGCCACAGCGCTGTGCGAAGGGAGAGACAACTGATGAAAAAACCCAGTGGGCCGCTTGTCGGGCTCAAGGTTATCGAATTTGCCGGGATCGGGCCGGGTCCGCATGTCGCCATGCTGCTGGCCGATCTCGGCGCACAAGTCGTGCGGATCGATCGGCCCGGCGCGATGAGCCTCAACCCGGTCGTCGAACGCGCGCGGAACCGGGTGACGGTTGACCTCAAGACCGAGCAGGGTCAGGCATTCTGCCGCGACGCGGCGAGCAAGGCCGACGTCCTGATCGAAGGGCTCAGGCCGGGCGTCATGGAACGGCTCGGGCTCGGGCCCGATGAACTGCTTAAAGCCAATCCTCGGTTGGTCTATGCCCGCATGACCGGCTGGGGCCAGGGCGGACCGCTCGCCGGCGCGGCCGGCCACGATATCAATTATATCGCGATCACTGGTGCGCTCGATGCGATCGGAAACAAGGGCGAGCTGCCGATACCCCCGCAAAATCTCCTTGGCGATTTCGGTGGCGGATCGATGTATTGCGCTTTCGGGGTCATGGCCGCGCTCTATGAGCGCGAGCAGTCGGGCAAGGGCCAGGTGGTCGATGCAGCGATTGTCGATGGCGTTACCAGCCTGATGAGCTTTTTCTCAGGCCAGGCGAAGGGTGCGATCCGCACGAGCGAACGCGGCACCGGATTGCTCGGCGGAGCGGCGCATTTCTACCGCTGTTTCGAATGCGCCGATGGCAAGGAAATCGCGCTCGGCGCAATCGAGCCACAGTTCTATGCCGAGCTGCTTGCCCGCATCGGAGCCCCTGCCGAACTGGCGCAAGGGCAATTGGAGCGGGCGAATTGGGATGCCTATGCAGACGAGCTCGCCGCGCTCTTCAAGACGAAAACACAGGCGGAGTGGAATGCGCTGCTTGAAGGCAGTGATGCCTGCTATGCCCCCGTCGTTCCGCTCGACGAAGCGCCCGATCACCCGCATATGAAAGCTCGCGGCGCATATCTCGAACACGATGGCGAATGGCACCCGGCGCCCGCTCCGCGATTCAGCCGCACGCCGGGCGCTGTGCGCTCAAGCGATGATGCGGGCGAAGACGTGATCAAGAGCTGGCTGGCGGAGGGCTGACCCATGGCGGGCAAGTTCTTCGACGAGTGGGAGCTGGGCGAGCGCATTGCGCACGATATCCGGCGCACCGTGACCGAGACAGACAATCTCCTGTTCTCGACCATGACTCACAATCCGCAGCCGCTTCACCTCGATGCCGAAGCGGCCAGGGCGAGCGGGTTTGGCCAGATCCTAGTCAATTCCACCTTTACTTTCGCGCTGCTGGTTGGGCTGTCGGTCGGGGATACGACCCTCGGCACGCTGGTCGCCAATCTCGGATTTGACAAGGTGGTCACGCCTAAGCCGGTGTTCATCGGGGACACACTTCGGGCGGAAAGCGAGATCAGGGAATTGCGCGCGAGCAAATCGCGGCCCGAAGCCGGGATCGTGGTTTTCGTCCACGAGCTGTTCAATCAGCGTGACGAGGTCGTCTGCCGCTGCGAACGATCAGCGCTGCTCATGCGCAAAAGTTAAGTCGGGAGCCGATCGCCGTCTCGATGCGTTGGACGGGTATGGCTGGAGACAATTCTGCAAGCGGGACCACGAACTGCGGCAAGCAGGCTGAATCGATCGCTGACGTCGTCGACGGGATCGAGGATCTCGCGGATAGCGAAGACGAAGTTTCCGTTCGTGATGTCCTTTCGCAGTTTGGCGACCGTTCGTTCATGCCCTTCATGCTGATCCTGGCGCTGATCGGCATCACCCCGGTCGGGGCGATCCCCAGCGTTCCCACCTTCCTTGGCCTGTGCATCGCGCTTGTCGCCGCGCAATTCGCCTTCGGGCGAGAACATATGTGGCTGCCCAATTTTATCGCTGATCGATCCGTCAATTCTGGTAAGCTCGCAAAAGGGACCGACAAGGCGGGCAGCGTTGCCGACACGCTAGATGATCTGACCAAGCCAAGGCTCGAATGGCTTGTTCGCGGCCCCGCGCGGCGGGTTGCGGGCGGGATAATCCTCGTTTTGTGCATTTGCCTGCCGGTGCTTGAATTGGTGCCATTCGCGGCTGCGGCCCCGTTCCTGGCAATCGCGATCCTCTCACTGGCGCTGATGGTGCGCGATGGCCTGGTGCTGCTGATCGGCGCGCTGCTGGCGCTCGCGGCGCTCGGCTACGGTATCGGTTGGTTCGCGTTCTAGGGCTTGCGGCTGGACCCATCTGGACCGAGGCGGACAGGTTGTAAAACCCGATTGGCCCGTTCGAAAAAAGGCATGTCGGCGCGGAGCTGCGCATTATCTTGCCATTCACCAAGCCTCTCCTACATTAGGGGGGAAAGGAATCGATCCGTATGAGCGATCAGAACGACCCCAACAACCAGCCTCCTGAAGGGCAGAACCCCTGGGTCAAACAGCTGATGATCTGGGGCGGCATTTTTCTCGCCCTGCTGGTGGTCGTCTCGCTGTTCAGCAATGCGGGCCAGACGCCCGGCACGCAGATCCGCTATTCCGACTTCCGCGAACAGGTGGAGCAAGGTCAGATCGGCGATGTCCAGTTGGGCGATGATCTCATCACGGGGACATACAAGAACGGCAAGGCCTTCTCGACGATCCCGGTGCGCACGGACACAGAAATCACACGGCTGCTCGAAGAGAACGATGTCGATTTTACCGGCAAGCAACGCGAGCAGCCCAACATGCTGCTTTATATCCTGCTCAATTCGCTTCCCTTCCTGCTGATCCTGGGTATTGCCTTCTTCGCGCTGCGACAGGTGCAGAAAGGCGGAGGCGGGGGCGCCATGGGCTTCGGCAAATCCAAAGCCAAGCTGCTGACCGAGCGCCAGGGCCGTGTGACATTCGAAGATGTCGCCGGGATCGATGAGGCGCGCGAGGAATTGCAGGAGATCGTTGAATTTCTGAAGGATCCGCAGCGTTTCTCCAAGCTCGGCGGCCAGATTCCGAAGGGCGCGCTCTTGGTCGGTTCGCCCGGCACCGGCAAGACTTTGCTCGCGCGCGCGATTGCGGGCGAAGCAGGTGTGCCGTTCTTCACCATTTCAGGTTCGGACTTTGTCGAGATGTTCGTGGGCGTCGGCGCGAGCCGCGTGCGCGACATGTTCGAGCAGGCGAAGAAAAACTCGCCATGCATCGTGTTTATCGACGAGATCGATGCGGTTGGCCGTTCGCGCGGACATGGCCTTGGCAATTCGAATGACGAGCGCGAGCAAACGCTCAACCAATTGCTTGTCGAGATGGATGGCTTCGAGGCCAACGAAGGCATCATCATCATTGCCGCTACCAACCGCCCCGACGTGCTTGACCCGGCATTGCTTCGTCCGGGCCGGTTCGATCGTCAGGTAGTGGTGCCGATCCCCGATATCGATGGGCGCGAAAAGATTCTCGGCGTTCACATGAAGAAGGTTCCGCTCGCCCCCGACGTCAACCCGCGCACGATTGCGCGTGGGACGCCGGGCTTTTCGGGCGCGGATCTCGCCAACCTCGTTAATGAGGCTGCGCTTCTGGCTGCGCGCCGCAACAAGCGGCTCGTGGCGATGCAGGAGTTTGAGGATGCCAAGGACAAGGTCATGATGGGTGCCGAGCGCCGCTCCATGGTTATGACCGAGGATGAAAAGAAGATGACCGCCTATCACGAAGCGGGCCACGCGCTGGTCAGCCTCAACGAGCCGGCCTCTGACCCCATCCACAAGGCGACGATCATTCCGCGCGGACGCGCGCTCGGCATGGTGATGCGGCTTCCCGAGCGCGACAGCTATTCCTATCACCGCGACAAGATGCACGCGAACCTTGCGGTTGCCATGGGCGGGCGCGTGGCGGAAGATATCATCTTTGGACACGACAAGGTTTCGAGCGGCGCATCCGGCGATATCCAGTATGCGACCGACCTTGCGCGCAACATGGTAACCAAATGGGGCATGAGCGAAGTGCTGGGTCCGCTCCAGTATGAGCAGAGCCAGGAAGGCTATCTCGGCATGGGGCAAACCGCCCGGACAATGGCGGGCGATGAGACCAACAAGCTGATCGACGCGGAGATCAAGCGGTTGGTCGAGGAAGGTCTCCGGCGCGCGACCGACATCCTCACCGAGCAGGAAGACAAGCTCCATCTGCTGGCGCAGGCTCTGCTCGAATACGAGACGCTTTCGGGCGAAGAGATCAACACCCTCATGGAAGGCGGCTCGATCGATCGGCCCGATCAGCCCAGTGGCCCTGCCGCTCAGCGGCCGGCGCATGGATCGGCCATCCCCAAGGCGGGCAAGCGGTTTGGTCCCAAGGGCGGAGAAGCGCCGCAAGGCGCCTGACGGCTCTGGCGCAAGGGCGCAGCGCTTGATCCGGCAATCGACTTGATTGTCTTGAAATATGAAATACCCCTTGACAACGCATCTGTTCTCGAGGGGTTTTTCATGACGATTCGCTGCACATTCGCTCTCGCCACCCCGCTCGCGCTCAGCCTTACGGCTGCCTGCTCCGAGCGCACCCAGCAAGCCGCTGACGCCGTTGTCGAAAGCGCAGAGGCCGATATTGCCCAGGGATTGGATGCTGCGAGCCAGTCGGTCGAGGTGGCCGGAAGCGAGGCGCGCGCGAACATCGACCGCGCTGCGCAGGATGCTGCCGATAAGGTGGACGCGGCTGGCGATGCCGTCTCCCAGGGGGCATCGGAAATCGCGCGTGATGTCAGCGATGGAGCGGCTCGGGTGAGCGAGGATCTAAAGCCTGATCGGCCCTGATCGACAGGACCCGATCGGCTCAGAACGCGCCCAGCACAACGAGCGCTTGGACGAACAGCATGATGACAACCAGAATGAACACACTGAGCGCGAAAAACCGCCAGACAGTGGAAAAGCGGGAGAGATCATAAGTCCGCCTGAGATGCTTGTAGAGGTGCAGCGGTGCGACGGTGGCGAAGATCGTGAAGGCCCAGCCGGGGCCGAGCGCGCTTGTTCCGACGAGTGACATCACGATAAAAAGCAGTGACATGAAGGCCAGCGAATAGGTCACGAAGACCGCATGATCATAGGCCTTGAACCGCCTGCGCCATACAAACATCAACCACACGAACGGGATCGAAAGCGGGATCAGCAGCCAGCTGAACTTGTAGCCGTTGGCCTGGAGCTTGTAGAGCATCAGGCCCGGGTTCTCTTTCCATTTCTTGATCAGCCCATTGTCGATCCACTCTATGCCTGTGCCACTGAACGTGACTTTGGCATTGTTGCCGCTCGCAAACAGTTCGATCTGCGAAAGCCCCTCCAATCCGGCCTCAAGCTCGTCCAGCTCTCCTTCGAGACGCGGTCTTTGCGGATCATCGGCGGGCAGCGCGGCCAATTGTTCGCGCAGGTCCTGCGCGTCCCGGTCCGCGATCTCGAGCAGATCGCCGGCCTGCGCCGCAATCGGCCTTCGATCGCCAAGCGAGGTCGGCACTCCGATCCCTACTATCTGGAACACTGCAAACATTGCGAACACGCTGAACAGGAACATCGCCATCGGGCTCACGAACTTGGCGCGCTCGCCCTCGATATACCGGCGCGTGAGCCGCCCTGGACTGAAGGCAAGCAGCGGCAAGGTGTGCGCAAGTTTACCGTCGAGATGCAGGACGCCGTGCATCAGATCGTGACCGATCGCAGACAGAGTGCGATGGACCCGGGCCTTCTGGCCGCATTGGTTGCAATAAGGTCCGCTGAGCGACGCCGCGCAATTGGCGCATTCGCCGGTAATCGCGCTGACGGCAGTGCGGCCGCGATCCGGCTCGACGGCTTTGCTCGTCAGAGCCCCCTCAATCGCTGCTCCGAGCCCTTCGGCGATATCGCTCATGATGCATGCCCTTCATCGTGTGCAGCATACTATAGAGCCTGTTGCCCAGATGCCAATCTGGAGGGAGGGGCGCTCTGGAAAGTCGGCCTGGTGGGCCCTCACGTCGCCGCGAGTTTGCGCTCGATCGCCGTCCACAAATGAGAAAAGGCCCGCGCGGCGGGGCTGCGGGGCGCAAAGGCGCCCACCGGCCTGCGCTCGACCGCGCATTGCTCGATCGCGCTCGCGAGCGGCACGACCGGCCATTTGCCATTGGCCTCGCGCGCCTCGCGATGGAGCGAACGGCGCATGTCTACCATCGAGAGCACTGGCAGGATCGGTGGATGGCCCTTGCCAGAGCCGCGCACTTCCTCGGCCACCTGTTCGAGCGCGCGCGCCGATAGCGGCGAGGGTGGCAGTGGCACAATTACAACATCAGCCGCGCGCATGACTTGTGCACTGATCTCGTTAAGCACAGGCGGACAGTCGAAGATGATCCGGTCAAAATCCTTTTCGAGGTTCTGTGTCAGTTTGGCGAGCCGTTTCTTCTTGCCAAGCCGGTCGAATTGCCGATCGAGCGTGCGGATGCTTTCATCGGCGGGCAGCAGACTGAGATTGTCGATATCGGTTGACTGGATGAGCTTGTCGGGTCTGCGCTCGCTGGCGAAGACGCTCTGCGCTGTCCGCTTCTTCTTCGCATCGACGCCGAGCAGGAACCCCGAACCATTCGAGGCGTCGAGATCCCATACAAGCGTCTTGCGCCGCGAAATGCTCGCAGAGCACCAGGCGAGATTTACCGCGAAAGTCGTTTTACCGACTCCGCCCTTGACGCTGTAGACTGCGATCGATGTCATTTCTTTTAGCTTGTTTCCCAGTCGCGACTTCGAATGTGACGTTTTAATTACAATCGAACCTTTTGCATGCACTGCGCCTCAAGGCAAGAGCGGCCGAGACCGCGTCGCAAAGGTGTCATCAGGCCTTCCCGAGGCGCGTCCCCGTGCGTTGGCGGTTGGCTTTGACCTTGCATCGGGCACAAAAAAGCCGCTTTAAAGCGGCTTTTTTATCATCGATCAGGGCAAGGCTTCAGCTCTCGTAATCGTTTCCGATCGTCGTCGATCGGGTCGGTGCAGAGGCGGTGATCCGCAGGGCTTCTGCCGACTGGCTGAGCGAACCGATCTCATCGGCGTCATCCTCGTCATCGGGCAGGATCTTCTGCAGACCGGTTACGAGCGCCTCGTTCAGCTCGCGCGGCTTGATCGTCTGCTCCGCAATCTCACGCAGGGCCACAACCGGGTTCTTGTCGCGATCACGATCAACAGTCAGTTCGCTGCCGCCCGAAATTTCGCGAGCGCGCTGTGCGGCGAGCAGGACAAGATCGAAGCGGTTCGGGACCTTGTCGACGCAATCTTCAACGGTAACGCGTGCCATCGCTCGGGCCTCTTTCAGATAAAAAAGCGAGAAAATCGAACAGCGCAGCTAGGGATGGGCAAGCGAAGAGTCAATATCTTGGCGGTCTTCGGCAACCTTTTGCGGGCCCGGCGATTGGATCAGAGTGGACAGTGCATCCCCCGCCCAGACCGACGCCGACAAGACGGACTATCGCGACCCCGCTCCGTTCGAGGTGTCAGTGCACGATCACGAGTTCACCTTCTATCCGCGCGGCCAAGACCGGCTCGATGCGCTGCTCGAGCTGATTGCCTCGGCCGAGCGAACGCTGGATTGTTTCTGGTTTCTTTATGCCGAGGACAAGGCAGGTGCGAAGGTTCGCGATGCGCTGATCGCGGCGGTTGGGCGCGGGGTTCGAGTGCGGCTTTACATCGATGCGTTCGGCAGCAGCGCCGAGCCACCCTTCTTCGAAGACCTGATCCGCGCCGGGGGCACCTTTGCGCGTTTTCAGGCAAAGTTTTCCAAGCGCTTCCTGATCCGCAACCATCAGAAGATGGCGATCGCCGATAATGACCGCGTCCTGACTGGCGGGTTCAACATTTCCGATCACTATTTCGCTCCCGCTTCGCAGAACGGCTGGAAGGATCTGGGCGTACTGATCACCGGCCCGATCGTGCCGCGTTTCACGGACTGGTATGAATGCATTCACGAATGGATTCATGCCGATGGATCGGAGTTTCGCCGGGTGCGCGAAATGGTCCGGGACTGGGATCCGGGTGAAGGCCCGGTGCAGCTCGTCATGGGGGGGCCGACTTCGGTCAACAGCGAATGGGCGGTGCGTTTCAAGCAAGACCTGACCCGAGCAAAACGGCTCGATATCGTAACGGCCTATTTCGCGCCGCCCCGCACCGTGCGCCGCGTCTTGAGGCGGGCGGCGCGCAAGCGCAGCTTGCGCTTGATCCTTGCCAGCAAATCCGATTTCGCAATCACCGTGCTGGCTGCGCGGATCCACTATCGAAGGCTCGCGCGCGCAGGCACGCGTCTGTTCGAATATCAGCCGTCAAAGCTGCACATGAAACTGCTCGTGCTCGATGATGTCTGCCATTTCGGCAGCGGCAATCTCGACATGCGATCGGTCCGTCTCAATCTTGAGATGATGGTGCGGGTTGAAGACGCCGGGATGGCCGAAAGGTTACGCGGACTTGTCGACGATATGGAACAGGTCAGCCGTCCGGTGGATGCGAGCTGGTTTGCGCAATATCGCGGGCTGAGCGATCGGCTGCGCTGGCTTGTCAGCTCTTTCATGGTGCGCTTTCTCGATTATGGATTGAGCCGCAGCCTCAATCTGGGCCCCTCCAAGCTGAAGAACGCAAGTCGAAACCATCCCGAGGCTGCGGATAGTTGAGACCGGGGCCATGCGCCCGGGCAAGGCCGATCGGCGGATGAGGGACCGGAGCCCCGATCGCTGCCATGTCCGGTTTTGCGGAGGCTTCTCGTTAGATTGAGCAGGGACACAGCCAAGGAGGATCCCATGCTCACATCTGTCAGGTTATTCATGTTCGCCGGAAGCGCTCTTGGTGCAGCCATGGTGCTTCCGTCCGCCGCAGCCGCCGCCAATTGCGTGCGCCATATCGATATCCTCAATTCCGATCGCGATGAAAATTTCACATTTCTCGTCGAAAGCCGCACCAGGGCCAATCGTGCGTGGCGGACCGAGCGCATAAACTACCCACCGCGGAACCGCACACTGCGCCGCGCCAAGCGCAACCTGCAGAGACGTCTGCCCCGACGCCAGAACAACGATGGGGTCTCCAAGCTCAGGTCAAGGCCGGCGAGCGCATGCGTGACACGATCACCTACAGGTTGGTAGGTTGCAATGTGAAGCGCGAAGTGCGGATCATTGTCAACTACGCCGAAAGCGACGGCGGTGAGACGAAGTTCGTCCGCTCGCCATGGTCAGGCTTTCAGAAGCCGCGCGATATCAGTTTGCACTTCGACTGCGACTGAGGGGGCTTTGAGGCAAGCGGCGGGTTAGCCGAATTCGTTCTCGTCATACTTCCAATTGGGCGAGGTGAACTTGGTGATCTCGCTCTGGAAGTGCAGCGGTACATTGCCGGTCGAGCCATGCCTCTGCTTGGCCACGATGAGGCTCGCGCGGTTGACCAGAGTGAGGTGTTTTTCGAACCATTCATTGTATTTGGCTTCCTGATCCGCCGTACTGTTCGCAGTCGGCTCATCCGGCCGGATGGCGTCGTGGTAATATTCCTCGCGGAAAATGAACCAGACCATGTCGGCATCCTGTTCGATCGAGCCCGATTCGCGCAGATCTGAGAGCATCGGGCGCTTGTCTTCTCGTTGCTCGACCGCGCGGCTCAACTGCGAGAGCGCGATCACCGGCACGCTCAGCTCTTTCGCGAGTGTCTTGAGGCCGCGGCTGATTTCCGAGATCTCGTTGACGCGGTTGTCGTTGGCGCGGCCCGATCCCTGAAGCAATTGCAGATAGTCCACCACGATCAGGCCGATATCATGCTTGCGCTTGAGCCGCCGTGCGCGGTTGCGCAACGCGGCGATCGTCAGCGCGGGCGTGTCATCGATAAACAGCGGCAGCTCGGCAAGGCGCTGGCTGGCAAAGCTGAGCTTCTGGAAGTCTTCGCGGCTCATCTTGCCGGTGCGCAAGGCCTCCGAGCTGATCTCCGCCTGTTCGGCAAGGATACGCGTAGCCAGCTGGTCGGCGCTCATTTCGAGGCTGAAAAAGGCGGTCGGTGCGCCATAATTGTGCTCGCCGCCGCTCTCCTGCCACTTGAGGTGCTCCTCGGCGCAATTGAAGGCGATATTGGTCGCCAGCGAAGTCTTGCCCATGCCGGGGCGTCCGGCGAGGATGACCAAATCGGAATTGTGCAGGCCAGCGGTTTTCTGATCGATCACGCGAATGCCGGTGGTCTTTCCCGAAAGGCCGCCATCGGAATTCATCGCGGCTTCGGCCATGCGGATCGCAGTCATTGCCGCCTCGCGGAAGGTCGAGGCATCGTTGCCCGTCACTGCGCCTTCGGCCACCCGGAACAAATCGGCCTCGGCCTCCGCGATGCGTTCCATCGGCTCGATGTCCTGCGAGGTATCGAGCGCGCCTTCGACAAGTCCGCGCCCCACGCTTACCAGTTCGCGCAGCAGCGCCAGATCATAGATCTGCTGCGCGAGCTCGCGCGGCGCAAGCAGTCCCGCGCCATTCGCCGTCAGCTTGGCTAGATAGCTCGGGCCGCCCAGTTCCTTGAGCGCCTCATCACTTTCGAACTGGGGCCGCAAGGTCACGGGCGAGGCGGTGGCGTTGCGCTCGATCGTTCGAAGGATCCTTTCGAAAATGCGCGCGTGAAGCGGCTCGAAGAAATGCTGCGGCAGGATCGGCGTCTGCAATTCCTCGATGACGCGGTTATCGATCAGCACGGCGCCGAGAAAGGCGGCCTCCGCCTCCAAGTTGGAAGGCAGCTTGCGCCCGCCGGCGGCCTCATCTTTGGTGTCATCGCTGGGAAAGAGCAGGGTTTCGGAATCGTCCATCGGCCCTCATTGCGCCTGTTGCAGGCCTTCAAGCAACCCCCGTGCGCGGGCTTTCATTTTCTTTTTCGGGCGCGCTGTGAATAATGGGGAAATCATTCGATCCGGCACAAACGTTCGCCAATTTGCTTGAACTGGGGCCAAGCGATCTGCGAAAGCGGCTGCGATGTCTCAGTTCTCGTCCGATTCCATCCAGCCGCATGCCTCCGGGAGTCATCGGATTGCCCACATCGCGCTCGATGAGGCGACGATCCTGTGGCGCAATGCCGATGTCGAGCAGGAACGGCGTGTGGCGATCTATGATCTGATAGAGGAAAACACCTTCAAGCCGGTCAAGAGCGCGGAACGGGGCGCGAAGGGACCGTATCGACTGCATCTTGCCGTGCGCGATGGACGCCTCGCGATGGAGGTCCGCGACCGCGAGGAGGCCCTGCTCGAGACACTATTGATCGGGCTTGCGCGTTTCCGGCGCCCGATCCGCGAATATTTCGCCATCTGTGACAGCTATTATCAGGCGATCCGCAAGGCGACCCCTGCCGAGATCGAGACCATCGACATGGCGCGGCGAGGAATGCACAACAACGCGGCCGAATTGCTGCTCGAGCGTCTCGAAGGCAAGGTCGAAACCGATTTCGCGACCGCCCGGCGGCTCTTCACGCTCATCTGCGTGCTTCACATCAAGGGCTGAAGGGGGCGCAAGACGCGATGGCGCGCAAACCCCGAGTGCGGTCAAAAAGGCGTAGGCGCGGCTCGATCATCGGATGGCTTTGGCTGAGCTTTGCTTTCGTCGTCCTCGCCACGATCGTCTATTCCGGCTGGCTCTGGTTTGATATGCGCAGCTGGAAACCCGATCGCGCGGCCTTTCCCGAACAGGGCGCGGTGATCGCGAGCGGTTCAAGCGCGGTGCGCTTCGAGACGCTCAAGGCGCAAGGCGCCGACTTTGTCTATCTCGAGCTTGCCCGTGCCGATGGCCCTCCTGATCCCGGCTTTCGTGCGCGCTTTTCCGCTGCCAGGAAGGCCGGGCTCAAGGTTGGCATTGTCCAGCACTTCGATCCATGCCTGCGCGCCGATCCGCAATCCGCGCGTTTCACCCAGATGGTCCCGCGCGACAGCGACTTACTCCCGCCCGCGATCGCGCTTGTCCAGTTGCCCACGACCTGCAACCCGCCGGTCAGCGAAGCCGCTGTGACGAGCGAGGTGCTGACGCTTGTCAATCAGCTGGAGACGCAAGCGCAAAAGCCTGTCATCATGAAGCTTGCCCGCGCATTCGAGACGAAATACCGGGTGGCCATCATGATCGAACGGGATCTATGGCTGCTGCGCGATCGGGCCCAGCCACGCTACGCACCGCGCCCCTGGCTCTTGTGGAGTGCGAACGCGCAGCTTCGTAGCGAAGCCCTGGCGCAGCCGATCGAGTGGGTGGTGGTGCAGAACTAGCGATGGACAATCAGCCGAACACTGAACTGGAAACACGGCTCATCGCCGCGGCGCGCGAAGCGAGCCGGAAGGCCTATGCGCCCTATTCCGGTTATCCGGTCGGTGCGGCTCTGTTGTTCGAGGATGGCGCGATCATCAGCGGCGCCAATGTTGAGAATGCGAGTTACGGCCTTTCCTTGTGCGCGGAAACCAATGCGGTGGTCAAAGCCATGAATGAGGGGCGGCGCGGCGGGCTGATCGCGGTCGCTGTGACGGGCCCTGAGGACACGGGGGATGGTGCGCCGATCACCCCGTGCGGGCGCTGTCGTCAGATGCTCAATGAAATCGCGCAACTGGGCGGGACGGACCCGGCTGTTCTTTGTGTCGGGCGCGACGAGATTGTGCGGATCAGCTTGGACGCCCTTCTGCCGCAAGCGTTCGGACCTGCGCATCTGGCCTAGTTTCGGCACCAAGTCTGAGCACCTGCATTGATCTGGCAACAGCTGGAGAAATGCGATGATTGTCGAACCCGCGATAGCCGATGCGCTTTTTAGAGGCATGATCCTTGCCCTGCTTGGGCTGGGCTGGATGAACCTGCTGATCCGCTTCAATGGCCTTCGAACACTCTCGAAGATGACCAATTTCGATTTCGTGACAACGATTGCCTTCGGCTCGCTGCTGGCAGGGGCAGGTCAGGCAAGCGATTGGGGCGCATTTGTGCAATCGCTCGCAGCGATGGGTGGGCTGATCCTGGCGCAGGCCGTGATCTCCTTCACTCGCCTGCGCTCGCAAGCGGCGGCGCAGGCGATCGGCAATCAGCCCTGCCTCATCATGTGCGACGGGGAGTTTCGCGATCGCGCGCTGCGTGCCAACAACATGCGCCGCGAAGACATGATCGCCAAACTGCGCGAGGCCAACGTGCTGCAAATGAGCGAGGTGCGCGCGGCAATCCTCGAGACCACCGGCGATGTCTCGGTCCTGCATGGGGCAACCACGCCGGAAGAAACCCTCCTTAAGGACGTGCGCCGGATCTAGTCCGCTGTTTCGATCCATTCGACCAGCGCAGCCAGGCAATCGCGCGCCAGCAGCTTGCAACGCTCGGGCGACCAGCCCTGTTCGGGCTCGGGGAAGTCGGCAAGATCCTTGTAAGGCATTTCGAGCGTCATCGCGCAGGCGCCGAACCTCTCGGCCACCTGATTGGTGCTGATCGACAGATTGGCGCGCCCGGGGGCGGATTTGGGATAGCCGAGCCGCGTCTGAAAATCTGGCGTGCGCCGATCGAGGATGCGTTCGTAACGATAATATTGCTCGCCCTGCGCCTCGCTCCAGCTCGGGATGCCCTCGAACCCTGCGAGGAAGACAGCCGGGATCGCCTCGTCGCCATGCACGTCCATTGCGAAATCGACCCCGGTTTCATCCATCCGATTGCGTATCGCGAGCACCTCGGGCGATTTTTCCGCCGAGGGCGAATTCCATTCGCGGTTGAGATTGGTTCCTGCGGCATTGGTCCGCAGATGACCGCGCGCCGAGCCGTCGGGATTGCAATTGGGCAAGATGTGAAACCGGCAATGTCTGCGCAGCGCGAGCGCGACCGGATCGGCAGCATCGGTCAGACAATCAAGCGCGCCCTCGATCCACCATTGCGCCTGGGTCTCGCCAGGATGCTGGCGGGCATAGAGCCAGACCTGTCGCTCGCCTTCGCCCAATTCGAGCATATCGAGCGGGCGGCCATCGAGCGTGGTGCCAAGGCGCACGAGGTCCACTCCGTCGCAAGCTGCGGCTTCGGCGAGGAGATCGTGATGACGCTCCATCGAATAGGGGGCGAAATAGGCGAAAAAGCTGATATCCGAGGCAGGCGTGTAGTGGATCGTCAAAGTTCCGCCGTCTTCTTCCTTGTCGAACGAGGCAGGGCAGCGGGCCCAATATTCGCGATCCTCCGAGACGCACACATCATAGCCGGGCCAGCCCGCGGGATAGGCGCTTTGGTTGAGTCCGGTCAGCTTGAGTTCGAACGCTTCGCCCGCCTTGCCAGCGACGCGGAAATGGAACCACTGGAAGAAATCGGACTGATGGTCCTTCCTGATCGCGAGGCGGGCGCGCTGCCCTTCTATCGCGCGCACCTCGATATTGCCGCTGTCAAAGCTTGCGTCGATCTGGATTTTTGTCATGGGCAGCTTTCGTCCTCCAACACGCTCGCGCTGATTTCTACGGTCTCGCCATTTCCGCCAGGGAAATCGCGAAACAGGCCCCGCGCAAGGATGCGCGCGCTTGCATCGACCGGAGCATAAGGCGAATTGATCGAGAGCAGCTGGGCGGCGCGCCCTTCCCACAGCGTCTGTCCGCTGCTCTTGTCGGAAATGCGCACCGAAAGGCGGGAGACGACGCGCGGGCGCTCCTCGCGTGCGCCCAGATCGATCCCGACACCAACACCGACCCCGCTCCCGAAACTGCCCGTCTGGCCGCCCACGCCCACGCTCACCGGATTACCGGGCTCGCTCGTCTCGATCGGCCCGCGGCTGGTTTCGATCTGGGCGATCTGGCTACCCTGTGCGCCCTCGCCGACGACCGTGTATCCGATCAGCCCGAGTTCGTTGCCGATGCTCGCGCGGAAGGCATCGCGCGCTGCCTGATTGGTCAACTCTTGTGCGAAGCGCAGGGCGATCGTGCCGCTGCCAAGCTGGCTGGAAGCCTGGCCGGTAAACCGGGTGACTTCGACAGGGCCCGTAAAGGCGCGCCCGCCGCACGCTGCGGTAGCGAGCGCCAAGGCAGCAACGACTATCACATATAGAGCCCGATACATGGCTTCATCCTCTCACTACCATCATGCCTTAGGCCTTTTTGTGATTGTGCAAAACCACCAAAGTGCGGGCTTTTTTGCCTCCCGTCTCTGGTGTTCACTATGCTAACGCGCCGGCCCATGAGTACTTCCAAGAAGATCCCGGTCCTGGTGACAGGCGGGGCGGGCTATATCGGCAGCCATGCCGTGCTCGCCTTGCGCGATGCCGGATGGCCGGTTGCCGTGATCGACAATCTGACGACCGGGTTTCGCTTTGCGGTCCCCGACGATGTCCCATTCTATGAAGGCGATATCGCGGATCAAACGCTCCTCGCGCGTATCTTTGAGGAGCAGGGCAGCCAGGCGATCATGCATTTCGCCGGTTCGATCGTAGTGCCCGAGAGCGTGGCCGATCCACTCGGCTATTATCACAACAATACGGTCAAGAGCCGTGCGCTGATCGAGGCGGCGGTCAAGGCGGGCCTTGCGCACATCATCTTCTCTTCGACCGCAGCGACCTATGGGACACCGGACGAATCGCCCGTCAGCGAAGCGACGCCGCAGCGCCCGATCAATCCGTATGGCTGGTCCAAGCTGATGACTGAGCAGATGCTTGCCGACACGGCCCGCGCGCACCCGATCAATTATGCCGCGCTGCGCTATTTCAATGTGGCCGGGGCCGATCCCGAAGCCCGCTCCGGGCAATCGACCGACGGAGCGACGCATCTGATCAAGGTGGCGGTCGAGGCAGCGCTGGGCAAGCGCGACGCGGTGAGCGTATACGGGACCGATTATGATACGCCCGATGGAACGGGTGTGCGCGATTACATCCATGTGAGCGATCTGGCTCAGGCCCATGCACACGCGCTTGAGCGGCTGATCGCCGAGCCCGAGGAATCGCTGATCATGAATTGCGGGTATGGTCGGGGCTTCTCGGTTCTCGAAGTGCTCGATGCGGTCGACCGCGTCACCAACCGGCCGATCGAGCGCCGCTTGGCCGAGCGCCGCGCGGGCGATCCCGGTTCGCTCGTGTCCGACCCCTCGCTGATCCGCCAGACCTTGCCATGGACGCCTCAATATGCCGATCTCGACCAGATCATCGCGCACGCGCTCGCCTGGGAACGCAAGCTGACCGAGCTGCGCAAGATCGCTTGACCCGAGCTGCGGCTTGGGATAGGCGCGCAGCACAAAATTCAGGAGCGCCGGGCCTCGGCTTGGCGCCTTTTTATTTGAGAGACCAAAATGAAGATCCGCAACAGCCTCAAGTCGCTGAAAAACCGTCACCGCGATTGCCGCGTCATCCGCCGGCGCGGTCGCACTTATGTGATCAACAAGACCAACCGTAGGTTCAAGGCCCGCCAGGGCTGATTTGATCTGCTGAACCGCTTTGCGCGCTCTCGAAGACAGCGCGCACCAAGCGAGAAACATGCAGCCCGCCTCCAACCGGAGTGCGGGCTGCAAGCACGTCAGGGCGGGTTCGATTGAGGCCAAGCAGGGAGTGTGAGGCAATGCAGAAGGCGGTGGTGTTCGATGTCGGGCGCGTGCTGTTCCAGTGGCAATTGCGTGCCTTGTTCGAAAAGCTCATTGCCGATGAGGGCGAGCTTGACTGGTTCCTGACCAATGTCGTCACCGAAGAATGGCATTTCCGGCACGATCGCGGCGAAACCCTTGCGCAGATGCTTCCGGAGCGCATCGCGCAATTCCCCGAGCACGCTCTGCTTATCGCCGCCTATGCCGCGCGTTTCGATGAGACCGTGCCTGGGCCCGTCGATGGGACGCACGAATTGGTCAGGCGGCTGCACAAGCGGGGCGTCCCGCTCTTTTGCCTGACCAATTTTGGCGCCGAGCTGTTCCGCTCGTTCCGCGCGGGTCATGCGATCTTCGATCTGTTTGCCGATATCATCGTCTCGGGCGAGGAGCAGGTGGCAAAGCCCGATCCGCGCATTTATGCGATTGCCGAGGCGCGCAGCGGGCGAAAGGGGAGGGATCTCTTCTTTACCGATGATAACCCGAGCAATGTGGCCGCAGCACAGGCGCGCGGCTGGCAAGCGCACCTGTTTACCGACGCCGAAACGCTCGAGGGTCAATTATCCGAGGCAGGCTTTCTGTAAGGTCCGATCAGAGTGCAGCGTGCGCCGGACAATTTCGCTGCCTTCGAATATCACAACTCCCGGAGTGCAAGGCCCAGAGAGGGGATGAGCCTGGCACGCCGGGAGCGTGGGAATGCCGCCGCAGCTGGAGAGGGGAGGCTGCGGCGGGTGGAGATCGTCTGCGCAAAAGGCTCGGCGATCATGCGCGGTGATTATTCACCGTTGCACTTGGCGAGCTTGTCAGCGGCCAGTTCCTTGCCCTTTGCGCTGAAGCTGGTCACTTCGCCAAATTCGCGCGCGAGGCCGCGGCAGATGCGCATCGGGCGGCTCTGGCCCTTGTTGGCGACACACATCGTATCCTTGCAGGCCCAGGCAACGCCGCCGGCAACGGCGCTGTCTTCGCCAGCGGGCTCGGCAAGGGTGGCGATGTAATAAGCCGTCGCCGCGTTGGTGGGCTGCGGTGCGAGCGCGCCGCCAAAGGTGGTGCCGAGCGCAACAGCGGCCATGGCAGCGGCGGAAAGACGGGCAGAGAGGGTGAGGGTCATTGGATTGGTCCTTTTGATGAAGAGGGTGCAGCGGCCCTCTTGCGGGGCCTTCGAACAGATTTTGCAACGCAACATTTCGATTAAAAACTGGTTGCGAATCGCTACCTATAAGATTAGGTTTCGTGTCGCAACCGAAAAAAGCGATGCCCCGGAAGGGGGGTGAATCGGCTTGTTTGCGCTTCCTCGAAAAGGCGCTAGGCTGCGATTTCGTCCGGCGCCCCTGTGTTGAGGAGCTCCGGGCCACGAAAGAAGGAACCGGCACATGGGTGAAGTCAGAGAGCCGCTGCGCGAGCTAATCGAATGCGGCTTGCCACAGGCGCTTGAAGTTATGGGCGAGCGCTGGTCGTTCATGATCCTGCGTGCCAGCTTCAACGGGCTCAAGCATTTTGAGGAATTTCTGAGTGAGCTCGGGATTGCACGCAATATTCTTTCCAACCGCCTCGCCAAGCTGGTCGACCACGGCATTCTTCGGCGCGAGCCGTGCAGCGATGATCGCCGCAAGATCGAGTATCGCTTGACCGAGAAGGGCTTTGATCTGCTGCCCGCCATGATCGCTCTGCGTCAATGGGGGCAGAAATACGGTTCGGAAACAGTGACGGAGGACCCCGTTCTGGTAGACGAGCGCGATCGTTTGCCGATCGGGCCGGTTTCGGTGCTGGCGCACGATGGTCGCATTCTGGACCATCTTGATCTCAATCTCGTGCGCCGGAGCGATGTTGGCAAACGTCTGGACGGGACCCAGGCAACCAGCGGCCCCGCGCTTGCCAAGGGCGATCTCGTCCCGCTGGCGAAGAAGGCGAACGCATCGGTCGGTTGACCCGCGCATCGTCGACGAGGATCCGCGCAAAAAAGCGAGGATGGCCCTGCTTTTGACGGTTGACCGCGCGCGCCGGTAAGGGCGAGGGGGAGGTGATGAGGCTTTTACCCTCCACCACCGGCTCCGGGCTCGAGAAGCGCTTGGCGCAAGGCGATCGCGCAGACGCGACTACGCTGAGCGCTATCCTGCGCGAGACCTTCGGCTTCACCGGTTTTCGCGGAATGCAGGAGCCGGTCATCAAGCGCATCATGGCGGGCAGGCACACGCTCGCGCTTATGCCGACCGGCGCGGGCAAGTCGCTGTGCTATCAATTGCCCGCGCTCGCGCTTGAAGGCACCGCGATCGTCATCTCTCCGCTCATCGCCCTGATGCACGATCAGATCCGCGCCGCCAGCGCGCTCGGGATCAGGGCCGCCTCGATGACTTCGGCCGATGCCGACAAGGCGGCGACCGCACAGGCGCTGCGCGCCGGCGAACTCGATCTGCTTTATGTCGCCCCGGAACGCGCCACGACCGCAGCGTTTCGCAGCCTCCTGCGCGAGGCCAGGATTGCGCTGTTTGCGATCGACGAAGCACATTGCGTTTCGGAATGGGGGCACGACTTCAGACCTGATTACCGCGCCTTGCGTGAGGTGCTCGGCGAATTTGGTGCAATTCCGCGTCTTGCATTGACGGCGACTGCAGACGAGGTGACCCGGCGTGATATCCTCGTTCAGCTCGGAATCGAGCAGGAGGGCCTGATCGTCGCCGGGTTCGACCGGCCCAATATCCGCTATTCGATCAAGCCGCGAGAGGGCGGGATGCGCCAGATTGCCGAGGCGATCGAGGCGACGCCGGGCGCGGGGATCATCTATGCCAGCAGCCGCAAGGGCTGCGAGCAGATCGCCGCCAAGCTCGCAGCGATCGGGCGCCCGGTCGGGGTTTACCATGCTGGTCTCGCGCCCGAGGAGCGCGCGCGTGTCCAGGCGCAGTTCGTCGCTTCGGAAGACATGGTGATGGTGGCCACGATCGCCTTTGGCATGGGGATCGACAAACCCGACGTGCGCTTCGTGATCCATGCGAGCCTGCCCAAATCGATCGAGGCCTATTACCAGGAGACAGGCCGGGCCGGGCGCGACGGCGATCCGGCGGCGGCATATCTGTTCTGGTCAGCTGCGGATTTCGTGCGCGCGCGCCAATGGCTCGGCGAG